>OFGR01000056.1_pt1 | contig 102835 bp, 97 predicted proteins | sample 1521811 | NCBI WGS metagenome assembly OFGR01 (sample SAMEA3504098, study PRJEB24116) | mouse gut metagenome | biome: mouse gut; feature: mouse-associated habitat; material: faeces | place: Denmark | collected 2011 | reverse complement strand
TAGTTCCGCATATTCCCTTCCGGCACACTTCCCCGTGATCTATGCATGGCCGCTTATCGCGTCCCCGCACAGATCAATGCGCCTCACGGGAATATGCTGTTTTTAGTTCCGCATATTCCCTTCCGGCACACTTCCCCGTGATCTATGCATGGCCGCTTATCGCGTCCCCGCACAGATCAATGCGCCTCACGCGGCACACGAAATTTTACGCTTGCTCTGCTACTTCCTCAATATCGGTTGCATCGGCCTGTACGTCCTGAGCAGTATATACAGCCTCACCCTGATTAGCCTCGATCACGGCGTCTGCCATCTTGGAAACGATCAGCTTTACGGCTCTGATTGCATCGTCATTACCGGGGATGATGTAGTCCAGTTCCTCGGGATCGCAGTTGGTATCGCCGATGCCGATCAGGGTGATACCCAAGGCTCTGGCTTCCTGTACGCAGATTTTCTCCTTCTTGGGGTCAACTACAAAAATCGCATCGGGAATCCTGGTCATATCTTTAATGCCGCCCAGATTCTTCTCCAGCTTTTCCCATTCCTTCTTAAGCTGAATAACCTCTTTCTTAGGCAATACATCGAAGGTACCGTCGGTGGACATGGTCTCTATGGCACGCAGCCTGATGATACGGGACTGGATGGTCTTGAAATTGGTCAGCATACCGCCCAGCCATCTCTCGTTTACATAGTACATACCGCAGCGCTCAGCCTCGGCCTTAACTGCGTCCTGTGCCTGCTTCTTGGTGCCGACAAACAGGATGGTGCCACCCTGTGCCGCGATCTCGGAAACTGCCTTGTACGCCTCATCTACTTTGACCACAGATTTCTGCAAATCAATGATGTGGATGCCGTTTCTCTCGGTGAAGATATAGGGAGCCATCTTAGGGTTCCATCTTCTGGTCTGATGTCCGAAATGCACACCTGCTTCAAGTAACTGCTTCATGGAAATAACGCTCATTTTTCTACCTCCGTTTGGTTATCCGGCCCGTTTCCCGGTACCGTCCTCCGCGCTTCCTGATCTGCCGGCACCGCGTTAAAGCCCCGGCTGGCTCCGGCCGCTATCCCGCCCTAACGGGAGAGACACCACTGCCAGATAGAAGTGCGTGTGTTTTTTCACAACATTGCGAGTATAACACATAAAAAGCCAGTTGGCAAGATTTTTTAACGAATTTTACATATAATTCCGGCAATTTCCTCGTAAGTTGCGCCCAGGGGAATCTCATGGGTGCCGGTGCTGATTGAGTGGTCATATCCGTTGTCACACAGGAACCTGTCAAAGGCTCTGTAGTCCTCCACCAGACCCAGTTCCTGAAGATTCCTGCTCACCGTCATCGAACTCTCCCCTCTGCTGATCACCAGAATTGCCACGTCTCCCGCCGGAGCAGGACTGACTGTAGGCTCCTCTGTAGGCTTAGGCGTAGGGCTAACAGCAGGTTCCTCTGTAGGCTTGGGCGTAGAGCTGGCAACAGGTTCCTCTGTAGGCTTGGGCGTAGAGCTGGCAACAGGTTCCTCTGAAGGCTTGGGCGTAGGGCTGGCAACAGGCTCCTCTGAAGGCTTGGGCGTAGGGCTGACAGCAGATTCCGCCGTAGGCTTGGGGGTAGCACTGGCGCCAGATTCCGCCGTAGGCTTGGGGGTAGCACTGGCGCCAGGATCCACCATAGGCTTGGGTGTGGTACCGGCAGCAGGTTCCACTGCAGGCCCGGGCACAGGACTGGCGGTGGATTCCGCGGATATGGCCGCATCGGATTCCAAAGAGTTCTCGGGCTCCGGGGTGGCAGTAGCCAGATCCGCCAGTACCTCCCGCTGTCCCTCCAGTTCCAGTTCCGCAGCCCTGCGCAGGATTTCCTCATCACTCATCTGCGGCGGCTTCTGGCTGTATCCCATCAGCAGCGCAGTCACAATAATGCCGATGCCCAGAGCGCGCAAATAGTATTTTAAACGTGTTCTATTCATCAATCATTTCTTCCTTCAAATAAATCAATAACCAGTTTCACTTCCCCCACGCCCAAATCCAGTTGCCGGGCAATGGCCACTTCTGAGTGTCCCTGGCGGTGAAGTTCCAGAATCTGGTGGTTCTTATTACTGTAACTCTCTGTACCCTGCAGTTCCTGCTGAGGTTCTTCGACAATTTCCTCCCCGGTTTCCTGTTCCGCCGAGGCTGTCTCCTCCCCATCCTGCATGGCCTGGAATGCAGGAGCCACCATCTGGCGGGCCATCTGAGCCGCCGCCTCGGTCTCCCTCAGCGCCATCTCGGCCTCTCTGGTAACCGCCTCCACTTCCCTGCTGGCAATCTCGGCCTCTTTAACCCTCTGTTCCACTTCCGAAGCCGTATTTTTCAAATTGTCATGTTTGGCATTGAGCATATCATACAGAAACAGGATTTCCTGCTGGCTCTTGTTGATCTGTCCCAACACGGTTTCCGAGTATTCACTTACCGCCATAATTTTCTCATTGGATAATTTCTCCAGGGAACGCTCCGTTTTATCCATGGAATCCTTGATGGCTTCCTCCACGGTATCGTCTACCTGGCTGCGTATCCGCTCCAACTCTCTGGCCACCAGATCCCCGATCTCGTCCCTGGCCATCTCCCTGTCGTGGGCCAGATTGTCACCCTTCCCGTTCGGAATCAGGAAGCTGGCCACAAACACAAGGATCCCGATGACCAGAAGTACTATTTCCATGATATTCATAGTCCCATTATCCCTTCCCCTCTGACTGTTCGTTACACTATATCTTCATGTCAAAACTCTGGCGCGGGCGGTCCTTCACCACCATCTGGTCCGAGGAGGCCGTTCCCTTGCGCTTCCTTCCGCCGTCACCGTGGTACTCATTGCTTCCCTTTTCCCGGGCATCCTGACGCTTGTTCTTCCATTCCGTCTCCTGGCCGGAGCGCACCTGCCGGGCCTTCTGCTGATTGTCCTGCTCCCTGTCCTGGCCGATGCTGACCTGGTTCATATACCCTTTATTGTCCTCGTTCTGCTTAATCGTTGAATAATCCTGCACTCTGGCGATTGTCGCATTTTGAATTGCACTTATAGCCATATGATCCTCCCCTTCCGTGCCATGGCGTTATAGTCCGACCATTCTCACCTCTCCGCCGATGCGTTTGAAACGGCAATGCTGATAATTGCTTCGCAGAGACATGGAGACTTCCTTGATCACGATCACCGTACCGTGAAACGCCTCTCCCGTTACCTCCACATAGGCATCGTTCTGCCCTTCAAAGGCATCGCGCAGCGCCTCCCACTTCTCGTTCTTTTCCACCAATTCCTTTTTCTTGGCTTCGGTCTCTTTTACCAGGGAGCGAATGTATTTTACCTGTTCCGGGGTAAACTGGATGCCTTTGCCTTTCTTCTCCGCGAAGTTGGTCAGAATGGGCTCCGTCCGTTTGATCACCTTCTGGATTTCAAGCAGTTCATCCTGCAGCGCTTCATATTCCCTCTTCATGCGGGGATTCACTCCCACCTCTATCACAGTGGAAGCCCCCATATTGGCCCCCAGATTCTTGGCGCTGACCTTAAATCCGGCGCAGGCATGGCCACCTGTGATAAATCCTCTCTTGCCCGTAACAGTAATCTCGCTCCCCGCCGTGACCTTGCTGTGCAGAATGGACTCGGCAGAAATATATCCGGCGGCATCGGCCCTGGTATTCTCCAGGAATTTGGCCACAATATTGCCGCCCGCCTCCAGATAGCCCTTGCTCATGCCGTTCATGCCTCTGGTGATCACAATATCCCCCTCCGCGCGGACGGAAGCGCCCTCCACAACGCCTTTGACGATCACATTGCCCTTGGCGGTCACGCTGAATCCGGAGCAGACATTGCCATTCACCTGCACACTGCCTTCAAAATCAATATTACCGGTGCTGTTATCCACATTCTCCACCTCGTACAGATCGGTCACAAACACCTGGTCATCCACCAGGGATACGCAGCCGTTCACCGCAGAGCTGATGGACATACGGTCCGCTGACTGCACCACGTTTTTGCCAAACCGCAGGGTGGCCCGTTTCACCGTCCTGGGCTTGATCTCTACCCCTGCCACATTGATACCGCGCCGGCCCACATCCTCCGGAATAATTTTAGCCAGCAAATCTCCCTTCTTACAGTGGTTTATGGTATTTAAATTGAAAAAGTCTACGCTTCCGTCTGCTTTCAAAGTAGGAACCGCATGGGGATCCGTGTTAAAAAAATACTGGATCTCCGCGTCCTTTCCGTGCTGGGGCGGTCTCCCCTCGGCCACCACCAGAGTCTTGCAATACTCACCTTTCTGGAAATGGCTCTGCAGCAACTCCTTGTTCAGACCATAGATGATCTTTTTAAACTGCAGATCCGCTGTAAACTCCTCCATAGACATACGCTGCCCCGTCTCGGAGGGGGGATAAAACCGCGCTGTCACGGTCATGGAGTCCTCACTGACCTCCAGCAAATAACTCTCCTGCTCCGAAGGGCATTGTCCCGTCCCCAGGGGGACCACCTGTACCGTCCCGGCATTCACTGCCTTACTCAACGAGGATATATCATACGCTATGTTGCGCGCGCCCAGATAATCGATCAACTCGCTCAGGGGCACGTTCTCGCCCCCCTCCTTCGGCGGCACGCACTTAACACCGAATCCCTTCTGGGTATTCACCAGTTGAAAATAACCGTTCACAGCCATTTTTGCTTCCTCCATTTCTGCCTTTCAGGAGTATCCTTAACGGTCGCCCAGAATACCCATATAATTTCCCATCCTGCCCCTCATTTTCTGAAGCGCCCTGGTATGCAGTTGGGAGATCCGGGACTCCGAGACCCCCAGCACATTGCTGATTTCCTTCAGCGTCAGGTCCTCATAATAATAGAGAGTGATGACTTTTTTCTCTTTTTCTGTCAGCAGTTCCAGTGCCTCTCCCAGCACCCGGGCCAGTTCCTGCTTCTCCACATTCTCCTCAGGACTGACGAACCTGGCTGCCGTATGCTGACCGCCGTCCTGGGAGATCTCACTGCCCTGCTCAATATACTCGTTCAGGGACACCAATCCCGTTATCTTCATCTGGGACTGCCAATCCACATACTCGTCGCCCGTGATGCCCAACCCCTGCGCAATTTCCTCATCGGTGGCGCTGCGCCCCGTCTCCGTCTCAATCTTTCGGATTACGGCATCAATCTGTTTCTGTTTCTGCCGGATGGTCCTGGGAATCCAGTCCATCTTGCGGATCTGGTCCAGTATGGACCCCCGGATCCGCAGACTTGCATAGGTCTCAAATTTTACTTCCTTGAGGGTGTCAAACTTGTCAATCGCGTCAATCAGTCCAAAAATGCCATAACTGACCAGGTCATCATATTCCACATTATAGCCCAGATACATGCTCAGTCTCCCGGCTACAGTCTTTACGAGAGGAGCGTATTCCAGAATAATTTTTTCCCGAAGTTCTGTGGATCTGGACTTCATATATTCCTCCCAGAGCTTCTTTCTGCCTGCATCGTCCATGGCACTCTCCTTTCCGCACAACCCGCTGCAATTTCATGCCTTTATTCCGCTGTGGCAGTATCCGCCTCCCCCTCCGGGGCTTCCTCTCCCTCAAGCGCAGCCGTTTCCGCTGCCAGACGCTTTTCATTTTCCATATCAAAATAGTTAAGGACGCCGCAAAGCGCGCATCCAAGGCCATAGAACAGCAACATGGACCCCAGAAGGGCCGACATGCGGAACAGCAGGCTCTCTCCCCGGGCCATGGTAAACAGGCAGCTAATGGCCCCTGACACCAGCATCATTATTACCGGTATTAAATTTCTCTTCATAGTTTCCTCGCTAGATAGATCGCAGTCCCCCTGCGACAAGGTATCAATCAGTATCCGCCCGCTATATAATGGTCTCGCTCCTGCCCACCGCCCGGATATGGAAATCCCCGGTCTCCGGGAAAAAAGTGACTGTGCGTCCGTAGTTAGCTCCGGTATCCGCGGCCAACAGCGGGATGTTCAACCCTTTCAAAACGGCGCGGCAAGCCACTGCGTTTCGCTCGCCCACATTCATCAAATCATTTTTGCTCATGGATTGGAACATGGTGGCTCCCCCTGCAATCTTCGCAACCATTCGGGCCTTCAACGCACCCATGCGTTCCATCTGCCGCACCAGTTCTACTATGCCGGTATCCGCAAACTTTGCAATATTCTGGTTGCCCCGAATCGCCGTACTGTCCGGCAGCATAATGTGCGCCAGACCGCCGATCCCCGTCTTAGGATCCCGTATGGCTATCCCGATGCATGACCCGAGTCCCAGCGTGATCAAACCGTCCGGGCTCTTGCAGGTCTTTAAATCCGCCATGCCTACTGTAATGATATTACCCATCCGTACATTTCGCCTCCTTGCCTTCGCCCCTATACAATGCCCAGTGCTGACAGTATCTTTTGATAAGAAGGCAAATCCGGAATTAATATGAAGTATCCGTCCACCTCTACTTCGTCAAAAAAACGGGACTGGATCATCAGGATATTGTCTCCAAGTTCGCCAAACATTATGGCAGGCACGCTCAAAATCGCGCCCGCCATATCCACCGTCAGGCTGGGCGGCGTGGGAAAAATGCAAAGATTGGTCAATGTGGCAAGGGAATTCAGGTATGCTCCCGTGATGATATTGCTCAGTTCCATCATGGCGGAAGTTTCCATCTCGTCCAGACCCGGCTGTCCGGAGTCATACCCCATCATCATCTTTTTTACCAATCCCTTGGCTGCCTGCAGTTCTACCAGGAACATGATGCTTCCTGTGATATCTCCCTCAACGCCCAGGAGCACGCCCACCATAAGCTGCTCCTCGCCGCCCACCATGGCCCCCACTTCCGAGAATTCCAGGAGCCGCACCTGTGGAACCTGCATATCCACCTTGCTCTGCAGCATCTGTGAAAGCGCCGTCATGGCGTTGCCGGCGCCTATATTGCCGATCTCACGCAACACGTCCAAATAGTTATTTGTCACATGCTCCAAACTCATCTCTGGCATAAGCTATCTCCTACTATTGTTGTTTATAATGTGTTTTCCCTCTCCTGCATCACCAGGTTGAAGTCCAGCAGAGAAATCAGCCCCCCGTCATACTTGCCGATTCCGCCCAGGAAGTTAAGCCGCTCCTCCTTGGAATCATAGGATACCTTCTCAATATGCTCCTCGTCCAGGGTCACCACTTCCTTCACCTCGTCCACTATGACGCCTATACTGCCGTATTGCTCCAGTTTCAGGATAATGATACGGGTGGCCTTGGTGATTTCATCCTCCGGCAGGAACATTTTCAGCCGCAGACTCATAATCGGGATTACTTCGCCCCGCAGGTTGATCACACCCTTGAGATAGGACGCCACCTTGGGCACCCGGGTAATCTTCTGCATTCTCACAATATTATCAATATACCGTATATCTACGCCGTACTGCTCCTCGCCCAGACGCACTACAATATACTGCTGGGTTACGCCCGCTGTATTGTTACTTTCAACTACCTTCAACTCTTCCATACCGCTGTCCCCTTCCTATTTGTAGTTCCGCATGTCCCCCAGGGCATCCACATCCGCATCCCTGCGCCGCGCGGGACATGCTGATTGTAGTTGCACGCTCCTTTAGATCAGCGCATTGGCATCCAGTATCAAGGCCACTTCGCCGTCTCCCAGAATGGTGGCACCGCTGATGAACTTGCACTGCTTGATATATTTTCCCAGGGACTTAATAACGATCTCCTGTTGTCCGATCATGTCATCGATCACCAGGCCCGCCAGCTTATCGCCCTTTTTCACGATAACTACCATCAGATGTTCTTCAGGGGACTTTGTGCTCTCCACATCCAATACATTGGACAGGCGGATCAGGGGGATAACCGTTCCCCGCAGATGGATAACTTCCTTGTTCTGTACCAGTTTGATCTCCTCGGGTGCAATATCTTCTATGGTCTGAATCGTCCCCAGGGAGATGGCGTATTTCTCACCGCCCACCACCACCATCAATGCCTGGATGATGGCCAGCGTCAGGGGCAGCCTGATGGTCCAGGTACTTCCCTCTCCCAGCTTACTCTTGACCTCCACCTCACCGCTCAGGGCCTCGATCTTGGATTTCACCACATCCAAGCCCACTCCCCTGCCGGATACGTCCGTCACCTTCTTTGCAGTGGAAAAACTGGGCAGGAACAACAGGTCGATAATCTCCTTATCGGACATATTGGCAGCCTGTTCCGGGGTGATGGCCTCTCTCTCCAGGGCCTTGGCCTTCACCTTCTCCACATCAATGCCATTGCCATCGTCCCTGACCTCGATCACCACATTGTTGCCATCCTGATAAGCGTCCAGGAAGATGGAACCCACCGCGGGCTTTCCCCGCTGGGCGCGGATTTCTGCCGATTCCAGACCATGATCCGCGGAGTTACGCAATAGATGCATCAGGGGATCACCGATCTCATCCACCACCGTTCGATCCAGTTCGGTCTCTTCACCCGTCATATATAATTCCATCTTTTTGTCCAGCTTCTTGGACAGATCACGGATCATTCTGGGGAATTTGCTCACCACGCTCTCAATGGGCACCATCCTTACCTTCATAACGGATTCGTGCAGATTAGTGGTCACATTCTCCAGATATTCGATCTGCTCATTGACGCCCTGATTCTGCCCCTGTACCTGGTTAGATACGGATACCAGAGAGTTCTTGGCGATAATCAACTCACTCACCAGATTCATCAGCACATCCAGTTTCTCGATGTCCACCCGGACAGTGCGGTTCACCACCGGCTTACCGGGCGCCTGTTTCTTATCGCCCGTCTTGGAAGCCGGCGCAGGCTTAGACGCAGGTTCCGCCACATGAGCCGTCTCAGGCTGCTGTGCAGCCGCCTGCACCGGTTCCTCGGAAGCGGGCTGAGGTTTTTGCTCCGGCTCAGGAATGGAATCCCCATATTTATCTATTGTACCCATATCTTCAAGGACGATGGTCTCTCCCACCACCGAGGCAATCTCCGATACGCTGGCCACCGCCGCCTTCACCGCCTCGATGTCTCCGTCCGACACCACAATCAGGCTGAAATCCAGATCAAACTTCTCGTCTTCCACATCCTGAGCAGGAGGATTGGAAACGATGATCTCCCCCCGCTCTTCCACAGCTTTAAATACCAGAAAAGCTCGGGCCGCCTTCAGGATACAACTCTCCTGCACGGTGACAGTCAGGCCGAAAACATTTTTTCCCTGTTCTCTTGCCACTCTGATCACATGCTGCTGTGCGGAATCCAGCTGAATCTCCAGCCATTTACGACCGTCCCCGGTGTCCTCGGAACTCTCCTTCTGCTGCGCGGGAGCCTCCTCCCGGGGCTTGTCAGGGCCGTTCAGCACGGCGTTCAGCTGCCGGATCAGAGGTTCGTTCTCATTGGTCCCCTCGTCCGCAGATTCCTTGACGTTGTTCACATACTCATCCAGGGCATCCAGGCATTGAAACAGAATGTCGACCATATTCGGAGTGACTTTAATGTTACCATTGCGTACTTCCGAAAATACATTCTCCATGTCATGGGTAAGCGTCTGCATCCGCTTATATCCCATGGTCCCGGCCATGCCCTTCAGGGAATGGGCCGCCCGGAAAATCTCATTGATTGTATCTATATTCTCCGGGTCCGACTCCAGGTTCAGAATCTGTGTGTTCAGATTCTGTAAATGTTCATTGCTCTCATCAATGAAAATTTCTAGATACTGGCTTATGTCCATATCATTTTACCCCCACGTTTAGTATGATCTCCTGTGCAATCTGTTCCAATGGCACAATCTGGTCCGCAAGGCCTGCTTTGGCAACACTTCTGGGCATGCCGTATACCACGCTGGTCTCCTGGTCCTGTGCAATAACATGTACCTTTTTCTTTGATTTCAGGTTCTGTATGCCCTCCGTCCCGTCCGCACCCATCCCCGTGAGTACCACACATATGACCTCATCATATCCGCACTCCATCAGGGATTCATACATATAGTTGGCACAGGGCTTTACGCCCTCCCGGTTGGGTTCGTCGGAGTAGTGGATCACCGTCCTGCCATTGGCGGCGGGACGGGCGTTCATATGACTGCCCCCCATGGACAGATACACCGTACCGCTCTGCAGTTCATCACCCTCTTCCGCCTCCTTCACACGGATCTCGCCCAGACAATCCAAGCGGTCGGCCAGTGAAGCGGTAAAGCCTTTGGGCATGTGCTGAACGATCAGCACCGGCGCCTGGAGTTCTGCCGGAAGCCTTGTAATCACCGACTGCAGAGATTTCGGCCCCCCGGTGGAACTGGCGATAGCTACAATCTTCCGGCTGCCGTTTCCCGCCCCATGCTTTCTGGCAATCTCCACGATCTTGCGGGTAGTGGCGCGCACCTCCTGCTTCTGCACCGGACTCTCAAGAACAGGCTGACGGCTGTCTGCCACCGCTGCCAAAGTCTTTAAGAATTCTCTCCTGAAGTCTTCCACCCTGCAACTCACGGCATTGTCCGGCTTATGTACAAAATCAAGCGCACCCAGTTCCAGCGCATCCAGGGTGGTTTTTGCGCCCTCCCGGGTGTCTGTACTGGCCATCATGATCCGTGCGGAAATACGGGCTTTCCGCAGTTCATATAAAAGCTGCAGCCCGTTCATCCGGGGCATGTTCACATCCAGCACCACTGCGTCGTAGCTGTTTTTGCGCAGCAGATCCAGCGCTTCCTGTCCGTCCCTTGCCCGGTCGGCAACCTCGAACCTTTCATCACTGCCTATTATATCACACAGGACTCTTCTCATGAGTGCAGAGTCATCTACCACCAATATTTTTTTCGTCATGATCCCAGCCGTTCCCTTTTTCTATGCTTTCTCTCTTCTTCAAAAATATACTTGATTATCTCTTCCCGCACTTCCGTTTCAATGTCCACATACTGCACCCGGTGCTCATAGGAGTCCCTGCGGCCCTCCTGCTTTACCGAACTGAGCACCTTGCCCACCAGTTCGTATTCCCTCTTCCTGCCGTTTATCAGAAGATTATAGCTTATGTAGATCAGACTGTCCGGCTCATAGGAGTGAGTAGACAGAAAACGAAGTCCGCCGCCGCTGATATCCACAATGACACTGCGCTTCAGCGGAAGTCCCGGAATCAGGTTGTTATAGGGATCTCTCTCCTCGATGGCTCTGACTTCCTCTTCTTCCAGATTCCGGGAATTCATCTCCAGCGCACAGCTGAAGCGGTAATACTCCCTCCTCTGGTATTTACGCAGATTGCTGGTCAGTTCCACCACCAGGGTATAGATGTTGTTGCTCTTATAGCGATCGATGATCCTGGCAAAACACTGGAAAAGATTGTTCCCCGCATAGATTACCAGATTATACTCCTTATCCATGGGAAGCAGGATCAGTTTGCCCTTCTCCATGGGCATCACAAGTTCGATCTGGTTTTCCGACAGAATATCCTGAATCTGACTGGCATAGGTCTTGGGAGGTTCATTGCTCTGGTTCCTCTGGGACTCCACCATCTGAATCTCGATCTTATTGCCCGGTTCAATAAAATTGGAAATCATATTGTTCATGCCTTCAACCTCCTGATTTAAACGCCGCGTCTCCTTCCCAGCCTGCGCCTATATCTTCCTACCTGATATTATATGAGAGAAAAACGCCGCCATGCCACGCCTTGGCTGCCGCTCCGTCTCCTCCCGGTTCATCAGCTTCGCCGCAATCTTCTCAAACGCCTGGGTGGACTTGGCACCCGGGCTCTGGATGGACACGGGGGTCTGCTGCATCACAGCCCGAGCCAGCAGCGGATCCTGGGGAATCATGCCCAGGTAGCTGATGGGGATCTTCAGATACCTGGCCACTACGGCATCCAGCTTGTTGAACAGTCCCTCCCCTTCCGACTCCTTCTCCACCCGGTTGGCGATCATCTTCACCGTGGTGGTGTTGCGGTCGTACCTTGGATGATTACTAAGAGATTTCAGCAGGGAATAAGAATCCGTTATGGAAGTGGGTTCCGGCGTGGTCACCAGCAGAATCTCGCCGCTGGCCACCAAAAACTCCAGTACCGCGTCGGAAATGCCCGCGCCGGTATCCACTATTATAATATCGGCAATCGCGTCCAGTTCCGCCAGATTCCGAATGATATATACCAGATAATCCCGGCTTAAATTGGACATACCCGCGATTCCTGACCCACCGGAGATAAAGCCCACGTCCATGGCGCCCCAGGTGATGATTTCCTTGATGTTCTTTCCCTGATAGATCAGATCACACAAATTGTGTTTGGGCACTGTGCCGAACATGATCTCTATGTTGGCCAGCCCGAAGTCAGCGTCCAGTATGATCACCCGCTGGCCCATCTTCCGAAACTGTATTGCCAGGTTGATAGACGTGTTGGACTTGCCCACGCCGCCCTTACCGCTGGTGACGGTGATCACCCGGGCCAGCGGCCGGGATTGCTGCCCGGCCTTGATGATTCGTAATTGTTCCGCCTGGTCCATATAGCATCCTCTCAAAATATATCGTACACTGTTACTGCTTCCCCCCGCCCAGAAGTTTCTTCACGGTAGTTTGGGGGTTGAACACCTCAATGTCATCCGGCACGTTCTGTCCGCAGGTCACATAGGCGATGCTGGCATCCGTATAAAGACGCATATTCAACAAATTCCCCAAAGCCTCTGTCTCGTCAAGCTTGGTGAAGATCAACTGGTAGTCCGCAATCTGACGGTAACTGTCCGCAATCTTTATCAAATCCCTGTACTTTGTGGTGGCGCTCAGCACCAGATAGAAACAGCACTCCGCCGCCTGCCGCATCTGCGCCAGCAGACGTTTCAGATTGCCCAGCTGCTCCTTATTCTGGGGAGAATGCCCCGGGGTATCCACCAGGATATACTCATAGTCCTGAAAATCCTGGATGGCCGTGGCAAGTTCGTCCTCCGTATACACCACCCGAAAGGGAACCATCAGGATATTTGCGTAAGTGCGAAGCTGCTCCGCCGCCGCGATCCGATAGGTGTCCAGAGTCAGCAGCGCCACCTGCTTTTTCTGCTCCACAACATAGCGGCTGGCTATCTTGGCAATCGTAGTGGTCTTGCCCACTCCGGTGGGCCCGATAAAAGTGAGGATCCGTGGTCTCTGGGTTACTTCCGTCTCCTCCTCCGTCTTGCCGAATTTCAAAATCATGCGCTGGTAAATGGTTGCCAGCACATAGTCAAAAGGCATGTTGGGCTTCTGGATCTTGTCGATCTCCTCCATGACCTTGGTCAGATATTTGCCGTCCACTTCGTTTTCCAACATGGTGTCATATATTAGTTTTCGGAATTTCGTCAATTCATCACTTTGATCCAAACTCTCTGCCGCCTCGGGCGTCTCCTCCCGCTGGGGCTGAACCGCATCGCCCGGGCGGGCCTCTCCTGCCGTCCCGTCCTGCCGTTCCGTAACGGGCTGCTGCCCCTCTGACGGGATTGCCTGCCGTCCCTGCAGCTGGCTTTCCAGCAGACTCTGCAGATTTTCCAGTTTTTCCTCTATACTGCGGGCGGCATCGGAAGCCGGAGCCGCAGGTCTCCTTCTGGCCGCCGCAGGAGATGCCGCAGACGGCGCCGGTTCCCGCCTCACATAAGAACTGCGTTGGGACTCCTCTTCCATGGCGGCCGTTACTTCCGTCAGCTTCGGCCGGAAAGCAGCAAACAGTCCCTTGGGCTTTATCTGCCTGACACTCATGATAACTACGCCGCTGCCCAATTCTTTCTGTGCCGCTTCCGTGGCTTCCGCCTCTGTTTTCCCCGTAAACTTTTTAATGATCATTATGCTGTCACCATCCCTACTGACTGTAATTCAATATCGGATTCGATCTCGTTGTAGGATACTACCACCAGATCCCTGTAATAGTCCTCTGTCAGGCGTTTAAAATACATTCTGACAATAGGAGAAGTAATGATGATAGGGCTTTTTCCCATGTTTTCCAGCTTCTGCAGTTCATTCCCCACAGAGTTCAATATGGCCTTGGACCGGGCGGGATCCAGATTCAGGTAGGCTCCTGTCTCCGTTTGTTTAATGCTGCCCATGATCTCCTGCTCGATTTTGGGATCCAGAGTTACCACACTGCTGGTCTCATTGGCCGGGAAGAATCTGCGGGAAATGGCACGCTTCAGACTCTGCCGTACATATTCCGTAAGAACATCCGTATCCCTGGTGGTGGGGCCATAGTCCGCAAGCGTTTCCATGATGGTAAGCATATCCCGGATGGAGATGCCTTCGCCAAGCAGGTTTTGCAGAACCTTCTGGATCTCGCCGATCCCCAGCAGCTTGGGAACCAATTCCTCCACCAGCGTAGGGTTGGTCTCCTTCATATTGTTGACCAGGTTCTGTACATCCTGTCTGGTCAGGAGTTCGGAAATGTACTGGCGGATGATCTCCGTCAGGTGCGTGGCTATGATGGAAGGCGGATCCACCACCGTATACCCCAGGCTCTCCGCCCTCTCCCGCTGGCCCTCCGTAATCCAGATCGCAGGCAGATGGAAGGAAGGTTCAAATGTGGGAATGCCCGTAATTTCCTCCTCAACATAACCGGGGTTCATGGCCATGTAGTGATCAAACAGAATCTCCCCTTCGCTGACCTGTATCCCCTTTACTTTGATAATGTACTGGTTGGGATTCAGCTGGATATTATCACGCAGCCTGATAATGGGAACCACGGTCCCCAACTCCAACGCCATCTGCCGCCGGATCATCACTACCCGGTCCAGCAGGTCGCCGCCCTGGTTCACATCTGCCAGAGGAATGATACCATAGCCGAACTCCAACTCGATAGGGTCTACCTGCAGCAGACTGTTCACATTCTCCGGCTGGCGGATCTCCTCTGCAGCCGCTTCCTCCGTATCCACTGCCGTCTCTGTGGCCGCCGTCTCCAGATTAGCTGCGATTCCCCGGCCGCCTACTACAAACAGCAGACCCATACCCACAAACAAGATGGTGTTAAGATCAGTGGCAAAACCAAGAACGGCCAAGGTAGCTCCCACGAAATACATCACCTTGGGGATGCCAAAAAGCTGTTTGATAATGACAGGGCCAAACTCCGCCTCCTTGCCCCCCTTGGTCACCAGGATACCGGTGGACAGGGAAATCAGCAGGGAAGGGATCTGGCTCACCAGGCCGTCACCGATGGTCAGGATGCCATAATTGTCCAGAGCGCCGCCGATGTCCATACCTTTACGAAGCATACCCATGGCTATACCGCCGATCAGGTTGATGGCCGTCAGCAGCAGGCCCGCTATGGCATCTCCTTTTACATACTTTACCGCACCGTCCATGGAACCGAAGAAGCTGGATTCCAGCTGGATCTTTTCCCGTCGTATCTTAGCCTCCTCATCCGTAATGGCGCCGGTATTCAGATCCGCGTCAATGGCCATCTGCTTTCCGGGCATGGCATCCAGCGTAAATCTCGCCGTAACCTCGGCCACACGCTCGGAACCTTTATTAATTACCAGGAACTGGATCAGAATCAGGATGATGAAAATGATGGAACCCACAATCAGGTCCCCGCCTCCCACAAACTGTCCGAAGGTCTTGACCACGTTGCCGGATGTGCCGGTAGACAGGATCGCTCTGGTGGAAGAGACATTCATGGCGATACGAAATATGGTGGTGAAAAGCAGGATTGTGGGGAAATAGGACAGATCCAGCACTTCCTTGGTAAACATGCACACAAACAGGATCGTGAATGCAATGGCAATGTTAAAGGCCATAAATACATCCAGCAAAGCCACAGGCAGAGGGATAAGGAACATCAGAAAAGCCACCAGAATATAGATTCCTACAATGGCGTCTGTTTTTGACAACTTGGTGAAATTAAGATTCATACCTTTCCCCTCCTTTCCTGCTCATTGATTTTCCAAATAATATATACATTATGTTCTTAAATCTTTCCTTGTAATTGGTACACAAAGGCCAGCACCTCCGCCACCGCCTGATAAAGTTCCGGCGGCACCATCTGCCCCACTTCCACATTGGCGTACAGCATCCGGGCCAGGGGCTTGTTTTCCACGATTTCGATATGGTTCTCCCTGGCAATCTCCTTGATCCTGGCTGCCAGGTGGTCAGATCCCTTCGCCAGCACTATGGGGGCATCCGCCACTTCCGAGTCATACTGAAGGGCCACCGCAAAGTGGGTGGGGTTGGTAATCACCACATCCGCCCGGGGCAGGTCCTGCATCATGCGCCGTCGGGAAGCCTCCTGCATTTTCTGTCGGATCCTGCTCTTGATCTGAGGATCTCCCTCGGACTGCTTGTACTCATCCTTGATCTCCTGTTTGGTCATGCGCATGTCCTGGCTGAACTTGAATTTCTGATAAGCAAAATCCGCCAGTGCGATGATCATATAGACCGCTGCAATCCGAATCCCCAGATCCGTCACCAGTTCCGCCGCCAGGGAAAGAGCCTGCATCAACGGCATATCATATAGAGAGTAAATCCAAACCAGCTTATCTTTCAGGTATGCATAGGAGATGTAAACGATCAGCCCGATCTTCATCAGGGACTTCACCAACTCCACCAGGGAATTAACCGAGAAAATCTTTTTGAATCCCTTAATGGGGTTCAGCTTGCTCAGCTTGGGCTGCAGGGGCTTGGAGGACACCTTCCATTTCACCTGAGCCACATCGCACAGGAAAGCTACCAGGAAGCCGATGATCAGAATCGGCAGGATGATTAGCAGCACATTTACCATCATCTGATTAAAGATAAGCCGCATCTCTGCCTGGGGCAGATTCCCGCCCCAGAAGGTAAGCACCTGGGGAATATTGCCATACACTCCCTGAAACATCTCCAGAAAACGGGTACCCATGGTCCCCACATAAAACTTCAAGACCAGAAACAGGCTCAAAAGACCCAGGCAGTTGGCGACTTCTCTGCTCTTGGCCACCTGGCCTTCCTTTCTGGCATCACTCAGCTTTTTCTCGGTGGCAGGTTCGGTTTTCTCCCCGCCCGGCCCGTCTTTCGCAAAAAATTGTAAATTGTAACGCAGTATCACATCATGCCTCCCACTATGGCCGCTATGCTCTCCTTCATCCGCTGGAATATGAAATTCGCCGCGTCCGGCAGCATGCTGGTCGTGAGAAACAGCACGGACAGCCCCACCAGGATCTTGAGTTGGATACCCACCGCAAACATATTCATCTGCGGGGATACCTTGGCCAAAACACCCAGTATGGCGTTCAGCATTAAAGTCACGCAGAAAATGGGCAGACAGATCCGAAAACCAATGATGATATAGTCCGCAAGGAACTTTACCATGGACGCCAGCAGCGAATCCATCTTGAATATGGTTCCGTTAACAGGAACCAATATAAAGGTGTCCGCCAACGCGCCGAAGAGGTAGCGGTACATACCGCTGACAATCAACAACAGCATCACCACATACTGGTAATACACGCCGGTGATGCTGGTGCTCTCTCTGGTAGTGGGGTCTATCAGCGTAACCATGGACAGGCCGGTCTCCATATCCGCAATATGTCCTGCGAAATTCACAATTGCACTGCACATGTTGGTACCCAGTCCCAGCATCAGGCCGGTAACGGCCTCCTTCATCACCACCGCCGAATAACCCGCGATGGTATGGTATTCCACAGCAGGAGCCGGTGACAGTGTCTGGTACAGAAGGGCTGCCGTGAACAGAGACAGAGCCACCCGTACATGCCTGGGTGTGTTGTTCAGGCTGAAAAATGGCGCCACAAAGACAAAACAACTCACCCTGGTCAGAATCAGCAGGAAATATTCTAAATCATACATGGAGAACGAAAACTGTATCATCTACCTCACCCGCTGATATACAAGCTGAAATTGGACCAAAGCTGTGTCATAAACTCCACCATGGCATTCATCATCCATGGCCCCAGAAGAATCAGCGCCACAAAAACACCTATAATCTTGGGCACAAAGGTTAATGTCTGCTCCTGTATGGAGGTCACGGTCTGGAAAATACTGACCAGCAGACCGATACACAGGGAAACCAGCAGCAAAGGCATGGATACCTTGATAATCAACATCAACGCCCTGCCGGCAATCTCCGCCACTCCTTCCACAGTCATTTATACCACACTCCTTTATAAGAAACAGCAAGCTAATAAAAGGTTTCCACCAAATTCATGATCACCAGGCTCCAACCGTCCGCCAGCACAAACAGCAGAATCTTGAATGGCATGGAAATCGTTGTGGGCGGCAGCATCATCATGCCCATACTCATAAGAGTGGAAGCCACCACCATGTCGATGACAATAAAGGGGATATAAATAATAAATCCCATAAAAAATGCCTGCCGCAGTTCCCCTATGATAAAGCTGGGAATCAGTATGGAAATGGGAATTTCGGAGAGCGTTTCCCCGTCCCATTCCTGCCCCGCAATATTCATGAATAGATCCACATCCTTGGTCAGCGTCTCCCGGTACATGAATTCCCGGAAAGGCTGCATCCCTGCTTCAAATGCCTCCTCCTGGGTGATGGTCCCCTCGTCAAAGGGCACCAGGGCCTCATCGTAGACCCGCTGCAGCGTGGGCTGCATAATAAAGAGCGTTAAAAACAGCGCAATCCCGATGAGCACCTGGTTAGGGGGTGCGGTCTGGGTATTCAGCGCCGCCCTGGTGAAATGCAGCACAATGATAACCCGGGTATATGCTGTCAGCATCAGTAACAGCGTAGGGGCCAGCGAGATCAGCGTCAGGATAATAAAAATCCGCAACATTCCGTTCACCTGCCCATTGCCGTTATCCACAATGATGCTGAAACCGTTCTGCACGTTCAACTGTTCCAGTTCCTCCGGCGTCTGGGCTTCCCCCGCCCCGTAGCGGATCGTGGAATCCTCCGTGGATTCAGGATCCTGGCTCTCCGTGGCATAAACTGTGACGGAGGTATGAATACACAATATGCCTACCGTAATCAGCAGGCATATTAAATGTAAGATATTCCTTTTCCTCTTACTATTGTTCCTGGTCAAAACCATCCGTCTGTTCTCCCTCCGGCTTCCGCAGGGCGTCCTCCTCATGCTGCGGAACTTGCTCTCGGCGCAGTACACCGCTCAGAAGTTCCCTGAACTTCATCTCCTGCACCATATCCTTCCTGACAATCTGTTCTTCCGGGATCTGGCACAACATAGTCACCGTGTCCTTGCACACAGCAACGGCGGCGTAGGTTTCCCCAAGCCGTACAAGCTGAATGTATTTACCTGTGGCAATCTGGGCGGTTTCCAGCACTTCCACATTGCTCCCCGATCCCAGGGATTTCTGATATCGGGCAATGTATTTGGTCACAACCGCCGCTATTGCCAGCACTACAACAAAAACCACCAGCACAGTGATTAATTGCGCATAACTGTCCATACCCGTAAGCAGCATCAACCCACTACCTTCTTAACAGCCTCAATTACCCGGTCAGGCTGGAAAGGCTTCACAATGAAGTCCTTAGCTCCCGCCTGGATAGACTCAATAACCATGGCCTGCTGTCCCATAGCGGAACACATGATCACGGTGGCACCGGGATCAGAAGACTTGATTGACTTTAAGGCAGCAATGCCGTCCATCTCCGGCATGGTGATATCCATCAGCACCAGATCCGGCTTTAACTCAGCATACTTCTCCACGGCCTTTGCACCGTTCTCGGCCTCTCCAACTACATTATAGCCATTCTTACTCAGGATATCCTTGATCATCATCCTCATGAACGCCGCATCGTCACAAATCAAAATGTTTTTAGCCATATCTTCCTCCATTTTCTGTGATATGTTTGCTTATTTGATTATCTCGGTAACCTTGATACCGAAACACTCTTCTATCACTACGACTTCGCCCTTTGCTACAAACTTGCCATTGACCAGTACATCTATAGGTTCACCGGCAATCCTGTTGAGTTCAATGATCGTACCCGGTGCGAAATCCAGAATATCTGAAATCGACTTGGTGGTCCTGCCCAGTTCCACGGTGACTTCCAGAGGCACATCCATGATCAGCCCTATATTCTCGTTGCTGGCCATCGCACCCAAGTCTCCGGAAAAACTCTGGAACTGCGCCGGTTGGACGTTGACGTTCTGCATCATCTGCCCGTAAGGGTTGTACCCATAGGCATTCATACCCATCTGAGGCTGCATTCCCATCATCTGGGGATTCATGCCCATCTGGGGCTGCATTCCCATCATCTGAGGATTCATGCCCATCTGGGGCTGCATTCCCATCATCTGGGGATCCATACCCATCTGGGGCTGCATTCCCATCATCTGGGGATTCATACCCATCTGGGGCTGCATTCCCATCATCTGGGGATCCATACCCTGCTGAGGCTGCATTGCCGGTTGTGGCGCCGGTGTCGGTGCGGGTTCCGGTTCAGAATCACCCATCTGCGCACCCATGAAAGTATTCACAATATTCTTGGCGAACTCAACAGGGTACAGCTGCATGATATTGCTGTCCACCAGGTCGCCAATCTGCATGGAAAACCTGACTTTCACAAAAGTGCCGCCCAGAAAAGGAGACAATTCCGCGCCGTCCGCATAATCTGCCAGATCCAACAGATTGGCACTTGGCGGACTGATGTCGATCATGGTTCCCAACATGGTAGAAAGCGATGTAGCCGACGAACCCATCATCTGGTTCATGGCCTCGGATATGGCGCTGAGATGCAGTTCCGTAATCTCTCCCCCATCTACATTGGTGCCATCGCCGCCCATCATCAGGTCAGTAATGATCTTCACATCCCTGTCTTTCAGCACCAGGATGTTGGTCCCATCCAGTCCCTGCGTATATTTGATCTGAATGAACACACAGGGTCTTTCGTACTCGTCAAGCATACTCTTCCATCTGGCCAGAGATACCACGGGAGTGGTAATATTTACTTTTTTATTGACCAGTGAATAGAGGGTGGTCGCCGATGAGCCCATGCTGATATTGGCTACCTCGCCAATCGCATCCTTCTCCACCTCCGTTAACAGGGTGTCATCCACAACTTCTGATTGGCCTCCCGGATTGCCTGCCGCATTGGAGCCGGAGTCTGCAGGGGCATTGCCGCTATTCCCACCATCGTCAGACAAGTCCATGCCGTTTAACAGGGCATTGATCTCGTCTTGTGACAGCATTCCATCTCCATCCATGTCTTCCTCCATTCTGCTGCCCCTGACGGCAGCCTTTTTTTCCTGTCAAAACCTTCCCCACCGCTAATCGTCTTCATGGATCACCCTGGTGACCCGCACTGCGTAGGCGTCATTGTTTGCCCCGGGGAGTGCTGTAAATTTTTTGATGTTACCCACATATACATCCATCTCACTGTCTACCTTGGTATTCAACCGAATACAGTCTCCTACCTGCAGGCCCAGGAAGTCAGACACGGAAATATTGCTCTTGCCCAGCACCGCCTTAACGGGTATGTCTACCTTGCGGATCAGTGCTTCAATATATTCCTCATAATTCTGATCGCGGTTCTCCTGCATGGTCGAATACCAATACTTGGTATTCAGCTTATCCATGATGTCCTCCAGCGTGGGGAACGGGAGACAGATGTTAATATATCCCTCCACGTCGCCGATCTTCATGTTCAGCGTGACGATGGCCGTCATGTCCGTGGGGGCCACTATCTGGGCAAACTGGGGATTGGTTTCCAGCCTGCTCAGCATAGGTGCTATCTCAATTACATTTTTCCAGGGATCCCGCATCAACTGCGTGAACAGCACCATCATCTTCTCGATAATGGTCGTCTCTATCTCCGAAAAGCCTCTGCTTTTCTCAAGAGGCACGCCGCTGCCCCCCAACATGCGGTCGATCATGGCATATCCCAGGTTTGTGGACAATTCTATAATAATATTTCCGTTCAGGGGCTGAAAGTTCAAAATCCCCAATATAACCGGATTGGATAACGCATTGCTGAACTCCGAAAATGTAACTGTCTCGGAACTGGACACCGATATCTGCACGTTCTTGCGCAAATACACGGGCAAGTTGGTGGAAATCAGCCTGCCATAGTGCTCATAGATAATCTCAAGCGTGCGCAGATGCTCCTTGGAAAACTTGGCCGGCCGGTTAAAATCATAATTCTTTACCGGCTTTTCCTCCTCGTCCTGCATCTTATCCACATCCAGTTCACCGGCTGACAACGCTGCCAGTAGATTGTCTATCTCATTTTGCGATAATACCTCGCCCAAATTTTCTCACCTCCAGTCTGCTCTACCTTCTGACGGAGGCGATTACTGTATCTGTCTGCCACTGATGGCCACACTATATATAAACTCTTTGTCAAAAAGTCCCTGTACCCTTTTGAGAATCTCTTCCCTGATCTCCTCAAAGTTGTTGGTACATTCCTCCACAGTATAACTGCTTACCACGCTGGTGATCTCGTCCTTGATCACACTGGCATAGTTGCCCGCCGAAACATCTTCTCCATAAGTCTTATATCCTTTCTCCTTGGTATTCATGGAGAAAGCCACCCCGTCAAAAACGATATAGTGAGGTTTGTCATCCCCCTCCTCGTTCTTTAGAGGAATGGTCATCTTGCCCTCCAGATTCCAGAAAGCCAGATCTGACATGGGCACTTGCTTCGCCTCTTCCGAACCGGGCTTCTCCAGTTCCAGACTTAAGATGGACGCCACGCTGTTCACCAGCGCCGCAGTCTTCTTATTGGTGCTCAGAACGCTGAACATCATCACCGCAGACAGGATCACGTTTACCAGCACAAGGGCCAGCACTAAAACTGACAGTAAATTCTTCTTCATTGCAAAAACCGTCCCTTTCTCTTTCCATAAATTATACAGCCGGATTGTAAATCCTGATCTCAACCCTTCTGTTCTTCGCCCTGCCGGCATCTGTTCCATTGTCGGCTACCGGCACATACTCACCCCTGCCGGAGTGCTTGATCATGGCCGGATCCAAAGAAGTGTTTTCCATCAGGTAGTCAAACACGGATAATGCCCTGGCGCTGCTGAGTTCATTGTTATTGGCAAACTGCGCATTGTGCATGGGCACATTGTCCGTATGTCCCTCCACCTCGATCACACTCCCGGCGTACCGTTCCAGTATCACGCCCACCCGCTCCAGCGCCGGATAGGCTTCGGATCGAATCACCGCCTTGCCCGAGTCAAACAGAAAAGCACCCTTCAGAGACAGAAGAATATATTCCGATGTAAAATTCACATCAATCTGTTCCCCCAGATTGCCCTCGTTGACAATTTCCGTGATGCGCTCTGCCACTTCCTCGTTCTGCTTCAGGTTCTCTTCCTCCAGTACTTCCTGCATCTTCTGAAACAGTTCCTCCTGAGCGTCTCCGTTGGCCTCAAACTCCTCGAACTGATCTGAGTCCGTATCGCTGTCCGCATTCTTGCCGGTACTGTTGATGTACTGATCCAACTCATTAAGCTGGCTTACGCCGTTGCTGATCAGGATGCCATCGCCGATGGCCGTTGCGCCGCCGTCCAGAATGCTGAAAGCGGAGGACATGGAAGCCACAAACTGATTGTACTTCTCCTCACTGATAGAGGACATGGAAAACAACAGCACGAAGAAGCACAGCAACAGGTTCATCAAATCGCTGAATGTCGCCATCCATGGGGCCAGCCCTGCGGGCGGATCCTCAGGCTTGCGCTTCGCCATTACTCCTCACCTCCTGCCTCATCTCCACCCTCTGTTACCCTGTCTTTCGGGGCGAGGAAGGACTTCAGCTTTTCTTCGATGACACGGGGGTTCTCTCCCGCCTGTATAGACAGAAGGCCCTCCACCATGATCTCCTTAAGCTGCATCTCCTGGGCGTTTTGGGCTTTCAGTTTGCCGGCCACGGGCGTACACAGCCAGTTTGCCAGCACCGAACCATACAGGGTGGTGATCAGGGCTACCGCCATATCGCCACCGATACTGCTGGGATCGCTCATGTTGTTCAACATGTTTACCAGTCCTACCAGGGTTCCGATCATACCCCAGGCAGGACCCATGGCTGCCAGCGCCTCCCAGAAACTGATAACCGTCTTATGCCTGGCCTCTATACTCACCAGCTCCGTCTCCATGATGCCCCGCACCAGGTCGGGATCCGTGCCATCCACAATCAATAAAATACCCTTCTTCAAAAAGGGTTCATCCAGGTCCGCCGCCGCTTCCTCCAAGGACAACAGGCCTTCCTTACGGGCTACATTGGACAGATCAATGATGCTCTTGATCATCTCCGACGTATTCATCTTCGACGCTTTGAATATCAGTCCGATACTCTTCATGCTGTTTAAGAAATCCTGCATGGAGTAGCTGAGCATCGTTGCGAAAATCGCACCTCCGAAAGTGATAATCGCCGAAGGGAAATTCAGATAAGTCATCATATCCGCATGGTTGGAAATAATTCCGTACACCAGCATGACAAAGCACATTATAATTCCGATAAGAGAAGCTATATCCACAACAACCACCTAAACATTTTGCGTAGACTTATGTACCTGCAAAAATATCCTTTCTATATGATTTTACTAGATTTTTTATCTCTTGTCTACTTTCTTTTACAATTATTTTTTTTCCAGTCGTCAGAGTAACCACCGTATCAGGCGTTTCTTCCACTATTTCCAGCAAATCCGGGTTCACAAGAATTTTTTGCCCGCCTAATTTTGTCACCTCTATCATCGCTTTTCTGCCCCTTTTAAGACACAACTCAAAGGGGCGTGAGCCATTTCTGGCGCACAACCCCTTTGTGCCGCGCATTTACTTTCCAGCTATCATAAAATTATCTCTTAAGATTGGTCAATTCTTCCAGCAGCGTATCGGATACAGTGATAATGCGGCTGTTGGCCTGGAAACCTCTCTGAGTAGTGATCATCTCCGTAAATTCGGAGGACAGGTCCACATTACTCATCTCCAACTGGCCGCTGGTCATATAACCACCGTCCGCCGTGATGTCCACGCCGATGCCGTCAAACTCACCGGAGTTCAAGGTGGCGGAGTACAGATTGTCGCCGCTCTTCTCCAAGCCGGAGGCATTGGCAAACATGGCCGTGGCAATCTGTCCCAGCAGCTTGGTCATGCCGCTGTCATAGGTGGCATAGATCATACCGTTGTCCTGTATGGTCAGACCGATCATCTCGCCCAGTCTGCGTCCGGCTCCCACTCCCCCCTTATCTCCGCTGGTGGCGGCCAGGGTGGATGTCCCCTTCTTGTCATAGTTGGAACTCTGGGACATATCCACTGTGATATTGGAGAAATTGCCGCCCAGCGCACTGAGGTTCAGGTTGAAAGTGCTGTTGGTAGCCCCCGCACCGTTCAGACCGTCAAAGACGCCGGTGTCCGGATTATAACTCACCACAACGCCGTCAAACACATAGGCTGTCATTTCCACGCTGGAGTTGGTGGCATCCAGCTTGGGGAACTGAGGATCCGTGTTTGAGGTGGAATTAAACAGCAATGTTTTCATGGATACATAAGTCACATCGTTTCCGCCGGTGGTGGCATTGGGTGTCTCCACCTTCATACCCAGTTTCAGGAATTCGTCTGTAGACCCCTCATAGCCATGAACCTTGGCAATATTATCCAGAGCCTGCCCAACGGTGATGGGATTTCCATCCTTATCATTGATAGTGAGTTCTGTATCCAGTGCCTTCAATTCACCGTTTGCTTCAAACATCTGAGCTAAATCTGCCAAAGGCACGGCAGGCGTATCCGTGGTCTCCAAAACCTGGCCGTTCCATTTATAGGCAGTGGTATCCATACCCAGTTTAGTGGTCTTGTCTATACCTCTCAAGGCGTCGGAAAACTTCACAAGTTCCTTAACATTCAGCGTATTGCCTTCCAGGTCCCGTACATCCTTGCCCGTAGAGTCTATGATCCGATCCAGTTCCAAACTGAATTTATGAGGATTGTCGGACTGCTTCACCACGAGTTTCGCGGTATACTGGTACCCCAGCGCATCGTAGAAACTCAGATTGATGGACTTTCCGTTGGGGCTGCTCACATCCTTGTCATTGCTGTCAATAACACCGCCTATGGTGGCCTGGGAAGTAGCCTCGGGAGGATAGGTCATATTGGCCTGGTTCATAATCCGCAGAGCCGTGACCGTATCCTTTTTTATATTCTGTGTTTCGGGATCCACCTGCCATCCCATGACATTGTAACCTGTGCTGGTCATGGCCAGGTTGCCGGCCCCGTCCACATAGAAAGAACCGTCCCTGGTAAAGTAGTTGGATACACCATTGTTCACCACGAAGAAAGCCTCTCCGGTAATCATGATATCAAAAGGGTTGCCGGTGGACTGGGCAGAACCCTGGCCCGTAATATTGGTGTTGATAGCGCCTGCCTTTACGCCCAATCCGATCTGTCTGGCGTTGGTACCGCCCACACCGGTGAGCGCATTAGGACCGCTGGCCTGCTTGGTAGTCTGGCTCATCAGCGCGCTGAATGTCATGGAACTGGACTTATACGCCGTGGTGTTTACATTGGCGATGTTGTTACCGATAACATCCATCCTGGTCTGATGCGTCTTAAGTCCGGACACACCAGAAAAAAGTGATCTCATCATAATTAAGTGACCTCCTGTTTCGTTTGATGACTTGCCGCTCCTTCTCCTTCCATCATTCAGGAGAGATTCGCCTCCTCTAAAGGTCCGGCTACATGATTACGGCTCCGTCTATATTAGTAAATATGTTCTCGACTGCATCCTTGCTGTCCATGGCCGTGACAACGGTGCTGTTGGGGATGTTCACAATAAACGCCAACTCATCCACAATCACCAGGGAATCCCTGATCCCCTTCTGTCCTGCCCTTCTGGTTCCATCCATCAGTCTTTCCAGCTGCCCGTCCGTGAGATCAATGCCCCTCTGCTCAAGCCTGGCACTGGCATGTTTGGAAAATCTCAGATTATCATCGGCTCTCACCCGGCTCTGCAGTACCTTCTGGAAGGAAAAGCCCTCCCCTGTGAGGCTCTGGGCGGAAACTGTCCGTCCCCTCTGGCCCGCGGCCGATTCTTGCAGCGCAGTCAGGAACTCCGAACCCTGTATTCTCATCTCTTCATTCCCTGTCCTTTCCTCTTTCCGGCGCCGTCACGTCGATCAGCTTCTGAAAGTTGCGCTTTCATATGGTATCCCGGCACTACGCCTCCGGTTTGTCCGGTTCCTCCGGCTTTTCCGTATCGCCGGTTCCTTCTTCCTTGTCTCCCGGCTCCGTCCCGTCGGGTCCTTCCGTCTCATCGTCCTTGCCGATTCCTGCAGCCTCCCGCACTTCCTCCAACCGCTTCACATAAGCGTCCAGATCTTTCACTTTCTCCTCGGCAATAAAGGATTTCTGGTAGTCGGTCATCTTGTCGTAGTCTGCCTTCAGCTTGTCGATGGCATCCGCCTCGTCAAGAGAGATTGTAGCCAGAGCGGGCAGCTTGTTCAGAGCGATGATCCAGTCTCTGGCCATCTCGTAAGCCTCCAGATACTCCACATCCGCTATGGTATCCACATCCCCCACCGAATACATCTCGCCTCCGATGGATACATAGGCCTTGCCGTTCTCATAGCCCACGTAATCTACCTTACCCTCCACATAATTTGTATCCCCGCTGCTGTTGGTGGTTTTCACCCGAACATGCTGCCCCACCAGCTGACTGGCTCTCTGCAATTCCAGATTGCCTGACATGTTCTGCAGCTGTTCTACCTGTGAGAACTGCGCATACTGGGTTACAAACTCCGTGTTAGATGTGGGCTCTAAGGGATCCTGATACTTCATCTGAGCTACCAGAAGCTGCAAAAATGCTTCCTTATCCATACCGTTTTCAGAACTTTTCTTGGCCCTTTTCAGAGAACTCTCCGAAGATGTCTCCACTATTTTCCCGTCTTCTACCGGTGCTACTAAACTCATATTTCCACTCCTTTCCTAAATAATATGCCGGTCAAACCAAATAGTCTACGGAATTGCCACTGGCCGCCATCATCTCTGTAATTACCTGCTCCGATTCCGTCAATTCCTCTCCCGACTCCAGGCTGCTCACGTCAAGCCGTCTTCTCTTGGGCCTTCTGCCCGGCTCCTCTCCGCCTCTCTGACGTCCCTGTTCCAGATTGCTCTCAAACTGATGGGATTCCACAGTGACCTCAATGGCATCCACCTTGATGTCCTGCTGTTCAAAATGCTCCTTCAGAACAGCCATCTGATTCTCCAGCACATTCTTTACCGCCTCGGACGAAGCTGTGAAATGTGCCGTCATAATGCCTTCCCTGGCCGTAATCTGGATATGCAGCGTTCCAAGGCTCTCCGGGTGAAGCTGCATGTTCAGTACTGTGTTCTCCGGCTTCATGGACAACTTCATGTAATCCAAGATTTGATTCACCACCTGCTGGGAATCCGGCATCTCCGTATACGAGGCCGCCATGGCAGTGGCTGTACCGGCCTGCAGAGCCGTCTGTCCCTGGGTCTGGGATGTGTAATTCTGGAAGAACGCCTGCCCGGTCACGCCCTGATTCTGGCTCTGGCTCTTTTCGTGTCCCTGAGAACCTTCCCTGTTGCGGCCGTCCTCCTGCCACATACTCTCCGGCACTTTAGAAGGTCCCTGCAGCGTCTTGTCTCCCGCCACATTCTCCAGCCCTTCCAGTACCTTGGACAGGCCTCCTTCCCGGTTCAGTTCCTCTTCCGTTTCACGGGTAATCTCCTGGAATCCCTGGGTAATGGCCTGCTTGCTCTGATACAGATTCTCATCCATCACCAGTTCCACCGGATCTTCAGCACCTGCGGCATCCAGAATCAATTGATCCACCGTCTCCGGCTGCAGTAATTGAAGTTCCGTGACACCCTCTTTCCGCATCAGCTGTTCCAACTCCTGGGGGCTGAGATTCAGTTGCTGCATCAGCAGTTCCTGTATCTGCAAAATAGCGCTCTGCAGAATCTCCATAGCCTGCTCCAGTCCCTCCCCGGGCGTCTCCTCCGAAGGTGCATCCGATACGCTTCCCCCAGGGCACTGTGTCTCTTCTGTCTCCCCGGACTGCTGCGTCTCTTCCGTCTCCGCAGACTGCTGGCCGTCAATGGCCTCACCGGGTTTTGCCTCGCCGACATCCCCTTCGCTTGCCTCCGTCCGCGTATCCGTTCCGTTCCCCATATCCTTCTGTCCCTGGGTCTTCTCGGAATCGGAAGTCTCCGCCCTCTTGGGAGCATTGGTGTTGTTCTCCCTGGGAGTACCTGTCTTTTGTCTGTCAAGCACCTTGCCAAAGTCATCCTTCGACTCCGATGCCTGTACCTTCTGCTGTCCCGTCCGGCTCCCCGCCAGATAGTTCTGCAGATTTGCAGGTATACTTGTCATCCGTTCTACCTCCTTTCCATGATATTTATGTAATGTCGTTCCCATGAACCGCACTTCATGGAAAGACATTACTATTATCGGCATTTCCGCCTGTATACTTAAGATTCCGGCTCCATTAATTTAGTGAGACGGGCCGCAATCTCAGGGTCCATGACTCCAAGGATAGAACCTCTGCTCTCGACACCCATGGTCTTTAAAATCCGGGCAGCCACATCCAGGTCATCGCTCATCTCCTCCAGTATAGCCGCCGCCTGTTTGGGTTTCATCTGGGAATAAGCCGCCGCCCAGTCCTGTATCTCCTTGCTCTCCTGCTGCTGCACAATCACCTGGCGGTAGATCAGTTCCGCCGTGGCAGGGTCCGCAGACTCATAATACTTGCGGTATTCCTCCGGGCCGGGCCCGTTCTCGGCATAGACCACCTCTTCCAGAAACTCATTCTTAATCCGCTGAAACTCCAACTGCTTCTGTTCAAACTCCTGAAGCCGGACCACATTGGCCTTCAGTTCGGCGATTTCCTCGTTCTTCTCGTTAACGGAGGTCTGGGCTCTCTCCAATTCAAGTTCCAGCTGCCGGATATAGTCCACCGCATCTACCAGGCTGGTATAGCCTCCGTAACTTTCCGGATCTTTGGTCTCCAGCACAGGATTGCCCGGCAGAATCCGATTCAGCACCGGCACATCCTGCAGAATCGGGGTCAGCACTTTGCTTCCAAATCCCCCCACGTCCAGCTTGACTATCACCAGGATCACAGCCAGCCATACCATTACAATCATAATGGTGGCCAGCAGAGTGGCAAATCCCCCTCCCTCGTCATCGTCAGCCAGTTCGTCCTCCCGTTTCGCAATCTCTTTGGCCCGGCGTCTGGCTTCCTTCTTCTGCTGCTTCTGCTCATTTTTCAGTTGCTTCTTCTCGTTTTTTATCTGGTTCTTCTCAGCCTTAACCGCCACCTGCTTGGGATCTTCCTGTTTCGCCATAACTTATAACTCCAATCTTACATCTACAGACTTACCTTTTCCTGCACATCCGCCAACATAGCCCGGGATATCCATTCAATCGGTGTTTGGAACGTCAGTTTCAGCCTCTATGCCTCGACAACAGCTTTTTCCTTCTGCCGCTGACCATAAGTATAGCTGGTCAGTTCGTCCACTTCCTTGCCTTCCTGCTTCTTCTCATCCATCAGGAACTGTTCAAATGCTTTATCTTTCAGTGTCTCATGGGACTTACGCTCCTTCATGACCTCCGCCAGTTTCTCCCTGGCCTGCTCCACCTTCTCCTCCGCTTTCCGGATCTGGATATGTTGCTGGGCAATGTACTCATCCATGCGCAGGAGCGCCTCTTTGTTCTCTGCCATATCCCGACAGTTCAGGGTTCCCAGCAGCTGCTGTCTGGCCTGGCGCTCGTAGTCCGTCCTGCGTTCCTGCAGCGCCGCCAGCTTCTCCTCCTCTTCATTGAGACGTTGTTGGGCCGCCGCAAACTCCTGTTTTGCCTGGGTCTCCATCTTCAGTTTGATATCCAGAATGCTCTGCATCCTGTATCGGAATCTGGCCATGGCTTATCCCTCTCCCCGCCATTCCTCTCTATTTCTCCGCAAACATCTCCTCCAGACGGGACACGCTTTCCTCGAAGCTGACTTTCTCGTCCACCTCCTGCTGAAGGAATCTGTTTACCTGCCCTATCATCGAGATGGCATAGTCAATCTCCGGGTTGCTTCCGCTCTTGTACGCGCCGATGTTAATCAGATCCTCCGCCTCATTGTAGGTTGCCAGCACATTCTTAAGTTTACCGGCCAGCCGCTTATGTTCCCTGGCAGCAATCTGACTCATACATCTGGAGATGCTCTGCAGTACGTCAATGGCCGGATAATGATTCTTATGTACCAGCTTACGGTTCAGCATAATATGTCCGTCCAAGATACTCCTGGCCGTATCCGTAATGGGTTCGTTAAAATCATCACCGTCCACCAGCACGGTGTACAGCCCTGTGATGGATCCCACATCGGATCGCCCTGCGCGTTCCAGAAGTCTGGGCATCTCGGAATATACGCTGGGAGGATACCCTCTGGACACCGGCGGTTCCCCGCTGGCCAGGCCGATCTCCCTCTGGGCCATGGAAAAACGGGTCAGGGAGTCCATCATCAGCAGCACATCCTTCCCCCTGTCCCTGAAATATTCCGCGATGGCCGTAGCGGTGAGCGCCGCTTTTTTGCGTTCCAAAGCCGGGCGGTCAGAAGTGGCTACCACCACCACGGAGCGCCGCATACCCTCCTCGCCCAGATCGCGTTCTATAAATTCCCGCACCTCGCGGCCCCGCTCGCCGATCAAAGCGATCACATTAATGTCTGCCTTAGTGTTGCGGGCAAACATGCCCATCAGCGTGGATTTTCCTACGCCTGAACCTGCGAATATGCCGATCCTCTGTCCCTTTCCCACGGTCATAATACCATCCACCGCCCGCACTCCCAGAGGCAGCACGGTGTCGATAATCTCCCGCCGCAGAGGATCCGGGGGCGGCGCCTCCACGGGATAGTTTCCTCCCCTGACAGGGACGCCGTCCACCGGCTGCCCCAAGCCGTTCAGAGTCTTGCCAAGCAACTCCTCGCTCACCGTGACCGTCAAAGGATAGCCGGTGTTCTCCACCGAACATCCCAGGCGGATTCCCTCCACCTGATCCAGAGGCATCAACAGTGTGCGCCTGTCCCGAAATCCTACCACCTCGGCCATAACAGGCTCTGCCTCCGCCGTGTCGGGCACGATGCGGCACACATCGCCCAGCCGGGCATCCGGACCCACGGACTCGATGGTGAGTCCCACCACGTTGACCACCTTGCCCAGCTTTCTGAAAAATGTATCCCCGGCTACTTCCCTATATTTCTCTAAGTCAAGCTTTCTCGTCGTCAATTATCTCCACTCTCATTTCCGTCCGCATATCCCATGTCTTTTCTCAGCCTGCCGGCAGGAACCAGGAACTCTCATCAGCCCTCATAGGACAGCAACAACAGCTTCTGACGCAGCAGGGAGAGTTGGGTGCCCAGTCCACAGTCAAATATGCCGCCCTCCGTCTCAATCATGCATGCGTCCTTTTCTATGGTCATATCCTCGATAATTTCCAGCGTGACCCCGCTTCCCGGGAGCGCTGCATGCAGCTGCTTCTTCTGCGTATTTACATAGGAATAATCTTCCCTGGACACATGCACCAGAAAGTCTTTGCTGCCCTCCGCCTTGCGCAGAGTGGAGGCAATCAGATGTACCAGTATATCCTGATAAGAACCCAACTCCACCCGGAAAACATGCTCATAAATGCCTGTGATGGCTTCCACCAGCTCAGGCTCCATCTGTTCCAGGGCTTCCCTGTAATCCGCCTCCATCTGCTCCTCTTCGGCTTTCAGCTGCCGCCGCAGCCCCTCAGCCTCAGCCTCGGCCTTTTCCTTACCCTCCCGATAGCCGCTCATCCGGCCCTCCTCGGCAGCAATCCTCTTAAGATCCTGAGCCTGACCCTGAGCATCCTGCATAATCTGCTCCGCCTGAACCCTGGCATCTTCCAGGATTTCCTGGGCCCTGGCATTGGCGTCCTCCAAAATATCCTGAGCCTTTTCCCGGGCCGCCTCCGCTTTGATCACGGCGCCGCTTCCCTCTGCCGTGTCCAGCAGTCCGGAGACATCCACCGCATCAAGCCCCTGCACAAAGCCTTCCGCAAATTCTCCGTCTTCCCGGGACATGCCTGCAGCCTGCCTGCGCACGGCCGCCTGCAGCTCCTCCAGGCGCCTGGCAGCCAGTTCGTTGGTGTCTATTACCCTTTTTTCCTCTGTTTCATTTAAGAAAAAACCGTATCCCCGCTTCAGTAAATTGTTATACAACGATCTCGTCACCTCCACCTCTGGAGATAATGATCTCTCCCGAATCCTCCAGCTTGCGGATAATATTTACAATCTTCTGCTGCGCTTCCTCCACGTCCTTCATACGCACCGGTCCCATGAATTCCATATCCTCCTTGATCATCACAGCCAGACGTTTGGACATATTGTCAAAGATTGCGCTCTGTACCTGCTCATTGGCATTCTTGAGTGCAATGGCCAGGTCATTATTGTCCACATTACGCAGCACCTGCTGTATGGCCCTGTCGTCCAAAAGCAGGATATCTTCGAACACGAACATCTTCTTGCGGATTTCGTCTGCCAGTTCGGGCTCCTCGATTTCCAGGGTCTCCATGATATGCTTCTCTGTGCCCCGGTCCACGGTATTGAGGATTTCCACCACTGCGTCCACGCCGCCAATAATGGTGTAATCCTGATTGACCAGATTGGAGAGTTTGGATTCCAACACTTTCTCCACCTCCTTGATCACATCCGGACTGGTGCGGTCCATCACGGCGATACGTTTCGCCACATCCGCCTGTTTCTCCGGCGGCAGTGACGAAATGATCATGGCCGACTGCCCCGGAGCCAGGTAAGACAGAATCAGCGCAATGGTCTGAGGATGCTCATCCTGAATAAAGTTAAGCAGCTGTGAAGCGTCCGTCTTGCGTACAAACTCGAAAGGTTTGACCTGGAGGGACGCAGTCAGTTTGCCGATCACATCCATGGCCTTGTCGTTGCCCAGAGCTTTCTCCAACAGTTCCTTCGCGTAAGTAATGCCGCCCTCTGCAATATACTGCTGGGCCAGACAGACCTCGTAGAACTCGTTGAGTATATTCTCCTTCACCTGGGGCGTCACGCTGCGGGTGTTGGCGATCTCCAGCGTGAGTTCCTCAATCTCCTCTTCCTTTAAATGCTTAAATACATTGGCCGAGCGTTCCGGCCCCAGCACGATCAAAAGAATCGCGGCCTTTTGCAGGCCGGATATGCCGTCGTCTTTTGCCATGACCTTACCCCCAATCTTCGTTCAACCAGTTGCGCAGCAGATTCGCCACCGCTTCCGGATTCTCGTCTACAAACCGCTCGATCAGCTTGCGCGTCTCGGATTTGCTCTCCACTTCGATATCTTCCAGTTCGCTCTCGGGGGTGGACTGAAGCAGATTCTCCACAGACAGTTCCTCCTCCTGGTCTCCATCCCTTCTGGAAGCCATGCTCCGCAGGATCACAAAGGCCAGCAGCGCCAAAATAATCACGATCATGGCGATGCTCAGAATATCGGTCCAGTTGAGATTCATGCCTTCCTTGTCAAAGAACAGGTTCTCCCTGTAGGCGATGATGACGATCTTATCCCTGGAAATGCCGGTGGCCCTGGCCACGGCATCGTATAAGTCATCATCCACTTCCATCCTGGTGGAAGTACTGTTATTGGCCTTGTACTCCTCCCAGGACATCACATCCAGAAGGCCCTGGCTCTCTATGATCTCCTCCCGTACCACATTAAAGCTGCGGGCCGTCACCGCCAGCGAAGAACTGTCATAGTCAATAATCCCTGCCGGGGTAACGATCTTCATAATACTCTCGTCCAATACATAATCCGTGTCCGTATCGCTGGAACTGGAAGAAGTCTCTCCGTTTAAATCCAGCATATAGCCGTCCTCGTCATTGGAGTCCGTGCCGGGTATACTGCTGGTGCCGCCGCTGCTCTCGCTCTCCGACTTACTCTGATGTCCGATCAGCCCTTCTTCCCTGCCATCCTGAGCCGCATAATTATGCTTAGTCTCCTCATAGGTGGAGTAGTCAAATTTCAGGAAGGACGCCACATCCATGGCATCAAACAGGCCCGTACCGATCAAAGCCTGCTTCACCTTGGAACGGATATAACTCTCCGCCGCGTTCTGGGCCTCCATCTGACTGATGGTAGATCCGGTCAGCGAGTAATCCTCTTCCCCGGAGAACAGGGTGTTGCCCGCCGTATCGCTGATAAATATATTGGAGGTAGTGGGGTTTCCCACCGAGGTAGCGGCTGCTCTGGCCATGGTGGCCGCATTGTCCGAGGTAAACGTGCCGTCCAATTCCAGACATATGTAAACGGAGGACTCCTGTTCCCTGGAGATCAGCGTGCCGTCATCCCTCGCGAGATTGAGCCGCACCTGGCAGTCCCTGACCGCGTCATAACTCTTAAAAACCTGCTCCAGTTCCTGCCTCTTGAAGTCCGAATACAGCTTCTGCTTATCAGATTCCGTGGCTGACATGCCGGCCCCTGTCACATCCTTGATGTTGGGGTCGGTGGAGGTCAGGCCCGCAGCGCCCAGCGCCCGGTTGGCATCCGATATCTGGTTCACATTCACATCGATATGCAGGCCGTCGTTGGTCAGCTTGCAGTCGATGCCCGCAGCCTCCAGCGTATCCATGGCCGTGGAGGCCTGGGTAGCCGTGTCACAGTTCATAAGGCGGGTATACTGCGGTCTGGAAAACACATATATCAGGATCGCAAACGCAAAGATCACGATGGCCGCTATGGCTATTATGATTGTTTTCTGTTTGGATGTAAACTTATTCCACCATTCAAGCACCTTGGCCCGAATATCTTTCAGCCTGTCTAACATGAGCTTCTCCTCTGTGACTGCATTATATTTTCAAAAATGCGCAATGCATTGTGGAGTAAATCACATAGTGATCTACTCCCAGTCAGTCCCATTCTATAAAAAATCATTAAATCTGCATCTGCATAATCTGGTTATATGCTTCCAGAAGTTTATCGCGAAAAACGACGGTGTACTGCAGCGCATCGGACGCTTTCTGCATGGCCACTGAAAGATCGTGGGCATTCTCCGTCTCGCCCAGAATAAATTTGATTTTCTCGTTCTCCGAAGTGGACAGATAGTTGTTGGTAGTCTTGAGATTATCGATGGCCGAACTCAGGAAGGCGTCAAACATGGTGCCTTCCACCTTGTTATCCTCTTTAGTCAGAACCCCTGTCAGCGAATTAAGCCCGACACCTGAGGTCTGTTCCAGGCCCAGGGAAGAAATACCGTTTATTGCTGCTGCGTAATCCATAATTATGTAATGCTCCTTTCAAAAGCCTATCTTATGCTCTGCTTTATCCTAATATAACTTCTATGTGGAAAAGAGCCCGGCCTGCATGCATCAGGACTGGCCCAGCTGCAGCCCCTGCTGCACCATGAGTTTGCTGGCGTTGAAAGCCGTGGAATTGGCCTCGTAAGCCCTGCTGGCGTCAATCATATTGGTCATCTCTGTTATAATACTCACATTGGGCATGGTTACATAACCGTCTTCATTGGCGTCCGGATGGGAGGGATCATACACCATCTTCATTTCGGTCTTATAATCTTTATACACGCCGGTGATCTTCACGCCGCTGCCGGAAAAACCCGCACCGTGATACCCCAGGGCACCGTTCAGCGCATGCACAAAAGAACCGCTGCCGCCCTTCTCCGCGAAAGCCACCACCTTGCGTCTGTAGGGAGTACCGTCCTCCGTCCGGGTGCTCTGGGCGTTGGCCATATTCTCCGAGATAATGTCCATACGGTATCTCTGGGCGGTCATGCCCGAGGAATTAATATTAAAGGCAGAAAATATATTCATTATAATACCTCACTTTTCTACTTGAGTACAGTCTGTAAATTCTGGAATTCATTATTGATTGCCGAGATCAGTCCCTGGTATTTCAGCTGGTTCTCGGCCAGCATCACAGGTTCGGCATCCGGGTCCACATTATTGCCGTCCAGCCTGTAAGACAAAGTGGAATAATCCGTATAACCCACCGGCTTGACGGTGGTCCTTCTCAGCCTGGCCACCTTGGCATCCATGGACTCATGCCTGCAGCTGCCCAGCGCCTTGCGGAATTCCGATTCAAAAGCCACGTCCTGGCGCTTGTATCCCGGCGTGGTCACATTGGAATTGTTGTTGGACAGTGCCACATGGCGCATCCAGGATGCGTCCGCCGCCTTATCCAGAACGCTTATGTAGTCAAAAACATTGGATTGAAGCATAATATCCTCCATTTATCATATAGCCTGTATATCTGCACATGCAGAAACCAATATATTCTATTATATGTAATTTGCAAAAAAACACAAGTCCTTTTTGTGAAAAAAAATATGTAAAAAAATGAAAAAGGATTCATTGTCCCGGCAACAAATCCTTTCTCCCGTCAGCCTCTCTGATTCTGTCTTTTTAGTTCCTCAATCTCGTCAAACACCACATCGTTGAGCACCTTAATGTATGTCCCCTTCATGCCCGAAGAACGCGACTCAATAACCCCGGCGCTCTCAAACTTCCGCAGAGCATTGACAATCACAGACCTGGTGATCCCCACCCGATCGGCGATCTTACTGGCCACCAGAATGCCCTCCATACCGTTCAACTCGTCAAAAATATGGGTGATGGCCTCCATCTCCGAGAAAGAAAGAGTGCTGATGGCCGATTTCACCACCGCCACCTTACGGCTCTCCTCTGCGCTCTCCTCACTTACGGCGCGCAGCATTTCAAGTCCCACCACCGTAGTACCATACTCACACAGTATGATATCGTCAATATCATACTGCTCACCGCATTTGTAGATGAACAGCGTACCCAGCCGCTCCCCCGCTATCTCTATGGGAGAGATAATAGCCTGAAACCTGCGGATGTCCCCGCCCTCAAAGCCCAAGGTTTCCAGATTCACATTCTCCTTGGTGGACAGGACCCCCAGCAGCCTCTCGTTCAGCATACCGTCCACAAAACCGCCCACGCTCTCCTCCACCAACTCCGGCAGGGAGTCCACGCCGTCACATCTGCCCACGCCCAGCACCTTGCCCTTGCGGCTGATCACCAGCACGTTGGAATTCAGAATCTCCCGCATCACGCGGCAGATGTCGCTGAACACTACCTTGCTGGAATTGTTATTGTGCAATAACTTTCCTATTTTCCTGGTCTTATCCAGTAGCTGTACACTGCTCATCCTCATTCCTCCGTTCGGGAGCCGCGGATCTGTCATACCCTGTCCGCGCAGCTGTCCTTTCCGAACATTTTAGCACATATGAAATCAGATTACAATGCATATTTTCTTTCTTTTTGAGAATATTCTGACATTAGCCGCTTTTATTCCCTGTTGGCTGCCATCACATGGCCGCACCCGCCGTCCGCACATACCAGCTTATTGCCCTTTTCCAGCATAATCCCCCCACATTTAGGGCACTTCTGGGCCGAAGGCTTCTGCCAGGCCATGAAATCGCAGTCGGGATATCCCACGCAGCCAAAATACCTTCTGCCCTTCTGGGTCTTTTTCATCACCAGATCCTTGCCGCATCTGGGACATTCCACGCCGATTTTCTCAAAATACGGCTTGGTATTGCGGCAGTCCGGAAAGCCCGGACAGGCCAGAAATCTGCCGTGAGGGCCGTATTTGATCACCATCTGTCTGCCGCAGAGCTCGCAGACCTCATCGGAGACCTCATCGGCTATGGTGACTTTTTCCAGCTCCTTTTCCGCCTTTTTCACAGCTTCATCCAAATCGGGATAAAAATTGGAGACAATGGTTTTCCACTTTACCGTACCCATCTCCACCCCGTCCAGCAGGGCCTCCATGTTGGCGGTAAAATGCACATCCACAATGCTGGGAAAAGCCTCCATCATCATCTGGTTTACCACCTCGCCCAGTTCCGTCACATAAAGGTTCTTGTTCTCCTTCGCCACATAGCGCCTGGCCATGATCGTGGTGATGGTGGGCGCATAAGTGCTGGGACGGCCTATGCCCAGTTCCTCCAGGGCCTTCACCAGGGAAGCCTCCGTGTAATGGGCAGGGGGCTGGGTGAAATGCTGCTTCGGTTCCAGTCCCAGCAGCGAAAGGATGCTGCCCGGAACCAGTTCATGGCTCATGCGGTTGCTCTCCTCCTGGTCCTCCTCCTGGGTGTAGATACTCATATATCCATCAAATACCCGGTTGGAAGCCGCCATGGTGAATATATGGCTCCCCGCCTCAATATGGGTGGACATGGTCTCATACACTGCGGCCGCCATACGACTGGCCACGAAACGTTTCCATATCAGCTGATACAGCCGCAGCAGATCCCTGGGAAGCTGCTCCTTCACCGCCGCGGGAATCCGCTGGATATCCGTGGGACGGATGGCTTCATGGGCGTCCTGAATCTTCTGCTCGCTCTTTTTGGCCGCCGCGGCCTGGGCGGCATAGTTTTCACCGTGGTGCTTCACGATGTAGTCCCTGGCCATCCGCTCCGCCTCCTCGGACACCCGGGTAGAGTCGGTACGCAGATAGGTGATCAGACCCACCGTCCCCTCTCCCTTCAGTTCCACACCCTCATAAAGCTGCTGGGCCAGACGCATGGTTTTCTGGGTGGAGAAGTTCAGCACCTTGCTGGCCTCCTGCTGCAGCGTGGAGGTGGTAAAAGGCAGAGGGGCCTTCTTGACCCTCTCCCCTTTTTTCACTTCCTTAACCTGCCAAGAAGCCCCTTCCAGGTCTTTCAGCAGGGCGTCCATCTCCTCCTTGCTGTGAATCTCCGCCTTATGGCCGCCCTGGCCGTGATATTTGGCGGTCAGGGGCTTTTTCTCCCCAGCCGCTTTCAGGCCGGCTTCCAGAGTCCAGTACTCCTCGGGGATAAAAGCGCCAATCTCCGCCTCCCGGTCACAGATGATACGCAGTGCCACGGACTGCACCCGGCCCGCACTGAGGCCCCTTTTCACCTTTGCCCACAGAAGCGGAGAAATCCGATACCCCACCATCCGATCCAGCGCCCGGCGGGCCTGCTGGGCGTCCACCAGATCCATGTTGATCTCTCTGGCGTTTTTCAGGGATTCCTTCACGGCACTCTTGGTGATCTCATTGAAGGTAATGCGGTAGATTTTCTTATCCGTCATCTCCTTCAGCTTCAGGGCGTGCACCAGATGCCAGGATATGGCCTCCCCCTCCCGGTCAGGGTCGGTGGCCAGATAGATCTTGTCAGCCTTTTTCACTTCCTTGCGCAGGCCCGCCAGCACATCTCCCTTCCCCCGGATGGTGATATACTTTGGCTCGAAGTCGTGTTCCACATCGATTCCCAGGCTGCTCTTGGGCAGGTCCCGCACATGGCCGCCGCTGGCCGCCACCTCGTAATTGCTCCCCAATATTTTTTTTACTGTCTTCACCTTGGCAGGTGACTCCAGAATCACCAGATTTTTTGCCATAGTCTCATTCCTTGCTTTCCTGTGGTCTGTTCTGTTCCAAAACCCAATCGTGAAACACTATACACCAATTTAGGCTCCGGCGCAAGTGGTAAATTTATAAATAGTCCAGCACCGAGGCGTCGGAAGGCATGCGCCAGTCCCCCCGGGGGGAAAGGCTCACCGAACCCACTTTGGGACCGTCGGGCATGCAGGATCTCTTAAACTGTTGGGAAAAGAAACGGCGGAAAAATGTCTCTCCGGTCTTTTCTATGGTCTCCAGGCTGAGGCCGGGAAACGCAATCCGGGCCAGGGCGGCAATCTTCTCCCGCTGGAAGCCGTTGCGCACAAAATGATACAGGAAAAAGTCATGCAGATCATATTTGCCAATGACGGCCTCGGTGGACTGGCTGATCTGTCCATCCTCCCCCAGAGGCAAAAGTTCCGGACTGATCACGGTATCACAGATGCTGTCCAGTACCTCCTTCAATTTCGGATGCATCTCCCCATAGGCCGATACCAGGTATTTTACCAGGGTCTTGGGGATGGAAATATTGACGCTGTACATACTCATATGATCGCCGTTGTAGGTACACCAGCCCAGAGCCGCCTCGGACAAATCCCCGGTGCCCACCACCAGCCCGTCTTCCTGATTGGCCACGTCCATCAGGATCTGGGTGCGCTCCCTGGCCTGGATGTTCTCATAGGTCAAGTCGTACACATCCTCCGGGTGACCGATATCCCGCATATGCTGTCTGCACGCCTCTGAAATGGGAATGACCCGGGCCGTCACGCCGCAGAGTTCCATAAGCCGGTCCGAGTTGGACCTGGTGTGGGCGGAGGTGCCAAAGCCCGGCATGGTGATGGCGATAATATCCCGGGCCGGACGTCCCAGCTTCCGATATGCCTCCAGAGTCACCAGCAGCGCCAGAGTGCTGTCCAGACCGCCGGAAATGCCGATGACAGCCTTTTTAAGCCCTGTCTTTTTCAGGCGTTCGTACAGACCCGTTGCCTGCAGCTGCATGATTTCCTCACAACGCTCCATCCGCTTTTCATGATCTGCGGGAACAAAAGGGTAGGCATCCACCTGCTTGGGCAGATGGCCAAAAGCGTCTCTTTCCAGCTGCACCCGGACATAGGATTCCAGGTCCACGGCCTCATTTTCACTGTTCATTTTCACCCGGTCGTTCTGCAGCTTCTGCACATCAAGCAACGCCGTCAAAAGGCCCTCTCCCTCTCCATAGCGCTCCGCCTTTATACTGCCGTTCTCCGCAATCATGCAGTGCCCTGAAAAAACCAGGTCGGTGGTACTCTCCCCCTCTCCCGAAGAGGCGTAGATATAGCCGCACATGCATTTGGCGGACTGCATTTTCACCAGATCCTGTCGGTAGGCCTTTTTGGACACAGTCTCGTTGGAAGCCGACAGGTTTACCACCAGGTCTGCCCCGTTCAGGCAATGCCGTATGCTGGGACTGTCGGATACCCACAAGTCCTCGCAGATCTCCGCCGCCACCAGCACATCGCTGCCAAGCCGCATCATCACCTGGGTACCGAAGGGTACCCCCTGCTCTTCCTCGGCCAGAATCTGTCTGCCGGAGGCAAACCAGCGCTTCTCGTAGAATTCCTTGTAGCCCGGAATGTAGGACTTGGGCACAATGCCCCTGATTTGTCCGTCCTGGAGAAAGACCGCGCAGTTATACAGTCTCTGGTTGTGGCAGACCGGCGCTCCCACCACCACCAGGCAGTAACTGCCCCCGGAGGCTTCCGCCAACCGCTTCAGCCCTTCCCGGGCCCGGGTTAGAAGGCCCCGGGTCAAAAACAGATCGCCGCAGCTGTATCCGGTAACGCAGAGTTCCGGGAATACCAGCAACTCCACCTGCTGCTCCCGGGCCTGTGCCATCAGGCCCGTCATTTTCTCCACGTTGGCGCTGACGCCTCCCACCTGTATGTCAAAAGTTGCGGTGGCTGTCTTAATATATCCATATTCCATAAAAAGTCCTCCTATTGGAGATCTTATGATCTCCGAGTCGCTGCGCAACGGCACCGAAAGGTGAAGTTCTCCATATGCCTTCAATTCATATTTTCCCGGGAATCGCTGAGCAGGGACATCTTGACTTCGTACATGGCCGGGGTCATATCCATATAGTGGGCGTGGGGATTTTCAAAGCGCTGCTCCTCTTCCCAGATTTCCTCCGCAAGCTGCCGTTTCACATACCCGGCTATCTCCGCCACACTGGGCAGGTCATATACCAGCTTGCCCTGCTGGAAGATGGGCACCTGGAGAGGTTTGACGGTACAGTTCTCAAAATAACGCACTTTCCAGGGCTTCCTTGGATCCACATAGCGATAGGGCCCTGAAAAATCCACTTCTTCATCCGCCAGCGCGATCAGATCCGCTATGGCTTTTTTGTCCCGGTCATAGACCCGGTACACTGTTTTAAGGCCGGGATTCGTGATCTTTTCCTCATTCTCCGACACCTTGATGCGGGGCGCGAAAACCCCGTTCTCTTCCACCGCCGCAATCTTGTACACGGCCCCGAACACGGGATCGGATTTGGAAGTAATCAGCCGCTCGCCCACCCCGAAACTGTCTATTCTGCCGCCCTGGGCCAGGATTGAGGTAATGGTAAATTCATCCAGGCTGTTGGATACCACGATCTTACAGTCCTCCAGACCCGCGGCGTCCAGGGCCTTTCTCACCTTTTTGGACAGATATGCCAGATCACCGCTGTCGATACGGATTCCCTTCAGGCGCTTACCCATGGGCGCAAGCACTTCCTTAGCCACCCGGATGGCATTGGGAACACCGCTCTTTAGCACATCATAGGTGTCCACCAGCAATACCGTGGAATCCGGGTAATTCTCCGCATACTTTTTGAAGGCGGTGAATTCATCCTTATAGTACATGACCCAGCTGTGGGCCATGGTGCCGCTGATGGGAATGTCAAACATTTTCCCTGCCAGCACCGTGGCGGTACCCACTGCGCCCCCGATGTATGCCGCCCTGGCCCCATATACGGCGGCGTCCATGTTGTGGGCCCTGCGGGCACCGAAATCCGATACCGCCCTGCCGTCCGCCGCCCGGACGATTCGACGGGTCTTAGTGGCGATCAGGGACTGGTGGTTCACCTCCAGCAGAATGGCCGTCTCAATAAGCTGGGCGTCGATCAGGGGCGCAACCACAGTAATAATGGGTTCGTTGGGGTACATAATGGTCCCCTCCGGAAAGGCGTACACATCCCCTTTAAACCGAAATTCCGACAGATATTCCAGGAATTCTTCTCCAAACAGCCTCTGACCGCGCAGATATTCAATGTCCTCCCGGTCAAAATGCAGATTCTCAATATATTCCACGATCTGTTCCAGGCCGCAGAAGATGGAAAAACCGCCATTGTCCGGATTCTTTCTATAGAATACGTCAAAAGCTACTTTTGTATCCTTATCCTGATCCCGAAAATAGCCGTTGCTCATGGTCATTTCATAAAAATCCATCACCATGGATAAATTTCTCTCGTGAAACTGTTTCATACGCTCTCCTTTCGCTTCCCTGCAGCCTCCGGCATTTCCTACCGCATCTGGATCTGGCAGGACCGCATGGTATCCAGAGCCGCCTGATGGGCCTGGGGCGTCACCCCTGCGCAGCAGGCCGGATCCACATATATGGGCACTTCCGGCAGATGGGCCTTGATGGTCAAGGCATTGCTCACCACACAGATATCCGTGCACACACCTATGAGTTCTATGGATTGAATGGCTTCCCGGGCGTTTGCCTGAACCAGATCTCTGGCCAGTTCGGGACATCCAAAGGTGACTTTGTCGTATACGGGCAGATCCTTTGCGGCCCGAATCGCTTCCAGTTCCTCCGTAAGCTGCCACCCTTCGCTGCCCCGGATGCAGTGGGGCACAGGAAGATATCTGCCCTCCTGGGTGTCCAGATAATCCTCCCCATGGGTATCTCTGGTAAAAATCACCCGGCCTTCAAAGCCCTGTACCCTGGCCACCACTGCAGGCAGAATCTGCCGGGCTTCTTTGGTGCCCAGCACCCCTGTCACAAAATCTTTTTGCATGTCTACTACGATCAGATATCTCATACGCTCCTCCTTATTCTAAATTCCCTGTTCTCTCTTTCTTCTGCCTGTAATACCAGGCAGGTTTCCCCGCCTTCGAGGGCCTGGATTTCCGCTCTGTGCGCTCCACCCATTTCTGCATGTCCCGGCGGAAGTTGGGACTGTGAAGGCTTTCTCCCAGAATGGCCTCGTAGAGCCGCTGCAGTTCGGGCAAGGTGAAGTATTCCGGCAGCAGATGAAAAGCGATGTCCGTGTAGAACAGCTTATTTTTCATGCGCTCCAGCGCCAGCCGGATCATGGCCGCATGGTCGAAAGCCAGATCCGCCTCCGTCAGTTCCCCCGCCCCGTTCCAAAGCCGAAGCTGCCCGCCCCGGGCGCTGACGCTGTACCACTTTCCCCGGGGCATCCCTTTTTCTCCCTCCGGTAACAGTGTTTCGCCGGGCGCTAAGGCGATATAGGACACCGAGATGATCCGGGTACGGGGATCCCGCCCCAGATCCCCCCAGGTGTATAACTGTTCCAGATACGGAGTCCGCAGTCCTGTAGCCTCTTCCAGTTCCCTGGCCGCCGCCTGTTCTACGGATTCCCCCATCCCCACAAAGCTGCCGGGAAGGGCCCACTTATGCAGGAACGGATGCTCCTCCCTTCTGTCCAGCAGAATTCGCAAAGAATAAGCCTCTCTGCTTTTGTCCACCGTGAAGATCAGCACATCCACCGTCACCGAAGGATGCTCATACTTTTGGGGATCATATCGGCCCAGGAATTCCTGCTCTGTCAGTCCCTGTGCATTTTTTCCCTTCATCTCTTCCCTCCAAATAAATCTCAATTTGAGTTTTTCTCCTATTGCTTCTATTATACTCAATTTGAGAATAAATGCAATCCCTTTTTTACCGAATTATAATGGATGCGGCTTGCTCCCAATGGGGAAAAAGGGTATAATATATGACGGCAGCTAAATACGGAGGAAATTCCATGATCTATTTTATCGCGGATACACATTTTGGAGACGAACGGATTCTGCGCTATGAGAACCGCCCTTTTCACAACGCCCAGGATATGGACCGGGAACTGGCACGGCGCTGGAACGAAACAGTGGCCCCGGATGACAAGGTATATGTGCTGGGGGACTGGGGTCTGTTTTCCCCCGCTCTCCTGAGCGGCACAAAATATCTGCTAAAGGGCAACCACGACAGCCTGCGCAGCCAGGCTTACCGGGACATGGGCTTCGATGAGGTATACGACCTGCCCGTGATCCTGGAAGACTTCTGGATTCTGTCCCACCAGCCTCTGTATGTCTGCGAAAACATGCCCTATGCCAATCTCTTCGGCCATGTACATGCCTCGCCGCTGTACAGAACCTACAGTTCCCAGCATTACTGTGTCTCTGTGGAACGCACCGGCTATGCTCCGGTCTCTTTCGAGGAAATCAAACGCCGGATACAGGAATAAAAATGCGGCGGTGCCTGTCAAATGGCGCCGCCGCATCTCTATGGGTTTCACGGATTCAGTAAGCCTTCATCCTTTTAATAATCCACCTGGCCATCCGATACACGGGATTCTCCAGGGACTTTTTCACCGCTTTTAATTCCTGCCGGATCGGGATATGCTGGGGACAATGCCGCTCGCATTTGCCGCATTCCACACAGTTGGAGGCTCCGGAAGAATCTTTCCGAATGGCGGTACACATGAAATAGTCTTTCATGGCGGCCACCCATCCCTCGCTGTATCGCCGGTTGTAGGCGGCAAAGGAGCCGGGGATGTCCACGCCCCCGGGGCAGGGCATACAGTAGCCGCAGCCGGTACAGCCCACCTTCATCCGGGCGTTGATGGCTTCCACCACCTGCCTCAGCATGGCCTGGTCCGCCTCCGTCAACTCGCCTGCCCGGGTATGCTCCGCCGTGTGAAGATTCTCTTCCACCATTTCCACAGAATTCATTCCCGACAGCACACAGGTTACCTCTGGTTGGTTCCAGAGCCATTTCAGCGCCCACTGCGCCGGAGTGCGTTCCGCAAGAGCCTCCCCCGGCCCGGGTTCCTCCTCATTGTCAGCCACTCTGTGAGCGGAAAAAATTTTCCTGGCCGTTTCCGGCAGCCTGTTTACCAGCTTCCCGCCCCGCAAAGGCTCCATGATTATCACCGGCAGCCCTTTCCCATGGGCATACTGCAGCCCCCGCCGCCCTGCCTGGCTGTTCTCGTCCATATAGTTGTATTGTATCTGGCAGAAATCCCAGTCGAAGGCATCCACCAGTTGGCAGAACATATCCGCGCTGCCGTGGTAAGAGAAGCCCACCTGGCGGATGGCACCCCGCTCCCGCTTCTCTCTGATCCATTCCAGGATTCCCAGCCCCTTCAGCCGCTCCCATGTCTGTACGTCCGTCAGCATATGCATCAGATAATAGTCAATATAGTCCGTGCGCAGACGTCTGCACTGTTCCTCAAAATACTTATCCAGGCTGTCGCCGCTTCGAATCAGGTAATGAGGCAGCTTGGTGGCAATATATATCCTGTCCCGGATCCCGTTGCGCTCCAGGATTTCCCCCAGGGCCGCCTCACTGCCTCCGTAAATATAAGCCGTGTCAAAATAATTTACACCGCCCCGAAAAGCGGCCATAATCTCCTCTTCGGCCTTCTCCAGGTCAATCCTGCCCGCCGTCTGGGTAAAACGCATACAGCCATAGCCCAGAACGGATAGATCGTTGCCGTATTTATCTCTGCGATATTGCATTCACACCTCTTTTCCGCATACCACAGGATTTTCCCGCAATATGGCTTTGCCCCGCCGTATTTCCTCCCGGAGTCAGGAAAAAAACGCCTGAATTTCCTCCAGCCTCCGCAGCGTATCCTGCCTGCCCAGTTTATACAGCGCCATAAGCCTTCCGGGACGGCGCTCCAGCTTGGACACCCGGATGCGCCTGCTGGGACACAGAACCAGCGCCATTCCGGATTTTTCCAGATCGGCCAGCCGCTCCAGCGTCTGATTGTAACGGATATGGCGGGTTTTCACTGCCAACGCCAAAGCCGGATGCTGACGGATCATCCGCTTCAGCACATGCAGGCCTTTGGGAGGCTTTTTCCGATACCCTTTGGGCCGGGTCAGCACCACCAGATTTTTCTCATAGCCCATGCCCCGAAACCAGTCCACAGGGATGGAATCGGATATACCGCCGTCCAGAAGCCGCCGCCCGCCAATCTCCACCGTCCGGGACACAAAAGGCATGGAGGCCGAAGCCTGCATCCACCGCAGATCCTCCTTCTCCCCGGTACATTTGTGGTACACCGCGCGTCCCGTATCCACATCCGTACAAGTCACATAAAAAGGGGTTGCACTCTGCCTGTAAGCCTCCCAGTCAAAAGGATCCAGCTTTTCCGGCAATTCATGATAGCAGAATTCCTCTTCGTAAATATCGCCGCTCTTAAACAGGGATCTAAAATCCCCGTACCGGGGATCCCTGCAATATTTGATGTTATAGCGGATGGTCCGCCCGATCTGACGGGATATATAATTGCAGCCGAAAACCGCCCCGGCGGACACACCCACCACGCCGTCCGCCTCTATCCCCTTCTCCATCAGCACGTCCAGCACTCCGGCCGTGTACACCCCCCGCATGGCGCCTCCCTCCAGCACCAGTCCTTTTTTCATATGGTCCGCACCTTCTTCCAGCTTATGTTTTACCGAAACATTCCATCGGACCGGCTCAGCCGGGGTCCGAGACTTCGGCCGCCGGCGCAGTCTGCGGCCCGGGCTTCGGCGAAGCCCCGGATACCAAAGGTAAATCCGCCGCAGCAGCAGCCACCAGAGCGGCAGCCGCCTCCTTATCCGGCTCCAGCACGCCCCGTACCCGGCTCAATAGTTCCTGGGGCGCAAAGGGCTTAAGCATATAATCATAGATTCCAAGTTTGGCAGTCTCTATCACGGTGGCCTTGTCACTCTGGGCGGTCAGCATGATAACGGGAATATCCGCCCCGTTCGGCAGATTCCGTATCTCTTTCAAGGTCTCGATCCCATCCATCTGATCCATTCTGATATCCAACAGAATCAGATCCGGCCTTTCCTTCTTCATATACCGCAAAGCCCTGCCTCCAGAATTTACGGTGATTACCTCATAATGCTCCCGCAGCGCCTGCTCCGTCACGGAGAGGCTGATGGCCACATCGTCAACTACTAAGACTTTCTTCCTCTCTCCCATCTCTTATCGCTCCCCTTCTTCCGTTTTTTCTTCCTGAAATCCTGCCGCAAGCTGCCGCAGCAGTTCCTCCGCCGCATCGTCCTCATAGAGCTTTAACTGCTCCCGGACCTTCTTCAGCCCGGCCTCAATCTCCGGCTCCAGGCAGTATCCCAGCAGTTCCTCCACCTTCCCGGCACATTCCCGGGAATGAAAGTCCTCCAGCAGTTCCAGCGCGTCCCTGATCCCCTGGGACAGCTCCCCGGCATCAATGGCCTCAAGGCTGGGCGCCTCCTCTTCCTGCCGCCGGTCCAAAAAGGCCCGTATGCTCTCAATCTGCTTTTCATAAGAGGATAACAGCAGCGGAAAGCCTTCCTCGATGAACGCCTCGTCTCCCCCATTGGCCGCCTCCTCATGGGCCTGCGCCATCTGGGAAAGTTTTGTTGCGCCGATATTGGCCGAAGCGCTTTTCAGGCCATGAACCTCTATTGCGTACCGCCCGTAATCCTTCCGCTCGAAAAGATCCCGCAGCAGTCCGGTCTTGCGCCCGCCCTCTATACAATAGAGATCCAAAAGTTCCCTGAAGTCCACCGCACTTCCTAAATGATAACGCATGGCGGCATCCAAGTCAATCCCCTTGATATAGACGGTTTCCGGATTCATGCCCCGCAGCGCCGGGGACCCTTCCCGCTTTTTCCGGCGGTCCTCCGGGATCCACCGCATCAGGGCCTCGTTCAGCAATGCCCTGTCCATGGGTTTTGTCAGGAAATCCTGGAAACCGCAGCTTAAAAACCGCTCTCCCACCCCCTCCATGGCATTGGCCGTCAGGGCGATAATCACCGGGGCCGTCCCGTTCTCTCCGCAATCCCTGCGAATGACTTCCACTGTCTCGATGCCGTCCATCTCCGGCATCATATGATCCATGAAAATAATGTCATATAGGTTCTCCCTCACCAGACGGATGGCCTCCTTGCCGCTTTCCGCCTCCTCCAGTTCAAAGCCATAGCCCTTCAGGAATTCCTTCGCCACTTTCAGATTGACCCGGTTATCGTCCACCACCAGAACCCTGTAGCCCTCCGTGGTAAAGAGTTCCGCCGCCTCTTCGTCCCTGGCGGAGACATCCGGCACTTCCGCCAGCGTCCTTTGATCCACCACCTTCTGGGGGATGGTCACTGTGAAGGTAGTCCCCTGATTGTAAACGCTCTCCAGCCGGATATTCCCGCCCATCAGTTCCACCATATACCTGGTAATGGACAACCCCAGGCCCGTGCCCTCCACGCTTCGGTTGCGCTTGGCGTCCACTTGGGTAAAATTGTCGAAAATCCTTTGACGGTCTTCTTCCCGGATCCCGCAGCCCGTGTCCTCCACCATAAAAACCAGCGATTCCTGCCCCGCCTCCGGGCCGGGCGTGCCTCCCACGGAAATCTTCACATGGCCTTCCCGGGTGAACTTCACGGCATTATTCAACAGATTGATCAAAATCTGCTTGATCTTCCCCCGGTCCCCATTGTACCGGCTGGGAATTGTTTTGTCATATTCGCACAGCAAAAGAAGCCCGCGCCGGGACGCGGCCAAATCCATCAGCCCCACGACCTCGTCCACCACGGCCTTGATATCATAATCCGTTTGATTCAGTTCCATCTTGCCGGACTCCACCTTGGATAAATCCAGAATATCGTTGATGATGGCCAGCAGATCCCGGGCGGCGGAACGCACGTCCCGGGCATTGGTGTAGACCCTCGTCCCCCTGCTCTCCTCCATGATGATTTCGCTCAGGCCCACAATGGCGTTCATGGGCGTGCGAATCTCATGGGACATATTGGCCAGAAACGCGCTCTTGGCTTCGTTGGCCGCCTGGGCCTGGGCCTGCATCCGGGTGATCTGTCCTATATAGTCATGGGTGTCTGTCATATCCAGCAGCAATAGCGCATACCCCTGGAGGATTCCGTTGCTGTCCATGATGCGTCTGGCATGGCTCTCATAGAAACGGTCCCCGATGCTGAACTGCCTGGGGGCGTCTTCCTCCAGCAGTTCCTCCCGCAGTTCCTCCACATCTCCCACGCTCTCCCCAGGCCTGCGTCCCCTGAGCTGTACGAAGATATCCGCCGCTGCCTGGTTATAGCTGACCAGGCGCCTGCGCGCGTCCAGGGCTATCACACCGTCGCTGATGCCGTCCAATACCGCGTCGGCGGCTAACTTATGGAAGTCATAATTTCTTCTGCTCCATACCAGAATCACCACCAGGGACAGTGTGAGTCCCAGCACCAGAGGGGTCAGGTCATACACATTGGTCAGCTTGGCTACATAGACCACCAGCGCCACCACCGGCAGAAAGGAAGCCAGAAGAAAGGACAGACATTGCTTCCGCTCCCTGTGGCTGCTGCGAACCAGCACCGTATGGGTCAGCGCATAAATGGTGAGGACATAGGGGATAACAATACGCACGGCCATCACCGGCAGATACAAAGGCCCATATTCCAAGCTCAGATAATGCTGCCCATGGGGCGTCTCCAGCCAGTCCATGTGCCGGTATATCAGCGTATGCCTGTCGGACCAGAACATCACCGGCAGAATCAGGGCGTCCAGCGCTGCCAACAGCTTCATGGGCAGCGCCGGCACTTTTTCAAAACAATATCCAAAGATAAAAATGCAGTAGCAAAGGGGTACGAACACTGAACCCAGGTTCTCCACCCGAAGCGCCATAACCGCCACTTCCTTGGTGGGAGCCGTCAGTTCCAGCAAATATCCCACATTCTGTATCAACGAGCCGCCCAGGAAATACCCCATGAGTACATGCTCCCGGGAACCGCCCCCGGAGACCAGCAGCCTTAAGGCCACCAGTATCACGATAATCCCTATGATCTGCGCAGCTATCACAAAATTTGCCATTTCATCCCCCGGATATCCCAGCTTTGGAAAAATTTCCCCGATATCCAGATCTAATTATATACCAAATTCCCTCCTTTGTATACCCATTGTATAAGGGCATCTGTCAGCCTCAGCCATTGTGAGACAGGTATTTGTCCCGGGCCAGGGAGCCATGATACTGCCACACAAAAAAGCCGCCGAACAGAAGAAAGCTGCCTCCTATGACCAGAAGCCCCTCCCGGATTGCCTCCCCCTCTCCCAGGGCCGTCAGCATCCGCCGGATCTGCTCTGTGTAGACCAAGCCCGTCACCTTGGAGATATGGGCATTGAAGAGGGAGAGCATGGGAAGAAAAGAAAGAAGCAGCATTAGGGGAACCCCCACCGAGTTTGCGGCCATCTGACTGCTGCTCCCTGCGCCGATGGCCGCCCCCAGCAGCATGGAAACCAGTATACCCGCCCCCAGGACAGCCAGGAACAGCACCGCCTCTCCAGATCCGTAGCCGCCCAGCAGGCAGAATACCCCCGCCCCCAGCATACAGAAAAGGAATACATACCCGCCCACGCCTGCCAGATACTGCCAGGGAGTCACATCGGCCATCAGCAGCACACGCAGGGTATTCTTCTCCTTCTCTTCGGAAAGAATGGCCTCCATGCTGACCAGCGGCGCCATACCCACATACATGGTGGAAAAAAGCTGGACAAAGAAATTGGGAGGCATCCCCTCGATCTGTATGGATTTGGTCATGAATACGGCCAGGACCGGGAACATCAGAAACTGGATCAGCACCTCCTTATTGCGCATGGTCTCTTTCAGCTGCTTTCGAAATATGGTCACGATATTTTTCATCAGTCACTCAGCCTCCTTCCCGTGATCTCCAAAAATACTTTCTCCAGATCCGGCTCGGAGGAATGTATGGACCGCACTTTCTCCTCCCGGATCCACTCGCTCAGGATGCCCTGGCTTTCCCTGGCGTTGGGGATACTGTGCCGCTCCCCATTCTGCAAAGTCACCTCTATTTCCCGTCGGGAATCATATCTGGCACAGATATCCCTTGGTACTCCCTGCTCCACGATTTTCCCCTCATGCAGAAGCATGATTCTGTCGCACAGGGCCTGTGCCTCATGCATATTGTGGGTGGTGAGGAAAACCGTGGTCCCGGACTGCTTCTCCTCTCCGATCAGCTGATGTATCTTCCATATGGTGGAAGGATCCAGGCCGGAGGTGGGTTCATCCAGGTACAGAATGTCCGCCTCTTTCAAAAGCGCCCTGCACAGATTCACCCGCCCTCTCATGCCCTTGGACAGTCTGTTCACCGTTTTGTTCCTGGCCGGACGCAGCTGCGTCCGATCCAGCAGCTTCTCGATCCTGGACACGGGCACCCGGTAAATATCCGCGAAAATCCGCAGATTATCCCACACCGACAATCTTTCATACAGCCCCAAACTGTCCATCATAACGCCGGTCACCAGCTGCTTCTTCCCCGCCTTCACGGGGCGGGCGCTGTCCGTTATGCCTGCGGGGTCCCTGCTGCCGTCGCCCTCTTTCCGAATCCTCACATTTCCCTCCCTGGCCTTAAGCTGCCCCGTAAGGATATTCACCAGCGTTGTCTTCCCCGCCCCGGAAGGACCCAAAAGACCGATCACTTCCCCCTGTTCCACCGTGAAGGAAATATCCTCCAGAATAAGCTTCTCCCCAAAGGAATGGGTGATATGTTCCGCCTGTATCAATGCCGTCATATTGACCTCCCTTTCAATTCTTTCCGCAGTTTTCCTCTGCCCTGCATCCCTGTTTCTCTTTCATCCGCCGCAGCGCGTTTTCCAACTGGCGATTCTCTGCCCGCTCCTTTTTGGCGGAAAACACGGCGGCAGTAATAAAGCAGACCCCAAAGCTGACCAGAAAGGCCACCCAACATAAGGGTTCGTTCACCGGGAACCAGCCGAACAGATATGCCAGTCCCCCGGTAAGCAAAGTGACCGCCACCAGCATGCCCGCAGTCCTGGCCGCCAATGTCCATCTCCTGATCAGCGCGTCCGTAAAGAAAACAAAGCGCAGCGCCGTGATGCACACGGAGGACAGCAGATACTGCCCCAGGGTGCTTAAGGGAATACCCTCCGCTCCCAGCGCGAACATGGTGGAAATCTCCCGGGCCTCCTCCCCTGCCACGACGCAGATGGCAGAAAGCGCCACAATGCTGATGCCAAAAACCATGAAAACCTGCTCCACATACGCCAATAAATGCTTTCTCTCTTCCATTACTGCCCCCTTCCATTGATTCCCAGCAATCCTTTGATATTTTCCGCATACTGTCGGGAGGCTATAAGCTGCTCCCCGTTTTCCATGGTGAGCAGCAGCCGCCGGTTCACATAAGTCCGAATGGACTGGATTTTTTCCAGATTGACGATGGCTGATTTGTTGATCCGCGAGAACAGGTATTGCCCCAGCTGCTGCTCCAGTTCATACAGCCTGTGCCCGGTCTCATAAACTTCGCCCCGGGTATAGACAAAGCACCTGCCGTCCACCGACTCCATGTACAGCACCTTCCCCAGATCCAGCGGCAGCACCTCTCCGTCCCGGGACACCATAATCTGCCGGTCAACCATATACATGGCCGCTGCCAGCCTGTCTATATAGGCTGACTTTCCCCCGCATTTAACGATGATATCCACCTCTTCCCGTCCGTCTTCAATCTCTATCCTGACCCGCAATATTTCACCTCCTCTGTCATCATGGTATATATTTTACCAAATCTTTCGCCACATACAAGAGATCCGGCAGTAAGCTGCCGTTTTCTCCGGGTATGTTGCCACAAAAAAAAGGCTGCCGCTTCCAGGGGATTCCCCCTTTCCGCAACAGCCTTTCCCGCCGCCTGTAACCGAATACCTCAGCCGCGCAGCAGACGCCCTCCTGGACGCCTGCCGCAGGTTTTCGCCGCCTGCGCCATTATCATGCTCACCCAAACCATAAACTCTCACTTATAACGGATAACAAACAATAACGGATGACCTTAACTTTAAACCATGACATGCTCTTAAGAGACCCCGAGGGGAACCAGAACGGCCGGAATATCCGGGCTATAAAACAATCTCAAGCTGCGCAGTGGTATTGACCAGGTCCAGCGCCGTCTGGGCCCGGGACAATTCCTCCGCCGTTTTCTCGTAATCCGCCTTCACCGCCTCCATATCATAATTGGCGTAGCTGTAGTCTATGATCTGGCTTCCTCCGCCATAGGCTACCCGCTCCCGCTGTTTGGGCAGGCGCTGCCGCATCAGGGCCAGCTTGGCCTTGCGGCGGTTAAGCTGTGGGATATATACCAGCATCTGGTCTATGGTCATGCCCTCAAAGCCCGGCACCTCCTGGACCAGATTGAAGGCACTGATGGCATGTTTGACCCGGCGGATCCGCTCCTCCAGTCCTCCGATCCGCCTCTGCACCTCCTCATAATCGTAAGCAGGCCGCACGGATTCCAAGTCTTCCCCCAGAGAGGCTGAAAACTCCCTGCTCTGCTCCTCCATCAACAGCACATTGTCAAGCTCCTCCTGCAGCTTCCGCAGCAGCTTTGCCGCCTCGGCGGAAGTCATACGCATGGTTTTTTCCACACTTCTCCTCCTCTCGATAACTGCCGATCCCCACCGGCTTATGTGAGCGCACCGCTCTGCTCCAGGTTTTTCATATTCTTATGGGGCGATTGTCCCACTACCTGAATAGCCTTACTCACGGCCACCGTGACTTCGATATCCTTCTCCACCTGATTGGATGCGAACCGATACAGCACTTTTCCCTTCATGGACTGCACATATTGCGCCGGGAGCCGGTTCAGAGCATAGGCGGCCATATCCATCCGGCAATGTTCACATTTGCAGTAATCCGTGCCCGGCAGCAGCTGGTCAATTTTGTTCAGTACCGTTTCTTCCATTAAGTTTATCAAACCCGTCATTCTAATCAGCCCCTCGTATCCCCGTTATGAGTACTTTTCCCTTCTCGAAAATTAGTATAACACCGATATCCTAAAAAATAAATATTTTTTTGCAGAAAATTGTATACTATTGTTTAAACCTTCCCCCGAGCCGATGCAGGAAAAGCCAGCGGAAGAATTGTACCGCCACAAATCCCATGGTGCCTCCCACCAGCACATCGCTGAAAAAGTGGGCGCCGGCAGCTATGCGGAAGAAGGCCACCACCCCCGTATAAGTGACAGGGACCAAATAGGACAGGAACTTCCATTTCCTGGTCTGCAGATTCTCAAACAGATCCGGCAGCAAAAGCACCAGATAGGCCATGGAGCCCGAAAAGGTATGCCCGGAAGGAAAAGATTTGAAGTAATCCCGGTCAAGTCCCAGACCTCCCAGCCGCTCCCTGGCGTCACTGATCTGATACCAGGGGGTATAATAGGAAAAATCCTCCACAAAGTGCATGGCCCGAAAACGCATCCTTCCCACAGGATTCTTGATCAGTTCCACGAACAGGAAGCAGCAGCAGGAACAGATAATAGCCAGGGCAAACGGCAGCATCTGCCTCATATGCTCCCGGATCCATCTCCCGGACAGCGCCAGGATCAACACCGTCGCCAGCAGACCGAAAGCCGCCATGGACAGATTAAACCACAACTGCTTTAACAAATGTTCTTTCCCCTGAATCTGGAACAGGTATTTCATCATATCCCGCAGAAAGGAACTGCCCGCAAAAACGGACAGGCCGAAAAAAACCAGTTCCAGCAGCCGCGCCGCGCCTCCCCTCTGATGCAGATAGACCACCAGTATGCAGGCCGCGAATGTGGCAAATCCCCAGATCGGCGCCATGGCCGCCACCTCCACCAGATTGCAGGGAAAACTGGTGGAAAAATATCTGCCGGGAACCAGACCGGGTTCCGCCAGAAGAAAACTCACCTGCAAGTCAAAAACGGTGGCCAGCGCCAACAAACCTCCGAATATCAGTACAAAAACCCCCACTGCCGCATATTGTCTGTTCCTATCGGACATAGCAGTTTCATCCTCCTGTCCATTCATATAGTTCCATATTATCACAGTTCTGCTGTCAGTTCAATGGAAAAATGTTTATCCCCTCCTGTTAGAACGTCTCCAGATTTTTTTCTTCTCCGCTTCCCGGACCAGCATCTCCCGAAAATCCGGGTGGGCGATGGAGATCAGCGCCTCCGCCCGCTCCCAGGTGGAACGCCCCTCCAGATTGATAACGCCGTACTCCGTGGCCAGGAAATACACCTGGCTGCGGGGAGAGGTGACGATATCCCCGTCAAACTGAGGCTTGATCCGGGAGTGCTTCTCTCCATAACGATCCGTATGTACCGAGCTCATGCAGATAAAAGCCTTGCCGCCCCGGGAGGCGGAAGCGCCGATCAAAAAGTCCAGTTGTCCGCCCGTGCCGCTGATCTGCCTGGCTCCGGCACTCTCCGCCGCCACCTGGCCGTATAGGTCCACCGCCACGCAGCTGTTAATGGACACCATGTTGTCGATCTGGGCAATCACGCTGGGACGGTTCACATACTCCAGCGGATAGGCCGCCACCCCATGGTTGTCGTCCAGCCATTCATACAACTCCACAGATCCCAGAGCGCAGCCAAAGACTCCCTTGCCCCTGTCGATGCTCTTCTTCCGGTTGGTCAGCTTGCCCGCCCGGTACATGCTCAAATACGCGTCGGAGCACAACTCCGTATGCATCCCCAGGTCTTTTAAGTCAGACCGGGCGATCAATTCCCCCAGAGCATTGGGCATGCTTCCGATCCCCAGCTGCAGGGTGGCTCCGTCCACAATATAAGGAATGATATGTCCCGCAATCTGCCGGTCCACTTCCCGGGGCAGGAAAGGCTTGCTGCTCTCGAAGGGGACATGGGGACCTTCCACGATATAATCCACCTCCGAGATGTGGATACACTCATCATACCCTCCATGAATCTTGGGCATATGCTCATTGACCTCCACGATAACCGTATCCGCCATCCGGGCGATGGGGGCTGCCACCCCGGTGTTTACGGAAAAGTTAAAATACCCGTGTCTGTCCATGGGCGACACGCTGACCATGACCACATTCACATCCAGGAAAAATTCATAATAGGCCGCATTGTTATGAAACACCATGGGGATATAATAGCACAGCCCCCGGTCGCACAGCTTTCGCTCATAGGAGGAACAATGCCAACTGTGATAGGTAAAATGCTCCTGGCTCTGGTCGCACTCCGCCACATGGATGGGGCCATCGATCAGATTGCCCCGGATCTTCACATCCCGCAGTTCTTCCCTGCGCCCCGCCAGGGCCTGGTCCAGCAGCACCGGCTTGCCCAGGCAGCTGGTATAGTCCACCCAATCCCCGCTTTTTACCACTGCCGCCGCCTCCTGGGGCGTGCGCAGCTTGCGCTGATATTCTTTCGTAAAATCCTGCAGCATCCCTTCCTCCTTTCCTGTACTCCCCTTTCCGCCTGTACTTATTCCCGTTTCCTCATTATTCATAGTCCACCTGCAGCAGACACAATCCCTGGGCCGGGGCCGTGGGACCTGCCTTTTGGCGCTCCCGGGAATGCAATACCTCCTCCACCCGGGCCAAACTCATATGTCCCCATCCCACCTCCAGCAATGTTCCCACCATAATCCGCACCATATTCTGCAAAAATCCCGTACCGTGAAAGGTGAAGCGAATATAGTCCCCCTCCCGCTCTATGTAGATCCGGTCCACCACCCGCACCGTGGATTTCTTCATCCGGGGATTCATGCAGAAATTGCGGAAATCGTGCTCCCCTTTCAGCAGCAGGGCCGCCTCCCGCATGGCTTCCAGATCCGGGGACTCTTCCAGCGCATACACATATTTGCGGTCAAAGACCGGCCTTACCGGGCCGTCAAAGCAGGTATAACAATAGCTTTTGCCCGTGGCATTATACCGGGCATGAAAACGCGGTCCCGCCTCCTTCACTTCCCGGACCGCGATATCCTCCGGCAGATAACGGTTGAGATACTCCCGAATCTCCTCTGGTCCAAGAACCGTCTCCAACACTGCATTGGCCGCCATCTGCCGGGCATGGACGCCCGCGTCCGTGCGTCCTGCACCGATGACCTCCACCGGTTCGCCGCACAGCCGTTCCAGTACCGCTTCCAGCTTGCCCTGAATCGTGTCATGCTCCGGCAGTCGCTGCCATCCGTAGTACCTGCTGCCGTCGTACATTATGATAAACCTGTAGTTCCGCTTCATATGGCACTCTCGCCCCCTTCCGTACTAAAGAATTTCCTTCCCCTTGTCCGCTTCCCGGGCCGGGCTATATGCCTGCTGCCTCGCTTGGATAAAACCCTTCTTAATCTCCAGCAATTCCTCCAGCTGCTTGAGGGTATAAAAAAGCACCGCCCGGGCCTCGAACTCCTCCCGGCTCCGGGGCAGGGCTTGGGTCTGCATATCCCCCAGCAGCCCCCGAAGCTGCTCCAGAAGTCCTTCCACATTGTTATGGCGGTGATATTCCTGTCGGATCTGTTCGAGCAGCCCGGCCACCTGCCCCGCTTGTTTGGGCAGATAGCTGATGCCCCGGATATTGTCATAGACCGTCTGCAGCACCACCGACTGTTGCTGCCGCATCCGCACATAGTCCAGTTCATAGGTATCCCTGGAAAAAGGGGCGTTGCCATAATTAGCCACGGCGCAGTTCTCCGCCTGCCGCAGCGCCTCCCGCAATGTGTCAAAGCTGCTTTCCGCTCCCGAAGGCGCCCCGTGACAGGAGGATTCTTCTATTTGGTCCTGGGTCAGACAGCGGGCCATATCCCCCAGAATCTCCTTGATCTGCCCGTCCACCAGATCGGAAGCCAACGTAAACCGCTCCCGGCGGCTCCGCAGATGAAGATTCACCAGGATTCCGAACCCTGTGCCCACCGCAAAGAGCAGCATCTCATTGCCCAGCAGGGAAAAGAAGGCCCCCTGCCCCAGAAAATGACTTACCAACACGGAATCCATGGCGATGGCCTCCTGCCAGCCCATCAGCAGACAGAGCAGGACAAAGAAAAACAGAAAGGCCCCAAAGGCCCCTAGATTATACCCCATCGTCTCAAAACAGGCCCAGGCCAGCACCAGGGCGCAGAGAAAGGCCAGGGCCCTCTTACCCGCAGTCTGAAAAGTCTCCAGCTTGGTGCCCTGTATGCTGAGTATGGTGATAATGCCCGCCGTAGTGGCATATTGCAGTCCAAGCCCCCCTGCCAGGGCGGCCGCCAGCAAAGCCGCCAGAGCAATTTTCAGGCTTTTGGCCAGCTTTGACATCAGGTCCTTCTTCATCCGCAGACTCCTTTTTTATCCACAGCACCGCCTTCTGATTTCAACAACTTTCCTCTGGGCTTCCAGAATTTCCTCCTCCGTCCCCTCCCATCCGTCCATATCTTCGCCGATAAAGGCCAGAACCCGGTCTGAGAGATTGGCCATAAATTTGACCACCACTTCCCCAGAAGCGCCGCACATGGCCGCCGTGAAGACATCATTGTCCAGATTGCGCAAAATAATCTGTATCTCAAAGTCCCCCAATTCCTCAAACCCTTCCAAAAGGTCTGTGGCCCCGGAATAAAGCTGCTTGTTCCGATACCGCTCCAGGATCTCCTCCCGCCTGCGCTCCCCGGGTACATTCCCCAATACCTTCTCCCAATATTCCATGCCTATATAGGACGCAAGAATCTCCTTCAGCAGTTCCGGAGACTCTCCTGATACAATGGACTCCAGAGCGGCCACCACCATAGGCCCCTCTGTCTGTTCTCCGGACAAAGTCCCCGCATAATTATTCAGCAAGGTCATCACCTTGCCCACATCCATCTTTCTCATAAGGGACCCCAGAGTAAATCGTATGGCAAAGGGCAAAAACACACTGTCCCCCTGAAAACCGGCTGCCGCCTGTTCCAGGGCCAGAAGTCCCTGCTGCCTGCTGATCTCGCCGCATCTCTGCAGATCGCCGGCTATGCCCACCAGCCGGAGCCGGTCCTCGTCATAAATCCCCATCCGCTCAAGCTGTTCCTGTCTGCGTCCCACCAGCTCGTCTATGGTGCAGTCAAAATAATCCGCCAACACCCAGAGCATCTCCAAACTGGGAACCGCAAGATTTCTCTCCCATTTGGAAACTGCCGCCGGAGTCACACACAACATATCCGCAAGCTGCTCCTGGGTCATTCCCCTGGCCGCCCGAAGCGAACAAATCCTCTTTCCCATGTAATTCCTGCTGTATCCCATACCGACTCCTCTCCGCCCGCCGCCCGGCTGGCTCTCCTGTCTGTTTACTTATTTTATACTTATTGGATCTCTAAATAAGCATACAGGAGAAATTCTCCCAAGTCAAAGGATAAGGAGTCGTGCATTTCAACTGCCGGTTCTATTTTCCGGTCAGCCGCCGGTTCTGCACATGAATCCGCTGTTCCCGAAGCAGGGGATACCGAATGGGTTCCGCCCCGTCCAGATCCTCCAGGTTCATGTCCACCGCGGTAATCTGATGATTGTCGTAGGTGGTATAGTAATATATCCCCCTGTCCGCATTGCAGCAGCAGGTGTAAATCGTGATTTCGTATTTCCCTTCCTCCACCTCGCAGCAGCCCCGCTGCTGGTCCACCGAGCCAAGAATATGAAAAAACTGACTGACGCTCTCCGCCTCGCTGTCACCGGAAGCGGAATTCATCTTCACAAAGGAAGCCCTGACAAAGCGGGACTGGGAGGACAGATCCCCGGGAAGCCCCAAGGCGCCCATGCCCCGTCCATAGCCCCGCAGATCCAGTTTGGGCGAAAAACGGTTTTCGGGCTCCTTCGCCGATAAATGCATATAGTTGTTAAGTTGGAACATCTGCCGGTCAAAAGGAGGATTATTGGTCAGCACCCCCATCGGATTATCATAGACCCGGAGGCCCTCCTGCACAGACTCCACCGTAACCGCTCCGCTGCGGTCGGCTATGATCCAGTGAAGCTGGGCCGCAGGAAGCTGCTCCCGGAAAGCCGTGTCCGTCAGATTGAGTCTGCCCAGCAGTTCCCTGGCTTCCCTGAGCGTGGCGCACTGTCCCAAAATCCAGGGGATAAACTCAAATGTAGCCACATTCTCCCGGTCCGGCTGTTCTTTGCCGAAAACCGCATTTCCCACAAAATTCAGGCCCGCCATCCCCAGCCCCTTCTCATTGACCGCCTCATAATACAAGGGGCAGCCCTCCTCCACATGGGCAGTGCCGATCATGGCAAAATGACTTTCCATGGGATCCTGAAAGCGGAAAACCAGCGGGAAATGCCGGGGGGTTATGACTACCTCCTCACCGTAAGAAAAATCGTAATCCAAAGTACGTCCAAAGTAGAAATCTTTTGTCTGATAGGTTGCCGCTGTACACATTTCGATTCCTCCTCACCGGAATTTCCCGTTGCATGTATTTCTCCGGGAAATGATTTTGCAGAATAGTTTGAGAGATTTCTGCTGTTTATATTCCCCTTTGGCAATGGATTACAAAATATTACGGATTCTCACCGCCCCGGAATGTGACCCGGCGCAAATCCACCGTCAGGGCCGGGCGCACCCCAAATCCTTCCAATCCCACGTTTTCCTGCCGGATCACCTTTTCCCCATAACCGTTATTCACAAGATAACAAAGACTTGCCGTATCCGGCACCGGTTCCCGGAGCCACCAACAAAAATATTCCACTCCGTAGGTATCATAATCCAGACTGTACCAGAGACTCTGATCCTGCCGGACTGCCTCCTCCGTGGGCGAAGCAAATTTGCTGATACCCGCCTGGTCAAACCAGGTAAGTTCCTCCAGCGATAACAGCCACACCCTGTCAATGGTGGTCACACTGCCCGTCTCCGACAGCGCGTTGCCCTTTGTCACAAGTTCCGTCTCCACAATCGCGTCCTTTTCCTCCCGGGTGAACCCATAGAGGAATCCCGCTTCCGTCTGATAACCGTTTTTCTTTTCCGCCATGGCCGTTGCCGCCGGCGGCTGGCCGGAATAGACAACCACCTCCGTATCCGCATTCAGCCATGTTCTCAGATTGGAAGCGCTCCAATCGCTGTTGCCCCGCACCCATGCCTGAAGCACCGAGTCCGTATCCGCCCGGGAGGCCGCTGTCCAGTAATTCTGATCGCCGTCGTAATTATAACGGCCGCTCTCCGCCGCGTCATAGGCCTTCATGGTTAAAATATGGGAAGCGACAAGAACCGCCTGGGTTTCATCCTCGGAAATCCGCAGTACCCGCCACGCAATATCCTGGTCCAGATAACTTCCAAACAACACGGTCTCTCCCACCTGGAGGGATACCGGCTTCGGTTTAAGCCCCATGCCCCCATACTTACCCATGGCAAAACAGACCATCAAGCCAATTGCCAGCAGGGCGGCGGCTGCCCCAATAATCCCGGCCTTCCGTCTGACAGCACCCCCGGAGCCCTTACCTGCACCGGCTCTGGCGCCGGTAAGGACACCCGCCCCCTGCTTTGCATCTGCCTCTTCCTTCTCCTCCTTCGCCAAATCCCGGGCGAAGGCCACTATATCGGCATAGTCCTCCCGGGGCTTTGCACTGACCCACTGATGAGTCATCAAAAAATATTCCATAGATTTGGACAGCGCCACCTCCTGGATTTTATACACCAGGATGGGCGTACCACTGCTCACCGCATGTTCCACCTCCCGCAATACATGAGGCGAACCATTGGCGTTCTGTGACATCAGCAGTACCATGCCCGCCGAATTGTCGATACCCTTGACAATCTCCTCCGCATATTCTTTTCCCGGACGGATGTCCCTGGGCGCAATAAAGCAATTCAGGCCGCTTTTTTCCAGCCGTTCACAGATCTGTACGGCTATGGAGGCGTCCCTGGAGGAATGCGATATAAAAATCTGCATGTCGGTGTTCTCCTATAAAGAAATTTACAGGGATCCCTTACAGGTCGTAGGGAGTGACCTGATATACGTAGTAATTCAGCCAGTTGCTGTACAGATTGTTGCTGTGGGACCGCCACTGCAGCAGAGGGCGTTGGCCGGGATCATCCTCCGGATAATAATTATAGGGCACATGAATGGGCAGACCCTTGTCCAAGTCCCGGCGGTACTCATTGTTCAGGGTGTAGCGGTCATATTCCGGGTGACCGTTGACAAAGATCTTTTTTCCGCCCTGGGCAATGGCCAGGAAAACACCTGCCTCCTGGCTCTCCGCCAGCACTGTCAGTTCCGGGCAGGCATGGATGGCTGCCGCCGGAGTCTCGGTGTGGCGGCTGTGGGGAGCCAGAAAAATATCGTCAAAGCCCCTCACCAACGGAATCTTCCGGTTGGAAACCCGGTGGGCATACACCCCGAAAAGTTTCTCCGGAAGTTTGCGCTTATTGATGCCGTAATAGTGATAGAGCCCCGCCTGGGACCCCCAGCAGATGTGCAGCGTGGAAGTCACATGGCTCTCGGCCCAGTCCATGATCTCACAGATTTCCTCCCAGTAGTCCACCTCCTCAAAGGTGATATCCTCCACCGGGGCTCCTGTGATAATCAGACCGTCGAACTTCTTCTCCCGCACCTCTTCCAGCGAGGAATAAAATTTATTCAGATGATTGGCCGGGGTATTGATGGAAATATGGCTCTTCACATTCAGAAAAGTCACATCCACCTGCAGGGGCGTGTTGGACAGGGCCCGCAAAAGCTGTAGTTCCGTATCCTGTTTCACGGGCATGATATTCAGGATCATGACCTGCAGGGGCCGGATATCCTGATGCATGGCCCGGTTCTCGTCCATCACAAATATATTTTCATTTTCCAGGATCTCCTTTGCCGGGAGATCGCTCTGTGTCTTAATCGGCATAAACTGCACTCCTCTCCTTGTTTCCTACCCGAAACTTCTCTTCTCCTGCCTGTCTTTTTCCTCTATAAATATTTTGCCATAAACTCCTCTTCTGTCAAGATGGGGATGCCCAATTCCTTGGCCTTTTTATTTTTGGATGAATTGGAAGCGATGTCATTGTTCACCAGGCACTCCGTTCTGGAAGTCACGCTGCCCGTAACCTTGCCGCCCCGCTGTTCAATCAGATCCTTCAGTTCACTGCGGCTTCCGAAATGGTTCAGGCTTCCCGTAACGCAGAAGCCCTTTCCCGCCAGATTCTGTTCCGCCGCCGTCTGTACTGCCTGGATGCGCAGTTCCTTCATCAGATTCCGAAGCCGCCGTACATTCTCCTCCCCCTGGATATACTCCACAAAGGCGGTGGCAATCACCTCTCCCACTCCTTCAATGGCACTCAGTTCCTCCACATCCGCCTGCAGCATCTGTTCCAGATCATAATCAAAATGCCTGCACAACATCTTGGCATTGGCCACCCCAATATTGGCGATGCCCAGGGCATAGATCACCTGGGGCAGGGTGGCCTCCCGGGATTTCTCAATACTGCCCAGCAGATTCTGGCAGGATTTCTCCCCGAATCCCTCCATGGAGGTAATCTCCTCCTGATGACGGTCCAAATGATACAGATCCGCAAACTCATGCAGAAAACCACTGCTCAGAAACTTTTCCAGAGTGGCCTCGGACAATCCTTCGATGTTCATGGCGTCCCGACTGACAAAGAGGGTAAAAGCCTTGATCTTCTTGGCGTCACAGTCCTCGTTGACGCAGTACAGGCTCTGAGCGTCCGCCACCTGGCGGATCTCCGTCCTGCCCCCGCAGACAGGGCAAATCTCCGGGATCTCCACATTGTCGCTGCCCGTCAGATTCTCCGCGATCTGGGGGATAATCATATTGGCCTTGTAGACCGTGATCCGATCCCCGATCCCCAGCTTCAGCCCCCGCAGGATGCTGATATTATGCACCGAGGCCCGGCTCACCGTGGTCCCCTCCAGTTCCACCGGCTCAAAGATGGCCACCGGATTGATCAGCCCTGTCCGGCTGGGGCTCCACTCAATCTCCCGCAGCGTTGTCTCCCGCAATTCGTCCGCCCACTTAAAAGCGATGGAATGCCGGGGGAATTTGGCCGTCCGGCCCAGGGACTGTCCGTAGGCGATATCCTCAAAGGTGAGCACCAGGCCGTCCGAAGGAATCTCATAGTTCTCCACCCGGCGGGCAAAATCCTCCACGGCCTCCAGAATATTGTCCTCCGTCACTTTCACCCTCTGCACCGCCTCAAAGCCCTGCTCCTCCAGAAAGGCAAACTGGGCTTCCCTGGAATTGCCGAAATCCGCGCCTTCCGCCCGCACCAGATTGAATGCCACAAACCGTACCCGCCTCTGGGCGGTGATCTCACTGTTCAGCTGGCGCACGGAACCGCTGCACAGGTTCCGGGGATTCTTGTACCGGGCATCCGCCTCCTGAATCCGGCTGTTGATCTCCTCAAAATCCCGGTAACTGATCACCGCCTCCCCCCGCAGCACCAGTTCCCCCTGAAATCCTATATTGAGTGGCAGATTCACAAAAGTCCTGGCATTGCCTGTAATGACCTCCCCCACTTCGCCGTTGCCCCGGGTTACGGCTTTTGCAAGTTTTCCGTCACGATAAGTAAGCACAATGGTCAATCCGTCCAGCTTCCAGCTCAATATTGCAGGCTGGCCCTGCAGCCAGGAACGCAGTTCCTCCCGGTCTTTGGTCTTGTCCAGGGAAAGCATGGGGGCCTCGTGAGCCTCCTTGGGAAGTTCGTCCACCGCCTCATACCCCACATGCTGTGTGGGGCTTCCCGCCAATATGATCCCTGTTTCCCGCTCCAACTGCTCCAGTTCATCATAAAGCCTATCGTACTCGTAATTGCTCATGATCTCCTGATCCTGGGCATAGTAGGCTTTGGAAGCCCTGCTTAAAAGTTCTGTCAATTCCTTGATTCGATCTGATTTTTCCGCTGCCATGATATATTTCCTTTCTATCCCCTCTCCGCTAAGTCTTCTCCGCCCCATTGCCTCCCGTCCTTACTATTTGACCGCTTTCGCCGCCTTCACGGTCTTATGCCCCGGGGCCTGTCAGTCCCGCATCCCGATAAAGCTGTTCCAGTTCCCGCCCCTGCACTTCCCGGTATTGTCCCGGAATCAGATGTTCCAGCCCGATCTGCATGATCCGGATGCGTTTCAGCTGCCGCACTTCATATCCGCAGGCCTGACACATTCGCCGAATCTGGCGGTTCAGACCCTGGGTCAGGATGATCTGAAAGGTATACTTGCCAGTCTGCCGAATCTCACAGGGTCTGGTGGTCTGCTTTAACTCCCGCAAATATATGCCCGCCGCCATTTGCTCCAGAAACCGCGGGGTTATTTCCTGGTTCACTTTAACGGTGTATTCCTTTTCATGCCTGTGAGCTCCCCGCATAACCGCCTCGATCAGATCGCCGTCATTGGTCAGCAGCAGCAGGCCCTCCGAATCCTTATCCAGACGGCCCGCATATGTGACCCGCACGGGATAGTTTACATAGTCGTTGAGAATCTTCTCCGCATGTCTGTCCCGTTCCGTACAGGTCACCCCCACCGGCTTATAAAATGCCAGCACCACTTTTTCCGGTCTGCCCTGCAGCAGTTTCCCGTTCACCGCAATGCTGTCCCGCTCCATGACTTTGCAGCCGGGCCGGGCAGTCTGTCCGTTTACCGCAACCCGCCCCTGTTCTATCAGCCGGTCTGCCTCCCGCCGGGAACAAACGCCGTGATCCGCCAGAAATTTGTTCAGCCTTACCGCTGCATTCGTTTCTGAATGGTTTCCCAAGCCTGCCTCCTCTCCGCACACCCCAAGGCTTTGCTTACAATCCGCATTACTCCATATCCGAAAACGCCGCGTCCGCTCCTTCCTCCCCCTGCATGGGAATGCCAGACGCCCAGGGTTCCATCTCCTGCATCAGCCAAACCTCGGGAATGTTCTCTCTCTCCCTCAGCCCATCCTTGGCAAGCCGGTCGGCCAATTCATTGTAATACACATTGGTATGGGCTTCCACCTTAGTAAAACGCATCTGAATGCTCTCCATCCACCGCCGCATGGCTGCCGCGTACTTTTGGGTGAGTTCCGTCTTGCTCTTCCATGCGCCCGTCACCCACTTTTCAATTCCCTCATAGTCATAGCGCAGTTCAATCCGTGAGAAACCGTTTTTGATGGCCCATCTCACGGCAAACATGGCTCCCAACATCTCTCCTGACACATTGCGCAGACTGGCAGTGTCCGGGTTATTCCCGCTGCCGTTGTCCACATAGACCGTATCGTCCGGCAGGATAAATACGCAGCCAAAGGCATATCTTCGAAGGGAATGATCATAACTGCCGTCCACATAGGCCACCAGACCGCCGCCTGGATCTCCCATCCCCCCAGGGCGTTTCTCCCGTTGGAGGGATGCTTTCCTGCCGCAATCCCCGATATAGGCTCTGGCTTCCTCCAGCGTCTTAAATCCTTTGTACTCCGCTCCCGGATAACCGTCCACCGCCTCCTTGCAGGCATCCCAGCTTTCCAGTATCCCTGTGACCTTTCCCCTGCGAACCGCATATACTTTCTTCGCTGCCATCCCTGCCTCCGTCTCCTGTGCTTTTTCCCGCGCTCCTTTTTTCCCTGCGCGGCACAGAGCCACTGCCCCTCAAGGCTGTGGCTCTGTATAGTATACTAGCATATTTTTAATCACAGGACAAGAAGCAATCAGACAATACTCCCCGCGCGGCCCCGGGAACCGGATATACGGCTTTTTCTGCACACATTTTATCCTCGGATCATACAATATACCAAGAAAAATGACAGGAAGTTTCCAATTATGTATTTTTTCATCGGTTTTCTACTGCTGATCGTGCTGTGCATGGGGCTTTGCTTCTGGCGCAGACGCAGAGCCGTCAAGAGGGTATGCTGTATGTCCTGTTGTGAAAAGCAGGAACTTCTGAACGGCATCCTGGAACCTTTCGGATACTATTATGTCTGCGATCAGGATCTGGTGTCCACCCGCAATGACGCATGGCAGCGCCGGGCAGGCTACACGGCACTTTTTGACAAAGCGGCGCTGCACTTCCACATGGTGTTTGACGCGCTGCCGATCTACTTCAATCACTGCGGCAGAACCTGGCTCATCGAGCTCTGGAAGGGCCAATACGGTATCAACACCGGCGCTGAGGTGGGCATATACCATGCCGACGGCCTGCTGGAACCGGATGAGTACGCCTCCGCCCATTTCCAGGCCGTAGACGACAGCGAAAGGCTGCCCGTTTCCTTTAACCTGTTCCGTGGGGAGCGGCTGCTGGCGTCCATGTCCCACACCACCTGGTGGCTCACCGCCTTCCTGGTGGGCATGTTCACCAAACCCGACCAATTATCCATGGAAGTAACCATCGGTTTCCCCTGCCAGGAGATGCAGCATCAGTTTCTGGAGGCCCTTGACCGCATTTCCATGGAGAACAAGTCCCTGCGGTTTTCCTGCTGCTGTCACGGTGCGCAGGTGCACATCCGCTATAGCTGCGGCTGTCCCCAGTCTCCCATCTGCCCCGAACGCATTTCCTGTTTTCGCAGGCTGCGGATTCGCTGGGCGCAATTTTGCAACCGCTTTTTCTGCAAACTTTACCGCCGCGTCACCCGTCCCTTTGACTGCACGCTGGATCGAATTCTGCTTTTATACGAACTGCTTCCTTTCGCCCTGCGCCGCATGCTGAGGAAGCCAATCCCGGGGAAGTGCAGGAAATAGACAAAACGCTGCGGCACATTCATTTTTATGAAAGGAATCCTACAACATGAGTTACTCATCCCGCCTCTCCCGTGCTTTTCAGAAAGCCCCCATACTGCCGCTGGGCCCCTGCAGCCGCTATGTGCTCATCAGCGACTGTCATCGGGGCAACGGCACCTGGGGCGACAATTTCCTGAAAAATCAGAACCTGTATTTTACGGCCTTGAAGCATTATTACGCCCAGGGCTACACCTATATCGAACTGGGGGACGGGGATGAATTGTGGGAGAACAGGCGCATGAGCCAGATCATCGAGATTCACAACAATGTGTTCTGGCTCCTCTCCCTGTTTTACCGGCAGGGACGGCTCTATCTGTTGTATGGGAATCACGACATGGAGAAAAAGAGACCTGGTTATTCCGACCAGGTCTGCAATACCTTTTTCTCTACGGATTCCCAGTGCCACCAGCCCCTCTTTCCGGGACTTACTTTCTACGAGGGACTTATTCTCGAGCAGCGCGGGCAGGGACAATGCGGACAGGGACAGCGTCTCTACCTGACCCATGGCCACCAGGCCGACCCGCTGAACTCCACCTTCTGGCGCCTGGCCCGTTTTTTGGTGCGGTATTTCTGGCAGCCCCTGGAACATTTCGGCGTGCTGGACCCCACCAGCGCGGCCAAGAACTACACTCACAAAGATAAAGTGGAACAGCGCCTCACGGACTATGCGCAAAAGACAGGGCACATCCTGATCACCGGCCACACCCACCGTCCCAGGCTCAGCATTGAAGCCCCCTATTTCAACACGGGCAGCTGCGTCCATCCCCGCTGTATCACCTGCCTGGAGATCCTGGGAGATAAACTTACTCTGGTAAAATGGGCCAGTGACACCCGAAGGGACAACACACTCTACGTGGGCAGAGAGGTATTGTCCCAGATCAAACTATAGGTCCGTAATTTTCGCCCTCCGTCCACTGGAAATCCCCGGCAGGCATGGCGCCATCACACTGTGGCGTCTATGCTGCCTCCCTCCGGCATCGCCGGGGCCTGGGCAGGATCCACAGGCATCTCCATGCCCCCCAGTTCCAGGGATACACCACTCTCATACCCCCCGCCTCTCTCATTGCCGGAGTTTTCGGAACCGATGCTTCCGGAAGCCTGCTGTTTTTCCTGCGCCAGCTTGTTAAAGAGCGCTTTCAGATAAGCCATGTCCGCTTCCATGATCTCCCGCTGTTCCTCCAGGCGGTGCTTTCTCTTCAACTCCTTCAAATCCTCGGGATCCAGGTTCGCTGATTTCCCCCCCAGCGCATCGGACAATTCCTCCATGTCCGAGAATTCTGCCATCTCCCGCTGGGTCTCCTCCATCAATTCCTGCATCATGCGCTGCATTTCCCGCTGCAGTTCCTGCTGTCTCTCCCGCAGCACAGCCTCCTGCTGCCTGCTGTCAAGTTCCGGCTCCTCACTTTCCTCCTCCTGCTGCGGTACAGGCTCTTTACATTCTTCTTCCAGTTCCCCAAAACATGGCCCGCCCCGCTTGGCCATCTCCTCCTCCTGTAAATGACGCATCCTTTTTCTGGCAACCCGTTCCATCTTCTCTGCATGGATAATGGCGCTCTCCAGTTCCTTGTCATCATATTCCCCGCATTTCAAACGCTGTTTGAGAAGGGCCACCTTGCCCCGGGCCCGGGCCGCCACCTGCCGGGCGCTGCCGGAGGTTTTGGTCCGAAGGATCATGGCCGAAATCTCCTTGAAATTGTAGTTCAGCCGCCTGGTCTTTTTCCTGGCCGGTTTGGTCACGGATATGGTGCCCATACAGGTTCCGTCCGCCCGCCGCAGGATGGTTCTGGTGGTTACAGTATTGCCACTTTTAATCACTTCCCGCTCTGCTTTGCCGAATGCCCCTCCAGACCCCGGTCCTATGCCGATTCCCATAATCTTCACCTGCCTTTACAGGGGTTTGCTTCTCCGCTTTCCCCTTCAAATTTTCCGTATAAATTATATATCGGATTACACATGTAAATAATTAGCCCCGCCTCCGGTTTTTATCATTTCATCCCCATCCGAACAGAGAAGATATTGCGGTACAGAGGAATCCGTTATATAATACTCTTGACAAGCATCCGCAAAAAACGCGGTGCGGAAAAGAGGACAAAATGGACAAACTATTATTGACGGCATGCCAGAACGGGCAAAAAGGCGTCGTGACGGCATTTCTGAAAAAGGACAACATCAATGTCAACGCAGTGGACGAGATGGGCTTCTCCCCCCTCCACTATGTATGCAAAAAGGGCTACCGGGATATTGTGAAACTCCTGCTGGCCAAAGACGCCGATGTAAACCAGATCTCCAACACCAGCATCACACCGCTTCACATGGCTGTCCAGTCCGGCAACAAAGAGATTATTCAGCTGTTGTCGGAGGCGGGAGCCGACCTCAACGCCACAGATAAGCAGGGCAAAACCGCCCTGATCTACGCCGTGGAAGCAAGAAAGGCAGAGGCGGCTAAATACCTGATGGAATTGGGAGCCGACTCTTCCGTTATGGACAACCAGAATCACACCGCCCTGGACTATGCCAATGCGCTGGGCCTGATCCAGCTGGTGGACAGCCTTTCCGCGGAAGGTTCGGGCAATACCGACTCCTACGGCAACACGCCGCTGCACCAGGCCTGTCACAACGGGCAGGGAGAGGTGGTAAAAGCCATGCTGGCCAAGGGAGGCATGGATATCAACGCCCGCAACGATGAGAAAATGACACCGCTGTACATGGCTGTTCTGGAGGATAATCTTTTGATCGCCGATCTGCTGCTGGAAGCAGGAGCCGACGCCAATATCAGCGGCTGCAACGGCAACTCCCCCCTGCATGCGGCGGCGGAAAATGAAAACGAACATATCATAAAAAACCTGCTGGCCCATGCCGCGAAAATTGACGAGCGAAACGAAGACGGAGAAACCGCTTTGATCATTGCTGCCCGGCATGGAAACAATTATATTGTGGGTACCCTTCTGGACAAGGGGGCCAACGTAACTTATGTGGACGCGGCGGAGCACACCGCCCTGTACTATGCCACCGAAGGCGGCTACAACGATATTGTGGAGAAACTGCTCATGGCGGGAGCGGAAAATTAGTACAGTCAACAGGAGGGGCGGATCAACCGCCCCTCCTTACCTTTATCTCCTTCTATCTATGGCCGGGCTGTCCCAGTTCCACCCCGAACAGTTCCCGGAAATGTTGGACCCACTCCTCCGTTCGGTAAAGCACCACACATTCCTGATAACCATCGCTGGTGACGTACAGACGGCTTCCCAGATTCTGCTCCCCGATCACCCGGTTCATAAAAGCAAGTATTCCCACGTCAAACCAGTCATAATCAAGCCTGGCCTGATACTCATAAGCCTTTCCGTTGCATCGGAAACGCACCGTCCGGCTTCCCCGCCCGGACTCCAGTACGTCCTCCGGCACGTCCTCCTCCACATCCGTAAACGCCAGTTCTCCCTTGGCGATCCGGGAGACCCCTTCCAGAAAAGCCGTATACATCCGCAGGATATCCGGTACCTCCATGTCAAAGGTATATATTTCCCTGGCTGCCTGCTCCGTCCCCTGGTAAAATCCGGCTCCAATATTGCTTAGAAGCATCCCCAGAATCTGTTCTTCCTCCATGGCCTCCAGCGTCTCTTCCGGCTGGAATACAATGCTGCCCGCCACTTCCTTTTCCGCCGCCAGGGCGTCAATTCCCAGCTTCCGCAGTTTTTCCAGACTTTCGTGCACATAAGCATTCACATCCATATGGCATCCTCCCTGTCCAATTTCTCTTCCCTGTCGGCGCCCAGAACCTATGAGACGCCGTACTGTTCCAGAAATACGTATCCGCTTTCTATGCCGCCATACCGCCAGCCTCCCCCAAAGGCTGTCTCCACATCCTCGGAAAGATGAATGCTATTGTTCTCCGATTCTCTTGTCCTCGTTCAGAATATGGTTCACCAGCCAGTCCGTCACCAGACGCAGCATCTCCTCTATGGCCTCGTCCTGATCCTCGTCGATGGCGTCCAGGTCCCAGCCGCTGAGGGTCTCTTTCAGAGCATTATGCTGGCTTACCTGCGTGAACATCTTCCTGTAGCCGATGGACTTCATATACGCTTCCTCGTGTTCAAAATGGGTAAGGGTATAATCTCTCAGTTCCTCCAGGATATGGCGGATATTGTCATACTTGTCCGGGATGAACTCCTCACATTTCAGATCATACAATTCACCCGCGATCTCAAAGAGCCTTCTGTGTTCCCGGTCGATCTCCTCGATCCCTGTAAGAAACTCCTCTTTAAATTCATACATATGTTTTTCCTCCTCATTCCGCATATAATCTGCCTGTAGATTCAATAGAATGAAGAAGCTAAATATTCAGCAGATCACTGTACGCTTTCAATGCGCCGTCGGTATCGTGAGCGAGCACTTTCTTGGCCAGTACCTTGCCAAGCTGTACCCCCTCCTGGTCAAAGCTGTTGATATTCCATACAAAGCCCTGATACATCACCTTATTCTCAAAGTGGGATAAAAGGGCACCCAGCGCCCGGGGCGTCAACTGCTCGCCGATAATGATGCTGGAAGGCCGTCCGCCCTCAAAATTCCTGTTGCGGTCCTCATCGGCCTTGCCGCAGGCAAATGCCACGATCTGCGCTGCCACATTGGCGCATAATTTCTGTTGGCTGGTGCTGTCCTGGATCACCACATCCCTGCCCATCTGGCTGTTCTTAAAGCCCACAAACTGCAGAGGCACAATATCCGTGCCCTGATGCAGTAACTGATAGAAAGAGTGCTGTCCGTTGGTACCCGGCTCTCCGAAAATCACAGGGCCAGTGGAATAGGATACAGGCTCGCCAAAGCGGTTTACCGACTTTCCGTTGGATTCCATGTCAAGCTGCTGTAAATGCGCGGGAAAGCGGCTAAGCGCCTGAGAATAGGGCAATACGGCTGTATTCTGATAGCCCAGCACATTGCGCTCGTAAACGCCGATCAGGGCGTCCAACATGGCGGGATTTGCCAATACATCCCTGTTCTGTGCCAGCCTGTCCTCCTCTGCCGCACCCTCCAGGAACTGGGCAAATACCTCCGGGCCAAACGCCAGAGACAATACCGCACCGCCCACACCGGAGGTGGAGGAAAACCGGCCGCCGATATAGTCATCCATAAAGAATGCCGCCAGATAGTCGTCGCTCTTTGCCAGAGGCGAGGTCTCGCTGGTAACGGCAATCATATGTTTGGAAGCGTCCAGACCCGCGTTTTTCAAAGCGTCTTTTACAAAAGATTCGTTGGTCAGGGTCTCTAAGGTGGTTCCGGATTTGGATACCAGTACAAAAAGGGAGTGGGCCACATCTATGGTATTCAGTACTGCCGCTGCGTCGTCGGGATCCACATTGCTGATGAATCTGGCTTCCATCTTAAATGTGTTGTTCACCCTGGCCCAGTTTTCCAAAGCCAGATACATGGCCCGGGGGCCTAAATCACTGCCGCCGATGCCGATCTGTACCACGGTGGTAAATTTCTCTCCCGCAGCATTTGTAATCTCGCCGCTGTGTACCTTATTGGCCAGCTCCGCAATCTTTCGCTGCTGCTCCATATAAAAGTCCCGCTTATCCACACCGTCGGCTACCACAGCTTCGCCCAGCTGTCCCCGGGTCATATGATGGAGCACCATGCGTTTCTCTCCGGTATTGATCACCTCACCATTGTAGAGCGCTTCGAATTTCTCCGCAAGCTGCGTCTCTTCCGCCAGTTTTCCAAGGACTTCCAGAATCTTGTCGTCCACCTGCCTTGCGGCATAATGAAACGCCAGTCCCGCCGCCATGGGAACGCTGTATTTCCTTACACGGTCCGCGCCGTTCTCCCCGGCCATTGCCTCTGTCAGATTGACAGGCGCCACCTTTTGCAGTTCCTGATACGCGGAAACGGTGTCCAGATTTTTCCAGGTAATCATAATAGATTCCCTCCTCCTATAATTTTTTCTCAAAGCAGCCAAAATACTTTTCTATCAAATCATACTATCAAACACGGACAAATTCAAGAACTTTTAAAAATCCATCTCGGCATATACGTCGTAGTGGTGGCTTGGGGCAAAGCCTTACTGCTTTCTGCCATATCCTGTAATCACCGCTGCCGCCAACATCACCAACATACAAAGGGAGTAAAAATTCACAAAAGGAATAGCCGCAGGCGCCACCGCAAATCCCTCCCCAAACTGAGCGGACTGCTGCGCCGGAATCACACAATGTACTGTCCATGGGGTCAGAAAACAGAACACGCAGCCTGTACAGTCCAGCAGATTGGCACGGCGATACCGATTTACACCCGCTTTTTCCCAAATCTCATTTACCAGATCGCCAAGCGCCACGATCGCTACGGAAATAACCCCCGTCACCATGCTGAGCATCCCGGCGGACAGCACAATGGCTGTCTCCGTGCTGCGTTCACTCTTTGCGAAACGGGCCAGAATATTCCCCACATCCTCAAAAAGACCGCTGCGTTCCACCACTCCTAAGAGGGCAAACACCGCAATCAGCATGGCCACGGTGCCCGCTGTTCCCGTAATTGCCTCTATAATGGTCCCGGACACGGAGAAGCCGCCGGGAAAAGAAACCAGTTCGTCCACCGTATATATGCCAAAAAGCAATCCCGCGGCGATTCCCGCCAGAATGCCCCAGGACAGAGCAGTGATCAGATGTTTTCTCATCAGGCACAGGACAATGATTACCGCCGGCACCGCCAGCATGACCAGGCTGGTGGGATTAACCGTACCGGCCGCCGCCGGGGTTCCCGCACCGCTGTCTGTGGTTTTGGAACACAGCAGGAACAGAACCAGGGCTCCCGCCGCTGCCGGCAGACTATATCGCATCCTGGTCTTTACCACGGTTCCCAGATCCGCATGCTGTGTGGCAGAGGAAGCAATGGTGGTATCCGAGATCGGCCCCAGATTATCGCCGAACGCCGCGCCCGACACAATGGCGCCAATCATAAATTCCGGCGCCGCGCCCGCCATCACGCCCACCGGAAACAAAATGGGAATCACGACAAAATAGGTGCCCACCGAGGTTCCCGTTGCAAATGCCAGCAGACAGGTAATCAGAAAGGAGGCCGCTACAAACAGTTTTCCTGTAAAACCTGCCGCAACCACATATGCCGCAATGGTCTGTACCGCCCCGCTGGCCGAAATCAGCTTACCCGAGACTGCCGCCAGTATCACCGCCATTACGATCACCCCGAAAATGGGCTTGCTCAAACCATAGACCAGCGCTTCCCCATATGCCTTTTCGTCCTTCGCAAAGAGAACCCCTGTAACCAACGCCGCGAAAAAGGCAGCACATATCCGTTCACATTAGACTGGCTGAATGCCGCCCAAAGAATCATAGCCGCCGCAGCCAAAAGCGGTGCCAGTTTCCCAAACCTACCCAAACGAAAATCTATTCTGTTTACTTTCTGCTCCATCCTCAGTTCTCCCTTTCTGAAGCTGCTTCCCACAATACATATGCCCTTGGTTAAATATTTTTCGCCTGCATTTCCGCTTTCCCACACTTCCCTGCCATAGCCCAATGTAAGCCGCCTGCCCTTTGATGCTTCTGCAATAAAAATCGGTATCTGCACATTTGCATAATATGAGGCATCCGAACTTGAATGTACTTTATATGTTATTGTCTATATAATGTTTTAAAAAATCCAATATTTCAATCGTACAATCAATCACCCGATTATATCTGTAATTTCGGTTGCAGGAAAAATATCCGAAGTATCCCCAGGGATCTTTAATCTGGGTTCCCCAGTCCCATACCCCATCTTCCCGTACATTTTCCATAAGCCAATCCACCACGCCATCAAGATATAACCCGGAGCCTCTGAATTGATTGATGTAATTGAATGTCTTAAACCATCTTCTTGTCTTATTATATACAAAATTTTCAGGAAGCCTGTCCGGTGTTTTCTCCCAGAAATATCCATTTTCACTGGCATGTCTCCCTAAATGCCGCAGCATGGCCTCCTCAAGAGAAGCAGATATTTTCTCTCGTCTCTTTAACAGCAATTCACTCTGCATGGGCACCAGCCTGCTCTCCCTGCTGGCAAAAACTTCATATTGCGCGGCTTTATCCTTCTCATAGGAGTATTCTCCCTCTTCATAAGCTCTGCCCGCTATAAACAACCACTGACGCCAAGTTTCGTCACATAACGGCGAATATGGTGTTATGGCTTCCAGCAGATTACAAACTTTCGCCCTAAACCACGGATTATCCCGGTCATTTTTCCCCCGGATTTTTTCACGGCCCGTACCCATAAGCAAATCACTCAGGTATTCCTCCGCCAAAAGCAAGATATCCCGGTCCCTGATCGTCAGCCCAATATACAGGCAGCGCTCAATTCCTACACCGGACGTAGGAATTATTGATTTGACAGAATAATCTTTTGACTGAAATTTCCCCCAGCCGCCATAGTCGTCCTGTGTCTGATGCATTTCCTCCACAATATCGCTTTTCAAAAAATCTTTCCGCAGCAGAGACAGTTCTCCATCCTCGTAGGGAACATTCAAAATAGAAAATTTTACTTTATACTTCACGGCCGGGTACTGGCAGAATTCAAGAAGGGCTTTCGCATGCACTTCAAGATCTTTATATGTGATCATCTCTCACCCTACCTTTGTCAAACCTGCAAATTATTTTCTTCTTCCAATCCAAAATGCTTTGCCAAAGCCGACAGCGTTTCTTCCCGTGTATCATTTTCAAAATCTGAACGGGTGTACGTAAAAAAGCCTGTATGCGCCCAGTCAATCTCCAACGGCGGATGATACAGCGCCCAGGAATTAAAATTTTGCAGGGTAGCTTCCGGATCCGGGCAGAGTTGAATCTGCTCCATCATAAATTTCTTATCCGGGTCCTCTCGATCAAAGAAACGGGTGAAACAAATATCCGGCGGATCACAGAGCATGATGGCAACGCGGTTATACGCTGAAATCTCCCGCAGCACATTCGGCGGAATGTTGGTATCCACAATGACCTTCTTCCCGGAAGCCGCCAGCCTGACCAACTCCAGAATCTCTATCTCCATACATTCCAAAGAAACCTGATCAGTCCAGTTCCAATGTTCTTCCGGAGTCATATTAAGCCATTCCCTCCAGCCGCTCATAGTGTCAAAATAGCACAGACCCGGCTGCTTCCACCGTGACAGCTTATTTCGGGGAAATACATCATGGTAATTCTCACCGCATTGGATCATATCATACCGCTCAGCCAGCATACTGACCATTGTAGATTTTCCTGCATAGCTGTGTCCATTTATGAAATAGACATTTTGCAGATAGTGTTGAAGTAAATTGCCGCTGATTTGTATTTTCATTCCCCCCCCTATTCCCACTCATCAAATCCCATATTATAAATCTGGCCTCAATCCTTTTGTCATCTCACAATTCTATTATACACAATGTTCCGACAGATTACAATAAACAGAAAAACTGATTCTCCGTATTTTCTATGCAAGACAACTATTGGATTCCGGGCAATCATAGTACAAGCCAATGCCAGTTCTTCCTTTACATCCCCATTTTGAGCCGACTCACTCTCATCAGTGTGGTATTCAGAAAACTTTATACCGCCTTGTCCCCATAAGAACTTATTGCCGCCAAGGCTTCCTCTTCCAAATCCTTGCACCTTTGCAAAATCGCTATATAGGCCTGTCTTTGGATTCTGGCTTCCGCCGCATTCAGTGGCGTTTTAGGAAGCATTTCATGCATACATTTTTCACTGATAGACAATATTTCATCATATTTTGATATTGCAGTTTTGAATGCGCTTTTGTCGATCTCATGCATCAGATGTGTGCAGAGTTCAAGGAATTCCCGAATTCTGAGCTTCCCTTCATAGTGTATGAACACATGTGGAAACATACATCTAATGTCCGCCAAATCCTGATTCGTCTCCTTTCGGAGTTCTTCACACCAATTATCATAAATAACCACTCCATATCCTACAAGAGGCTGATCAAATAAATGCGTTTTATTGCTCAATAGCGTATAACCTTTTCGCAAGATTTCTCTGCATTTATCAATGACCGAATCCGTTTTCATACCAGGTTTGATCAGAACCAGGTCACAATCTTTCACATACCATTCGGAATACTTTTTCAGATTCCCAAAAGACATGATGGAATTTTTTTCATCATCACCATCCAGAAAAGATATGCCTCTCAAAATTCTGCCCTGATCAGAATATCCGGTTGCCAGTATCGTTTCCTCATATTCATGCGGGATAACAACTATGGGATATCCTCCCCTTATATGATCTATTGCCATTTGGATAAATACTTCCTGTGAATACTCAGTGCTGGTAAAAACTTCGCATGTCAATCCGTATACCGCAAGACATCCCTCCCAGATATTATCAAATCCCCAGGAGTAACCAAAGCTGTTGCCGGAAAATGCAGCTTGGAGAATATATTCTGTGTCATCATTTATCTGCCGGTTCATCATATCCCTGCGTTCCTCAAGGCCCATAAATAGTTTGACAGCCGAAAGTATTGCAGGCTGAGACATGCTGCGCGGCCAACTTCTGCCTGTAAAATCCGCAATAGGCGCATATGGCAGCAGAATATGCTCAAAATTAGCCTTTACAGCAGGCATGGGCGAAGGATATAAAATCTGATCTATCGTACATCCCAATAATTCTGACAAACCCACCAGCAGGGACAGTTCCGGCATTGTATGCCCATTTTCCCATTTACTTACCGCCTGGGGGCTGATGTTTAGTTTCCCGGCAACATCTTCCTGGGTTAATTCTAATTTTTTTCTTAACAGAGCAATCTGCTTCCCCGCTTTCACATTATCAAACATTTATTTTCGTCTCCTTCATATTATTCCAGTCTGACTTCTTTCCTGAAGCAGAATGTTTCTTTTATTATAAGGGAATATTGCTCTCTCTGCCATACCCGAAAAGTTGTGTGCCAGACGCAGAACACAACTTTAGGTTAAGTTCAGCAGCCTCTAATTCTGCATTTCATATACTCATCCCTTGCTCTCAAAACTTTCCTGCTTGTGCACAGTTGAATTCATGACAATAAACTTACTGCATTTTTTAAGAACGTTATCTGAGTGGGACACAATTATTATATACTTCTCACTTTGAGCTAGATAATTCAGAACACTGGATGTATACTTAATATCTATTGAAGCAAATGCCTCATCTAAAATCATTATGGGTTTGTCATATAAGATAGCTCTTGCAATAGCAATAATCTGTCTTTGACCTCCGGAAAGATTTGTTCCATTTTCTGTTAATGATGTATCCAAGCCAACTAAGTCAAGAAAATCATTTGCACCAATTTTGCTAAAAATATCATATATCTGAGCATCAGAAATATGATCATTCCTATTTCCAAAAAGTATGTTTTGTCGTACAGATCCCGGAAATATCATATTTTCTTGTGGAACATATGATATTTGTGAACGCAGAGAGGAATTATTGCATTCTTTGACTTCCTGGCCAAACAGCAAAAGATTTCCTGCAGAATATTCATACAATTTTAACAACCTTCTTAATAAAGTTGTTTTTCCACAACCACTTGGTCCTGTAAAAGCAACCATATTCCCGCAGCCTTCATTTAATGAAAAATCTTGTATTTTCACACTACAATCTTCATATTTACAAATAACATTCTTTGCTGCCAACAAATTTTCTTGTCGGATTTCAAAATTAATTCCATCTTCATTTTCTAATGGTATTTCAAATATTTCCAGTACTCGATCTACATTTACCATCGATTTTTGAAAATAGGCATACATATCTGCTATCGATAAAATCATAGTACAAATCAATGGTGCAATCTGAATCATATACACTATATCCGCCAATCTCATCTTTGAGGCAAAATAACAGTAACAAAATATACCTACGAAACAGAACAAACGAAGTACTCCTTGTATGAATCCATATACTCCATCAAGTTTTCCTTTATCCATATTTTCCTTGTAATATTGATTTGTTTGCAATTTTAGTTTATCAGTCAAAGAATTACATAAATTCGATACACGTATAAGTGAGGAATTGTTAAATATCTGCATACAAAAGGAAAATAAATTTGTTTTTCTATTCTGCACTATATTTGCACGATTTCTAATTGCTTTTGCTAATTTGCACTGAGACCAAAAAATAACTGCTCCCAGACAATAAATAGCTATGCATAGTTTCCAATCAACTCTGAATACAATAACGGAAGCTCCGATGCCTGAAATACAACACATGATGGGTGACAATACACCATATGAAAGAAGTCCGATCGCACCATCTATATCATAATTCATTCGAGACATTAATTCTTGTCTGTTTCCAAACAAATCTAAATTCTCAACCTTCGCATGTAATGCATGAGAAAACATTTTTTTCCTCAACGTCACACCTATTCTATGTATGATCGTGGTTTGCGAAAATATTCCAGCAGAATCGTAAATGGCAAATACAGCAATCCCAATCCCCATTTGTACCAATACGTTCCAATAAAATGTTCCATTCTCTACCATTTCCACAGCCTTACTGCTGATAGACGCATTTAGAACAGTTATGATGAAATTTCTGCTTGCTACTACTAAGGTTGCAACTATATACGGCAACCATAGTGTTTGAAACAATGAAAAAAATATACACAATTTCTTAATGTCTTTTATCATATAATCAAGCCCCACTAATCTCCTGGATATATCCCGGATACTTGTCTAACAAATCTTTATCATGAGTGATCAAAATCACATAATGATTTTTTGAAAGTGAAAATATGTAATCCATCATAACATTTGCATTCAACCTATCCACATTAGCGGTAGGCTCATCAAATACATATATATCCGCTTCATTCATAACACATCGTAAAAAACAAATACGTTTCTTTTGACCTCCGGATAAAGGATCTCCATTCTCTTGAAGAATTGTTTCATAACCACTCCCAAAACTCATAATCTCTGAGTCTAAATTTAGCTTCCTACACAGTTCTTGAAATTTATCCTCAGAATCTCCTTCTTTGAATATATTATTTTTAATTGTATCTGCAAATAATAACGACTCCTGGGACATTACAGATATTCTATTTCTGATTTTGCTCAATGATGATTCGCTAAATGGTAAGCTTATTTCTCCTTTATTCGTCTCATATACACCGTTAAGCAACTTAATAAATGTGGTTTTCCCCACCCCGTTCTTGCCTATAATATAATTGATTTTCCCCTTTGTAAAATTTAAGTTCAAATCGTTAAATACCATCCTATTGTCGGGATATGAAAAACTTACATTCTTAAACGAAAATCTTTCTGAATTTGAAAAACAATTACATTCCTCCTCTTCCAAATTCATTTCAGTAATCTTATTAATGTTCGCTTGATTAACTAAAGATCTTCTATATTGTACAAGAGTATTCTCCAGTCTCATAATCGGCGAAACAATATAGTCAGCCATGATTATTGCAGACATGAGAGAACCAATACTCATAGAATTACTAAGTACACAGTATCCGCCATAGAATGCAACTGTCATTAAAGTTGAAAAAGATAATATCATAGACGGAGCAGACAGAAATGCTTGTCTTATAGCTAATTTTTTCTTAATATTATTTAAATCCATTAATTCTTGTTCGTATTGCTCTTCAAGTTTTTCAGTTAATAAATTCACTTTAATCATTTCAACATTAATTAATCCATCTGATGTAAATTTATTAATGTCTTTCAGTTTATTTTGGTAATCATTCATCTTAGAAAACATGCTTTTACTGATTTTCGTCATGCAAAAACCTGATACCAAACCGACACATAAAGTAATAATACCTAATGATCTTTGCATTTTCATCAGAAAAAAAACACATACAATAAAAGAGACTGCATCAGAAAAAAAAATAGTATATTTTCTCTTGGCAAACTGAAATACTCCATTTACATCAGAAGAAAAACATGTGCTTACTTCCCCTACGTTCTTTTCATCTATCTCACATTGCTTAGATAACAAAAAAGAATTAATTATTTTAATGAACAATCCTGATGTGTATTTCGTTTCATAACCAGCACAAGAATAAGGTTGAAGATACTGAAGCAAAAGTGTTATGGCACAAATAATTGCAATGCAGACGAACAGATCGACGCCAAAATCACTCCCAATTCCCTTATCTACAACATTTCCAATGAAACGCCTTGTCAAGACATCAACTACTTTGGCTGTGGTGACTAAAATACATAACAAAATACCACTGCTCTTTACACGAAATAGCTCCCCGCTTTGTTTCATTCCTATCCCTTCACCGCCTTATCAATCTTTCGTGTCGTCAAAGACATTGTTTCTTTTCTCTTTTGATCTGATACATCATCGTGTCAGACTTGTTGATATAGTAGTCAATGCTCTGTGCCTCCTCTGCCAGGTCAGCGATGACCACGCCGACACTCATGCCCAGCAGGACAGGAAGCTCATGGCGCGCGTTGTATACCGCCACCCGATCCTCGATCTCCCTTTTCAGCCGATCCGCATCCCCGTCTTCCCTGTAAGTGCCCAGCAGCAGGAACTCATCACCGCCATACCGAATGCACAGATACGTGCTGTCAGGGCAGGACTGTTTCAGAACCCCGGCTGCCGCCCTGATCGCCACATCGCCGGTCTCATGACCGTGGAGATCATTGATCGACTTTGTAGAGATCGGTCAGCGGATCGTGCATATACATGTGCGCCAGTTTTTTGTTCAGCTTTCTGATGCAGGCATTCTGCTTGATATGTTCGATCGCTGCGTTGAGCTCGCTGATCCAGTAGAACAGATTGCCGTTAAAGATGTAGTCCATGCAGTCCTGCAGGATACAGTAGCCAAAATTCCTGCCGTGGAGATGCATGGGAAGGAACACAAACACGTGGGAATCCTCCCCGTCCTGCAGATATGCATCCGGCACCAGCCTCGATGTCTGTATCATCACCGGCTCGCTCCCCGGCTCCGTATTCTCCTGAAACATCCGGCGCATCTGCGGCGGATAACACTTCATGCCGCCCGCCGCCGGCTCGTCGAGATAGGGCGCGCTGTACTCCTCGTCGTCGATCATGATGCACAGGCGCGAAAACGAGAACCGAATCCGCTCGCCCTCAAGCGCGGAACAGAACTCCCGTTCATCCCTGCAGGCGAGGAGCTGCTTCTGCATGACATTGATGCGCCACCTTATCCCGACATTGTCGTATTCCATATCGGACTTCTGCTTTTGAACCTTCTTAAAAAGTTCGATCCCCCTGTCACAGCCGCAGCTCAGGTTCGGATGGAACGCGGATCTCACATAGACCGCGTGCGGATATTCCCTGCCCTCCATCATGCCGAGCAGCTGCTCCACCGCCTGTCTCCCCAGATTCTCCTTGCTCCTGCCCACACTGGAGATGGACGGAATATTGCAGTATGCCTGCGCCAGATTGTCAAATCCCGTCACGATCAGGTCATCGGGCACCTTATACCCGAACCGTTCCGCCATCTTGATATATCCGATCGCCATATCGTCATTGGCGCAGACCACCGCATCCGGTATGGCGATCCCCCTCTCATGAAAATCGCGGAATGCCTGCTCCCCGCTCTCCCTCGAAAAGCAGTAATCGCGAATCCTGTCCTGTTCAACGGGGATGGCATGTCCGGTGAGCACATCGATGAAAGCTTTCCTGCGCTCCTTGTTCTCTATATGATCACAGAATCCACCGACAAAATTAAATGTGCGGCAATCATGTACCGTGATCAGGTGCTCTACCAGCTCAGCCATCGCGGCATAGTTGTTCGTCCCGATGAAATGAAAATCCGGCACATCCTGCTCCAGACTGATACAGGGAATATTCCTGCTCCTGATCTGCTGCATCAGCGATTCGATCCTGTTGTACGATGCGATATTGTTGGATAATATAAGCATCCCGTCAAATTCCGACTGGAGAGCGAGATGAAAAATGCGGTACTCGCAGTCATTGAACACTTTCTCCTCCTCAAAGCCTCCGTATGTGTTGAAAATATACAGATCATTGCCCGTCTCTTTTGCCTTCTGCTCCATACCCTTCAATATCCCGCCGATATGCTCACCGTTCCATGCCGTAGAAAAAACCGCTATCTTCTTCCCCATTGATATCCCATCCTCTTTATGTGCTGTCCAAAACAGTTCCTGCCTGCCGCGCGCCCTCAATCCTGCCCTGATGTAAAATAATTCAGATTGTCCTCAACTGCCATCGACAGATCCTTGAGCTCCACCGCCGTCCTCGCAAGCGATGCCGTGGCGTCATTCAGCTCATTCATCGAGGCGTTGGTCTGCTGTGTCGTCGCGGCATTCTCCTCCGCTATGGCAGACAGATTCGTCATCAGGCTCACCACATGCTCCCCTGATCTGCTGCACACGTCAGCCTGCTCCTGCACTTCCGCCATCCCGACGACTGCAGATGAGATCCCCTCATCGACCACCCCGAATTTCACCTTGGTCTCGTCAAGTTTTTCCTTCTGGCTCATGATCATGTCCGTGACCTCGCTGATGGACTGCACCGTCTGCCGGGACTCCTTCGACAGTGTCAGGATGATATCATCGATGACCTTTGCCGATGAGTTGGTCTGCTCTGCGAGCTTCTGGATCTCGCTCGCCACGACTGCAAACCCTCTGCCTGCCTCTCCTGCCCTCGCTGCCTCTATGCTGGCGTTCAACGACAGCAGATTCGTCTGGCTGGCGATCTCCGCGATCAGGTTGACCACTTCCTGGATCTTTACGACAGACTCGTTTGTCTTGTGGATCTGATCGGATATCATGATGAATGCGTCCGTCGTCTGGTCGCTCGTGCTGCTCAGCTCATGGACGATCTTTGCCGCCTCCACTCCCTTTTGGTTCATCTCTTTTGCCATGTCTGACAGATTGTTCACACTCGCCGTGATCTGAGACAGATTCTCCTGCATCCTGGATGCCTGCTGGGAGGAATCCGCGATGTCGCCTGCCTGTACAGCCGCTCCCCTCGCGATCTCCTCAAAGGCAGTGCTCACCACCTCCGATGCGCCCTTCGTCCTATTCGCCTTGCTCTCCAGCTCGCCACCTACCTCCGCAAGGTTGGTCGATATCCCCTGCAGTTTTCTGATGCTGTCCTCGAGTTTGTCCAGAAATCCGTTCAGATTCCTGCCAAACTGCGAAAATTCATCCCTGCCGTCCGCCTTGATCCTGACGGAGATGCTTCCCTGGGCTATCTTGTCCAGCGCCTTCTTAAAATTCGTCACACTCCTGTCAATGCCTGTACCGATCAGGACTGTCATGCCGACAAGGATCATCGATGCCACGATCAGCACGATCACACTCAGTTTCCCCACCGTCGATTTGATCTGTGCCATATCCTTGGATGCCATGTCCTTGATCACCTCGCACAAGGACGTGAGATCCGCATTCAGCGTCGCATTTTCCGCCTTCAATGCGAGAATCTTGTCGTCGAGCACCTTCATCTGTGCGAGGATCTCCTCCTTGGCGCCAAGTTTCGCCTCCGAATCCCCGGCAAGACCGCTGTCCGTCGTATACAGCGGAATGTTTGTCTCCATCTCCGCGACCAGCTGCTCGATCTCGGTGTAGCTCTCGGTCACATCCTTTCCCTCAACCACCAGCTTGCTGTATGCGCCCACCTTGTTGTCAAGCTGCTCAAGGCTTCCGCTAAAGCCATACGCACCCGAGTAGGCACCGCCGTACTTGTAGTCAAACGTCATGTCTGTCGGCTCCAGATAGAGCGTGTACTCTATCGTGGAATAATTCTGCGGGTCGTACTCGCTGACGGGGATCTGCACTGCAAACTCCTCCCAGCTGTCACCGGAAGCGTTGAAGTTACAGCCTACGCGGATCGCCGGCCTGCCGTCGAACGTGAGGACTTCGCTGTCCACGTAGGCGACATTGGAACCTGTCACCGAATCGACTGCGTTCAGGTCGATCTCCGCCTGGTCCGCACCTTTGGTAAAGCGAATATCCGTAATATAACAGTTGTTATGGTATGTGAGTGTCCCCCCGATACGGAAGATCAGTGCATTCCTCCTCACACCATGCGGCACAGGCCCGGAGTAGACAAGCTTCACATACTCTTTGCCATCGATCTCCACGCGCTCACCGCTCGCCCACATGTTGGCATCGCTCCACTTGATCTCCAGCCATTCAGGCTTATCCACCAGCACAGAAAAGCTCTCCGACAGCGCGCTGTTCGCTTCCATGTACTGCCCGTACAGTCCGCTTGCGCCGTCAAATCCCCTTGTGCTGCTCATCTCGCTGATCTGGCTGTAATTGTCCCGGATCCTTGTCAGTTCATCCAGCATTTTTCCGATCTTTTCTTTGTATGCCGCACCTGTCATACCCTGCAGCACTTCCACGTTGGAGAGCATCTGGGACAGGTTGCCCAGAATATTGTCCAGATACTTCTGATCGATATAGTATTGGTACTGCGCCTCCAGTGCAAGGTTTTTCGCCTGCAGCACGTCAATCTCATTGACGATCGAACCGATCTCGCTGTTGCTGCTGTTCCTGTTCAGCGAGTTGATCCCCAGCACACCGATACAGACTGCCACCAGAATTGAAAAGATCCCCATCAGCAGTATCTTGCTCTTGATCGTCTGAAACACTCCTGTACTTTTCATTGCATTTTATCCTCCGTCCCTGTTTTCAGCGCAAAAGACAGCAGCGATGCATTTCCGCCGCCCCTGTAAGTGAGGTAGAGCGCATGCACACCGTCATCGAGCGCGATCGGCGCGCTGTACTCCTCCCAGACATTGGTGTTGTGGATCGGAATGCGCGCGAGCACCTCCCCGTCCCACTTCGTCCGGACCTCAAAACAGCCCTCCGCATAGCCGCGTGTCCTGATCGATACCGCCGTCACATGCCTGCAGTCGAAATACTTGAACCCTGCCGTCGCGGTATCCCTCATATTGCCGATATAGCCCGGATTCTCGTCGCCGTCGCGCCCGTCCTGCATGATCTTCGGGAAACGGTCGTCCCCGACATAGACGGAAACCGTATCCGTAAACAGATTGCAGGCAAGATATGCCCCGTACTCGCCCTCGCCCACAAGCGGTCCGCCATTCAATCCGCAGGAGGTCATCTCCGCCTGCACGATCGTTCCGTCAGAAAGCATCTCGATCTTCTCCGCACAGCCCTGACGGCTGTACCATGTACCATTCGTGTGACGGTGGTAGAAAATATACCATGATCCGCCGATCTCCACCATACTGCCATGGTTATTCGCACCGTATGCCATCGGACGGTCGGCCGGCTTGTAGCTGTCTATGTGCAGATCGCAGTTGCTGACGATGACACCCCCATAGACAAATCCCCCGTCAGGCTTGTCGCTGACCGCGTAGCACAGCTCATGCATCACGATGGACGAGTAGATAAAATAATATTTTTCCCCCACCACGCGGATCGATGCCGCCTCAAAGTACTCATGTCCTTCATATCCCGTCCCCTCGCTGTACTCACAGCCAGGAACAATGATGCGCGGCGCCTCTGTGACCGTGAGCATATCCGCATCGAGCACCGTCACCATGGCGCCGCTCCTCGCGCGGTCTCCGCGCGGGCAGAACCCGGTGTACAGATAGGTGCTGCCGCCCAGCGTCAGCACCCCTGGATCAAACTGGGGCTCGTCGCCTTCCCGCTCACCGAGGCGGGTGTTATCGTCGTAGTGTACATAACCGTAAAATTCAAACTTCCCCGCCGGCGTGTCGCAGACCGCGACCGACACGACACTGACCTTATCGAGCACATAATACAGATAATATCTGCCGTCCGGACCTACCGTGATATCGGGCGCATACAGACACATTTTCCCGTCCCTGTTCAGCGGATCGGCGTCCTTTGGGTAGATCACGCCCTCATAGCGCCAGCTGCCCAGATCATCCACCGGCGCCGACCAGCACACATAGTCCCCCATACAGAACACATACCCGTTATAATAGTCATGCGAGCCGTAGACATACACCCTGTCCCCGAACACATACGGCTCACCGTCCGGTATGTACTCCCACGGGGGCAGGTATGGATTCAACGCCTGCTTCACTGTTTTACTCATATTCGCACCATTCCTTTCCAAATCTGTTTTCCCTTCCATGGCACCCAGCCAGTCCTGCCAGCAGCACTCGGCTCTCCTGCCCTGTCCTTATGAATCTCCGCTGCAGGCATCTATGACCGCATCCACGTACCCCTGGTCAAACCAGGTCACATTCTGCCTGTCGAGATAGCCGAAGGTCTCCCCCTTCGTCACATCCGCGATGCTGCCGTTGTCCCACAGGATGCACGGGATCTGCACCGTCTCGCCCGCCGAGTCCTTGCAAGCCGTGACCGCCTGATTGACATAGTATGACGCGTGCTCCCTGCGCGACTCCTCGTTGTCCGCCTTCAGGATCGTGCCCCACTCGCTGATGACGACCGGCACATCCTTTGAGGTCCACTGCTGGTCGATCACGCGAAACACTTCCCGCACGTCGCTCTGCACCTGCTCGTCAAACACGCTCTTGCCGTTCTCCGACACATCCATGCAGAAAAAGTAGGGGGAGTAGGGGTGCGTCGACACCATGATCCGGTTGGGATAACCGCCCTTGTCTGTCGGAAGCACCTGATTTTTGTAGGAATACAGATTCCCGGCGTAACCTGTGCACATGATGAAACGCGAGGCGTTATATCCGCTGTCCACCGCGCGGATCGCGTCGACGCCCGCCTGGGAGTACGTGTTGATGATGCGCTGCGCCTCCTGCGAATTGAGCGTGTCCGGCGTCCACTCATCGTCCGTGCCTGAGAGACGCACCTCGTTGACCACCTCAAAGATCAGATGAAGGTCATACGCTGCAAACTCCTCTGCCACCTGCGTCCAGATCTGCGTGATATAGTTGATCGACTGCTCCTGACACTCCGCTGTCGGATAGATAAAGCGCTTGTCCTTGTTGTCGTCGTGATGGATGTTGATGACGACATAGAGCCCCTCATCATAGCAGTAATCCACGACTTCCCGCACCCTGCCCATCCATGCATCACTGATGGTATAGACCGTTTTTCCGTCTTCGTCCGCCGTGATGTCGACATGGTTGTGCCATGACACCGGGATCCTGATCGTGCGGAACCCCTGCTCTTTCACCAGACTGATCATCTCCCTCGTCGTCTTGGTACTGCCGGGCAGCCATGCGCCCTCATAGTCAAGTTCGTCGGAAAGCCCGCTGCAGTCGATCGCGTCAAAAGTATTTCCCAGATTCCAGCCCATGCCCATATCCGCCACAAAGTCCTGCCAGCGCACACCGTCATCCTTCTGTTCGACGACTGGTTCCTGCGCCTGTGTCACTGTTTCTGTCTCTTCTGATTCCGTTGTATTATCCTGCACTGTCGATTTCAAGTCTGTCCCTGTCTCCAATTCATTATTCAACTTATTGTCCAATTCCTCTACCTCCGTTTCCGCCGTCTGTACAGGTGTCTGCGCCGCCGTCTGCCCGCAGCCAGACAGGAGCACCCCCGCCAGCAGCACTGTCAGCAAAACCACTCTCTTCCTCATTTTCTTCCCTCCGTCTTCTTTGCGGCATCCGCCACAAATTGACCGATCTTTTCGCGCATAAACTTTTGTTTCTCCTCCCTCACAAGGAAATACAGATACGCGTCCAGCACATACTGATAGGGCATACCCCTGCCAGCGATCTTAAAATTCACAAATCCTCTCTCAATATAACTTCCGATCTCATCATTGGATATGAACGCCGGGCGCTTTGTGCACTCCGCGAAAGTCTTGTTGGGATTGGCGTTGGGACATTGAAAGACATCCTTCACATCGAACTCAAGCTGCGCCCTTGACTGCTGTGCATAATGCTCCGCACGCCGCTGGCAGCCCGGTGTGCACACCTCGTTCACCAGCAGTTCTATGCGCCCTGCATGGGGCTCTAACTCCTTTAGCGCGCTTTCATTGTGGTTCAGATCATAGTCCAGGACGACCAGATGATACCCCCGCTCCAGCTCCCTGAGCACCCCTTCCGTCTGCACGATCCTCTTTGTGGTGGATGAGATCAACGGAAACCGCGGCCACTCGCGCCGGATATAGTCCTCCAGCACCGAAGTGTTGACAAGCACCTGGTTCATGCCGTTATCCGCAAGCCGCATGATGAGGTTGCAGTAGGTATCCTGGACATGCTTTTCCTCCAGGACAGCGTTCGTCCACGTGAACCGCACCGGCACGCCCTTGCTGTTATAGAGTTTCAGGGTCGCCTCGATATCCCTCTTCCCGGCGATCCCCATGACCACACGCCCGCCGTTCCAGATAGCGCCCGGGAAAGTCCCGTAGACGGATCCGATCCTGTACCCCTCACGGAAACATTCCGGGTACTGCTCCATCAGCGTGATCACCGCACAATTTAACTGCCTGTAGTAACAAAATCCCGGCAGATGCCAGAAAACCTCTCTCTCAGCCATTGTCAAATCTCCCTTCCCGCCGCTGCTGCCATTTGGAGGGCTTTGGCCTTCCCACCGTGATCAGCCTGCTCGCCGCCATGCTGTTGAGCAGCGTGGTCGCGGCGTCCACACGGTACTCGGGGCGTATCAGATAGTGGCAGTAAACCTCCATGATATAAAAGAGGTTCGCCGTCCTTCCTTCCAGCTTGAAATTGGTAAAACCCATCGGCACGTATTTCTCCCAGATATCCTCGGGCGACACGTAAGTGCAGTAACTCTGTATCGTGGCAAACTCATTGTGCTCCCCGTAGTCGCAGTGCCAGGGTTCCAGAGGGATCTGCCTGTCGGGAGTGCGTGTGCGGTTTTCGAGCATGATGCGCTGGTTCTTCGCCTCGTTCTCGTAGTGCCTGCCCCGCCTTGGACAGTCCGGCTGACACACCGCATTCACAAGGATCTCGCATCGCCCTTTGTCCTGGATCCTTTCCAGCTCGTCAAAGCGGTTGTTGAAATTGTAATCCAGCACCACGAGATGGTAATCTTTTTTCAGTTCCTCATTCACCTCGTCGATATCGCGGATCTCCTTGCAGGTAGAGCTGTTGATCTTGAAGCCCGGATAGTTCCTGCGCACATATTCCTCCAGGAGCGGTGACACGACAAGAACCTCGTTCTTCCCGTTATCCGCCGTCTTCATGCAGAAATTGCAGTATGGATCCCTCAGATCCTCCTCGTCGAGGAACATGTTCGTGTAGGTATAGCGCACGGACACGCCCTTGTCGTTGATACTTTTAACCGCACTCTGTATATACCCCGCGTCACACTGGTCGTTTGGCGAGCGCCTGCCGCCATTCCAGAGCGACATGGGAAACTCTCCGAAAAAGGACGCGATCTTCACGCCTTCCCTGAAATAATGCGGCCTTTTCTCAAGCATTGACAGCAGCATCATATTCAGCGGATAATTCTGCCGCAGCCCCGGCAGATGAAACCAAACCTCCATCTTTTCATCCTTTCCAAAAAGGGGATGGCGCTCGGAAAACACCATCCCCATGTCTGTTAATCACTATTTATTTGATCTGGTACAGCGTTGCCGCGAATTTTACTTCATGATCATTTCTTCAGGGAAGCGTTAAACTCATCGACAGCCGTCTGCCATGCTGGCAGGTTCTGCTCTAAGATCGCATCAACGTCCTCGCCTACACCCAGCTTCCACAGGAAATCATCATTCGGGTTGAAGTTCGGAACGATTGAGTGCCAGTCATCAACACCCCTCGTTGTCATCATGTCGATCGTCTCGTCCACGGAACGTGTATCCTTCATGCCGCCGTAGAGGTTATCCAGCAGCTCATAGTAGCCTTCATAACCCGGAACATCCTCTGTCCACACGTCATAGGCAAACATGATCTGTCTTGCCTTCTCATCGCTGTAAGAAGCAGGCATGCAGAAAAGATTGTTGTTCTTGTTCGTCACATTGTCTCCCTTAGGTCCCTTCGGGAACATTACGAATCCATAGTCAACGCTCTGATCCAGTGTCACACCGTTTACTTCCACAGGCTTCTGACCTGTCAGCCAGCCGCCCTCATATGCGCAGTATGCCTCGTCAAACATGAAAGCTGCCTTGCCGCTCATAAAGAGGTTCTTGTAGTCTTCCCAGTTCGTTCCTTCCTCGTTGCCGTAATCCAGGAAATAGTTGTTTGTAACAGTGTCAATAGCAAAATGCAGCGCCTCTCTCACTACATCGCTGTCAGCAGTCATTGTGTATGTACCGTCGCTGTTCTTGGTCACAAGCTGACCACCGTTAGAGCGTACGCACATATATACCATACCGCCGTTGTTCTGTACACATCCGAATACATCATTCTGTCCGTCGTTGTCCGTATCCCTCTGTACTTCCTTCATGATGTCAACCCATGCATCCCATGTCCACTCTCCATTGAGCTGCATATCGTAGATCGTCTCAGGGTCGATCCCGGCATCCTTTAAGACAGTCTTGTTAAAATACAGACCTCCTCTGGGCTCTGAAGGACCTGTACAGAAGCAATATACGGCATCGTCTACCTTCCAGCTGTTTACCTCGCCGTTCGTCTGCCACTTCTCGGCAGAGAGATCGATCACATCGCCATCAAGCTTCGTCAGATCATACATCAATCCCTGGCTTACATCTGCCGCTGTAGCCGCGGAGTTTGTCAGCACGTAAATGATATTTTCATCGCTTCCTGAGGTAGCCGCCTGCACAAACGCCTCTCCGATCGAGCTTTCACCCCAGCCCCAGCCAGCGTAATTCTTCTGAACCATTTTGAAGTTATATGTCTCCTGAACCCACTCGCGGTACTCTCTCTGTGCTGCCTGAAAGTCTGTCTTGGGATCCTCCGGCTCACCTGTCCACCAGTCAGCAATGATGATCTCCATACCGCCCAGGTCAAACGGCTCGCCTGTATTGGGATCAATCCGCACTTCGGGTGTCAGATCTTCATCCTCCCCTGTCGTCTCAGTCTGTGCCTCGCTGCCTGCAGGCTCCGCCTCATCCGTCTTCGTCTCGCCGCCAGTCTGTCCCCCGGCATTTGCCTGTGTGTCCCCGCTGGTCTGATCTCCGCTGCTTGCAGGCTGATCTGCATTACCTCCACAGCCAGTCATGCTGACCGTCATTATAGCAGCAATAGAAGCCGCCATCAATCTGTTTAACATTTTTCTTTTCATATTATCCTCCATTCTTGCTGCACCTGCTATTATAGGTACAGGCACATACTTGCGCACGGGTTCCTGGCCATGCGTTGTTTCTTTTATATAAACTTCCGCCTGCCCGCATCCCAGAGCGGACAGCAGAAACTTATACCATAACCATTACATCTTGATACCTGTGCTGCTCAGACTCTCCACAAAGCCTTTCTGTGCGTACAGATACAGCACGATCAGCGGCACGATCACCATCAGGGTACCTGTTGCCAGCATACAGTTCGTGTAGGGGACGGAAACCCCCGCCGAACTTGATGAGCCGGTGATCCTCGCCATGTAACCGCCGAATGTGTCCGGCAGCTGCTTGAGTTTGATGCTGAGAAGGCTTATCTGGCCTAAGAACATGCTGGAATAAAAACCGTCTGTCCACTGCCATACGAACGAGAACAGGAAGCAGGACGTGAGGATCGGCTTCGCGTCCGGCAGCATGATGCTGACAAAAGTCTTGAGCGTGCCGCAGCCGTCCACGTAGGCAGCCTCCTCCATCTCCTTTGGAATATTGCGGAAGAACTGCCGGATCATATAGATATAAAGTCCGTTCTTCAACCCCATACAGCCAAATGACATCATGTAATAGGGCAGCACGGAACCGCGCAGGTTCACGGGAGCACCCGTCACCATCTCGAAAATACCCAGCACATCAAAATACCGGAAGTGCAGATGCAGTGAAGTGGAGATCACCTGGGGCGGGATCAGGATCATGACCATCACACAGGCGAACCAGAACCGTTTCAGCGGGAACTGGAAACGCGCGAAACCGTACCCCACCAGTGTACACATCGACACCTGCACGATCGAGACTGTCAGCGCGATCGCAAGCGAATTGAACAAACTCTTTCCGTACTCCATAAGTCCTGCCGCCAGACGATAATTCTCCGTGGTAAAATTCAGCGGGATGGAGATAACGATGGGATCATACAGGTCTCCCTCGGTCATAAAGCTCACCGAGATCTTGTTCAACAAGGGCTGCAGGATCAGGAAACACAACCCGAAAAGCAATATCGCCCGGCATATGCTGACACCGTATCCCATCACGGTCCTGCGCAGGAGATAGCCGCCGGATTTTCTGTTCCGCTCCCAGAAATCTCTATTTTTTGCTGTCTTTAACTTAGTCATAGTAGTAAACCCCCTTCGAGATGATGATTGAACTCACTCCGATGATCGCCATGACCAGCACGAAATATGTCCATGACATAGCGGATGCCAGCCCGTAATTCAGGTTTACATTCATATATGTCGTGATCTTTTCAATGACTTCATTGTCCGATCTCATGCAGAAGTCCACCACCGTGTAGATCCAGTTCACAAGGAAAAGGGAACTGACCATGGGGAAGGTGATTTTCCAGAGACTCTCCCACTTGGTACAACCCTCGATGTCCGCAGCCTCGTACATACTGGCAGAGATGGTCTGCAGTCCCGACAGGAAGATAATGATCTGGATACCCGATGAGATCGCCACGTCGTAGATGTTGTCAATGACCTCAAACAACTTCTCAAATGCCCTCACACCCACACCGGTAGTCCTGAGGATCTCCTGGAGCGCATCCGAGATGCCCGTCGTGCCCTGCGCGTTCATCTCCACAGTCTGTGCGACAGCCGCCATCAGGGCGTTGTCGGAATCCAGCTTGAGCATCACGCCGGACGCCAGGATCACAGGCAGGAAGAAAACGGAACGAACCAGCGCCCTGCCCTTAAATTTCTGGTTCAGCACCAGAGCAACAAAGAAACTGAATACCATGATCGCCACGGAATAGATCGCCATTCTGGAAAGCTCCTCCGTGAGAAGCCTGACAAAGTTGGCATCCACCCGGAAAGCATAATTATAATTGTCCAGCCCCTTCCAAACTGTTTTGAATTCCCCCGCTCCCAGCTGCACATCGCTGAAACTCATGTGCAGGGACTGGATCAGCGGCTGTATCATGAAGGCTAAAAAACCGATTATAAACGGAGAGATGAACAGGTACCCCGAGATGGCTTTCCGTTTCTGAAGGCCTGCCAACTTAGTTTTCTGTCTTTTCATAACCATATTCCTTTCTAAAAGCATTTTATGTCACGTTCCGCCAAAGACCTGGTCTCAGGCGGAACCGGCATCAACGGACTACCACGTAATCTCTGGCTGGAACCTCCACGCCATCCGGCGTCACTGCATCTGTAAAGTCATAATTGACATAGACCTTTGTGCCGTCCTCGTATACAGTGCAGGAAAGTTTGTCATCCAGCTTTTCATGTCCCGTCATCTGCTGACCAAACACATGCCCCAACTCGCTGTTGTATCTGTTGTAGATCTCCATCATCCTGTCGTGTACTGTTGCAAAATCAGATGCATAATACTCGGTGTAGAGCGTCTTCTGCAGTGCGAACGCCGTCTCGCGCATCAGTGAGAAGGAAAGCCCTGCACCGTACTCTGCAGACTCCAGAAGTTCCTTTTGCTCGTTGCCGCAGACATTTAACGGTGATCCGACATAATCCACAAAACCGTGTATCGCAAGCTGATAAAAAGGAATCTCCTCGTCAATGATGGTGTACCCGCTGCCTGACAGATCCATGTTTGTCACCATATCCGCGTAGGGAAGGGCGTAATCATTGCCCATATTGATCATTACCTTCTTGCCGCTGTCATCGATCTCCTTGAGCATCTGCGCGTGGGAATCCATCGCCTGCTGCCTGCTCACCGTGTTCTTCAGATAGTAGTCAGAAGAGAGATCCTTTCCCATATCGCGGAATGCCACGTTCGCTTTGTATCGGTCTGTCGCCTCCTTGAGAACCTGCACATTTTCCTCGATCAGACTCGGATGGAGCAGATAATAGCTGTCGATCCCCTCCCTTGCGGAGTACGTGATGTCACTGTAGACAAACAGCTCGGCATTCTCCTTCGACAGGAACCTTGCCGCATCCGTGAATGTAAAGAATCCATCCAGCAGTCCGCTGTCATACTCGTAATGCGTCACACCCTCCAGGTAGAGATCCACACCCAGCTCCTGCGCCGCGGCACCCAGGGACTCCAGATCTTTCCTGCTACCCAGTGCACCGATCGTCTTCGCCTTACGCAGGATCTTCTGATTGACGCCGCCGTTACACCAGCCTGTGTATTTTACCGATATATTACTCATGCCCTCCGATACCAGCTGGCGGATCATCTCCTCCGCCTCGCTGTACTTCGTCAGCTTCCACGGCTTCGAAACAGGTACGCCCAGGATCTGTCTCACCTTATCCACAGCTCCCACGATCTCGAGTGCCACAGGCGTTCCCTCGTCCTCATTCTCTGCGAAATACTCCCCATAATTGTCTTTCAGATAACCCTGATACGTCTTTGCCATGTCCACATAGCTGTTGCTGTTCACAAAACGATACCGCTGTGTCATCGTCTCGTCCGGCAGCGTCTCCAGGAACTTATAGACGTTCTGGCTGTTCAAGTCACCCACCTGATAAAGTTCGGACGGGCTGATCATATAGCTCGAGTTCACAAAGTTGTAGCTGCTGCCGTGTCCGTTGATATCCGCCTGCACAGAGACATACGGAGCGCCCTCCTCCAGCATGCAGATAAAGGAATCATCGCCGTTGGCAATACCGAACACATTGAAGTATGCCCTTGTGTCATGCACTACCGCCTCCCTCGACAGCGCCATATCCCAGCCGTAAAGGTTCGCGTAGTAAGATGCCTGCGAGAACTTGTTGTTGTTAAAGTTGATCAGCGCACCGCCGCCCTCGGGCACCATCAGATAGCCTTCATCCTCGGGACCGCCCGCGCCAAAGTACGGAAGAGGTACGAGCGTGTAGATCGGCGTCGCCTCGCTGTATTCCAGCTCGCTCAGCGGCATCTCCACTACCATGTCCCCGCCGTCCAGCCTGTAGATGATACTGACGTCGAACACAAACGTATCCTTACTGGAAAGCTGGGCATTCAGCTGCTTATCTGCCGCCAGATCATCCGCCGTATATCCCGCTTTCTCAAAGATCTGCTCCAGTTTCTGGGTAGCAGCACCCTTTGCCGTGTCTCTCAGCACGTACAGCGGCTCATCCGCCAGAGACGGATAGGATGTAAGGAGCGCGTCCTTGTCATCATCCTTTCCAAGTTTCTTGATATCATATTTCTTGTAATAGCGCTTGATAAAGCTGGAGTCGTTCGTCTCCATCTTGTCAAACCACTGTTCCATGCTTGCCACCGTGCAGACAGGAGGGATCATATACTCCTTCTCCACGTTGCCAAGGGAATAGTTGACTTTGATGTAATCATCACCCTGCTCGATCTCGTACATTCCGTTTGAGACACCGTAGGTGAAACTGTCATATGTCGTCTGCAGACCGGTAGCGATACTGTAGGTCATGAGCAGCGTAGACTGGAGCCTTCCCTTGTATGACGCGACAGCCACAGGATCTGACTCCGCTTCGGGAGGGTTGGAATACCACACCTTCCCTGTCTCCTTCACCTCCAGCGTGAACTGGGTCGTCAGGGGATCCATGGTAAGCTTGAGCTTATCGTTCTCGAGTATGACCGGCTCCTCAGCCCCGTCATAGCTGTAGATCGTCATCCCCTCTGACTGTTCTGTCGTACCTTTGAAATTGACGATCGCATAGATCGCCACCAGTATGACAGCTGTTATGATCACAGGGACAGCCATACTTTTCAGCTTCCCCGCCAATTTCGCCTTCGTTTCAGCTTCTTTTACTGTTTTTTCTTTCTTCATGGTCACTCCTATCCTTCCGTCCCGGCAGATGCCCTCTCGGTCCCCGCCTCACTATAGTCGGAACATAATCTCCTTCCCCATGGAAATAAAGTACGCAACGCCCTGTGAAATCATGCTGAAGAACAGCAGCAGGATAAACACAATCACCAGCATTGCAAACAGGCTTGCTACCATAAACAGCAGGTTCTTCGCCAAGCCAAATTCATGGATCTGTCCCATAGCGGCGATGAACAGCATAGCCGCCCACAGCAGTGAGAGCGCACTGACTACCATGTAAAACTCCGCCTCATCCACCGTGACAAAGTTGCTGAAAATCATCAGCGGGAACTGAATCAGCGGATATGGTGTCAGCGCGTAGCAGCTTGCCATATACACCTGACCGAGCCGTCCCTTACCGTCAAACAGCGTAGTCAGCCCCCAGTTTCCGACCACGAACATGGCAAGCGGAAATGCCACGCTGGCGATGTACAGGAAGATATTGATCCCCTCCCAGTACACCGTCATGAAGATGAAACTGGTGTATCGCAGCTTCATGACCCTTATGAGCAAAGTCAGAAACAGGATCGTGTTCGCCGCCGCATAAGTCCCGCGCTTTTCGTGGGTGAGATCCCAGAAACCGTCCAGCGGATGCGTGATGCAGTACAGCGCAAAACGCATGCTGTCTACATACTTGTGAAAATTATCTTTGTTCAATGCATTTATCATATCGACCTCCATCTATCTAAGCCCTGAAGATATCCGCGATATCAATTTCATGCTTGATTCTCTTGACTTTGCCAATGGACATTGGGATCAGGAACACCGCCAGGATCACGATGACGATCACAACAATATGCTCCTCCACCCACTCTTTGCGGTATTGCTTATATGCTCTGGAATAGTTGTCTTCATCGTACTTCAGCTCAAAATAATCCATCGCTTCCTCGTATTTCTTCTGGCGCAGCAGGGAGCGTCCGATGCCGATGTATGCCAGGTCATAGTTGCCGTCCAGCTCCATAACTTTCTTCCAGCTCTCCCCGGATGCCTCGTAATTGCCCGCGTCGAAATCCTCGATCGCGCTGTAGATCAGCTCGCCAAACTCGGTGGGTATGAACAGCGTCACACTGCAGTCGAGGGCGTCCAGCACCAGCAGATCGTGTCCCATATGCTCAATCGCCGAAGGCTGTCTGAAATACCCGTCCATATTGCCGTTGCCGCCAAAACAGAACACCGTCTTGCCCTGATCGTCATATCCGAAGAGACGCCCGCGGTTTTTATCCAGGCACACATAGATGTCATTTTCAAAAACCGTCACATCTGTAAAGTAAGAGGGTCCCACATAGCCTCCTCCCTCACCCCAGTACAGGTCGCCATAGACGGGCCATTCGCCGTTCTGAACCAGGATATCGCTGCCCATCAGGTTCAGCTTGCGGATCGCAGCCGCATCCCCGTTATCCAGATCATCCTCATCCATACCGCCTGCGCAGGCATAGATGAAACCTTCGTGATCGATATAGATATTGTCATACGCCGTGGGAACAAAGGATGTCATACGAACCCGCTGTTCCTGTGTCGCGAATTTCTTCCAGATATAATCCATCCAGTCAAACGTAACCGGTGTGGCTCCGACAAATCCCGAGAATGTACCGTCCGCCTCGTATTTGCACAAGCCCTGGTTGATACTGGTGGCAATACAGTATACACGCCCCGCCGTATCAATGACGATCTTGGAGGGCTGGAACGTACTGTCCGCGCTGACGTTAGAATCCACCGGCAGGTCAAATTGGAGGATATAGTTCAAGTCGCTGTCCACCTTCACGATCCTTGCATTTCCGTTGTCACAGATATAGATGTCTCCCTCTTCCGAGATCGCAATATCCGTCGGTGAGGCAAGACTCTGCACATCCGTGTCTCCCTGAATGCTGTCGAAGATGCGCACCACCTCAAAATTCACTGTGCCGGTCCGCTCGAGCTGCACAATCCGGTTGTTGCCGGTATCACAGATATAGACCATATTCTCCTTGACAAACATTCCCTGCGGGTTGCGCAGATTGAGATCCAGACCGAACGCCTCCGCCGTGTAGACACCTGCCACTGTGTAGGCATCCGGTGAATCCTGCACATCACCCCAATAGTCATAATTGTATGTATAGCTTTTTTCATCTGCCAAAACGCTCAGCGGGGACATCGCAAACACCATCGCTCCCAGCGCCAGGGCACCAATTGATTTGATTATCTTTTTCATACGCCACCTCATTCCCTGTTAATCTTTCAGACCCGAGCTTGCCATTGTCTCCAAAATCTGGCTCTCAGAGAAGATAAAGATCGCAATGGGGACGATCATCAGGACAACCAGCACCGCTGCACCCTGCCCCGTTCTTGCAATACCGCCACTCTGAATCTGCTGCATGGCATATACGAGTGTCTTCTTTTCCTCGGAGTAGATAAATGTGGCAGCCTTGTTGTTCCACAGCCCCTGCACTGAGAAGATGATGAGCGTCAGCCAGGCGGGTTTCACGTTCGGCATCACGATACCGCTGAACACTCTCCACTCGCTTGCGCCGTCTATCTTTGCCGCCTCGATCAGAGATGTCGGAAGTCCTTCCATGAACTGCTTCATGAGGAACAGTCCCATCGGTGATGCAAATCCCGGGATGATGATCGCCCAGTATGAATCGATCCAGCCAAGCTTGTTCAGGATCAGATAGTTGGGGATCTGTGTCACATAACCGGTAAACATCATCGCCACAGTAACCAGCTTAAAGAACGCCTGATTGCCCGGAAAGTCATATTTCGCCAGCACGAAGGCTCCCATGGATGCCACGATCAGATGGCCAAAAGTACCGACAAACGTGATAAATACCGTATTAAACAGATATCTTGAAAATGTTACCCACGATTTTCCCATCGTCACGAACAGATCGGAGAAATTGTCAAACGTAGGGTTCTGTGGCAGGATCTTTGGCGGAAACTTGAACAATTCGTCCAGAGGCTTCAATGCACTGCTCACTGCATAGATCAGAGGAAACGCCATCACCAATGCCACCAGCAGCAAAAACAGATACAGAAAGATATCTCCCACAATCGACCGGTTTGGCTTCCTCCTCTTGATCAGCTTTTTATGATATACAGGTTCTAAGTTTTCTTGCTCTTTTTTCTTGTTCTTCTTGCTCATATCAGGTTCCTACTCTCCTCAACAGACTTTGGATTGCTTTGTTACAAAGTATCATCATCAGGAACAGAATGGTTGCGATCGCACACGCATAACCCATCTCAAACCTAGTGAAGCCATAGTCGAACAGGTGTGTCACGATCGTACGTGCCGCGTAATCCGTACTCGGATATCCGCAGAGCGCCATGGTGACATCACAGACACCAAAAGCCTGGGTGATCGACATAACCGCACCGAACATCAGCATCGGACGCATATTGGGAAGTGTGATATACCACAATTCCTGCCAACGGTTCTTGACACCGTCCATGTATCCTGCCTCAAACTGTGACCTGTCCACGCCCTGCAGACCAGCCACGAACGAGAGGAACCCGGTACCCAAACTCATCCACAGGATGACGAGCATACAGATCGGCAGCATGTATGTCGGATTGACAAACCACAGTATCGGCGTGTCGATGACGCCAATATTCATCAGAAAAGCGTTCACATATCCGTACGCGTCCCCTCTGAAGAAAACAGAGAAGATCACGTAGCAGTTGCCGGCGATCGACGGCGCGTAGAACACGACAACCGCCACGCTGCGCACCCATCTCGGAAGCTCGTTGATCAGCCATGCAAACAGGAAGGACATGATATATCCCAGCGGTCCCGTGATAACAGCGATCATCAGGGTATTCTTGATACCGATGAGGAATATGTCATCATCGAGGATCAGACTGATGTAATTCTGCAGCCCGATAAATCTCGGCTTCTCCAAAATGTTATAGTAAGTAAATCCATAAAAGATGGAAATCACTACGGGTGCCACAAAAAACAGTGTAAACAGCAATGCGTAGGGCAGGAGGAACAGATAACACATCTTGCTCTTCTTCGCTTTTTCTTCCGCCTCACGCTGGGCCAGCTGGCGTTTTTCCACGCCCTGTTCCCGTTCGTTCTGACGCCTTTTCTTTTCACTCGATGCGCTCATTTAATTCATCCTTTTCTCTATCCCGAAGGATTTTTTCATTTGAACCACGATATTAT
>OFGR01000055.1_pt1 | contig 105688 bp, 91 predicted proteins | sample 1521811 | NCBI WGS metagenome assembly OFGR01 (sample SAMEA3504098, study PRJEB24116) | mouse gut metagenome | biome: mouse gut; feature: mouse-associated habitat; material: faeces | place: Denmark | collected 2011 | reverse complement strand
TAAGATTCTTTTCTTCATCCTTAAAGTCCTCGCTTTCTTGTTGAGAGATTTTTATATAACATCATCTTATATTTTAGACCGAAATAGTCTAAAAATCAATAGTCCATTTCGGTCTTTTTTATATTTATATTGAGGTATAGATATGAAATATGAAAGAATACGCAATCTTCGAGAAGATAGAGACTTAACGCAAACAGATATTGCAAAATATTTACACATATCTCAACGAACTTATTCAAGATATGAAAATGATGAAAGAGCCATCCCGATAGAAATATTATCTTTATTAGCGGATTTTCATTATACAAGTACAGATTACCTTATTGGACGTACAGATATAAAAAAACCATATCCACAAAAACCAAGTAAAAATAAAAACGCTTAACTATAAATATTATGTATATGCTATAAATAACCGTACCAGTCAGTCGCACTAAGTTCGCAACGATTTTTGTCTGTCAGTTTTGGTATGCGGTAGGTTGGACAGACAAAAATCTACCTCTCCAAGTGCTTTGTGACAGCCTAGACGCTAGGCAAATTATTAACAAGAAAGTAGGGGAAGTGCAACATAAACTTTTACGGCTATCCGGCAACGCATTATAAATCTTTTAAATAGGAAAAGGGGCTGACAGCTTTTGTCATACCCCTAAACGCTTTATTTCGGCTTATATCATCTTAAAATGCTTTAGAGCATCCTCTATTGCCTTTTCTTTCTCTAAAGGCACTTGCGGCACTCTTGCCTTTCCCTCTCCTATATTATAGTTGGTTCTTTCTATTATGCCATGCTTTCTTTTCACTTGTGCAATATAAAGCTGTGATACTTTCAAGCCAAACTTATCTAATACATATTGTTTTATCTCCGCATAAGTCGCCTTGCTCTCCGCTTTCGTTAAATCCATTTCATCAAGGTCAATCTTCACTTCTATATGTTGTGTCGTTTTGAGTTTGGACAATAATACGCACGTCTCCACATGAACCGTCATAGGAAACAAATCAATCCCCCTCCCCCTCACAATCTCATATCCCCCTTCGCACAGCACCTTCAAATCCCTAGCCAGGGTTGCGCTATCGCAGCTCACATACACGATCCTTTCCGGTGCCATTTTCAATATGGTTTCCAGGCATTCCGCCCCGCAGCCTTTCCTTGGCGGATCTACCACCACCACATCAGCGGTAATGCCTTCCTTGCCATACTTATCCGGCAGGACCTCCTCCGCCTGCCCTGCAAAGAAACTCACATTTCCAATACCGTTTTTCCGGGCATTTTCCCAGGCGTCCACCACTGCCCGCGGTACGGATTCCACACCATACACCCACTTTGCGTTTCCTGCCAGGAAAAGGGAGATCGTACCTATCCCGCAATACAGGTCCCACACCGTTTCCTTCCCGGTAAGCCCTGCATAATCAAGGGTCACACTGTAGATCTTTTCCGTCTGTACAGGATTTACCTGGTAAAAGGATAACGGTGAAAGGGAAAAGGTGATCCCCTGCCCGGTTTCCTGAAAGTTTTTCTTGGCATCCCGCACATAAATGGTATCTTCTATTGTCTCCTTTCCCCAGATAGTATAGAAATCCTTCCCCATGATTACATTGGTTTTTTCTGTATTGATACTTAGCGACACACTTGCCATGCCAGGTATCTCCGAAAGAGCTTTTATCAATTGATCTTGGGCAGGCAGGCAAGGCGCCCCCTTTCCCTGCCCAAGGTTCACCACCAGGCACACCATGATCTCCCCGCTGTGATATCCCTTCCGGATCAGGACATGCCGCACGGTTCCCTTGCCGGTAAGCTCGTCATAAGCAGGCACCCGGTTCTTCTTCATATAAGAAAGTATGGTTTCCAGTATTTCTTCATTTTCCTTAACCCCCAGGGCGCACCTGGTATTGGCAATAATGGTATGGGTCCTGCCTGCATAAAATCCGGCTATGGGGCCACCTTCCTTATCCTCCCCCACAGGGTATTGCGCCTTATTCCTATAGCCAAAGGGAACGTCCATTCCCAGCACAGGTTCCATAATCCGGCCAACCAGCTCCGGTGCAAAACCGCCAATGCGGATAAGATTATTTTTAATCTTTGCCTCCTTGAACTGAAGCTGCTGCTGATAGTCCATTGCCTGTATCTGGCAGCCGCCGCACTGTCTGTGGAATTTACATTCCGGCTCCACACGAAAAGGAGAAGGTGCAAGCACCTTCTCTAATCTTCCATAGCCATAATTCTTTTTTACGCGGGTAATGCGGATCTGCGCCACATCACCGATAACCGTATCTTTTACAAAAAAGGGATACCCCTGGGCTTTTCCAATTCCCTCTCCCTCAGAGGACATATCCACAATCTCTACTTCTAAAAGCTGATTTTTTTCATAAATCATGACTTTCCACTTTCCTTCCACTTCTCCCTGGCAGCCAAACAGCGCCTGGGGAATACTTATTCCAGCCTTGTCCCCCGTAAGTTTGAGTCAAACAGCCGGTTAAAGCCCAGCCAGCCTGTTTCCGTAGTACCTTCCAGTATTTCCGTGAAGGTCTGGAGCTTGGCGTCTGTGTTGTCCGCAAAATTCAGCGCCAGCGCTTCCATGATAGCAGGTTTCTTGGGTGAACCGAACTCATATTCCCCATGATGGGCAAGGATACAGTGTTTTAGTTCGCTGGCAAGCAGTGCCGGGAAGCCTTCTATCTTACGGATTTTCTCCCCGATCATTTCTGTCCCGATTACAATATGCCCCAGGAACTGCCCTACCTCTGTATAATCATTTTGGGGAAAGGGGGAAATCTCCCTGGTTTTTCCCATATCATGGCAAATAGCAGCGGTAATCAGCAGGTCTTTGTTCAGCAAAGGGTATGCGCTGCAATAATATTCGCAGAGCCTTGTAACGCTGAGCGTATGCTGTAACAGCCCTCCCACAAACCCATGGTGGACTGTTTTGGCCGCTGAGGACTGTTTAAACGCGCTGATAAAAGCTTCATCCTCCACAAACAATGTGTGTAAAAGCTGTTTCAAATATTGGTTTTCTATTCTCTTGATGAACCCAAGCAGCTCCTGGTACATTTCTTCAATGTCAAATTTACTCACCGGCAGGTAATTGGCAGGTTCAAATTCCCCCTCCTGGCATTTCCTCACCCTTTTCACATTTACCTGCAAAGCCCCCTGGAAGCTGGTCACATCCCCGTAGACCTCTATGTAATCCAGCGCCTCAAACTCAGCAATTCCCGCATTGTTGGGATCCCAGATCTTGGCATCTATCACGCCTGTTTTGTCCTGTAATATCACATTTTCATAGGCTTTGCCGTTTTTAGTCACTGCCGCCTGTTTATATTTGCACAGATAGATATCAAACAGCCTGTCCCCTTCTTTATAATCCTTAATAAATTTCATACCGCTTCACCCTGTTTCCTTTCTTCCGGACGCTTTCCCTTACTCCAAAATCCCCAGCGTAACGTCCACTTCCATCTTTACATATTCTTCCGGCCCCTGGCGCATCAGGGTAATTTTAACTGCTTCCTCAGGTTTTAACTCCTTTAAGCTGTTCACCAGGTCCCCATAGGTCCTGATCTCCTTATCCCCTATACCGGTAAGGACATCCCCGCTTTGGATTCCCGCCAGCATGGCAGGGGAATCCATTTCTATTTCCGTAATATATGCGCCAAAAGGCACTCCCAGGTTTTCATTGGCTTCCAGGGAAACATCCATCCCGTGTGCCCCCAGGTATGCCTGGTCTTTTTCGTTGCTCATCCGTTCAATAACCTTCCGGAGTTCCGTAATCCCCAGGGCGGAAACCAGGTTTTTCATATCTTCGCTGTTATGGGAATTATCAATAACGCCAAGCACCTGGCCCTTGGTATTGACCAAAACCCCGGAGGCATCCCTGCTGCCATAGATATCCGTGCCAAGAAGCCTGTAGCTGGAATCGGTCATATTCAAAAGGCTGCTGGAAGTAAGGATGCCATAACAGACAGAGTTGGGAATGCCTGAAGGGCTTCCTATTGCGATTACCGGCCTGCCTATCATTGCGCTGCCGCTGGAACTTGCCCCAAGATCCGCCACCACCGCCTCTTCCACAGTATCGCTTTTCAGCGCCTCCAGCGGAACCCTGACGATCGCCAGCCTTGTATTGGCGTCCCTTTTCTTAAGCTCCGCCCTTGCCTGCTCCCCTGTGCCAAAAGCCACCATAATGCTTTCCGCATCTACAAGCTTTTCGTAATTTACCAGGATCAGAAGCTCCGTTTCCAGCTTCGCCACAATAATGCCCGAAGTCTGGTCCTTGCTCTCATAAGGGGCGTTGAACCAGTCCACGCCAGATACCGAGCCTGTCACCGTAACCAGGGATTTTCCGGCTGTTTCCGCCACCTCCGCCATCTGTTCATATATGGCAGTATAGTCATCCATATCCAGGCTAATGCCCGCAATCTCTTCCCTGATGCCCTCAATTGCCTGGGCAATCTGCTCTTCCGGCTCCACAGCCTCTTCCGGCGAAGGGGAGGGCTGCGGCTGCGCCTCTGCTTCTGCCTCTATCATCTCCGTATCGTCCGCAAACATATCCTCCGGCAGAATCTCCTCTGTCTCCGCCGGGAACTCAACGGGCGCAGGCTCCTCCTCGGGATAAAGCCAGTTGCTAAGGACGGGCTCCAAAATTAAAAATGTCAGGCAGGCCACCAGGGAAAAAATAACCGCCATTGCCGCCGTAAAAAGCGTCCTCCTAAGAAGTTTTTTCTTATTCACCGGGCGCTGTTTGATTTTTTCAGTTATAAAATCAGAGTCCTGTTTCTGCATTTTGCTTTCCGGTTCCATCTCCTGCATAAAAACACCGCTCTTTCCCACAAAAAATCCAATAAAGTAAAAATAATGGCACCATACACATTGACATTTATGTATGATACCATTATTCCATCGGCGTGACAGGATTCGAACCTGCGGCCTCTACGTCCCGAACGTAGCGCTCTACCAAGCTGAGCCACACGCCGCAATCTTACGACACCACTTATCATACATTTTTTGCCCGTAAATGTCAATATGCAATCTGATATAAATTTTTTTGCGGGCTTTGCCGCCAAGTGCAGAGCCCGCAAAAATAGTTGCTTCTTTCCTTTTTCCTTACAGGAGGAGATAAACCACTGTGATGATAAGCCCAAAGCAGAACAGCAAAAGCGCAAAGGACATACTCCTTCCTATGATCGTGCTGTCCTCAGACCACTCTTCGTGAATCATTGCGTACTTATGTTCATAATCCACATTTTTTGGGTGCTTTCTCCAAACTGTGGCGTTGGCAATCCCTTCCAGCCCGTTTACCAGCCGCCCCAGGGCATGGGTCAGGGGTGTCCCCTCCGCCAGCTCACAGGGAAGGCTGCTGTCTTTGTAAAGAGTCTTGCGCAGTGCCACCACCAGGAAATCCACCAGGCTGTCCAGCACCCGGCATACCACTCCCAGCCCGAAGGGCAGCGCCTTTTGCAGCACAGGGCGGTAAAAATAATCCTCCAAATCCAGGTATTTGTACCATCTGTTTACATAGACACTAATCCCCTGCTCCTTTTTCATCATCCACAGCCTTACCACAACCACATAAACCAGGGCTCCTATGAAAAGGGAAATTGCCGCCCCCTTTAAATTGGCCAGGGAAAACCAGGGAATATCCCCATTCCCTTCCGCCCCATGGAAAAAGCCCTGGCCCAAATCCGCCAGGGGAGCCATAACCTGCCCCGGGAAAAAACCCATCACCGGGAGCAGCGCCGCGCTTATCCCAAGGGCCGCCCCGCTGGCTTTATTCATATACCTGCCCTTTAAGGCGTCAAATTTCTCCTGAAGGGCAGGGTCATTATTTTTTTCAACAAACAGCACCACATACAGCTTTGCCATATAAGCCACTGTCAGCCCGCCGCTTGCCAGGAAAAGCCATTCTATCGCTTTCACTGCCCCCGGGGAAAAAATAAGGGGGACCGCCCCCTCCCTGGCCAGCTCCAGATACTCTACAATGCTTTCATGGATCAGGGTTTTGCTGATATAGCCGTTCCACAGGGGAACGCCCCCGATCCCCAGGGCACCCATAAGGAAAATCAATTGGAGCAGGGGCTTTTTTCTGCCGAACCCCCGTATATCATTCAGGTCCAGTTTATGCACATTCATAAAAACCACTCCTGCGGCCATAAAAAGCACCAGCTTAACCAGGGAATGGTTTACCATATGGAGAAGGCTCCCCCTTACCGCAAGAATATTTTCCTCCCCCAAAAGGCCACACATCCCCACGCCCACCAGAATAAACCCAATCTGCGAGACGGAAGAACAGGCAAGGGTGCCTTTTAAGTCCACGGAGAACAAAGCGCGGGCTGCCCCCACTACCATAGTGCAGGCCCCCAGGACCAGGACCAGCCCGCCCCAGATACTGTTTTCCAGGAAGAGATAGCAGGTAAGGGCTAATATGCCAAACATCCCCGCCTTGGTAAGGATTCCTGACAAAAGCGCAGAAGCCGGGGCCGGGGCAACCGGATGGGCCTTAGGGAGCCAGATATGAAGGGGAAAAGCCCCCGCCTTTGCCCCAAAACCAAAGAGCATACAGATTCCCGCTGCCCATACACGGTTCCTGGCAGAGGCAGCCCCCTCATGGGTGCCCCGGGCTATTTCCTGGTAAAACCCGGCCAGCCCCTGAAATTCCAATGTTCCCGCCACGCTGTATAGGAGGAAAATCCCCATCAGCATTACCAGGCCGCCAATCACCGCCACCGCCAGATAGGTTTCCGCCGCCCGCAGGGATGCTTTTTTTTCATCCTGGGCAACCCATACATAAGAGGCAAGGGACATGATCTCGAAAAAGATAAAAGTAGTATAGAAATCCGCGGATAAAAATACCCCCTCCGTTGCCCCAAGGGTAAGCAGCAGGAACAGATAATATCTGTTCCGGTTCCGGTAATGGGCAAAGTATTCCCGGGAAAAAAGCGTGCTCATAAACCACATAAAAGCCGCTATCCCGCCATAAAGCACCCGGAAACCGTCCAATGTAAAGTTAAGCCCCATGCCACACACAGCAGGTATCCCCACACGGATTTCCTCTCCCCCCATAGCAGCCCTGGCAAGAAAGAAAAGGAACAGGAAAAACTCTACCCCTGTGGCCCCGGCCGCCAAATAGTCCCTTGCCCTTTTATCCCTCCTGCCAGCCAGATACCCGGCGAAAGCGGACACCATTGGAAAAAACACGCCAAAGCAAAGCAATAAACCCATATCATATTCCCCCTAATAGATCCCTGCGGCCACATCGGCAAAAAATTTTACCACAGGCCCTGAATAAAGCCCGAACAATACGATAAACCCGGTAAACACAAACAGCGGGAGCAGCATCTTCCAGTTAGGGTCCCTGACCTGACCCAGCTCTTTGCTTCCAGCCTCCCCGGCCGGGAAAAAGCCCCGCACCACCACCGTCAGCATGTAGATGGCTGTCAGCAGCGCACTGGCCAAAAGACAGGCAATCCCCCCATAGGCAAGGCTGTTGCCGCTCTCCACCGCCGCAGAAGCCAGGTACCATTTACTCACAAAGCCAGCCAGCCCCGGAAAACCCATAAGGGCAAGGGCAGATACCGTAAACACGCCAAATACTGCGGGCATCCGCCACCCCAGTCCGTCCAGCTCATGGACATAATGGCGGTCCGCCTGATGCATAATGGCACCGGCACAAAAGAAAGCGCTGATTTTCATTACCGCATGAAAAACCAGATGGCAGAGAGCCCCAACCATCCCACCAGGGGTCATGATGGCCACACCGAAAAGAATATAAGACAGATTACTGACGGTGGAATAGGCAAGCCGCCGTTTTAAGTGTGTCTCCTTTACCGCCCGGCTGCAGCCATACACAATGGTAAACATCACAATCACCATTACCACATACTGCGCCCAGGTTCCCCTTAAAAATTCTGTGCCAAAGCTGTAATAGGTAAGCCGGATAATAGCAAAGGCCCCGGACTTCACCACCGCCACCGCATGGAGCAGGGCGGTAACCGGCGTAGGCGCAACCCCCGCCTGGGGAAGCCAGGAGTTAAAAGGGCACACAGCCGCCTTTACCCCGAATCCCATAAAGGCAATCACATAAACCAAAAGCAGCACATTGCCCCGCTCCCCCACCTTGGAAAGATCCAGCGTCCCCCCTAACACAAACTCTGTGGCCGCCCCGTATATGATCACGAAAATCAGCCCGATAAAGGCAAAAGCCGCCCCTCCCAGGGAATAATACAGATATTTCCGGCTGGCAAGAATGGCTTCCCTGGTCAGGGTATGCATCACCAGGGGAACCGTAACCAGTGTAAGCAGTTCGTAAAAGAAATACATGGTCAGCAGGTTCGCTGCAAGGGAAATCCCCAGGGCCACCCCGTAGGTCATAGTGTAAAACATGAAGAACATTCTTTCATGCTCCTCCCTGGCCATATACTCAAAGGCGTACAAAGTGGCAAAGGGCCACAGGGCGGAAACCAGGCCTGCGAAGATCATGCCCAGGCCGTCCACTTTAAAGCTGATGGAAAGATTTCCTGTAAAATTTGCCAGGGTAAAAATGCTCTCCGACCTGTGCATCAGCAAATACCACACTAAAATGCTGTTGATAATTACTGCAGCTTCCAGAAAAATTTCCATATAACTGCGCCTTTTAAAGGGAACCAGAAAAACTGCCGCGCCTGCCAGCACAGGAATCAAAATTACCAATAATATCATAACTGTTTCCCCCTTCTAAATAATTTTCTCTATGATCCGGGACAGGTAATCCACAACAGGCCCTGGGAACAGCCCTGCCACCACAGACAGCAAAGTAAGGACAAATATAGGGATCCTCATAAGAAGGGAAGGCTCTTTCTTCTCCCATCCCCCCGGGCAGGCATCCTCCCCCGGGAAAAATCCCAAAACCACTACCGGCAGAAGATATCCTGCTGTAAGCAGGGCACTTACCAAAAGGACCACCGGCCCAATCCAGCTAAACCAGGAAATGCCGGCCCCCAACGCCCCCACCGCCAGATACCATTTGCTAACAAAGCCGCCCATAGGCGGAATACCGATAAGCCCCAGGGAGGCAATGGTATAGCACCATATGGTAGCGGGCATTTCCTTCCCAATCCCCCGAAGCTCCTCCACCCGGGTCTTCCCTGTCCTGAAAATAATCCCCCCGGCGCACAAAAATAAAGCCGCCTTAATAAAACTATGGCAGAGCACATGCAGCAGGCTCCCTGTCACGGCCTCCTTATCCATCACCGAAAGGCCAAATAAAATATAGGAAAGCTGGCTCACCGTAGAATATGCCAGCCGCTTTTTCAGCACCGGTTCCCTGTAGGCAAGCATAGATCCCATAAAGACCGTGGCCAGGGTAAGGGACATCCATGCATACTGCACCCAGGAGCCTCCCAAAAAGGAAACTCCAAATATATAATATACCACCCTCACCACCGCCAGCACCCCTGCCTTTACAATCACAGCGGAAAGCACCGCCGACGCAGGCGCAGGCGCTACCGGATGGGCGGTGGGCAGCCAGGCGTGCATGGGAAACATGCCCGCTTTCACCCCAAAGCCAATGAGCATGGCAAAGGCAATCCCCAGAAGGAGCCCGTTATACTTTGCCGCCATTTCCGCGCTGATCACACCCCCGGGGCTAAAGGTTAAGGTATTGCCGTACCTTTCAATAAAATACAGGCCGAACAATGCCGAATAAGCGCCGCTGAGGGAATAAAATAAATATTTCAGCCCTGCCATCACCGCTTCCCTGCCGCCCTTATGGAGTACCAGGGGCAGGGAGGCCAGGGTAAGGGCTTCAAAAAACATATAAAAGGTTATCAGGTTCCCAGCAAAGCACAGGGCTATCAATACCCCGAACACGATCAGGTAATATCCGTAATACCGTTTTTCATTCTGTTCATGCTCCATGTATGAAAAGGAAAAGAAACCTGCGCAAAGGAAAACAATTACCGTCATTACGGAAAACACCACACTAACCCCATCCACCTTAAACATCACAGGAAGCCGTTCTGTAAGGTTAAACAGCGTCAGCATCCCTCCCTGCCCAAGGCAGAGGGCAAGAACCACCAGCGCCGACGCCCCCGCCAAAGCGGCCGCAGTAAACAGCAGGAGGCTTTTTCTGTTTTTTAGCCCCCTAAATACCAGGAGAAACAGGCCTGTAAGGACAGGAAAACAAATAGCATATAGCATATAATACATAATGGACCCCCTTAAGAGAACATGGCAAGCCCCTGGCCGATCAGGTCAACCACAGGCTGGGAGCTTACGCCCAAAAACACGTTCAGGATGATAAAAAGAACCAGTGTCACTGCATACATTCTCATATTTTTAAAGGTAATACTTTCGTATTTCAGATCTTCCACAGGCGTATAAATCCGGATAACCGTCTTCATAAAGTAAATTGCATTCAAGATGGTGCTGATTCCCAGGACAATCAGCGCCGGAAGCATCTTTATCTCATTCTGCACCGCTGCCTGGGCAAACAAAAGCTTGCTTACAAAGCCGGAAAACATGGGGACGCCTACCATAGACAGGGAGCCTACCGTAAAGGCAACGCCCGCCCACTTATTCCGGAAAGCGGCCCCTGTAAGGTCAATAAACTTCCTGCTGCCCCCGGATACATCCGTAAGCCCAATAGCCGCAATAAAAAGCAGCGATTTGGTGGCTGCGTGGGAAAGGATATGGAATACGCTGGCTTCCATCCCCGCCTTGGTCCCCATCCCTATGCCCATATAAATATAGCCAATCTGGGCCACAGAGGAAAAGGAGATCATCCGCCTTACATCATTTTCCCTGATGGCGCTTAAGGAGCCGAAAATCATCCCCATAAGGCCGAAAACGAACAGAATATTAATGATCTTGCTTTCATTGAAAACTTCCGTCCCAATTACCCTGTAAATAATCTTAATCAGCAGAAATATGTATCCTTTGGATACCAGGCTGGATAAAATGGCCGCAGAGGATACAGTGGAATAGCCATAAGCATCTGTAAGCCACCCGTGGAAAGGAAACAGGGCGCTTTTAATGGCAAGCCCCACGCTCATCAGGGCAATGGTCACCAGCAGAGGGATGTGGTACTCCCCTGTAACGGAAAGGATCCCCACCTGCTCCCTGATATTTCCCATCAGCAGATGCCCCGTAAGGTCATAAAGCATACAGATTCCCAGCAGCAGGAGCCCTGAGCCTAAAAGGCTCATGATCATATACCTGGCGGAAGCTTTAATTGTCCTGCCGTTTTGCCTGATCATGATCAGGCCGCAGGCTGCAATGGTGTTGATTTCAACAAAAACATAAGCAGTAAACAAGTCATTGGTATATACCAGGGCCAGCAGGGAAGAAAGCAGCAGGTCCGAAAGCACATAGTAAAGATAAGTCTTCCCTTCCTCCAGCTCGTCCGCCAGTTTTTTCCTGCCGCCCTCTAACGAAAGCAGCATGATAACGCAGAAAAAGAACGCTGTAAACGCTTCCAGTGCGCCCACACGGATTTCATTTCCCCAGGGTGCGGGAAATTTGCCCATCACATAAACATATGAAGCCCCTGTGGCCAAAACATATCCCAGGGTATATATGCTTAAAAACGCCACGGCCACCACCAGCAGGATATTCACCCACCTGGCCGCTTTTCTTTTCAGCCCGGAACTGATGATCCCCGCAAACAGGCACAAAAGAATGGAAATTGCGGGAAAGTTCTGTACAGTTTCCATTTACAGTTCCTCCTTCAGCAGCTGGACATTTATTTCATCCAAATCCAGCGTATGGTAACGGCGGTACAGACGTATGGTAATGGAGAGCATAAGCGCACTCACTGACACAGACACCACGATCCCGGTGAGCACCAGCCCGCTGGGAATGGGATTGATATAGGCCTCCATGCTCTGTACCCCGTCCACAACAATAGGCGCAACCCGCCCCTCAATATATCCCTTCTCCGCCAGGAACAGATAAACCGCCGTATCCATAATATTAAGGCCTATAATCTTTTTGATCAGGTTACTTTGCAGGAGCAGGTTCCCAAAACCGATCCCAAAGAGAATCATTGCCACTGCTTCCCCATAATTGGAAAAAAGATTTGCCCCCATTTTACAGCCCCCCTCTCCGAAACAGGGCATAAAAGGCGTACATGGTACAGGCCACCTCCAGCCCCACACAGATATCAATGGGCAGGATAATGCCGCCGCTTAATATATGCCCCGGCAGCCCTAAGGGTATATGGTTGTCCACCCCATTAGCCCCTGTAATATAAAAATAGGAACCAATGATACCATACATGCAAAGAGCCGTAATTTTCGCCACTTTATAAATATGTTCATTAAAAAACTTCTGGGTCTTCTTAAAGCCAAAGGCACTCACATACAAAATCAGCCCCGCCCCTAAAATCGCCCCGCCGGAAAAACCGCCGCCGGGAGATAAATGCCCGTTCAAAATAACATAAATCCCGAAAATAAAAATGATGGGGCACAGGGCAAATGCTGTCCCCTGCAAAATCATGTCATTTTTCGGTTCAAAACGCCTGTCGTTTTTTACTTCCTGCTTCTTTAATATGGCATCGTCCACCATAAGGAGGATCATCACGCAGCAGGTGGCGATAAACAAAACATTGGTTTCCCCAAAAGTATCGAACGCCCTGTAAGTAAGGATCATGCCCGACACAATGTTCAGAGCCCCCGTTTCCTGGAGCCCCTTTTCTATATATCTCTGGGATACCACATTATTGTCAGGGTTGGCATAATTTCCCGTCCTTGGAAGATAGGAAACCGTATACAGTAAAAGCCCTGTTAAAATGATGCAGAATAAAATAGCGGATACCACATACACCTTCCGGAACGCCCTGATCCCTTTATTATTTTCCACATCAAAAACCTTATCCCGGATCATCTGCTTTTCCGTCATCCGCTCCAGGATGGTTGCCTTTGGTATTTCCCTTTCCTTCTGGGGCAGCATTTCCACCTCCCCCAGATAAGGGTCCTTTTGCCCCGAAAGCCACCGGAAAAAGTGGAACGCCACTGTTTTTTCATACTCTTTCTGAGGTTTAAGCTTGCTCATCGCATGACGCCTCCTTCTGTCCGCCGCCGGAAGCCTCCGGTATCCCCTCCGTCAGCCCTGCCCTCTCATCCTTCCCCCTTTCAATCTGGATGGCGTGGATTTTCTTCAACGTGGCAAAAAACAGGATACTGGTAACTCCCGCCCCTACCGCCGCCTCGGTAATCGCCAGGTCCGGGGACTGCAGGCAGACCCAGATTACAGACATAACCAGGGAGTAAGACATGTAAATTAAAATGGAATTTAACAGATTTTTTGAAAAACTCACAGATATGGCGCATACAACCAAAAATACCATAAGTATCATCTGAAAAAGCTTCATGGTTCCTCCCCCCCTGCCAGGTCCGGCAGCTCATCGCAATGTTCCTTAAAATTGTCGTTGGTTGTAACCTCCAGCCTTGCCAGAAGGTGGGAGGAAACAGGGGACGCAATCCACAAAAAAACCACGATCAGCATCATTTTCAGGGTAGTGAAATTAAATCCCGTCAAGACCATAAGCCCCACCAGGGAAAAGCTGATGCCAAGGGTATCCCCCATAGCCGCCGCATGCATCCTGTTTAACACATACTTCAAATGAAAAATACCATACAATTCAATTACAAAAATGATCAGGCCGCCCAGCAGGAGCAGCGCCCCGGCAATCAGCCTGGCCCATCCCAGCACTTCCATCACAGTCACCTCCTATTTCCAGTCCTTCCTTTATTCCATTTTCTTTTGGGGCACTCTCCCCGCCCTCCTGCCTGGCCTCCGCATATACCCCCATGTACACCTTGGTAATAATGGTAACTGCCAGGAAGCTTACCATCGCGTAAATCAGGCAGATGTCGATCAGAAACCCTTCCTCCAGCAACAGGGAGAGCACTGCGATCATGACCATGACCATAGTGCCCATCATGTTCACCGCCACAATACGGTCCGCAATGCGGGGTCCCCTTACTGCAAGGTAAAGGCAGGCAAACAGCATAACCGCCAAAATGACCAGTACCCCTATGTACATTCCATGGGATACCTTTAAAAGAGCAGTCATATTTTCTTTTATCTGCATTGTTACTTTTCCGTCCCTTCCATCTTTCTGAGCATTGTTACAAATATGGAGCTGTTGATCCCTTCTGCCAGGCTCTTGTCCAGGCAGTGCACCACATATTCGTCTTCCTCCAAAGATACAGTAATGGTTCCCGGCGTCAGCGTAATAGAATTGGCAAGCAGTATCCTTGCAGGGGTTGTCCGCAGGTCTGTTTTAAACCGTACCACTGCAGGCTCGATTTCATACCTGGAGGACATGATCATTTTTATTACTGCAAAATTCGCCTTAATTATCTCCTTTACCAGCACAAACACGTAATGCAGGATCTGGAAGAGCTTTTGGCCCACCACCAAATCCGTGTGGGGGCTGTAATCCAGGAACTTACAGATAAACCAGTACATCACCCCTGCTACCGCCAGCCCAAAAAGGGCAATCTCCCAAGTAAACTGTCCGTTAAATATTATCCATATCAGAAAAAATATCAAATACATACCTTTCCTCTTTTCTCAACCAGCGGCCCCATCCTGCCGCCTGGGGCCAGATACCCCGCGCACATGAAAGCAGGTGAGGCTTATGCCAGCACCTGCTTGATATTTTCTTCCAGCTCATTTTTTGATACGGCTCCAACTACTGTTTTTACCGCTTTCCCATCCTTGAAGAAGATAAAGGTGGGGATAGACATAATCCTAAATTCCTGGGACAGTTTCGGATTTTCATCCGTATTGCACTTGCCCACTTTGCACTTACCCTGGTAGCTTTCCGCCAGTTGGGCAACCACTGGCGCCATCATCTTACAGGGGCCGCACCAGTCCGCGTAAAAGTCCACCAAAACCGGCATACTGCTCCCCTTAACCTCCGCTTCAAAATTGCTGTCTGTGATTTTCAATTCCATTTTACTTCTCCTTTCTCAATTCTTTGCCTGAATTATCCAACATATTGATATAATACTATTATTATAGTATTTGCTTCCTTTTAATGATATATTTATAAATCGGGTTTCCCTTTGACGAAAATTTTTCTTCATATTCCGTCATTATGTTCCCTTCCGCCATCTCACTGTCCCGGTGCAGGTCCCTGGTGACCTTAACTGCCTCCCAGCCTGCCGGGGAAAGCTCCCCCAGGGCAAAATCAAATAACTCCCTGTTGTCCGTCTTAAATTCCAAAACCCCGTCTTTTTTTAAAAACCCCTGGTATCTTCCCAGAAATTCCCGGGATGGCAGCCGCCTTTTCCCATGGCGCTCCTTGGGCCAGGGATCGGAAAAATTCAGGTAGATCCTGTCTATCTCCTCTTCACCAAAAACTTCCCCAATCTCCTCCGCATCCATGCGGATAAATAAAAGGTTGGAAAGGGGAGCCTCCTCCATCCTCTGGAGCGCCCTTATCAGCACGCTGGAATATTTTTCAATGCCGATGTAATTGACTTCCTGGTTTCTCAGTGCCAGCTCATGGAGGAATTTACCTTTTCCCATGCCAATCTCTATACGGATGGGATTTCCGTTCCCAAAAACCGCATCCCATTTTCCCTTTGCGCTTTCCGGCTCCTTAACCACCAAAGGGCTGCCCTCCACTGCCTCCCTGGCCCCTTTGACATTCTTAAGCCTCATTCCCATCCCTCCCACTATGGCGGCCCTGCCTTAGGGGGCAGCCAGGATTTTCATATGGCATTTATTTTACACCTTTTCCCTCTTAATGAAAAGTAAAAAATATGCTAAAATTATGGATGAAAAAATAAGATTCTGAAGAATATTGTTTTGCGCCTTGCCAACGGTTACTATAACAGGTAAACTTATATTTAATTATCATAATTGGAAACCATAAGAGTATCATAAATATAGAAAAGGAGCCCCCATGAAATATCAGGCCATCAGGCGGATTGCTGTGAGATTGCTGCCCGCATTGTTATTTGCATATATTTTTGTTAACACAAGTATAGGTGTTTATGCCGCCCCGGAGGGGGAAACAGACTACGCTGCCCTGGCAGAAGAGAGAAAACAGCTTCCAATCCAGAGCAACCAGACGGAAAACTGGCCGGAAGGCCCGGAAATCGGTGCCCAGTCCGCAATTTTGCTGGAAGCAAATACCGGCGTTGTTCTCTATGCGAAAAATATTTATGAAAAAGCCTATCCTGCCAGCACCACCAAGCTTCTGACCTGCCTTCTTGCCGCAGAGAATTCCCAGAAAAATGAAATGGTCAGGTTTACCCAAAACGCCGTTTTCAGCATTGAGCCGGGAAGCTCCAACATCGGTATTGACGCCGGGGAAGCCATGCCCATGGAAGAATGCCTCTATGGGATTTTATCAGCCTCCGCCAATGAAGTCGCCAATGCCGTGGCAGAACACGTGGCCGGAAGCATGGAAGCCTTTGCAGGCATGATGAACGAAAAGGCTTCAGAGCTTGGATGCCGGAATTCCCACTTCGTCAATGCCCATGGGCTCCACAGCGAAGAGCACTATACCTGTGCCTACGACCTTGCCATTATCGCCAAAGCGTTTTTCCAAAACGAGCTGCTCTCTAAAATCGGCAATACCTCTTACCATCACTTTGAGCCTACCGACACCCAGCCGGACGACATTATCATCAGGAATAAACACCGGCTGGTCAGCGGCGAAATCCCCTATGAAGGGATCAAAGGGGGGAAAACCGGCTATACCTCCCAGGCAAGGCAGACCCTGGTCACCTGTGCAGAACAAAACGGCATGAAATTAATCTGCGTGGTCATGAAGGAAGAGTCCCCTGAACAGTTCTATGATACCGTCAAGCTCTTTGACTATGGGTTCACCAACTTCGCAGCCGTGAAAGTAGCGGAAAATGAAACCAATTATTCCATCCAGAACTCCAACTTTTTTAATACATCCAGCGATGTGTTCGGTAATTCCAAGCCTATCCTCACCCTGAATCCGGACAGCTACCTGATCATGCCCAAGGTGGCTCTCTTTAAGGAGCTGGATTCCACTATTTCCTATGACACGGAAAATGAAAACGAGGTGGCGGTCATTGACTATTATTACCACAACGTCTATCTGGGGACCGCAACAGTGGATTTGGTGAAAGATTTGCCTGCCCCCTATGATTTTACCCACATAGGCGAGAGCGCCAAGGCTCCCCAGGAAGCAGAGCCTTATGTGGTCATTATCAACGTGAAAACAACACTGGCCATAATATCCGCCGCCGCACTGATTTTGATTGCCGGCTTTGTGGCCCATTCCATTATGTGCAGCTACAGCTTCCTCAGCGCCAAAAGCGGCGAAAGCCTGGCAAAAAGGCGCAGGAAGCTGAGAAAAAGAAGCCGGAAGGAGGAACCCGACTTTTCCTCCTCCCGGTATGATACCTATAACCCTTAAGCGCCCCCCTGCCTTTGGGGCGGCTGGGGATGCTTTGGGTTGCCCCTCTTTTGGAGGATCTTCCTGCTCTCCTCCTCTGTTATGAATTTGGAGGTCTTTACCACATAGACCATATCGTTCTCAGACCTCCGTATCCTGATTTTTGACTTCATGTACCCATGGACCGGGCAGAAGGAAACGCTGTAATAGTGTTTTCCATTAGAAGAAAACCAGCGGATCTTCTTCCGCAGGTTTTTGTGGCACAGGTAACATTTCGTGCTGATAACCTCCCGGTCTTCCAGTGCTTTTTGCTTGTCCGGAAATTCCCTGGAAATATACTTCATATAATCGTGAAACATCACATGCACTTCCTCCTGCCTGCAGGAAGGGAGCACATAAGTGTCGATGGAATAGTTCACCAGCACCGCTTCCGGAAGCCTGGCAAACACCTTTGCCGTATAATAGGCATCGCTGAAAGCCCTGTGGAAGGGAATATCCTTCTCAATCCTTAAAAAATCTATGGCATATTCCAGGCTCCGCCTCAGCTTGCTGTCCTCATAGGCAATGGCAAACAGCTTCTGGACATCCAGGAACCTTATAGGCGCATGGCTTAAAGGCTCCATGTGGTAGTAACGCATATTCCTCTGCATTTCATACAGGTCCAGCGGCCCCCAGGTGCAGTAAATAAAACCCTCCCCGCACCAGTTGAGGAATTCCTTTATGACCTCCGTAAAGGGCCTGCCCTTTTCCAGGTCCTTCATATGCAGATGAATCAGGCTGCCGGTTATTTTATGCATCTGATGATACACCCCGGGCTTTACAAGCTGATTATACTCCTTTGTGATCTCCCTGAGGCTGTTTAACTTCACAGCGCCAATGTCAATGATCTCGAAAGGAATTTCCCTTGCCTCCGGCTCCTTCCCGTTATTGCTCTGGTTCCACTCAAAATCAAGCACTACATAATCCATTCTACACGTCCCTCATTTTCAGTAAAGCTACTATCAGGTAATGTATTTGATATCATATCATATTCTCCCAAATTATACAAATAAACTATTCCTTACAAGCAGCAGGCACACTGCCAATATTTGACTCCCCTGCTATTACGTGTTACCATATTAACCAGACCAAAAATCAAATCATATATGAGGTGCTACATGGAGAAAGGAAAATGGAAAAAATTTTTATCTTACTATCAGCCTTACAGAAAAATATTTGCCGCTGATATGTTTTTCGCCTGCCTTGGGGCTGCCGTTACCCTGGTGATCCCCCTGATCATCCGGTATATCACCAGCGATGTGATCTACAGGGAACCGTCGGATTCCCTGCAAACAGTCATGGCGCTTACCGGGGCTATGGTATTGCTGATCATCCTTGAATGCTACTGCAATTATTTTATTGCCTATTACGGGCATATCATGGGAGCAAAAATGGAATACAATATGCGGAATGAAATTTTTGCCCACTACCAGAAGCTGTCTTTCCGTTTTTTTGACAACCAGAAGGTAGGCCAGCTTATGAGCCGTGTTACCAACGACCTGTTTGAAATCAGCGAACTGTTCCATCACGGGCCTGAGGATATTGTCATCTCCGTTATTAAGCTCATCGGCTCCTTTTCTATCCTCCTTTCCATCAACTGGAGGCTGGCGCTGGTTGCCTTTGGGGTGGTACCTGTTATGTTGGCCTATGCCTTTTATTTTAATGTGCGCATGAAACGGGCCTTTGTGAAAAACCGGGCAAGAATTGCAGATATCAATGCACAGATTGAAGACAACCTCTCAGGCATCAGGGTAGTAAAATCCTTTGCCAATGAGGAGATGGAAATGGGCAAATTTAAAGTGGGAAATGACCGCTTTGTGGAGAGCAAAAGGGAAAGCTACCGGTATATGGGCCTGTACCATTCCGGCCTGGGGGCTTTCACCACCTTTATCAGTGTAGCCGTAATAGCGGTGGGGGCTGTGTTTATCACCGCAGGCATGATCTCCATTACCGACCTGATCACCTTCCTGCTCTATATCAATAACTTTACGGAACCCATCAAAAAGCTGATTAATTTTACGGAACAGTTCCAGAACGGCGCCTCCGGTTACTCAAGGTTTCTGGAGATTTTAAGCATAAACCCGGATATTACAGACATGCCGGGCGCCAAAGAGCTGGCAGCGGCAAAGGGGGACATTATCTTTAAGGATGTTTCTTTCCATTATGAGGAACACTCTGAAACCGTCCTCTCCCACTTAAACCTTCACGTAAAGGAAGGGGAATATATTGCACTGGTGGGAACTTCAGGGGTTGGAAAATCTACCCTGTGCAGCCTGATCCCCAGATTTTATGATGTGTCCTCCGGGTGCATTTTAATTGACGGTACAGACATCCGGGATTACACCCTGAAAAGCCTGCGGGGCAATATCGGCATAGTCCAGCAGGATGTGTACCTCTTTACAGGGAGCGTTATGGACAACATCCGTTACGGGCGGCCGGATGCATCGGATGCGGAAATCGTTGCCGCCGCCCAGAACGCCAATGCCCATGAATTTATTATGAACCTCCCCGAAGGGTATGAAACCAATATCGGCCAAAGGGGCATCAAGCTCTCCGGCGGCCAGAAGCAAAGGCTGTCCATCGCCAGGGTATTCCTGAAAAACCCGCCTATCCTCATCTTTGATGAGGCAACCTCAGCCCTTGACAATGAAAGCGAAAAGGTCGTACAGGAATCTTTGGAAAAACTGGCAAAGAACCGTACCACCTTTGTGATTGCCCACAGGCTTTCCACCATCCGCAATGCGGAAAAAATACTGGTGCTTTCAGAAAACGGCATCGCGGAAAGCGGCAGCCACCAAGAGCTGCTGGCAAAAGGCGGCATTTATGCAGAGCTTTACAATATGCAATTTAAAACCAGGTAATTTAATCTATCCGTCTGACCACATCACCCTTGGCGAACTCCTTGTCGGCAGAGGTGATGACCAGGCTTTCCCCATCCAGGGAAGGGGATTCGATTGCTGCCCAATCACGGTTCTCATCCCGTACCCTTACCGTTACCTCTTCCACATAGTATTCCCTCCCAAGGATCCCTTCCCGTTCCCTCAGAACATACACAAACTCCCTGTTATCCAATCTATGGACCGCTTCCGGGGATATACAGTACCCATACTTTTCCCCTCTCTCAGAATGGGTCAGCTTTCCTGAAAGCCCCGGCACTCCCATCCCCTCCGGAAGGGGGATAAATGTCTCAAAGCTGCCCGGCATGGACTGGCTTTCCGAAAAATATTCTATGGTAGTTTCCATCTCATTCCTGCTGCCATCCAGCGTAATGGAAACCTCATCCCCAAACCCTATGTACTTTTTCTGTTCCTTATCAATGAGTACTTTCAGCTGGCAGGGGATGCTGTCGTCTGTCATCAGGATCGCTGCTGAATCCGGCACCCGGCTCCCGGCCTCCACATAGATATCAGTAATCATGCCTGCCGCTTCTGCCGTCACATTTCCCTGGGTGTTTAAAACCTTCTGATAAACTGACAGGTCCCCCCGCAGGCTGGTTATTTCCGTCTGGGTAACAGACAGGGTGGCGTCAGAGTTTTCCGGGAACTGAATATCCTCAAGGTTCCGCTGGATTTCTTTCATCGCGCTGTCACGTTCCCGCATGGCGTCCGCTTCCCCATAAGCGGCGCTTTGCAGTTCATCCAAAATGGCCTGCCGTTCTTCTTCGGTTAACCCCTCTTCCTCTAAATCTTCCATCCTCCTGGCGTACACATCCGCCGCCCGCCCGATATCTGTGTTTTTCTCTCTGGCCGTAGTGTCATAATCTTCCCTTGCCCTGGCTTCCTCTAATTCTTTTTTCTGCCTGGCAAGCTCCTGGTTTTCCAGGATGGAATTTACCTGTAGCTGAAGCTTATCAATTTCTGTCTGCTTATCCTTCATAAGCTCCCTTAAATCATCCAGGTTAATCCGGAAAAGCACATCCCCTTCCTCCACCCTGTCGCCCACATGGACAAGCAGCTCCTCCACCCGGAGCCCCCCAAGGGCAGTAACTGCTTTTTTCCCCCCTTCCACCACGATACCGTCCGCTTCTACAATATGTTCAATATATTTTTCCTCCGGTTTTGAGGTACTTACCACAGGAAGCTTTGTAGTATAGAAGCTTTTTGATATCACTGTGCAGAGCCACATAAATCCCAGGAAAAGGACAAATCCCACAACAATCTTTTTCTGCATTCCATTCAACCCCTATTCTTTTTCCATTATTCTTTCAGGCCGGAATAAATGATTCCCTGCTCCAGGTAATCCTGCCCCATGACAAATACAAAAGCTGCGGGTATCAGAGTAATCAGCGAGGCGCAGAAAGCATAGCCTGCCTGTACCCAGGTAATCTCCGGCAGGTACAAAGATAACGGCCAAAGCGCTTTGTCGTCCAAAAAGGCCATAGGCTGTTCCATCATATTCCAGTATTCCAAAAATCCCAGCACCATGGCAGACAAGATGCCGCTTTTCCCCAGGGGAAGCCCCATGCGGAAAAAGACCGTAATCTCTGCCGCGCCGTCCACCCTTGCCGCCTCAAAGAGCTGCCCCGGAATGCACCGGAAGCCCCCATAGGTTAAAAAAATCGGGAACGTAGAAAATATGGCGGGCAGGACCACCGCCTGCTGGGTATTCAGCAGTGACAGCCTGTTAAGTACCAGGTAGCTGGAAAGCATGGTCACCTGGAAAGGCAAAAGCATCAGTACCACATACAGCGCAAACAGCAGTTTTCCTGCCCGTACTTTGTACACCGCAAAGGCCCAAGCAGCCGGGACACCCACAAGAAGCTGGCCTGCCAGAATGCATGACACCATTTTCATGGAGTTCCAAAACAGCACAAAAAACTGGGGCGTTAGGAACAGCAGCTTTCCATAATTATCAAAGGAGGGAAAATCCGGCACCAGTTTCCATCTGATAAATTCTGTCCCCTCCATAAAAACCGGGCCCAGATAATCTTTCAGCTCATATCTGTCCATCACAGACCCGGTAATTAAAACCATTACCGGAAGCGCCACAAATATCCCCGGGAGTATCAATGCAGTTATGACCAATGTTTTTTGAATACCTGTTAACAATCCGGACTTCATAAATTTTCCCATTTCTTTAAACTTCTTTATCCCACACCTTCTGCAGCCCCAGAATCACAGCAAACAAAAAGCCCCCTGTGCATACCGCTGCTGCCGCCATTTTATCAAATTCCAGATTCACAAACCAATTATTGAAAGTATGCTGCAGCAGGTAAATGCTCTTATGGGGATATGCCCCCGCCACCAGATAAGCCTCCCTGTAAATCTTAAATGAATTTAAAAAAGACAGGATCACAATGGTGTAAAGGGTTCCCTTTAAGTTGGGGAGGATGATGTAAATGACCCGCCTAAGCCCCCCTGCCCCATCCACCTTTGACGCCTCTATCAGTTCTTCCGGGATACTTAATATACCCGCAAGCCAGAGAACCACCGTATAGCCGGTATTTTTCCAGATATAACTAAACACCAAAACCCAAAAGGCAGCTTCTGTCCCCAGATAATCATTATGTATCTCCCCCCAGGCACATGTCCACTCCCCGATTTTGGAAAGAAACAGGTTTAAAAACCCCTGTTTGTAAAAAAACATTTTCCAGACCATGACAATGGTTGCCGTAGGCATAGCCAAAGGAAACAGATAAACAGATTTGACCAGCCCGGCATTCTTTAGCCTGCCCAAAGGGAAGGCAACCAGAAACCCTATCAGTACCAGAAGGGGAATACACACAAGGGTAAAACGGATGGTATTGGAAAGGGCTACCAAAAACGCCTGGTTTTGAAATATCGTTTTGTAATTATCCACGCCCGTATATTTTCCCGTGACTGCCGTTGTGAAAGACCTTTTAAACACGTCCATAAAAGGGGCAAGCACAAACAGGGCCACGCCTGCCAGGCTGGGTGCCATAAATATAAAAAATGCCCTTCTGTCTTTTCTCTTCTTCAAACCCATGCCTCCTATTCCACTCTGCCATAACTGCCTTCACGGTTCCTTTACCGCAGAGCCATTTACGGCCGCAAAAATCTTGCGTCCGCAAATGCTCTGGGCAGCCTGGCTGCCTTCCTGCATGTTTATTCAGACATGTAAATAGAAACTCTCTGTTCTATGGCATCCACTGCCTCCTCCAGGCTCTGCTTTCCCTGGATATAGCTGGTGCCTTCATTATAAACCGCTTCCTCCAGTACCTGGTCTGGCACATAAGGTACCCTGACCTGTTTCAGCCATTTTTCCGTCATCTCCTTCTGCCCGTCGCTGAACCAGTAGATATCAAAAGAAATAAAATCACCCTCCGGGCTGCCTGTGCTCATATAGCTATAAATCCCTTCTGCGCTTAAGTATTTCTCATCTATGGTAAAGAGCGCCTCAAGGCCGCCCTGTGTTACTGTAAACCCTTTAAACAGGGAAGACTGGTTACTCTTTCCGAACAGCGTTTTAATCATTTCCTTTGCCGCATCCATCTGCGTGGAGGCAGCATTGATGCCTACCAGTGTTTTGGGCACAAATACATCTTTGCTATGGCCGTTTAACGGCTTAAACGCATGGTCTTCAAATCCCTTTACTTTATTGATGGAAAACAATTCCGTAATCTGGGTTCTGTAAGAGGCCGAGCCGCACTGGACCGGAATGCCCTCCCCGATAATGGCATACCATCCTATACTGCCAAGGAAATCGGAATCTTCCAGCTCCACGCCGTAATATTCCATGATATTTTCACTTCTTTTCCTGTAACCGTCGATAAATTCCTCTTCCAGGCCGTCCATCTGGGCGTCATAAATCCTTTTCGTCTGCTGCAGGAAATCACTGATCCTTTCCTTATTGATCCCTCCTGTCTCCGTTTTCCATTCCGGGGCTGATACCATGGCAAACAGGCGCATGATCCCCTTTTCCGAACAGATTTGGAGAATATCACTTCCGGGATTTTCCTTCCTGAGCCGCTCCACCAGCTCCGCCAGGCTTTCCAAATCTTCCACGCCGGAGAGATCCCCTTCTTTCCCGCTTATCAGGGGAAGCATGATTTCACAGGGCAGCATGTAAACTTTCCCGTCCTTCCGGAAGGCTTCTATAATATTGTCAAAGGGTTTACTCTCTGCATCCATTTCATTGATGCACTCTGTCAAATCCAATAACATCCCTTTGTCAATATAGGAACCGGCAGGCATACCGTCCAGGACCAGTACATCCGGCCCCTGCCCTGCCATAATCTGGGTATTCAACTTTTTCAGTGCATCCTCCCTGGTAACAGAGCTTTCCTCTCCCATGCCAACCTCATATTCCACATATATCCCAGGATTATTTGACTGGAAGAGCGTAACTGCCTGGCGTATAGTATCGCTGTCCTCTAAGCTGTAAAGTTTCAGCCGCTCATTAGGCACTGTGGGAATATCCGGGTTGTAAGTAAAGCGCACCAACTGTTGCCCGGTGAGCAGTGCCAGGAATTCATTATCCGCAAGCGCAGCCATGCCGAAAAAAATGTAAGCCGGATTGCCAAAAATGGACAGGTTTGCGTCTATCACCTGTTCCATGGCTCCCCCTCCGATCACATGGCGGTGCAGCCCCTTATCCCCTGCAAGATAGAGCACATTCTCTTCTCCCGGGAAAAAGAACATGGTATAGCAGTCAACGGTGCTGTAGTTCCTGTTTTTATAATTTTCATTTACAAAATCTACTAATACCTCATCTGCCACATATTCTTTCTTTTCTATATCATACAGCAGCATTTCATCCATGTGTTCCCCGTCTATCACCATCACATTCCCAACAAACTCCAGGTGCTGGGGCCTTCCGTTAACCGTAAGGAACTTCTCGCTGCTGCCATCCTCTTTGATCTCATAGATATTTCTGCCCAATGTAGTGACAAAAACTCTTCCTGAACCTGAAAACCATACACTGCTGATCCAGGAATCTTCCTCCACGATGGGTACCTGGAAGGGAATTTTAGTACCGTCCGGCTTTACCAAAAGTCCTTCTGTATTAATATTCCCATTTCCTTCCCCTTCCTCCTCCTTGCTGCCATCTTCATAAATAATCCCAAAGGTACCGTCTGCCCCACAGGATATGGAAGTAACATAAGACTTTTTTTCCTTTACGATTTCCGTAAGCCAGTCCATTTCCTCCATTTCCCAGGTAGTGCCATTATCCCTGGATATAACCTTGCCATTATAGCGGTCAGGTATCACAAGCGTCCCATCCTGCAGCCTGGTGATCCTAAAAGAACTTAAGCAGTATTCTGACATATCCATGGTACTTTCCACATACCTGCCCATGGCAGTATTTTCCCCTGTCCCATCCTGGCTGTCTGATCCCTCTTTCTTACCATCATCCTGTTTTCCATCCTCCCCGCCGGAAACGCCCTCCCCCTCATTTGCCTGCCCCTCCTGCGTGCCTGTATCTTTACTGCCAGTCCCGCATCCTGCAAGGGACAGCGCCACCAATGATACAGCGCACAAAAGTGCAATAAACTTTTTCTTCATACCCTTCTCCTCCTTTTCCTTTCCCGTCCTCCGGAAACCCTCCCGGCCCGGCAGAATCTGCCATTCACAGGCATCGGCAAATTGTTTTGCCTCACTATCCTGATCATAGCAGGGGAATCTCTAAGTTTTCTCTAAAACAAATATTTTATATAAATTTATATATTATTACACTGTCAGCCATATATTCTTTATCCGGGGTTACAAAATATCCCTCCAACGAAAGGCTTGATCCCTCCTCAATATCAGCAAAAGACGCTTCTGTTTCCGTAACATCCGAGTCTCCGTTAACGCCGCCGTTCTTTACTGTATGCAGCATGTATCTGGTGTCTTCAGAAAAGTTCACAGTAACCAAAACTTCTTCCCCACTGCCTTCCGCTGGCGCATACATCAATAAAACCCCTTCTTTCTCTTCTGTAAAACTCCTACTGACTACAATACTGGCATCTCCTATGCTCTTAACACTTCCCTCTAATTTTTCCGCATTGTCCCTTGCGGTATTCCCATCCCCTGGCACCTCTTTACTGCCCGGGTTATCCATGTTTTCTCCCTCCGGCGCAATTTCCCCTTCCGGCGGCTGGCCTTTTCCCAGATCTGTTTTTTCCACATCCACCGCCACCACAGGCTGTCCCGTTTTCTCCCCACAGCCTGCCACCGCCAAAAGAGAGATGGCGCATAGAATAACCACAGCTTTGATTTTCATAATCCTCATTCCTCCTAACTGATTTTGGACTATCATAGCAGGGAAGTCTCTAAGTTTTCTCTAAAGAAAAGCAGTTAGGAGAATTTCTCCTAACTGCTTCCTTCCAAGCTCTTATAAACCTGGCCAATGGCCTTAAACCAGCTTTTTAGCCCCTATATTTGCCCATCACCTATTGATATGTTATAATGCTTATGTTGTCCAACCTACACCCGGCAACGGGAGGAGGTGTTTACATGGAGTTATTCTTCACATTTCTTGTGACTGTCGCAGCAGGTGTGGTTTGCCACCTCATCAGCAAATGGCTAGACAGGCACGACAAAGGCAACAAATAGCCTAGTGGACGCTTTGCCACTATAAAAAGAAAAGAAGAATCCCTCGACTGTACGCCATTACGGTCGGGGGATTCGTTCTTTGCCTACATGGAATTCTCCACATTTCTTTGCCTGCTGGCATTATAGCATATGCAGATTTTAATTGCAAGATACATTTCGAAACAAAGACTTATCCTTATCTGGCATTCCCGCCCGGCAAATGCCTCATTGCATTTAACAATGCTATTTAGCTAAAATACCATATTCCGCCCGAGGGTCCACATTTTTGATTTTATAACCCTCATTTCTCCTAACTGCTCCCTTCCAAGCACTTATAAACCTGGCCAATGGCCTTAAACCAGCTTTTTAGCTTCTTCATATTTGCCCACGGTGACCCCCAGCCCCTCACAGGCTTTCTCCAATGTGACCTGAAAAAACTGCATGGCACTTTCAATATCCGCCACAAGCCGCCTCGCCTCCCCCCATTCAATCCCTTCTGCCCTTCCTTCTATTTTTCCTTCTATCTTTCCCTGCCGTACATATTGGTCGAATAATTCGCACACAGTAATCTCATCCTCCTCCCTTATTTTCTGCTGTTCCATCCAATCCTCTATATGATCTGTATGGCTCTCCCCTGAAAGTACTTTGATCATCTTGATAAGTGCTGCTTTATGTATAATTTTTCTGTCCGAACGGTAGCCATCCCCCTCTAAAAGCAAATCCGCCTGCCTGCCAAATATCTCCCGCTTTTTCGTAATTTGGGGTAATTAAGCATGGAATTTTTGAACCTTATCATAGCATACAGCCACACATTTTACAATGCTATTTAGTTATTACGGATAAAATTCGTCCCAATTCGGCTTTCCTTTTCCGGAAGGCCGAACTGTTCCTTTCCAAGGGCTATGCTCTTTAGCAAAAATACCATATTCCGCCCAAGGGTCCTCATTGTCTGCAGCCCCTCTTCATCCTTTAAAACTTCTTCCGGGGTATTGCCATGGACGCTGTTCCAATACTGGCTCGACACCACCGGCATTCCTGAAATCGTAAAATATTTATTGAGCCCATCAAAAGTGGCGGAGCACCCTCCCCTTCTTGCCGACACAACGGCAGCCCCCACTTTCATTGTCTTATCCCCGGGCGAACTGTAAAACAATCTGTCCAAAAATGAAACCAGCGTTCCGTTTGCAGATGCATAATATACCGGGGAGCCAACCACAATACCGTCACATGCTGCAAATTTAGGAGCAGTTTCGTTCACCAGATCCTCAAAAACACACTTCCCTTTCTCCCTGCAGGCCCCACAGGCTACACAGCCCCTGACATCCTTATTGCCCACATGGATCATTTCGGTTTCAATCCCCGCCTGATGCAATACCTTTTCTACCTCGCAAAGAGCCGTATAGGTACATCCCTTCCCATGGGGGCTCCCGTTTAATAATAGCACTTTCATTTCCTTCCTCCTCCATTTCCCTGATGAATAGTTTTTCAAAATTATGTTTATTTTATGATACCATATCCCCTGCAAATGGGGCAAGTTTAACAAATAATTTTATCGGGTAACAAAAAAGAGGTAACACAATGTATATTGTGTTACCTCTTTTTTGTTACATTTTCTATATCGGCAACTAGAAATAAAACTTTAGGGCCGGAACGAAAAATTTTAGGCGGGAAGCATGAAAAGTTGTTTTTCCTTCTCAGAGGTTTGTGTCTGCGCTGCATCCACAAACCTGGCAGGCATTTGTGCCTGTGGTTTACAAAGCAACGCAGAAACGAGGAAAATATTATGAATACTGCACAGCCAATAAGAAATGCACAGGATTTACAACGGTTTAAAGAGTACTATCAGGTTGTATGCCCAAACACCCGGAACCATCTGCTTTTGGTAACAGGGCTAAATACAGCCCTCCGCATTTCGGATATCTTACATTTGAAATGGGAACATGTGTATGACTTTGGAACGCACAATTGCAAAGAACACTTATACATTACTGAACAGAAAACAGATAAAAAGTCCATGGTCTTGATCAATGGGAATTTAAAAGAGGCTCTTCTTAAATATAAGGAACACCTGGACAGGCAGGGAACCCCAACATCCCCCGGCAGCTTCCTTTTTGAGAACAGTAACCGAAAGGGGCACCCCATTACCAGGGTCCAGGCGTTCCGGATCATTAAAAAAGCAGCGGCTGAATGCCATTTAAATGGCGTGATTAGCTGCCATTCCCTCCGGAAAACCTTTGGCTACCATGCATGGCAGCAAGGCATTAAGCCCGCGCTCTTAATGAATATTTATAATCATTCATCCTTCCAGACCACGGTCCGCTACCTGGGCATAGAACAGGATGACAGGGATAGTATCTTCCGCAATATTGATATTTAAAACAGCCAAAAAAGAGGCAACACAATATACATTTTGTTACATGGATTAGTATCTTACAAAACAGGCAAAATATTTCAAGGAGGAAAAAATGTTAAGGATGTCTATCGCCGCTGAAGAATACCTGATGCTCGGCAACGATATTAAAATCATTTTTTTGGGGGGCACCAAAAATCACATAAGAATCATGATAGATGCGCCCAAAGATGTAAACATCGTCAGGAGCCGGGTGCTTGAAAGGAAAATCACTGACCTGGAGGAACGGGAAAAGCTCCCAAAATATTACCGCCAGGAAGAGCATCCTGAAAAATATAAAAAACCTGACAGCCAGTAATTCTTTCTGGTAATAAACGGGTGTGCCGCTGGTATGCCAGGGCCCGGCAGATAGCAGGGCATCCGGTTTATTATAAATAATTATGTAAATGGAATTGCATAAAAACAAACACATGGAGGTAAATACTATGGTAGTACAACACAATTTAACCGCAATGAACTCTAACAGAATGTTAGGACTCACAGCAAAGACACAGGCGAAATCCACAGAGAAGCTCTCTTCCGGTTACAAGGTGAACCGTGCCGCTGATGATGCAGCAGGCCTGGCTATTTCCGAAAAAATGAGACGCCAGATTAGAGGCCTTACGCAGGCTTCCTTAAATGCCCAGGATGGCATCAGCGCTGTACAGACAGCAGAAGGCGCATTAAATGAAGTACATGATATGCTTCAGAGAATGAACGAGCTTGCAGTGAAATCAGCTAACGGTACAAACCAGAGTGAAGACCGCAGTTATATCCAGTCAGAAGTGGATGCACTGATCAGCGAAATTGACCGTGTAGCCAAAACAACAACATTTAATGAGCAGAATCTTCTGGATGGAAGCTGGAGTAACGGAGTTGACCTGCAGGTTGGGGCTGAGGGAACAAGCGGAAACAGAATTTCCGTTTCCATTAATGCAATGGACTCAGCCGGAATCAGTGTAAGCAGCTTGACAAGTTCAGGCGTGTCAAGCCAGGCCAATGCACAGAACGCAATCAGCACCATTAAAGCTGCCATGACCGCAATCAGTAAACAGCGTTCCGACCTGGGTGCTATTCAGAACAGGCTTGAGCACACTATCAATAATTTGGATAATGTAGTTGAAAATACCACCAGCGCGGAAAGCCAGATCCGTGATACCGATATGGCTACAGAAATGGTTAAGTATGCAAACAACAACATTTTGGCACAGGCAGGCCAGGCTATGCTGGCTCAATCCAATCAGGCTAACCAGGGTGTATTATCGTTGCTTAGCTAATCAGAATTACAAAACTACCAATAAAAAGGGGGCTGGCTTTTACCAGCCCCTTTTTCCCTGGAGGATTTATGAAGCTTAAAGAACAATGCCAGGAGCTATTACGGCTAAAGGCAGAAATTGGCCAACAGTTAAAAAAAGGAACTGATTTTAAGGCAATCAAGCATCTCATGCTTTATTTGGCCGGGGAAAAATTTTATTCCAAACTAAAGTGTTTAGATAACCAGCTTGCCGAACTTGACCTTTTTTTTAATATTTGGCTGGAAGAAAAAAAGGATTTATCTAACCTGGGAATAGAAACGGACATCTTCAGCGGGATTTCCAGTCTCAGGGATGTGGAACAGAAATACCTGAAAATCCTATATTGCGGCCTGCGGATAGAAAACGCTGTCCCTGATGCCTATATTGGCCAAGCCCTGGAATGGCTGGTACAAGAACATATAAGCGGCCTGGCAATCGGAAAAATTATTGTATCGGAAACCTCAAGAAAGGAAGAAAACCTTCTGTCTATAGCCCAGCGCCTGAGACAGAAGGGAGAGATTCTCAATACCCTTTTGCTTTTACAATACGCAAATAAAACCTTTCCCGGAAATGAGCAGCTGCTGCTGGAAGAAGCTGGCCTCTGGCTAGATGGGATGCAATGGGAAAGGGCTTTGGAAAATCTGTTAAAAATAGAAAGTCCAACAGAGCAGGCCAAAGAGTTGGCTGCGGAATTACAACAGGTGGCGAAAAATGGCAGATAAAAATAAAATTTCTTTTATTATATGTACCAATGATGAACTGCAGCTTCAGGAATGTTTGATGTATATAAATCTTTTACACATTCCGGAAGGCTACCAAACAGAAGTGATCACTGTGACAGATGCCGTTTCTATGGCATCAGGCTATAACGAAGCTATGAGAACATCTGATGCAAAGTATAAAATTTATCTCCACCAGGATACCTTCATCATAGAATATCATTTTCTCGACCGCCTATTAAAAATATTTAAAAAGGACAAGGCAATCGGCATGCTGGGAATGGTAGGGGCAGAAACTTTATCCAAGGATGGTGTCATGTGGCATGAACAGCGGTGCGGAGGATTCTACCGTTTAGAAGAACTTGTAGAAAAGGGGGCAAAAGCTAACCTGCAACGCCTGAAGAAAGGCATAAAAGAAGTTGAAGCCGTTGATGGTTTTTTAATGGCCACGCAATACGACCTGCCCTGGCGTGAAGATATTTTTCACGGCTTTGACTTTTATGATGTATCCCAATGCATGGAATTCCGAAGGGCTGGTTATAAAATCGTAGTCCCCTCACAAAAAACAGAGTTGGTAATCCATTCTTCCGGCTGCCTGTCATTATGGAATTATAATATGTACCGGGAGACCCTGCTAAAGGAATATCCTGAAATAGCATTCTCCAAAAAGGCCCAAAAGAGAATACTGTTCCTCCACAGCAAACAAATACAGTTAATCGGAATCCCTTTTGCCCTTGTGCAGTTAGGCCATAGGGTGGATATATCAAATACGGAAGTCTCCCTAGGAAACACTGTTGGCTTAAACCTGGAAGTGCAAGAGTTATTAGAGGAAGAGCTGGAAGAAGGGCATTATGACCTTGCAGTAACTTATGACTTTTGCCGGGAAGTATCCAATGCCTGCCAAAATTCCCACATCCCCTATTATGCATGGGTTTATGACTCTCCTTTAATGGATCTATATAGTAAAGAAGCACTGAATGAAATGAATTATATCAGCGTGTTTGACAGAAAACAATATGGACGCTTAAGCCTCCTGGGCCTTAAACATTTATTCTATCTTCCGTTAGCCCCGGAAATTGATAATTTCGGCGCTGTACATATCGGCAAAAGGGATGAAAAGAAATATTCCTGTGATATATCCTTTGTTGGCCGCTTATACAATAACCGCGGCTTTGAACAAATTTTTGATGATAACAGCAAAAGCTTTTTAGAAGAGGCGGAATCCTTGATCCGGCAAATGGACTGTACATGGAATACGTCAACCACTATTTTTGACAAGGCATCGGAAGAATTAATCAGCTATATGGCATCGAAACAGCAGGAAGATACCTGGAAAGCCTGGAATGTTAATAAACGTTTTTTCTGCGAAAGCATGAAACTGGCAAGAAAATGCAACGAAACAGAAAGGATACATCTCTTAAAAGCACTGGAAGAGAGGTTCCATATCGTTGTATATGCCGATGATTCTGCAAAAGAAATATTAAAGGATTTAACCGTAAAGCCCTGGCTGGACTATGGGAGCGAGATGCCCAAGGTATTCCATCTTAGTAAAATCAATCTTAATATTACATCAAGGAGCATTGAAAGCGGAATTCCCCAGAGAGTGTGGGATATTCTGGCAGTAGGCGGCTTTTGCCTGACCAATTACCAGCCCGAGCTGGATGAGTATTTTGAGGTAGGGAAGGATTTGGAAGTATATCATAACCTTGAAGAGTTAGAAGACAAAATAGCCTATTACCTCACCCATGAAAAAGAACGGTTAACGGTTGCAATCAATGGCTACAAACGGATAAAAGATCATCATTCTTTAAAAGCCAGGCTCAGGCAGGCACTGGATTTCATCATGGAAGAAGAATGTAGCCCACTATAAAAACAGCCCGGCATATAGGAGCAATTTATGGAAACAAAAATCTTTTTAACCATATACCAGAACATGGAAGCCCTTCAATTAAACCTGAATTACTTAAGGACAATTTCCGGCATATCCAATGAGGATATCATTATTATTGATATGGGGTTCGACAGCCATATCAGGGCATGGGCCATGGGGCAGAATGACTATAACTACATATGTGCGGAAAAACTGGAAAACTATGCCTGCATTATGAACACTGCAATAAAGGAATTTTCATCCACCGAAAATATCATGGTCCTCAATGGGAATATCCTCTGCCTGGGAAACTGTATCCAGAAATTAGAAGAAATCAGCAATAGCCAGGAAAATATTGGCGCTGTCATCCCGGTAGATTATGCCGCAGCCTTTCCCCAAAAGACAGATCTTCTGAAAGTGCTGGAAACGCCCATAGACACAGCCTTTGAGCCCAAGGTGCAAACGGCGATGAAATTACCATACCAGTGTGTGTTTTTTGCCCGTAAATTTATTGACCAAATCGGGCCAATGGATGAGGCCTTATCCTTACCAGATACCGTAATGCTGGACTACTCCTTCAGGGGATTGTCCCAAAAGTGGAATTTCGTATATGCCCAGAATATTTTTACTTATGAAATCACCCCATCTGTTAATTATTATGCCGCTTTCCTTACGGAAAACCAGGATAACAATACTTTAAGGGAAAAATGGGGCATGAACTACTTCAATACTGCCCCTAACGAAAATCTGGTCCATGCTATCCAAAGGCAAAGGGATGAGGCATTTACAGTATTAGAGATTGGATGTGACTGCGGCGCCAATCTGGTGAGAATCAAAAACCTATTTCCAAAAGCCCGGTTATATGGGGTTGAAATTAATCCCACCTCTGCGGCTATTGCCTCTGGATTTTGCCAGGTCCTATCAGCTAATGTGGAAGAATGCTGCCTGCCATATTCCGGCCAGTCGTTTGATTATATTTTATTCGGAGATATCCTGGAACATTTAAGGGATCCTGAAAAGGTTGTGGGCTATTGCAGGCATCTTCTTAAGCACGGCGGCAAAATTGTTGCCTCAATCCCAAACCTGATGCATTATACTGTGCTGAAATCACTGCTTAATGGCGACTTCACTTATCAGGACATGGGCCTGCTTGACAGGACACATATTCACTTTTTCACTTATAACGAAATCGTCAGAATGTTCAATAGGGCTGGCTATGAAATCACTTTCTGTACATATACATCAGTCCCAAATATGCCAGAGGAAGACAGCCGGTTTGTAGAGCAATTAAAGCAAATCGGCTCAAGTGAATCCTTTTTCTATCTGGCCTTTCAATACCTGGTAGTGGCAAAGCCCAAAGGCCAATGATATCCCAGGGCGTACTATTGCGGAGAACAATCTGATATGAAAATATTATTATTGACAGAAGGGGATATTTTCCCGGATCTTCTACAGGACTTAAAGCAATTATTAACATCCGGATGCCCAAACCTTATAGAACATGATACCCTCAGTGCTGGCAACCTGCAAAAGCACCAGTGGTCCGGTGCCCAAATGGTGGTCACTGTCAACCTGTCCGGATTTGAGTTTACTACCCTCACAGGCGGCATTTCCTATAATTTGTGGGACACCAAATTTGTCCACTTTTTGTTAGGGCAAAACCTCAGAAATGAAAGATTTCTGGCAGGCCCGTTGAGCATCTCCATGTTTTTTTATTGCATAGGCCAGGCATATATGGATGGGCTGCTGGAAAAATATCCGGATTTGCCTTATCTGGAAAAAATTAACGGCTGGCAGGAAGGCGGCACCGAAGATAGCGCCAGGGAAAATGCAAGGAAAATGGCTGCCATAATCTACAGGACAGCCAGGAAATGCGGGCTGCCCCTCCAGCTTTCTTTGGATTTAGAGGCAGAATTTTATTTTCAGCAGTTAAAGCTTGACCAAAAAGAAACCCTTTCCGCCCTGCGCCATATTGGCCAGGTAGCCAATAACGCATTGGCAAGCAATGACATCCCCTCCCTGCTTTCCCTGATTCCTTATATTGAATCCGGAAAAGGGAAATTGGCATGGGAGTATAAAGCAGAAGCCCGCAGGCTCTACAGGATACTGTCCATAATTTATTTAGAGACATCCTACCATCTGCCCCCGTTCTGCTTGGGCTGTGAAAGCAAAGAGGCGCTGCTGGAAAAATATTTAATCACGCTATTTGCCCTGCGCCGCCTACATTTCAGCCTGTCTGAAAAATCCAAAACAGAGGCAGGGCAATTTTTGCGCTCTGCCAATCTATCCCCTTTTGCCATCCATTTAGCCCTGCAAAGCGAACTGGCGCTTTCCGGCATGGATATGTACCAGGCACTGGAAACACTGTACTGGTCTTCCTGGGGCGAAAATGAGAAAAGCCTTTATGGGAAGCTGAAAGAGTCTGTAGGAAGAGAGCCCCAATATGAATAACAAAAAATTTTGTTTTATTATATGTACAAATAACCCTGCCTATCTGGAGGAATGTCTCCATTATATCCAGCACCTGGCCATACCGGAGGGCTATAGTACGGACTTTATTACGGTAACAGGGGCAGAGTCCATCACCTCAGCCTACCAGGGCGCCATGGAGCAGTCAGATGCCAAGTACAAGATTTACCTGCATCAGGATGTATTTATCCTGAACAGGCGCATCCTGGCAGATATCCTCTCCATCTTTTCATCCCATGAGGGGATCGGGATGATCGGAATGGTAGGCTATGAGGCAATCGCCTATGACGGAATCATGTGGCACATGGAGCGCCTTGGCGCCCTCTACCAAAAAGAACCGGAAAAGCCTTATGTGGATTACCAGAAATATCAATACTCGGTCCATTCAGACAAATACAGGTATGCAGCAGTGGCAGACGGCTTTTTCATGGCCACCGCTTATGACCTTCCCTGGAACACCACCGAACTGGACGGCTTTGATTTTTATGATGCCTTCCAATGTATAGAATTCCTTAAAAGGGGCTACAAAATTGCCATTCCCATGCAAAGGAATCCCTGGTGCCTCCATGACGATGGAGGCCTGCCGGATTTAAGCCAATATGACAAATACCGCCAAATATTTTTGAAAAAGTACCAAAACATCCTGGGAAAGGATTACCGGCAGATTATAGAACTGTACAGCCAAGAAAGGGGTGGCCGCCATGAAAATATTACTTTTTGATTCGGGTTCATATATATATTGGGATATTCTTGTCGCCCTCAGGGATATGGGACATTCCTGCCAGACGATTTATTATCATTTTAAAGACCGCTATGAGGATCTCTTTTTTGAGGAACGCCTGGAGCAGTGTTTAACAGAAACTGCCTATGACCTGATGTTCAGCATTAATTTTTTCCCGCTGGCTGCCAGGGTGTGCCAGCGATGCCATATAAAATATATCTCATGGTCATATGACAGCCCTCTGGATGAAAGGCTTCAGGATTATTTCCCTTATGAGATGAACCAAATTTATTTATTTGACCGGTCAGAGGCAATTGCTTACCAGGGCAAAGGCTTCCAGAATGTGCACCATCTCCCTTTGGCAGTGAATGTTGGCAGGCTGGATGGGCTGCTTAAGCACCCTGTCCCCACCCAGGATTACTGCTGCGGGATTTCTTTTGTCGGGCAGTTATATGATTCCCCCCTGGAAACCCTGCTCTCCCCTGCCAGGGACTATGACAAAGGGTATTTAGAAGGGCTCCTCCAGGCACAAATGCTTGTGTATGGATACTATTTTATAGAAAGCCTGATTTCTGATAAGGTTTTAGAAAGCCTGAACCATTCTTACCAGAAATTAGGCCAAAGGACAACGGCCCTTACTAAGCAGGGGCTTTCCCATGCCCTTGCAAGAGAAATCACCCACAAAGAACGTACCGAACTTTTAAGGCAGGCTAACAGGCGCTTTGACACACGGCTGTTTACTTATCCCAAACCACTGCCGGAAGGAATGCCTGCCAATTATGGGCCGCTGAAATATTACCAGCAAATGCCTTTCGTATTCCGCCACAGTAAACTTAACCTGAATATTACATTAAAAGATATACACACAGGGATCCCTTTACGGGCCTTGGATATTATGGGATGCCGAGGTGCACTGCTGTCCAATTACCAGCCGGAACTTGCAGAATTATTTGAAGACGGCAAAGATGCCATTTTATATGAAAGTATTGAAGATGCCCTGGAAAAAATGGATTTTTACCTGAAAAGGGATGGCCTGCGTGAGAAAATCGCCCGAAATGGGTACCAAAAGGTACGGGAGCGCTTTACCTATCCCAGCCGCCTGGCGCAGATATTCAGCCGTCCCATTTGAAAAAACGGCGGCTTTGATTCCTCAAAACCGCCGCCAGAACAACCACATCAGCAAATCGCATTGTTCATTTTATTGCCCTCTCAATCGTATCCAGCATTCCATGCAGGTCGCTTACTGATAAGCCAGCCAGCTTTCCCCGCTGGGCAGCAGCAGTTAAGGCGGCTTCAGCCTCCTTCAAATATTTATCACGGACCAAAGCTTCATTGATTTTCTTTACATACACACCTTTTCCGGGCATTGTCTGGACGAACCCTTCCAGCTCTAATTCACTGTATGCCCTGGTAGTAGTTACCAAACTTACCTGCAAATCACGGGCAAGCTGGCGAAGGGAAGGAAGTGGCGCGTTTTCAGGTAATTCACCTGTCAAAATTGATGTTTTGATTTGTTCTTTGATTTGCTCATAAATCGGTATTCCAAATTGGTTGGATATAACAATATTCATTATTTGCGTCCCTTTCCCCAGCGGTTTCTGCCTTTCTAATTTGCTGATAATACCATATCCATAGGCTGGCTGCTGATTTATCATGGGCATAATTAATACAAAATCCAAGTGTGCCGCCCTTAATTTGTATTCCTTCCATCGGCATGTGACTTACCGTTATTGTACGGCAAGTACAGATTAGCATAAAAAGAGTTTTATGTCAATCATGCCCTACCTGATTTTTCCTATTGCAAAAAATATCCAATTATAAATAATTTATCACAACATATGGGAGGATTTTTTTAGAAATTCATGTTACAATGAATTATAATGCTAAAAAAGGATGAGACTATGAGAATATTACTTGCAGAAGATGATGAACAGCTTAACCAGACCCTTACCATCCAACTGGAGTTGGAAGGCTTTACCGTCGATCCCTGTTTTGATGGTGAAGAAGCCTGCTTTTATGGGGAACAGAATATCTACGATATCATTCTACTGGACCGGATGCTTCCCGGAATGGAAGGCTCCCAGGTGGTTTCCTCATTGCGCAAAAAGGGGATTACCACCCCCATTATTTTGCTTACAGCCCTTGGGGCCATATCAGATAGGGTAACAGGCCTTGATGCAGGAGCCGACGATTATCTGGTCAAGCCCTTTGCCATTGAAGAACTGCTTGCCAGGATCCGCTGTATCACCAGGCGTCCCTCGGGCATGAACAACGATGATATCCTGCCAGTAGCAGATATCAAATGGCACACCCGCGAATGCCGCCTTACAGGGCCTGAGGGGAGCTGCACCCTGTCCAAACGGGAAGCCGCCCTTCTGGAAACCTTCCTGCGCAGGAAAAACCAGACCCTGTCCAGGAACCTCCTTCTCCTGAAAGTATGGGGGCCGGACAGTGATGTGGAGGACGGCAACCTGGATAACTATATCCATTTTCTCAGAAGGCGCTTAAAAGGTGTTGGCAGCCACCTGAATATCAAAACCATCCGGGGCATCGGCTATTGCCTGGAAGATAAACACACCCCATAGCCAGGCGCCGCCAACGCTAACGGATTCTGACTGCCAGGAGAATGAACCATGTACCAAAAAGTGCATCTGCGCCTTACCGTATTATGCTCCGGCATCACTGCGGTAATTATGATCGTTATGTCCCTTTGTTATCTGTATGTATCTGAAACAGGGCTGTATGGAAACCACTTCCATTCCTTTCAAAACCATATGAACACCATCACCGCCAATCTGGAACAGCAGTCCGTGATCTCCATGGAATGGCTTTCCAAAATGGAGGCCCAGGGTAACTATACCTTTTTCGTGCTGGATAACGGGATTTCCTTCCTATACAACCAGGTCTCCCAGGAGACGGACTCTTCCAGGAAAAAGCTTCTGGAAGAAAGCCTGGCGGCTTATGGAAGCAAGATCACGGCCAGCGGAACAGCGGATGGAAGAAAAGTCTCCCCCTATGTCTCCTACCATACAGAGTTCCCATTCACCTCCCCCTCCACAGGGGAAGGCTTTTACAGTTCCGTGATCCACATCGAAAAAAATTCCTCCCTGCTGCAGGTGATCATCCTCTCCTCTCTAAGGCCCCTGAAAGAGCAGATCTTCCACCAGCGTATCCGTTTCCTGTTGATTGACCTGGGGGCTGTGGCAGTGCTGTCCCTTTTCTCCTGGGCTTTCACCGGGAGGCTCTTAAGGCCGATCCTGGAAAACCAGCAAAAACAGGTACAGTTTGTGGCAGCCGCCTCCCATGAATTGCGCACTCCCCTGGCTGTCATCCTTTCCTGCGTTGAATGCTGCCAGGGCGGGCAAGGGCAGGGCAAGTTCCTGAAAATCATCAAGCAGGAAAGCCTGCGCATGTCCTCCCTGGTCAACGATATGCTGCTGCTCTCCGGCTCGGACAACCACCGTTTCCCCATCAGCAAAGAGCCCGTGGAGCTGGACACCCTGCTGATGAATACCTGTGAATCCTTTGAGTCTATGGCCAGGGAAAAATCCCTTTCCCTTTCCATTGGCCTGCCGGAAAATATCCTGCCCCCATGTTCCTGCGACCCTGGCCGTATCCAGCAGGTGGTCTCCATACTTCTCCACAACGCCATCAGCTATACCCGTGAAGGGGGAAAAATAAACCTGTCCCTTTCCTACCAAAAAACTTCCCTTGAAAAAGGAAACTTTTCCATTTCCGTCAAGGATAACGGTATTGGCATTTCCAACGAAGATAAGAAAAAGATCTTCGACCGCTTTTACCGGGCGGAGAGATCCCGTACCGCCAAAGGGCACTTTGGCCTGGGCCTATCCATTGCCTGGGAGATCGTTGCTACCCACCAGGGCAGTATCTCTGTGAAAGATTCTGAAACTGGCGGTTCCCTGTTTACAGTCACCCTCCCCCAATGACCGGTTTTTCTATACAGGGGAAATGTCCCCAGCTACCCCTCCATTTTTAATCCCAGGCACCTGACCCTGGCCTGGAAACTTTTGTATTGCCTCTCAGTGATAAAGTCCTCTCTTGTTATCGGTTCCGTAAAATGAAAGTCCACCTGGCCCATGGCCTTCTGCGCAGCCTGCTTTATGGTCATGCCGCCGAATTGATAGGGCGCATCCATATCCATCATAAAATCAATATCAAAAGCGTTGTTATGGTCAAACAGCGGATGGCACCCCAAGATCCCCATGGTCTCTGTATCATAAAAAAATCCCCAGTTCTGCCCATGCCTGTCCCTGTTGCTGATAAGGAAATCCACGATCCACATTTTATAAATGCTCTCCCCATCGATCTCAAACATCCTCTGGTCTGGGTCGATCCCATTCACATGGCAATAAGAAATAAATTCCATCCCCGTCAGGATGGCTTTACGCTCTGTGGTCATGCAGGGGCACATGCAGACATACTTCCCTTCATCCTCACCGGCTTCATAATGGACATGTTCCACGTTCATCTTATCCAACAGGCCGGAGCACATGACTTCTATCCGGGATTCCGTATTTCCGTTTGCGCCCAGTTTATAAAGCCATAATAGGGAATCCCCATGCCTCCTCCAAGCCTTGGCATAAGCCCCGTTTGTGGTCAGCTCCGGAGTGACCAAAGACCCCTGTAATGTAAGGGATTTTCCATGCAGGGCCACCTGGGCCAAAATCTCATTCAAAGGGTTTTCCCTGACATTTACCTGGCGCCAGGATAGCTCCCCATCCTCCTCAAATTTCAGCCAGTACGGATCCAGCACCGACACCGCCCTGCAGGCAAGGGCTATCTTCACCTTCTGCTCGTCCGTTCCCACCTGCTCAAAATGGCAGAGGTTATATATCCATTTGGCATTCGCCCGGCTTAGGGGCAATACCCGGTTGGCCAGCCAACTGACGACAGCTTCCTCATTTTTCCTGGCCAAGACCATCCACTGTGTCATCTCGGCAACCGACACCGTCCCCCCAAGCTCTGGCATCACGCCCAGTTTCCCCCTGATAGGGTAGGGAAGGAATTGCTCCTGGACAACCTCATACTGCATCGCCCCAAGATCCACCTTCATAACTTCCGTATCCCTCATCATTATGGTAAACTTCTTCATATTCTCCATATCAATCGCCTCCTGCAATTTATTGTAACCTGCCTTCCGGTAAATTACAATAAGGGCGGCGGGCAGCGCTGTCCCCGTAAGTAATCATTTAAGGCGCGGGCAGTGCCCGAAAGCAATGTTTCTACAAAATTAAGCCTGATAACATATTGACAGATAACTTATCATAACCTAGAATATAAATTGACAGAAATATTTGCGCCCCAGTTCCAGACTACAGGAACCAGGGCTTTTTTACCGTAGGATCATTTTTTAAATACAAATGGTATCACAGGAGGAACCAACGCCTGCTATGACAAATATCGAAAACCATGTACGCTACATGTATTCAGCCTTAAGCAAATCAGAACAGATCGCTGCCAGTTATTTTCTGGCCCATCCGGACCATATTTTCCAGTATCCCCTGGCGTCCCTTGCCCAGATGTCCCAAACCAGCCAGGGGGCATGGGTACGGTTCTGCAAAAGTATCGGCTATGACGGCATGAAAGGGCTGAAAAACGCCCTTTTCCTGGAAATCAGCCAGGAAAAGGGGGATGAGGATTCCCCCAAGACCCCCTTCCTTGACATCCGCCAGTGCGACTCCATCTCCGTTACCGCAGACCATGTAAGCGCCAACAGCATCCAGGCCATTGAATCCACCAGGAAGTTGCTGGACGAAGGAGCCCTTGAAAGCATTATCCCAATGATCATTGACGCCAACACCATCGGCTGTTTTGGTATCGGTGCCTCCGGGCTTGTAGCGGAAGATCTGTATTCTAAATTTCTCCGCCTGGGCTACCATGTTTTTTTCAGCAACGATGCCCATGTATGCTATGCCTATGCCGCGATCACTTCCCCCAGGGATATTGCCATACTTTTTTCCAATTCGGGGGAAACAAAGGAGATCCTCCGCTTAGGGGAGATCCTGAAAATGTCCGGTACCCCCACGGTAGCCGTTACCCGGCACAATGCCAACAACCCCCTGTCCAAGCTGACAGATTATGTACTCTATACGGACTCCACCGAGATCCTGAAAAGAAGCGGCGCAACCAGCTCCCGCATTGCCCAGCTTTACATATCCGATATCTTATTTATGGCAGTAGCTGGCAGGGATTATGACCGGATAGAAAAAAAGCTGGAATTAAGCTACCGGGGCTGTCACCCTGCATTATCCTGAAACCAGGATGCCGCACCATATGCAGGGTCTTTTTTCCCCTCCGCCACATACCCAGGCAACCCCTCTTTGGCCATCTGCTCCCGCACGAATTCATTGACCATCTTGTTTTTCATAAGCACGCTGCCGGAGAACAGAAGGGGATAGGAACCTTCCCCCAGCCAGGAAAGGCAGGGCCTTATGAGCTTTACCAATTCCCCTGCGGCATTTCTTGCAATTTTCTCTGAAACCTGGTCATTTTTGATTCTCTCTTCCGTCAGTAGCACCGCAAGCCCGGCGATCTCCCTTTTTCCCGTACCGCTGCCATAGACAAAGCCTGTAAGTCCCTCCACAGAATGGATGCAAAGTTCCTGGAAAACCGCTTCCGTGAGCAGGGTCTTTTTTCCCCTTCCGTCATAAGACTGTACCACTGCCTGCAGAATATCCCTGCCAATGGCATAAGCGCTTCCGCCATCGTCGATCAAATGCCCGTATCCCCCTGTCCTGTACAGTCGGCCTGCCTTGTTCCTGGCAAGGCATATGGAACCGGTCCCCGCAATCAGCAGGGCGCCAGGCTCCCCCATCAGCCCGCCCCTTAGGGCGGCCTCATGGTCCCCCATTACCACCACAGGGCACACAAAACCGCATTCTTTTATACATTGCTTCAAAAAGGGGACTGCCCCGGGATTACTGATCCCCGCCGCCCCGATCCCTACCCCTGTGCAGTGGGAAGGGGCAAACCCAAGTTCCTGGCACTTTGCGGCTATCTCCTGCAAATGTTCCCTAATCTGCCCTGGTGGGTAGCTGTTATAGTTGATCCCTCCCGCAGCTATCCGTGCACATTCCCTCCCCTGGCGTAAAATCACTGCCCCGGTGGCAGTGCCGCCGCCATCCATCCCTAATACAAACCCCATCCTTCCATCCTCCCCTTTAACTGTAAAGCCGGAGCCCCTGCACGGACTTGGAAAAAGCATCCCCTTCCTCTTTCCAGCTCCTTTGCAGCTCCTTTAAGCTGGTTTTCCCTTCCAGATATTCCTCCGCCATGTGATTACCGTAAAGAACCTTCAAATGCACTGTGTCCTGGTCCTCTTTCTCCTTCCGGAACGTCACCTGTCCCGGATAACGGTCACAGATAATTTTCATAAGCGTTAAGGCCATGGGAAGAAAATCCTCCTCCGGCGAAAGGGGATGGAATTCCAGCCCATAGCATACTTCCCCTGCATACTTTCCACTCACAGGGATAAATGCCCTTCTGCGGAACACGTAATTATCCCCTGTCCTTTGCTCCCATAAATCGTGATAGACCAGGTCCATATCCACAAAAGGCGCACCATACATTAAAAAGGGCTTCATGCTTCCCCTTCCCTCACTGATGTTGCAGGCTTCAAAGAGACACCCGCCGCTGTAACAAAGCACATTCTCAAAAGCAGGCAAAGCAGGGGAGGGAATGTTCCACAAAAGCCCTGTCTGGGGATACATCATCCGGGATGTATAATTCTCCATCCTGATCACCTTCAGGTCCACCTTTAAGCCAGCATACTCTTTATAATAACCTGCCGCTTCCCCCAGGGTCAGGCCATGGCGCATGGGAAGTTCATAATCCCCCACAAAGCTGTGAAGGGAAGGAAGAATCCTTGGGCCGGTTATCACAGTCCCCCCCAGAGGATTGGGGCGGTCCAGCACCACAAAAGGAATCCCCGCCTCCCCGGCAGCTTCCATGGCATAAGTCATGGTATACAGATAGGTATAATAGCGCAGCCCCACATCCTGCATATCAAACACCAGGAGCTCAATACCCTGCAGGTCCTTGGGGGAGGGCTTTTTCTTTTCCCCGTAAAGGGAGACAATATAAGCCTCCCCCTCCCTCTGCTGGCTCTTTTCATCAATGGCTTCTCCTGCCCCAGCGCCGTTGAAACCATGTTCCGGGGTAAAGATCCGGGCTATGTGGTAGCCCTGTTCCCGGAAAAACATAAGGTTGTCCATTTTCCAGTCACTGGTGATCCCTGAAAAATTGGTAATCAGCCCAATAGCCTTTCCCCTGAATATTTCCCCATACTCCATTATCCTCTCAAGACCCGGAACCGTCCTCATCTTTCTCCTCCTCCCTGGCTTTTCGTTTCTCTATGCCTCCCAGAAAATCCTTATAAATGCCCGGGGATGAATCCGGGATTATGGTTGCCCCTACACATTTTTCATAAAAAGCCGCAGGGCCTACGCTGCCTATGATCCCGTAGCCATATCCCTCTTCCCTCATAGCCCAAAGGCTGGCAAGCAAAAGCTGCTTTCCAATCCCCTTTCCCTGCTCCTCGTCCAGGACCCTGGTAGGGCCGAAAAAGTCCGGCGCTGTGGCATCATAACAGGCATAGCCAATGATTTTTTCCTCCCTGGTGGCAATAAAACAGGAGATGGGCGTATGGGAAAAGCACACATCACATTCTCCCGCTGCGTAAACTCCTGAATGCTCCTTCACCCAGTCCACCACCTGGCGCTTGTCCGGGGACATCGCCCTTCGGATTTGATAATTTTCCTTCTTCATCTGCTCCCTGTCCATCTCCGGCAGATGATACAGCTTCACTAACATATCTGGCATCGAAATATCCTCCTATTCCAGTCCCGCAACTGTCCGGGCTTTTGTTGTTGTTATTTGTTTACCAGTGGATGGGCAGCTGTCCTTTGGGCGTCCATTCCCCTTTGAGCAGTTCCAGCGCTGCCTGGAAGCTTCTGACGGAATATTCCCACATGGCAATGCCTGTGACATTTGCTGGAAGCCCCTTCAAGTCGTATGGGTTTCTGAGGGCAAAAACAATCACCGGCACCTCCAGCTTTGCAAGCCGCTCTATCAGCCTGATCTGCCCTTTCTGCAAATGCCCGTTGTAGGTCCCTATTACTATGCTGCTGTGCCCTTTGGCCTTTTCCGCGATCTCCCGGATCTCTTCTTCCTGGGGATTGGGCGAAAAGATACAGGATGCGCCCCCCAGCTTCCCTTCCATCCATTGGGGGAAGCTTAAGCTTTTATTCTCCACATTTGCCGCCAGAGTGATGCGGTAGGCATAGCACCCTGCAAAGAAAGGATCCTCTCCTGCTTCCGGTATCTTTCCCAGGGGCATTGCCACAGGGGTAATTGTTTCCTTCAGCAGCCTGTAAGCTTCCTGCCTGTCCTGTTCCGATACCAGTTCCCCGGCACTTACCTCCTTCTCTGCATAGGCTTCCTTAAAGGCTAAAATCCTTTTTACAGATTCATCGATCACTGCCTCCGGCAGGCTTCCTTCCTGTACTGCTTTCTCCACCGCCTCTATGGATTCCCTGGCAACAGAAGGGGTATGGGAGATGAGGACGATATCCACTCCTGCCCCCAGCGCTTTTACCACCCCGTTGGCTGTGCCGAAATATTGCTTGATTGCCCCCATTTCCATGCAGTCGCTTAAAATCATCCCCTGGAAGCCATATTTTTTCCTAAGAAGCCCGGTAAGGATTTTTTCTGACATGGTTGCCGGTATTTTCTCCGTCTCCAGGGCAGGGAAAAGGATGTGGGTGCTCATGATGGCGGGGATCCCTGCTTCCACCCCTTCCCTGAAGGGGCGCAGCTCCATTGCTTCCAGTTCCTCCACGGGCTTATCCACCACAGGCAGGCTCAAATGGGAATCCTGGGCTGTATCCCCATGGCCGGGAAAGTGCTTGGCACAGGCAAGTACCTTCTCGGACATCAGCCCCTTTGCCATTTTCATAGCATACGCCCCCACCTGCCCCGGCCCGTCGCCATAGCTGCGGATGCCAATGACAGGGTTATCCTGGTTGCAGTTGATATCCATCACAGGGGCAAGGTCAAAGTTGATGCCCAGCCTTTTAAGCTGCCTTCCCGTAAGCTGTCCCGCAAGATAAGCGTTCTCCGGATCCCTTGATGCCGCTGTGGCCATTGCCCCTGGCACATTCACCAGGTCGTCCGAAAGCCGCACGATCGCACCGCCCTCCTGGTCGATCATAATAAAAGGGGCGATCCCGGTATTTTCCTTTACCTGCTGGCGGAGGCTGCCGCATAGCCCCGAGAGCTGCTCCCCGCTTTCAATATTTTCCCCAAACAATATAATATTCCCTACCTGAAACTCTTTCAGGAAACGGCAGAATTCCTCTGTCAGCCCTGTGCCGGGAAACCCCACCGAAAAACACTGCCCGATCTTTTCCTTAAGGGACATCTGCTCCACTGTCTTTTCCATATACTATACGATACTCCTTTCCTGTTTGCAAACTAAAAACTTATCTTCCCCATCACCACCGGATGCTTTGCCCCGGTTGCTTTCACAGCATTATTAAAATGGCAGCACACCGTTTCGTTTGCCAGGATAGCGAAGGCGACCGCCTCCTTAGCATTGCTGTCCAGATGCAGGTCTTCGTTGGTCACTACCTGGCACTTTGGCAGCGCCTTTTTGAGAAAGCCCATCAGCGTCTTATTGTGGCTGCCGCCTCCCCCTACAATCAGCTGCCCTGGCACCGGGCGGCAGAAATTTTCCATGCCTATACGGATACATTCCGCCGTAAAACAGGTGGCTGTTGCCAGAATATCCAAAAGGGGGAGCCCCATCTCCTCCCCTTTCTCCTCCAGCCGCTGTACATATGACTTCCCATACCGCTCCCTTCCTGTGGTCTTGGGGACAGGGGCTGCCAGGTAAGGATCCGCCAGCATAAAGGAAAGAAGCTGCTGGTCAACCTTTCCTGCTGCCGCCAGCTTCCCTTCCCCGTCAAAAGTACACTTTCCCTTGGTCAGGCGGCCCGCCAGGGCGTCCATTACCATATTCCCAGGCCCTGTATCAAAAGCATAGACCTCTTCCAGGGTGCACCCTGCAGGCAGGACCGTAATGTTACCGATCCCCCCGATATTCTGCAGGGCAATGGTACGCTCCTTTTGACGGTAAAGTAAATATTCCGTATAAGGCACCAGGGGTGCCCCAAGGCCGCCTGCCGCCATATCCCGCACCCGGAAGTCGGAAACCACCGGGCATTCCATCTCCTCTGCTATCACTGCCGCTTCCCCGATCTGCAAAGTGCTGGAAAAGGACTTACCCAGATAGCCCTCCTGTGCGGGGATATGCCATAGGGTCTGCCCATGGCTCCCCACCAGGTCGATATCCCGGGGAGAGATCCCGCATTCCCTGCAAAGCTCCTTGCAGCTTTCTGCAAACAGCCTGCCCAGGAAAAAATTCAAATTGCAGATCCTGTGGCTTCCCCCATAATCTCCTGATGCCGCCTTTAAGATCTCCTCCCTTACTTCCTCCGGGTAGGGATGGGTGATAAAGCCCAGCTGTTCCACCTTTGTGGAAAGCCAGTTCCCTTCTATCCGTACAAGGGCGGCGTCAATGCCGTCCGCTGATGTGCCGCTCATCAGCCCGATCACCAGACGGCTGTCCTTACTTGCCAATTTTTCCATTGGATGCATATTGATACCTCCCGGGCCCTCCTAAACAGAAGCTCCTTCCTTTTGGGCAGCTTTTAAAATTTCCTGTATCCGTCCGTTTTTTTCTTCCAAAAGCGCCTTTGCCTCCTGGCTGCCTGCCCCTGTCAGGATCATGACAATGGCCGCTTTGGCGCTGTATTCACATTCCTTTAAGACCCTTCTGGCTTCTTCATCAGAAGCATGGGTACAGGTCTTTACGATCCTTACCGTCCGTTCCAGGAGCTTTTCATTGGTGGCTTTCACATCCACCATCAAATTGCCGTAGACCTTGCCCATCTGGATCATTACCGTTGTTGAAAGCATATTCAGTACCATCTTCTCGGCGGTCCCGCTTTTTAACCGGGTAGAGCCTGTAATGACCTCCGGGCCTGGCATGGGGGCAATGCCAATATCAGCCATTTGGTCAATGGCAGAATCCGGGCAGCAGGTGACCGCGATTATAGGCGCCCCCTTCTCCCTGGCATATGCCATAGCCCCCAAAACATAAGGCGTCCTGCCGCTGGCGGCAAGCCCCACCAGCACATCCTTTTCACAGAAACCAATTTTTTCCAGATCCTCCCTGCCCTCCTGGCCGTCGTCCTCCGCCCCTTCCTTGGCCCTGAAGATCGCTTCCGTCCCTCCTGCAATGATGGCCTGGATCAGTTGGGGGTCTGTGCCAAAGGTGGGGGGGCACTCCACCGCGTCCAATATCCCAAGCCTGCCTGAGGTGCCGCAGCCTATGTACACCAGCCTCCCGCCTTTCCTTATTTGTCCATAAATCACTTCAGAAGCTTTTGCAATTTTGCCCAGCTCTTTTTCCACCGCAAAAGCCACCTTCTTATCCTCCTCATTCATCAGGCGCACCATTTCATACACGCTCTTTGAATCAATATTGGAGGTATTTTCATTTCTCTGTTCTGTTGCGATGTAATCAAGTTCCACCATATTATGATCCTTCCTTCCTGTTTCACTTTCTTGCTCCTTAACCCTTTACAGAACCTACCGTCATGCCTTTTACAAAATATTTCTGCAAAAAAGGATAAATACAGATAATGGGCAGCGTAGATACAATGATCACCGCAGCCTTCACGGAAATGGCAATGGTTGACTTATCCGCGCTCCCTGCCGCTTCCCCTACCATCATGGTCCCGTTCACAATGTTCCTCAAATACAGCATTACCGGATACTGGTTACTGTTTAAATAAATCAGGGAATTAAACCAGTCGTTCCAGAAAAATACCGCTGAATACAGGCCGATGGTCGCTATGGCTGGCTTTGACAGCGGCACCACGATCTTCCACAACAGCTTCCAGTAGCTCATTCCGTCAATCAGCGCCGCCTCTTCCAGCTCCCCCGGTATGGTCTTAAAAAAGTTGATCAGGATGATCAGGTTAAACTGGTTGATGGCAAAAGGGACCAGCAGGGCAAACCTTGTGCCGGTAAGCCTTAAATAGCTGACCAATAAGTAATTGGGGATCAGGCCTCCCGAAAAAAACATGGTCAGTATCACCATTTTCATAAAGAAATTGTTTCCCCTTAAAAAGTCCTTTGACAAAGGATACCCCAGCATGATCATCATAAGAAGGGAAAAAGCGGTCCCGCAGATGGTATAAAAAAAGGTATTCCCATATGCCCGGAAAAAGTTTGGATAAGAAAAGATCTGCTGGTAGGATGAGAGGTTGATCCCCTTTGGCCAGAAGGTCACTTCATTATTCATAATTGCTGCCGGGTCGGAAAGGGACATGGCGACCATGTAAATAAACGGCAGCAGGCAAACCAGCAGGACCAATATCATCACCAGATTTACCAGGCCGTCAAAAATAAGGTTGGATTTTGCTGTCTTTTTATGTTTTCCCATGGCTATCCCCCTTAATAGATTCCGTCCCCTGTCACCTTCTTGCTGACAGTATTAGACACGGTAACAAGGATCACGCCAATCAGGCCGCTGAACAGGCCGATGGCAGTTGCATAAGAGTAATTCTGGTTGGTAAGGCCCGTGCGGTACACCAGCGTGTCAATGATATCACTGACCCCTGAATTGGCAGGGGTGTACATCAGCAGCACCTTTTCAAAACCAAGGGTAAGCATCCGTCCTACGTCAAGGATCAGCATTACCATAATGGTAGGCAGGATAGAGGGCAGGGTCACATGGAACACCTTCTGGATCCTGGTCGCGCCGTCCATCTCCGCCGCTTCATAAAGTTCTGTGTTGATCCCCGTGATCGCCGCCAGGTAAATGATCGCTGTCCAGCCCATAAACTGCCAGGTGTCCGTAAATACATAAATCCACCGGAAGTATTTCGCATCGTTCATAAAATACACAGGGACAATGCCGAAAACATTTTGCAGGAAGTTATTCACCATGCCACTGCTGGGGGACAGAAGTTCCCCTAAAATGGCGATCACCACCACGGTGGAAATAAAACGGGGCATATAGGAAACCGTCTGCACCAGCTTTTTAAACCTTGCATTCTTTACCTCATTTAGAAAAATGGCAAATATAATGGGTATGGGAAAATTGATCACCAGGTTCATAAAGGAAAGTACCAGGGTATTGCGGAAAGCCCTCCAGAACATATTGTCTGTAAGGAACCGCTTAAAATAATGGAACCCCACCCATTCTGTCCCAAAGGGGCTCATGCCCGGGCGGTACCTCCGGAACGCCAGCACACTCCCTAGCATGGGAACATACTTAAACACCAGTATATGGATAATCGGCACCAGCATCATCAGGTATAACTGCCAATACCGTTTGAAATGGCTTTTAAAGGGCTGCCTGGGCACTGCTGCCGCTCCCTTTTTTGCTGCTTTTTCTTTCTTCATACACATACCATACCTTTCAAAAACCAGCCCGGCGGGTGCAGAACATCCCCATATGCCCTTAACCAATACTTGCCGCATGTTTTTCCATGCGGCAAGCGTGATAGCCCTTTTGGCCGATTTCATACCAGGGCGCTTCCAATAAGTGCTTTCTGCGCCCAACTACCTCTAGTTCCTATTTCAGTGCATCATTATACATCTGGCAGAAGGATTCGATCTGAAGGTTATTCATTTCACCCACATAAGCATCCCAGTCTGTTTCCAGGGATTTGGTCCCTGTCAGGAACCCATCCAGCCACACCTCAAGATTATCCGCCAGGGGCGTCTGCAGGGAGGAAGCGTCCTCTGCCTGTAGGTCGTCAAAGTTTACACTGGGCGGGATATCCTGGATGGCAGTGTCCATCGCTGCCACCTGTTCATTGATCTTCGCATAATTCTCATCATACTTGGTCATCTCACGGGCATTGTACCAGACCATCTGGGTAACGTCGGAACCGCACCCGTACTGGACCTGCATATATTTATAAACGCCGTCAGCCGCATTTAAAATCTCGTCTGAATAAGTAATGGTGCCGCCGTCTTCTGTATAGGTCTGCCCTTCCACCCCAAGGCACCAGATCTTCGCCGCTTCCTCTGAGAAGAACATGGCATCGATGGTCCTTACGATCCTTTCAAAATCATCCCTTTTCGCCGTTGCCGCAGGGAACATGATCCCGCTGCCAAGGCTGGATTTGGGCTGATGGTGGGCACCGCTAGGCCCTGCTAAGGGCGCGTACATCTGAAGCTTGAAGCCCTCCTGGGCAGCCGCCGATTCCACGCCGCCGATCTGGTCATAATATGCATAAGTTGCGCAGGAATAGCCGGTAGCCATTTTCTGGGACCAGGTATCAGAGTCAATGGGATCCGCCATTTCAGGGTCAAGAAGCCCTTCTTCATATAATTTATGGAAGAAAGCCAGGTATTCCTTCAGCTCATCGCTGGTTGCCGCTGCAAAATACTCGTTATTGGTATAGTCCCAGCTAAGTACGTTGGTTCCCGAAGAACCGTTCTTGCCCACGCTGATCCCAAAGGAAGGCATGGTCATACGGTAAAGCACCCTGGGGCCGGCAAGGATCGTAAGGGGATAGGAATCCGGGTTTTCTTCCTTGTAGGCTTTTAAGATCCCGTACAGGTCGTCAAAGGTCTTCGGCTCGGACAGCCCCTTTGCCTCCAGGAAATCCTGCCTTAAAATCAGGCCGCCGTCATAGAAGGGCTTATCTGTCAAAGATGGCATGTAATAAAGCTTTCCATCCTGGAGTTTCTTCGCTTCCACTGCATCCTCCAGCCCGAATTCTTTCACCCTCTCGGTAAAATTGGGTATCCACTGTTCATAATCGCTTATAGGTACAAGAGCGCCGTTTAATGCCAGGGAAGCATTTTCCCCTGTGGTTGTCTGGTACAAAACCACATCGGGCGCATTGGTCCCGGTATTCAGGGCAAGGGAAACCTTGGTATTATAATCTGCAATGGGGATGATCTCCCAGGAGACGTCCACATTGTACTTTTCTTCCATGGTTTTCACTGTCAGCCAGTCTTCTTTAAAAGGAAGGGTAGAATTATCGGAATAATATACCGTGATCTTTAAGGGATCCTCCCCAGCATACTTACTTTCTGCATCTTCCCCCTTGGCAGGGCTTTCCGCGTCTGCCTGGGACGTTTCTGTTTCCTTTTCCGTATCAGCCTGGGAAGGGGCAGCGTCTTCCTTTTCCTCCGGGGGATTGGTATCCGTCTGGGAGTCTTTTCCGGAATTGCCGCATCCTGCCAGCAGCGTTAGGGATAAGGATGCCGTCAGAACGAGTGATAATAACTTTGACTTTTTCATTGTAACCTCCTTTTCATATATCAGCACATTTGCTTCATTTATTGCAACAGGTTTCCCTGGCAGCAATCGCTTTATTATGAAATTCTTGGCAAATTATTTAATTTTTTCCTGTTTTCTATCATTCTTTTGTATACTTTAACTATACACCAGGATACTCCGTGAGTCAACAACTTTTTGTAACAAAATTACATGTTTTTATTTTAATTGATTTATTTTTTCAATTCATTATTTCACAAGCGTTTTTTTGCACAGGAAAAGGTAGCCGCCCTCACAGGGCAACTGCCTTAGTAAACCTTGTTGGTAAATGCGCCGGCCTCATTAGCGGTACAGCGCATAGTCCTGCACTTCCTTGAAAAACCCCGCCCTGCCCAGCGCTTCCCTTGCCTGGCTGGGATATTCTTTTACCACAATGCGGCGCAGGGCCGGGAAAAGCTTCCCCTTTTTGTATTCCTCCGCAAAAAGGGCAATACACTCCTCCAGATATCCTTCCTCAAACACCCGCAGGGTCTTCCCCTGTCTTTCCATCACAGCCACCGGGATCCCGCCAAAGCACGCCAGGGCAGTTCCGGGAACATTGAAAAAGCTCCTCCCTTCCTTGTGGGGAAGAACCTTCCCCCAGCACTGTGCCGGGTCTGCCGCATTTACCCACACCAGCTGCCTTTCCGGATGCTTCAGCGCCCGTGTTACCGAATCAAAATCCTTCCCCCGGATAAACTGTGCGCCGGAAAGCCCTTCCACAAAGTATCCCCTTCTTGCCTGCCCGGTGTATTCCCAGATACGCAATACCGCCAAAGCCTCCTGCCAGGAAAGCCCCCAGGCGGCGGCTGTTTCCCTGGAAAGGATCACACAGCGGCTAAAGCAGTCCTCCAGCCGTTTTTCTATGGATGGCTCCTTTACCGGGCGTACAATATCCCATCTCCCTGCCCGCAGGGCCTGGACCCGCATGTTCACCCGCTCCCTTGGGGCGGCTTTTTTGGCCCGTTCCCTGTTGTTCCACTGGCGTACCGGGAGAAAGCTGTCCGCATATACCAGCCCCTTTTCCATCAAAGACATAAGCGTAGCGTGGGGAGATTCCCCTTCCAGGAGGCCGTTCAGGGACTGCATAAAGCTTGCCCCCCGCTTTTCCAGGGCTTCATATATCAGGGCCTCCTTTTCTGTCAGTTCCTCCTTCTGGCAGGCAGGATCCATGTCCCAGTCGATTTGTTCCTGGTAGTCAAAGCGCAGCCCCCCTTTTCCTTCCATATGCCAGAACAGCTCCCCCTCCGCCAGATAGGAATCCAGCATATTTTCCCGGTATTTCCCCACTCTGCCCGGAAGCAGCGTCCCCTCCCAAAAGGGAGCCGGAAGGGATACCCCCGCATAGCCTTTCAGCAGGTTTCTTAGGCATTCCTCCCCGGGAGCCGCCGATTCCAGCCGGGCAAACAAAAGGGCGGCATAGTTTTCCCCGGGAAGGGTCTGCACCTCCTCCCGGCGGTTTTTCAGCGTCCGGGCCCTTGCCCGGCGGTATAAGGCCCCATGGTAATACACGCCCTCCTGCTTTACCGCCTCCTCCCGGCGGCACAGCTCCTCCAAGGCCTCCTCCGCCTCAGGGACAGGCAATCCGTAACGCTGGGCCGTCTGGGCTGCGCTGGCGGCCCCTCTGTACCGGAGCATCCGCCTGACCACAGGAAGCCGCGCCTGCAGGCACCCGCCCTGCCCCTGCTGCCTGGAAGCCCCATCTTCCCCAAAGGCGGCGGCATATTCCGCCTCCTGCTCTGCGGCGATCCACAGGCCCTGTTCCAGATACAAGACCCTCCCCTGCGCAGCCAGGCTGGCCAGCCATTGTACCGGGACCGGAAGCTCTCCCGCCGCCAGGTCCCCTTCTGCCATCAAAAGGGAATGAAGCTGCTTTTCATCCCCGGGAAGTTTTTCCCGCTGCTGCACCTGTGCCAGTTCCTGCCTGCCGGGGGAGAGCAGCTCCTTCTCCTTTTTCAGCGCTTCCTCCACCGCCCCATGTATGCCCCTGGGTGTGGGGGCATAATCGTACATCACCGCCGCCTCCTGCCCCCATTGCAGGGGAAGGGACATAGGGGACGGGATCTGGGAATAGACCTCCCTTACGCCCACCCTGCCGGAGCGGATATCCCACAGAAGCTCCCTTAATCCACTGGCATCCCAAAGCTCCTGCATACATTCCCTCCTGGTTTCCCTGATCAGTGGATGGGCCTCTTCCCTCACTGTCTGTTCCAGCATTTCCGCACTTCGCAGTCTCTGCATCCACAGGGGCTGGCGTCCGTTTTTCCTTACCCCCATCATCAGCGCCCTGCCGCTGTTATACCGGAATGCCATATTAAACACAGGGGTAGCGGGAAGCAGGATCTCCAGCCGCCTGAGGCAGGTTTCCGGGTCCACCCTTTGGAGGATGCCCTCCGGCAGGTGTGTCCCGCTGTAAGAATACAGTAAAAATCCGTCCTCCTCGTCCACGCTCCCTATCTCCATGGCAAGCTCCTCCCCTGCTATCTGGGCTGCAAGCAGGGCCAGAGGTGCATTGATCCTCCTCCCAAAAACCGAGTGGACCATTAACTGGCTGTTTCCCGAAGAGTCCCTGAAATGTTCCACCACAACCGTCTTATGGTCGGGCAGCCCTCCCACCGCCATAATCTGCCGCTCCAGATACCCAAAGGCAAGCCTGGCCGCCGCCTGGTCCAGCCCCAGGGCTTCCAGTTTTTCCAAAAGCGCGCCCTGCCCATAGGCTTCCTGGAGGGAGTGGAGGATACGCCCAAAGGCTTCCCCTGTGCGCTTGTCCCGCCCTTTCAGCTCCCCTTTCCAGAAGGGAAGCCTGGCGCCTTCCATTGCCGCCGGAGCCACCGTTATGGCATCCTTGCCAATATCCAGTATCCTCCAGGCGAAAGAGCCCAGGATGAACCGGTCGCCCCTGCGGGACTCATAGACAAATTCCTCATCCATCTCCCCCAGCTTCACGCCTTCCTGGGTCCTTACCGTATACAGCCCTTTATCCGGGATCGTCCCTCCTGCTGAAATGGCCAGCATTCTGCTGTAGCCGTCCCCCTCCACCCTCTCGTTGATCCTGTCATACAAGACCCTGGGGCGGGCAGGGATATCCCTTTGATGCTCATAGTCCCCCGCCAGCATGCCCAGGACCGACCTCACATCTTCCCTGGTAAGGTTCCGGAAAGGCCATGCCCTTGGAAGGATCTCCATCACCTCATCCAGCCCATAGCTTCTAAAAGCCGCCATGGAGACCAGATGCTGGGCAAGTATGTCCAGGCATTCTGAGGGCGGGTTCAGGCGTTCCACCATGCCTTTTCTTGCCAGCTCCGCAGTCATGCCGCAGGAAAGGCATTCCGCCGCAGTCCTGGGAAACAGGTACATAAGGCTCACCCGCCCGGGATTATGCCCCGCCCGCCCAAGCCTTTGCATCGTGCCGGATATGGTGCGGGGGCAGCCCACCTGCAGTACCTGGTCGATCTCCCCCACGTCAATTCCCAGCTCCATGGAGGAAGTGGCGCACAAAAGCCGCAGGCTCCCTTCCCGCAGGGAAAGCTCCACCTGCTGCCGCTGCTCCTTTGACAGGCTGCCGTGGTGCACCCGGGCGAACCCCTCCCCTCCCAGAAGATTTACATAATATGCCAGCTTCTCCGCATACCTTCTTCCCTCCACAAAGGCGATAACGCTCCTGCCCCTTTGGCAGTACTGGAACACCAGCTTTCCCAGCTCCTCCCATACAGGGTCTTTCCTCCTGCCCCTGGTATTGTCTGCATAGGGGGACAATACCTCCAGACGTACTTTTTTCTCCATAAGGGGTGCCGCCACCTGCACCTGCCCAGGCGCCAGGTATGCGGCGGCAGTCCCCAAAGGCTCAATGGTAGCTGACAGCCCAATGCGCTGCAGGGGTCTTTTGCACAGAAAATCCAGCCGCGCCAGGGAAAGCATCAGATGCGCCCCTCTTTTGGTGTCCACCAGCACATGCAGCTCGTCCAATATCACTGCTTTTGCCGTGGCAAGCACATTCTGCCCTGTTTTGCTGGTAAGCATCAGATACAAAGACTCCGGCGTAGTAATCAGGATATGGGGCGGCTTCCTTACCATTTGCTGCCTGTCCCTTTGGGGCGTATCCCCTGTGCGGATGCCTATGGTAATTTTCCCCGCCCCGCCGATGCCCTCCAGGGGACGGTCCAGGTTCTCCCGGATATCCGCCGCCAGCGACTTTAAGGGAGAAACATAGATCAGCTCCAGCCCGCCCTTCCCCTCTCCCTTTACTGCCTGGGCTTTCATCCGGTCAAGGAACACAAGAAAAGCTGAAAGGGTCTTTCCTGTCCCGGTAGGCGCACAGACCAATGTATGGCTTCCCTCCGCTATATACTGCCACGCCAGCTTCTGCACCGGCGTAGGCTCTCCTAAGGCGGACCGAAACCACTGTGCTGTTTCCTTTTCAAAAAGTTCTAATATATTTTCCATTATGACCACCTGTACCGCTGCCTTCTAAATCTGCCCATTTTCTCCCAAAGCCCATCAATATGGGATAAGTTTAACACAGAAAGCCGCAGTTTTAAATATTGATTTCCGTAATCTCAATGGAGATTGCAGCCTTTCCTGCAATAAGTTATAATTTGTTTCATAACAAAAAGCAAAGGCGGCAAATATATGGCAAAAATTTTAGTAGTTGAGGATGATCTGGCCTTAAGCGCCGGACTATGTTTTGAGCTGGATATAAGCGGTTATCTGACAGTGGCATCTTATAACTGCCAAAAGGCCAGGCAGCTTATAAAAAACGAACACTTTGACCTGGCAATCCTGGATGTGAACCTGCCTGACGGAAATGGTTTTGGCCTCTGCCGGGAATTCAAAGAACTCCTGCCAAAGCTGCCAGTGATTTTCCTCACCGCCAAGGATTTGGAAGAGGATGTCCTGGCAGGTTTCAATCTGGGGGCAGAGGATTACATTACCAAACCCTTTCACACACAAATCCTGAAATGCCGCATAGAGGTAGCACTGCGCCGGAACGCCCTTACGGCAAAATCCCCGGATTGTTATGACGATGGCTTCCTGCATCTGGATTTCCAGCTCCTTACAGCTGTTAAAGGCGGGCAAAAGCTGGCCATCACCCCTAATGAATACAAGATGTTAAGGCTTCTGACAGGCAATGCCGGAAATATTGTAACCCGCCAGCTCCTGCTGGAAAAGCTGTGGGACTGTGAGGGAAACTATATTGACGACCACACACTTACTGTAACCATGAACCGCCTGCGGGCCAAGATCGAGGATGCCTCCCATTCCTACATCCAGACTGTCCGGGGAATGGGCTATCTGTGGAAAAACAAAGAGGTGTGAAAAATGAAACCAGAATCTTTCCCCTCAAAAAGGCTGCTGTTTGCCCCAGGCCTGCTGCTTCTTCTTTTGAGCCTGTTGTGGAAATACATCCCTTTCAATATTATGCCCGTTATTTTGTCCGCGCTGGGCGCTTTTGCCCTTCTTGCAGCGGTTTTGTGGGGCCGGGAACAGCAACGGCAGCAATCAGGCCTTGCAAACAGTATCTGTGAAACCATGGATGCCCTTATGGATGGGCGGGAGCCGGAAAATTACCATCCCTACGAGGACTCACAGGCTTCTAAAGTGCAGCTTAAGCTTATGCAGTTTCATGATAAACTGCAAGAAGACGGGCGGCAGAACCGGCAGGACAAGCAGGCCATCCAGGAATTGGTCAGCGATATCTCCCATCAGGTGAAAACGCCTATTGCAAATATCCAGATGTTTACCAATATTTTACAGCAGCACCAGTTAACGGATGATAAGCGGAAGGAATTCCTCACCACTATGGCATCCCAGATCAATAAACTGGACTTCCTGATGCAGTCGCTGATCAAAATGTCCCGCCTGGAAACCGGCACTTTTACCCTGCATATGGAAACCGGCAGTTTATACAATACCATTGCCCAGGCAGTCAGCGGCATTTGCCCAAAAGCAGACCAAAAGGACATACAGATTGAAGTGGAATGTGACAGCCGCCTGGCAGTGCGGCATGATCCCAAATGGACTTCAGAGGCATTGGGAAACATCCTGGACAATGGGGTAAAGTATACGCCAAAGGGCGGGAAGATCCATATCACCGTCCGCCCATGGCAGTTTTATACCCGTATAGATATTGCAGATACAGGCACAGGGATCGCACCTGAGCACTATAACGATATATTCAAACGGTTCTACCGGGCCCAGGAAACCGCCGGGGAGGAAGGGGTCGGCCTGGGGCTGTACCTGGCACGCTGCATCATTACCCTGCAAAAAGGATATATCAGCGTAAGGTCACAAGCCGGAAAGGGGACTGTTTTTTCTGTCTTTCTGCTGAACTGAAAAAGAAAGGGGCTTGGCAATGGATATCATAACAGTACACCACCTGAAAAAATACTTTGGGACTGGCTGCAGCCAGGTAAAAGCCATAGACGGAGTAAGCCTAAGTGTTGAAAAAGGTAAATTTACCGCCATAACCGGAGCTTCCGGTTCCGGAAAGACAACCCTCCTCCATCTTATGGGCGGCCTGCATAAACCCGACGGAGGGACAGTTGTGGTTGACGGTACTGACCTGGCAAAGCTTACCGAGGAGCAGCTTACAATCTTCCGCCGCAGGAAAGTAGGGTTTGTTTTTCAGGACAACAATCTGATCCCGGAACTGACAGTCAGGGAAAATATCTTATTCCCCCTTGCACTGGATGATTGCCTCCCGGATAAGTTCTTTTTCAGGGAAGTGGCCGCAATCATGGGGCTTAAGGACAAATTAAACAATTTTCCCCATATGCTTTCCGGCGGCGGGCAGCAATGTACAGCCATTGCCAGGGCACTGATTACAAAGCCAGCCATTATTCTTGCCGACGAGCCAACGGGGAGTTTTGATATCAAAACAAGCCAGAACGTGGCAGGGCTGCTGAAAATGACTGCGGAAAGGTTCCGCCAGACCCTTGTTATGATCACCCATAACCTGGAGCTCGCCCAGCTTGCGGACCATGTAGTCTGCCTGCAGGATGGGCGCATTCAAAATAGGAGCCTGCCAAAAGGTACAAAATTGTAACATTACTGTACCACAATTGTAACACCACAGAGGTATACTCTTACCAAATAAAGATACAGGAGAGCATATACCTATGAAAGAAATGTTAAAAACCCTCACACGGCGTACCTTTGCCGCCAACAGGGGCCAAAACTTTATTGCAGTGCTGGCGATTGCCCTCACTGCCACCCTTTTTACCTCTGTCACTACCATTGGGGCTGGGACCATGCAGTCCCTTTCCCTTACCATGCAGATGTTAAAACTAAGCCGCGGGGACGCGGAGCTCCACAACATGTCCCTGGAACAGTTTGAGGCACTGAAAAAAGAGGATTTTGTAAAGAACGCGGGGATGCGTATGCCCGTTGCCTTCCTTTCCAATACCATCCGCCATAATGTTGAACTTGACGTGATGGATGAAACGGAAGCAGAGCTTGTCTTTGCCTCCCCCACCCATGGCAGGTTCCCCCAGGCAGCAAACGAAGTCGTCACATCTGACCGGGCACTGCGGGATTTGGGCGCTGAACCGGAAACAGGCGCCGAAATTACAATCGCTTTTACTGCCCATGGAAAAGAATATGTACTGCCAATGGTAGTATCAGGCTGGTATGAGTCCGTAAGCGACCAGGTCAGTTACCTGGTGGCAGGTACAGCGTTCCGGGATGCCAACCCGGATATTTTCCGCAATACCTATAAACAGGACAAAGAGCTGGCCGGTGTTTATTTTTCTGACATTACCGTAACCAACACGCTGCATCTCCAGGAAAAGCTTGATAAATTTTCCCGCAGCCAGGGTGGCAGCCCCGACGATATGCAGGCACCTAATTACCTTCCCGGCATTATCAACCAGGCCAAAAACCCAGCCCCTGATGGCACAACCCTGGCAGCAGGGTCAATGTTCCTTCTGCTCTTTGTATTCTGCGGTTATCTTTTAATCTACAATGTTTTTGATATCGCCGTAATGCAGGATATCCGCCGGTATGGGCTGTACCGCACCATAGGCATGAGCCGCAGGCAGGTAAAGGAGCTTATCAACCGGCAGGCTCTCTGGTTAACATGTATGGGGCTCCCCATTGGCCTTCTGGCAGGTTTTTTGGTTGGGCGTTCTTCCATGCCGGTGATCATGTCCTCCCTTGATACGGAATATAACCACATTGCAGTCCAGATTTCCCCGTCATTTTCCATCTTTGCAACGGCCGCCTTCCTGACAGCTTTTACAGTCTTTTTAAGTACCCGCAAGCCTGTGAGGACAGCAGCAGGCATCCCCCCAGCCCAGGCTTTCCGGTATGTGGAAACCAGCCTGTTAAAAGCGAAGAAAAAACGCAGCAGGGAAACTGCCACCATCCCCCAAATGGCCCTTTCCAACCTTGGCCGCAATAAACGGCGCAGCGCTTTTATCATAATATCCCTAATGCTGTGCGTTGTGCTGTTAAACTGTGTGGGGACCGCAGCAAACAGTGTGGATATCGAAAAGCAGGTAGCGCAGATGATCCGCACGGATTTCGCCATATTAAACGCCGGGTCTATGAGTAACCAGCAGGGGTTTACCAGCCGCGATATGGCCCTCAGTGAACAGACCATCGCCGATATTTCTTCCCAAAAAGGCGTTATAAACGGTACAGCAGTATATAAAAATACCCTGGAGGATACCAATGTGACCTATGATTTTGACGTGGAGCTGCCCATCAGTTCAAACTCACCTTACAGCGGCCTCCTTACAGGCGTTACCGAAAACGGTGTGGTGTTCAATCTCGGGGATGATGGGAAGCCAATCTGCAATGTGTATGGCATGGAGGAAGCCTCGATAGAGCGGATGAATATTCTGGAAGGGGAGAAAGACCCCCATATCCTTTATGGACAGATGTGCAATGGGGAAGGCGTCCTGCTGGGTGTCAAAGGCAAGATGGGGACCAAGGCCATGAATCCTGTTTTTGACCTCCTGGAAACAGGGGACCGGATAGCTGTGTATAAAAATGGCCAGCAGATAAAGGAATTTTCTGTCCTAGCAAAAGCAGTGACAAATGGGGATGATGAAGAGGTGGGGTACACAGTGGGCGGCCCTGTGAGGGTCGGCGGCGATGGGTTATTCCTGTACCTGCCCACTGAAATCTATAAGGAAATCTATGACGAGCCTGTGATCTACAAATATTCATTTGACATTGAAGAAAGCCAGAGAAAGAATATGTCGGTCTTCTTGGATAACTATATGGAAACAAAAGATATGAGCATCAACTATCTCTCCGCTGATTCCGCCCGCGCCGTTGCCCAGACAAGCCGGAATATCATCCACTTTGTAGGCGGGGCAATAGGGCTGATTTTTGGCTTTGCAGGCATTTTGAATCTTGTCAATATGCTCATCACTTCCATTTTGGCCAGGCGGCATGAATTTGCCACAATGCAAAGCATTGGCATGACCCAAAAACAACTGGCCCAAATGATGACCCTGGAAGGGCTCTGGTACGCCCTGGGAGCGGCCAGCCTGGGAATTGCCCTGTCATTGCTGCTGGATCTGACGCTGGTACGCAGTATTATAGACAAAAGGTGGAATTTCACCTTTCATTTAACGCTGGCCCCTGCCATCATTACCAGCATAATACTTCTGGCCTTTGCCGCCCTGGTGCCGTCCCTGGTACTGCGCCAGTTCCATAAGGGCAGTATTGTGGAGCAGCTTCACGTTTCAGAATTTTGAATAACCAAACCATTTGGGATGCCAGTATGTCCCGGCGCTGCTGGCAGGTATGCAAAAACGGAAAAGTTTCATATGATAATAAAAACCAGCCAAAACATAAAGGAAAAATGAAATATGAAACGATGTGTTCCGTTGGAACCTGCTGCAGAAGCTGTCTGTAACCAAAGCTCTGTGCCTCCGCTGATCTTTCAGATGCCTCCCGGGCAAGGCAGGAGGGCATTAGAGAAAATGCAGGATACGCCGGTATATAAATATCCCGCCGATATATCCTCAGTTTGTGTCAACACTGGGATGTGGGGCAGTATCCCGGTATATTTTATTGCGCCTAAAGGCGAAAAAATCAGAAACGTTATATACTATATCCATGGCGCAGGCTGGGTGTTTGGCAGCTTCCATACACACGAAAAGTTAGTCAGGGAGCTTTCAGCAAGGACGGGTTCACTGGTCATATTCCCCGAATACAGCCGGTCACCGGAAGCAAAATACCCCACAGCAACCGAACAGTGCTATTTTATCTTTTCCCATATCAAGGAAATTATCGGGGATTGTTTTTCGATAGCAGACGGTATTACGCCCACAGTGGCAGGTGACAGTGTGGGTGGGAACATGGCAATCGCTATGGTTCTGATGTCAGACATGCGGCATGGGCCATGCCCCCACAGGCTGCTGTTATATTACCCGGTAACAAACGCCTGTTTTGACACGCCCAGTTACCATCAATTTGCAACAGACTATTATCTATATCGGGAAGGGATGAAATGGTTCTGGCGGCAGTATACAGCTTCTATGGAAGACAGAAACCAGATAACCGCATCTCCCCTCCGGGCTGGCATAGACTGCCTTAGATGTTTCCCTCCGACAATGATCATAAATGGCCAGGCGGATGTTTTACGCAGCGAAGGGGAAGCCTTTGGCGAAAAGCTCCGGTGTGCAGGCGTGGAAGTGACAGCGTTGCGGGTTCAGGGAACTATCCACGATTTTGTGATGCTCAATGCGCTGGACCAGACAAATGCTTGCCGTACAGCTATGGACGCATCAACCCAGTGGGTAAACCGCCTGAATTGAAACCCAATGGAAAATAATGCAGGGAAAGACCGCAAAATCAAAACCGCCGCCCTTTACATTGTGATACGTAAAAAAAATATATTTTTTATCCTTGGTATAAGCGATGTTTGGCTCATACTGCCACCACCTCCCATTCCCATAATGTTGTATATACACCGCCCCCCCCTTCCAGACCTCCCAAAAAAGCCCTTCCGGTATATATACGGTGATTTCTCCCGCCTCTTCCTTGGCCACGGAATATATTTCAGACACAGGATCCTTTTTCGTCTTCCCCAGCTCCTGCCAGGTAACCTTGCCGCTTTTGGCCAGTATCCCATCCCCATTCCCTTTATCTACACAGCAAAAGAAGATCCCGTCCAATTCCTGCGTTTCAAAACGCCTGTATTTTACCCCTTCTTCCTCGAATACCGCGTAGGACTGAATATAGAAACTGTCCTGTTCAATCCCAAAATCTGTCAGGCCGCTTCTGCCATAGGTATGGGCGTAGCCGCGCCCATAGTCCTCCTGGCTTTTGTAGGAAATCAGGACAGCCCTCAGGCCATAATGGTTTGCCGCCTCCTCCAGATATGCCGCCGCATCAGGATTTGCCATGGCAAATCCTGTCAGGTCCTGCCCCAGGCAATCGTCAATCCTGCAATACACCGGATGCTGTTCCATAAAGTCCCCAAAGCCCCCTTCCTGATAAAGGCCGTTTAACATATTTTCTTCTTGCTCATCCGAATAACGGTCGCCTGCAATCTGCCTGTCCCTGTATTCCAGATACAAATCATAGATCTCATATCCCAGCAGGCCAGAAAAATACGCCTTTGCCTCCGCCTTTATGAGCCCATACTGGTAATCATCCAGCCCCTCTTTGCCTTCTTCCTCCCCGCTGATATGCACCCTGAATTCCTGCTGCCCATGGGCCATCCATACATCCACGGAACCTGTTGTCTGCAATTTGAATCCGGCATCCCTCACAGTGCAGGCTTTAGCCTGTACCACTTCCGGTTCAAAACCATACTTTTCACGGATATACTTTACGGCGTTTGCCTCACCAACTGCGGCCATTGCCTGCATCCTCTCTTTTTCTTCTTTCAATGTGCCACATGCCGGAAGGAAAACGGCGAAACCTATCAGTAACAGCACCATAACCGCTTTTTCCATATGAATACGTGCGTCAGCCATGCAGGATTTCCTCTTTCCATGCAGCAATCTGTGCAAGTAATTCTTCCATATTTATTGTTGAAAAATCGGTCGTGTCAACCTTAATCTGCCTGCCGTTAACGCAAAAGGCGCCAAATCCTCTTTGTTCTATTCCACAGACAAAGGTTTCATAAGAAATCGTTTTTGCTTTTGGGGTTTCCAGATTATTCCCTTTCTTTTCCGGATAACAGTCATTCACTACATGGCCCCTGTGCCTGTGAGGACTGCTTTCCCGTTCCAGAAAACGCTGGTAGATTACTTTGTAATCACCTGTTAAAGTGATGGCCAATGCGGAATATTGGTATTTTTCCAAAAGATTTTTCATTCCATGTTCTGACGAATATTCAAAATTATTCTCCAGGATAAACGGTTGCCCTGCCTTCATAAGCTGGCCTGCGGCATAATACATGATTTCCATACTGGCAATTCCGAGATTCACTTTTTCTGCCCTTGACTGAAAACCAACATTGTCAAACAGCAACTCTTTTATGGTATCCTTTGAAATAACAGGAAGTTTTAACCTTTCTGATATGGCTTCTGCCATAGTGCTTTTTCCTGCTGCCGGAATACCTGTCACTAATATACAATACATTTCTCATAACTCCTTCAAATTAACAGTTTCTATAGCAACTTCACGTGTTTTAACTTGTTTATATTTGATTATGCTTGTTTATTTCGGAATTTGCAAGCGTTTTATCGTGGTCTGTATATAATAATAGTGTGAAATGGAGGATCAGAAAGGTTAAAATAAAAAAGGATGTGATAAGTCAGAGGAAATAGATGAACTTCTAGTTCAGCATGCGTCTGCTATGCTGAAGGATGCCGGAACTTACATAGATATTTGACTTTAGAAGTCAAAAACATAGTTTTCGCGGACAATATGATGCGGTACGATATGCTGTCTGTTATAATCTATGGTATGCAATGTAATACATGGTTTTATATAAATATAAAGGAGTATGGAATGAAGAGATACAATAGTATGGAGGTAGAGGTTATCAAATTGGGGCTTTTTAATATAGAAGCCCTTGGGTTGTCAAGCAAAGAAGTATTAGAACAGAGTGTTATCTGGCTCAGAGAGAAGTATGAGACAACAGGTGATGCAAGGTATCTGGACAAAGCAGTATGGCATATCTATGCTTACCTGGAGATGGGCTATCCTTACGAGAGCGTGAGGGCAAAATTCCAAGCTGTATTAGAGGCACTTGGGGAGAAAGAGGAAGATGTGTTCCCCAAACGAAGCTGGGGAAGTAAGAAGATACCTTTGAAGAAGATGCGGATCAATCAGTTGTTGGGAAAATGGAACCGAGGCTTACAGTCGATGAAGATATCTGACGCAGTGGAGGATATCATGGAAAAAGCATTGAACAAACAGATTGGAGAATATACATATCACTGCGGAAAAGTGATAAAGCAGGACGGGGAAAATACTTTATGGGAGAATACCTGTAAGCTATATGTCCGGGAAGAGGAAGTTGTGTTTCACAATGTAAACAAAGGAAAATATTATATTCTTGGGGAATGAAAATGCGGATTCGGATAATTTTCATGGTCAAAAGCGGTGTTTTGAGGACAAATGGATGAAATTAATTTAATTTGTGGTATCATATGAAGTATGTGAGGCAAAATAGGATCTGACAGGGGAGAAGACAGGTGATGAATATTGCACTTATAGATGATGAGGCTGCAATTTTAGAAAATGTCAGAAAGTGTGTTGAGAATGAGATCGTGCCGCAGGATGAAGTGAACCTCTCTGCTTATACACGGGCGGAGGATTTTCTTCAGGAAATGGAACAGGGATATGAGTTTGATATCTTGGTTTCGGATATTGATATGCCGGACATGGGCGGTCTGGAATTAGGGAGACGAATACACGAAGAGGGCGGCGGCCCATATCTGGTATTCCTGACGGCATATCTTGAGTATGCGGCAGAGAGTTATATCATAGAAGCATATCAATATATTCTCAAGGATGATATGGAAAAGAGACTGCCGTCTATTCTGAGACAGTTGATTGACCGGGTGAAGAAGGAGAAGAAGCAGTTCAGGATGATCGGTACGCCTACAAGCAAGGTACGGGTATATTATAAGGATATCATATATATAGAAAAGGAAAAGGGAGCAAAATATATTTGCTATATAACCGCACACGGCGCTTATAAAGAAAGGATTTCCTTAAAAAAACTGAGCGAAGAACTCGTAAGCGAAGAATTTATTTTAATTGAACGAGGACATATTATAAATGTTTCGCACATTGCCAGTATGAAGGATGGTATGGTCCAGATGGATAATGGGGCAAGGATTTTTGTCAATAGAATCAGTTTGAAAAAGATAAAAGAGCAGATCAGCCTGTACAGGGGGAATCTGTAATGGGTATTAAGGCTCTTCTTATAGGGATTGCTGTTTTTGAAAGCGGAATGTTGTATTGGCTGTTGTGTGGAACAGTATTAGAGAAAGAATATTTTCGAAAAAAAGATTGGGTAATTCTATGTGTGAATATTGTTAGTGTTGGTGTGGGTGAAGGGATAAATCGTAGTTTGCTTTTTTTCTCGCAGAATATTTTTCTTGTTAGTGTTGTATTTACATGCATATGTGTGGTTGCGATAAATGGACAGAATAAACTATTAAAAACAATAATAGTCATTTTGTACTATACAATAGTAGCCTTGATAGATTTTTTTGTTGCGTTTATGTGCATGACAGTATTAAGAAATGAGTTTGAAAATATAGTTTATGTATATGCAAATTCGTTCATGGAAAGTATGCTTTTTATTTGTGCAAGGCTTATAATAGCTGTTTGTATATGTCTGGTTGTCAAGCAAAGGTTTAACGAGTCATATATACGTGAATATCAGAGGCTATTATTGGTTATTATGATAATTATGTGTCTGGTGTTAAGGCGTTATCAGATAGAAATTGTAAGAATGATGTATGAGGGCAGGGCACAGGAAGGAGGAACAACAGGACTTTCTCTTATGGGTGTTGTGCTGATTACACTTTTTACCGGAATCGTGTACTTGAAGAACAAGACGCTCGAAAAGGAAAAGGAATTGCTGATTATGCGTGACACTATGGTGACACAAAAGTATACGGAATTAGAAAAAGCCATGGAAAAGAACCGGCAGTTATCCCATGATCTGAAGAACCATATATTGGTTTTAAAGCATTTTAAGATGGAAGAGGATTATGAAGGGATAGATAAATATATAGAAGAAATAGAACAGAATTTTTTTGATATAAAGAGAAGAGTCTGGACAGGAAGCCAGATCGCAGATATGATTCTGGAGCAGAAGAGAACCCTGGCAGAACAGGAAGGTATAACATTTACAATACAGGCAGTTCCGATTGCAAAGTGGATGTTTGATGACAGTGAGACTTGTTCCCTGTTAGGAAATCTTCTGGACAATGCGATTGAGGCGAGTAGGAGAATAGACGATAATGTGGAAAAATGGGTATCTGTAAAGATAGAGAATCAAAAACAGTTATTATTTATAAAGATAGAAAATTCGGTCAGTGAGATACCAGTTATGAAAGATAAGAGACCTATTTCAGTTAAACAGGATAAAATAAGACATGGATATGGTCTGAAAAGTGTGGAACGAATTGTGAACAAGTATGAGGGAATGATTACATACAAAGGCAAAGACAGAGCTTTTCAAGTAAAGCTTTTGTTTTGATAAATATTAATAAAATGAAAGGAGGATGTGATATGCAAAAAGATTTAATTATGGATTATGCGGGAGACTTGTCTATGGAACTTGAGGAAATAGAAAAGTTAATTCCGGATGAGGGACAAATGGAAAGTGCATATACACAGACTAAGATGTGTGCAACTTTGTTAACTCTATTGTGTTGTTGATCACAAGAAATGTGATAGGGCTGTTGTGAAATGATAGACTTATACCAATAGTATGAGTGTTAATTTTACAATGGCTTTTTTATTATAATTTTAAAGAAAGTTATGAATAGAAGAGGAAAAGGAATGTTTTTTGAAGGATTTTATGAAGCATTGATTAAATCTGGACTCAATTTGTTGCAACAGAAAGTTCGAGATAAGAAATCTTTGGAAAGTATATTTCCAGATTTTAAAGAGCAGTTGGCACATCGTTTGCAGAATGTGTGTATCCGAACATTGATCGTAGAAATGCATGACTATGATAACCGTGGAGATTTAAAGGGAAAAGATTCAAAAGAAAAATACGAATATTTTTGCAAGGAGATAATTAAAAAAGAGGAATTTATGCAAAGAACATTTGCACGTTATCCGGTTCTATGCCAGTGCACAGAAGAAACAGTGAAGAATATGGCAGCATTTTATGCATACATCATAGAATGCTTTCAAAAGGACAGTCAGGCGATACAACAGATGTTTTGCCAGGGGAAAGAGGTGCGAAGTATCCACAGGATAAAAGGTGGTTTTTCGGATGTACATAATAAGGGGCGGTGTGTGGTAAGGGTTCTATTGGATAACGAAGTAGAGATTCTGTACAAACCTCGATCAATGGATAATGAAAAGCGATATGCAGATATGCTGAAATGGTTGGTCAGAGAAACTGGGATTAGCCAATATGACTATGCAATCTTATCATATCCAGACCATAGCTGGTGCTCTATTGTCAGTTATGCATCCTGTGATTCGCAGAAGGAATTACAAGGCTATTATCAACGGATAGGCGTACATCTGTTTCTGACATATCTGTTGGGAACGAAAGATTTGCATTGTGAGAATATCATCGCATTTGGCAGATACCCGGTACTGATCGATCTGGAGACATTGACAAATATCCGCTATAACCGCAACCGAGTAACTGCAAATGATGAGATCTTCTATCAACTGTCACAATCCGTATTATATACAGGGATTCTGCCGTTCTATCACTGGAATCAGGAAGGGAAAGGCGTCAACAGCAGTGTGGTAAGTGGTACGGCAGGACAGCAATATCCTTTTAAAGTTCCGGTGATCATTCATGGGGGAACTTCTGATATGAGGATTGCATATCGGTATCCGGAATCAGTGAAAAACCAGAACCTTGCAACGATAAGGGGAGAGTTTAGGGAGCCGTTGCAGTATATGGAGAACTTGCAAAAAGGATTTCGGGCGGCTTATTTTGCGGTTATGAAGAAAAAAGAGGAATTCCGTATATTATTAGGGAGATTGAAAGGCTTGAAGTGCCGGTATCTGATGGCAGATACACAGCGTTACAGTATGGTTCTGTCGGGTTCCTATCATCCGGAACTGCTGAGAAATCAGGCGGATCGGGAGCAATTTCTCTATTCTATGCAAAAGGGAAGGAAGCAGGACGAGAAAGAAATCGTGGATAGGGAAGTAAAGGCGTTATCAGGTGGTGATATTCCATATTTTTACTATAATATGAATGAAACGGATTTAAGAGATAGCCAGGGCGGGAGAATCAAAGCTTATTTTGCGTGTAGACCGATAGATCTGCTATATCAAAAAGTAGAAGAACTGTGTGAAAAAGATATGGGAAAACAGTGCGAATATATAGAACTTGCATTGGAGATGACGACCGATAGAACCGAACGGTTTATGAACGGGGTATACCGTTCAAAGGAATACAATATATTGAAAATGGATAAGGCTGTAAAGTTAGCACGATTGAAGAAGAACATCGAGGTATTGACGGAACGTGTACTGCGAAATGCAGTATGGAACTGTGAGCATAATGAGGTGAGTTGGTATACGGTGCAATTTTCTGGCGGGAGCAGTAAGAGTTGGTCGATTTGTCCGATGAATATGTATCTGTACGACGGCTTAGCGGGAATGTTGTTGTTAATATATAGCTTAAAGAGGAAGGACAAGAGAGAGGAAATTGCCGATATTTATACAAATCTGAAAAAAAGGCTGTTCCAATATACGGATGCAGGCTTACAGTCATTAGAGCATCTTCAAACCCAGAATACGGGAATCTATGAAGGGGAAGGTTCGGTTATATATACATACTTGCTGATGTATCAAGAGGGGGCGGGAGAGGAATATCTGGATTATGCGCAAAGGCATGTCCGAATCATAGAGCAATTAATTGAGGGAGATGTGAAATATGATCTGCTTAATGGAAATGCCGGGGCAATCCAGGCGTTGTTGCTGTTGTATGAAATCATTCCAGATAAAATATATCTTGAAATAGCAGAAAGTGCAGCGGATATGTTGGAAAAGTCAGCAGAAAAACAAGAATGTGGGATTGGCTGGATAACAGAGGAAGGAATGCCGCCCATGGCGGGAGCGGCACACGGGAATGGCGGGATATTGATGGCTTTTTTACACTTGTGGCATGTGACGTCGAAAGACAAATATGAACAGTTGGCGGAGAAGATCTGGGAATATGAAGAATCCTTATACAATCCGGAGATGAATAACTGGATGGATGTGCGTGAAGGGAAACAAAAGATAGATGATATAGGGGCTATGGCATGGTGTCATGGAGCGCCGGGGATCTTGTATTCAAGGTTGAAGTGCTATAAATATGTAAAAGATCAGAAATGGAAGGAGCGCCTTAGAAAAGATATGTGCAGAGCATATAAAAAATTGAGGGAATATTGGGGAAGAGATAGTTGGTGTTTGTGCCATGGGATATGCGGGAATCTATGGATATTGGAAAAGGCATCAGAGCTTCTTGGGGATAAAAAAAAGATATTTAATTATTATCCGGCGAAGGAGGATGTTTATTTATTACCGCAGGAGAAGGAGAATCCAGGACTCATGAATGGATATGGAGGGATTTTATTGTATTTAATGCGAAGATAAATAGTAGGTGATTATATAATTTTTTAGTCTTGTTAGTGTGAAAAGAAAATTTTGACAGCTAAAAATGTATTTTTATGGACAATAGGTGGCATGATATTATAATAAGATTGACTTATCGAACAAATAATGATAGATGGTGGGCTTGAGAGAAATACACTAAAAAAGGGTAGACTTACCCCTTGGTGCTATCAGCTGCTTTTGATAGGGAGTTCGCATTGTATAGTGCAAAAAAGGAGGCTGTCTATATCTCGACAGCCCCATATTCTGTGCTATTCCCCAATATGTTTTAGTGCTTACCAACGGCTATAAAAGATCTAAAAGATTATCCGAACATTTTGTTATGCTTGTTATCAGTCGCTCTTTTGCAGCGTTAAAATACAATTCTGCATTTTTATTGTGAGAGTCAGAAATACGATTAAGGCTGTTATCGACACTGTATCCGTGAGTTTTCTGCTCCGTATAACTGAGCAGGAAACTAAGTTCATCGTTCCATTGAGCAGCCTGCCCAGCATGACCGATTCTCTTCCATGCATTGATGAGAGACTGAGTTCCGGAAATAAAGTTAAATCTTTCTCGAAGTCCCTTTTCCTGTCCTTGCATACAATCGTAAGGATTACTCAGTGTTTTGTATTCTCCTGGCTTGAAATGAGCTAATGCCTGTAATTCAAGGGTGCTTGTATTATATGGATTGATTTGTTTTACGTTAATCTTTTCTTCAAAGTACATTCCATGCTCATCCACACCTTTTGCGATCAATACAGGTGAGTCGTCCGTAGATTCGGCGGCATGATAAAATTTATACCCACAATTGCCTGTACTATGATAAAAAGAAATGGAGTTACCGTCTTTTAAAGCATATTTACCTGGTATTTTCTTTATGTCATCCCAAGTAATCCCTTTTCCAACAGAGGTTTGCTCAATATAAGCCACGTTACCAGATATTGTGGTTTTGAATGCTTCACTTGAACTATTTTTTCTGCTTCTATTCGAGTCCTGGTATCTTGATTGACCTGTTGTTGAAAAATAATTTCTATAAAAAATATCTATCATTCAAAATTTTCCTCCGTAAGATTAAAAGTGTAATCCAGATTCCATATTTTCGGAGTACCATTAGTTGAATTAAAAACTGCGTTCATTTTGTAAACTCCGGGATTGTATATTTTTTGAGATTTATAATACATTCTCCAGCCTATGGCGTAAGTGTTAGAAGAGTTCATTATTCCATCTGTCTTATAGGCGATCAATTTCGTCCCGGCTAAAGTTACGCTTCCTGGTCCGGTTCCCATTTCTTCAATAACAAAATAAATGCATCTGTCTGTTTTATCGTATCGCCAACTTGGTAGTACCCTAAGACTTGTAATTGGCGGAGCCGCAACCCTAAGATTAGATTGAGATTCCACATTATTAGAAGTTTCAGCGGCGAATGAAGTTACAGACATTCCCATTAACATGGCTAACATTAATAATAAGCTTAATATTTTTTTCATTTTGGTTCCCATAGATATAGTTTTCCTTTCTGCAAAATCTGATAAAGATTTTCAATTTAACATTTATGTGCTATTGGGGAAGCACAGCGCCAAGATTTTTTGCCTTATTAATACAGAGCTGTTAAACGGAAAATATCTTACATTTTTATTATAGTACTTTAGGGGAAGAATTCTACCGATTGTCTTTGAAAATTGATTTTTGGCTGTCAAAATTTCCAATTGCAAACAAGAGATAATCTGATACAAAAGTAATGACGGATATATAGTAGGTATTTGGAGTTGATTGTGTAGAAAGAAATTTTTACAACCAAAAATGCATTTTTACGGACAATAGATTGAAAATTTAAGAAAAAATAATATACTGATCATATAAGATTCTTATAAAAATATATGAGTAAGGAGCATTTGTCTATGAACAGTAAGAAAAATGTTTGGCTTCTTTTGGTTGGAAGATGTGTTTCTAAATTTGGTTCAGCATTTTATTTGATAGTTTTCCCTTTGTATATCCTTGAAACAACTGGAAGTCTGGTGAAATCCGGATTTTTCTTTTCAGTGTCAAGTTTGCCGGTGTTATTGATCACACCTTTGATCGGTCTTGCTGTTGAAAAGAATAATCGTAAGTGGGTTCTTGTGTTTTGTGATTTTGCTACAGCGATGATCTATAGTTTCTTATTGGTAATTCCTGAAAAGTTTAATGGTTATATGTTTTGTCTCTTGCTTGGAACCATGTTGATCGATGGAATGGACAATGCATTTGAGATCAGTTCAAAGATGATATTTTCCGAATTAGTGCCAGCGGAGCTGATTGAAAAATATAATGGTATCAAAAGTATCTTAGATAATGGAACTGCAGTGATCGCACCGGCGTTGGGAACTGCTTTATTTGGGATATGGGGATTTAAGATTGTATATTGATCGTTGCTGCCGCCTATTTCCTTTCAGCTCTGCAGGAATGTTTTATCATATATCAAAAACCAGATAAGAGAGTTGGTTTAAAATCTGGAAACTGGCGGCGGGACTTGGCTGACGGAATAAGTTATGTAAAAAATAGTCCCATGGTTTTACGTCTGTTTATGCTAGTGATGGCGTTAAATTTTTTTGTGGCTAATGCGGATGAGATTATTAATCCGGGAATTATTATTCAGATCCATCATATCCCGCAACATTTATTTGGTATGATTTCAACGGCTGCGGTGTTTGGAACAATTGTCGCAGGATTCTTTATCTATAAAAATACCAAAATTGATATGAAAAGCGCATTAAAGAAAAATATGATATTCAATAGTGTTCTGATGTTGGGGCTAGGCGTTCTGTCATTGTTATTTATGAAATATCCCATGATCTATTTTTTGATTTATGTTGTATTAAATTTTATGATTGGCATCATTACTACATGTGTAAATGTGCCGTTGAGTTCATATTTTCAGGTGCAGGTGCCCATCGAATATCAGGGTAGGTTTTTTGCCTTACTTACGGTGGCGTCAGGGTTGTTGATCCCTCTGGGTATCTCGTATACAGGTCTTTTGGCGGAAATGGTAGGTGCAGATGTTGCTTATATCATTAATAATATTTGTGTGATCGTTATCGTATGTCTATGTGTGTAGGACGGATTTTGCGGACATTCAAAATAAATGGTGATGCTCGAAACACTAATAATTTGTGGGGAAAATATAGTGGGGATGTGGTATAATCAGAATACGCGACGGACGGCGGGCATCCGGGAAGGATAACAGGAGGCGATGGGATGAAGTATGTATTGGATCTGGCGGTGTTATGGATATACTGTCTTATGGCGGCGATTTTTGTACCGGTTGACATCCCGTTTGTGGCGGCGTCTCTTGCGGCGGTGATCTATGGGTGCGGCAGCAGTCTGGTACGGTCAGGCGGTATACGGTTTGGGCTGACACTGCTGTTTCTTTCCTTTTCGGTTATATGTCCGCAGTTTCTGATCTACGTGCCTCTTACGGCATATACTTTGTTGGACGCAGTCCAACCTGCGGCGCAGGAAGGGAACCCAACCGGGCTGGATGAGGATATGGCTTGCAGATTGTCCCCGGGGTGTGATATATTGGATGCACGCAGTTATGTGTCAGGATTTCTGGTGTGTTGTTTCGGTGCAGCCTTTTATCTTTCTTCCGACCGGGCTTTGATCTGGTTTACGGCTGTGGGGTGTATGATCGCGGGGGTGGTACAGTATCAGACCGGGCGATATGGCATGTTGGATGAAAAATACCGCAGAACCAGGGATGACAGTGTGGAGAAGAACCTGCTCCTGAGGGAGAAGAACCAGAGCCTCCTGGAAAAGCAGGATTATGAGATCTATACGGCGACTCTAAGGGAGAGGAACCGGATCGCAAGGGAGATCCACGACAATGTGGGACATATGCTGTCCCGGTCGATTTTGATGGTGGGGGCGATGAAAGCAGTCCACGGGGAAGGCAGTCTTAAGGAACCGCTGTGCCGGTTAGAGGATACCCTGAGCGCCGCCATGACCAGCGTGCGTGAGAGTGTCCACGATCTGCATGACGAGGCGATTAATTTAAAGGAAGCCCTGGAGAGCCTTACGGGAGAATATACTTTCTGCCAGGCGCGGCTTGTGTATGACATGGGATATGAGGTCCCGCGGGAGATCCGGTATGGGTTCATTGCGATCGTCAAAGAGGCGCTGAATAATGTGATGAAGCACAGTAACGCTACATGGGTGCAGGTGGTGGCGCGGGAACATCCGGGGATGTATCAGCTGGTTATAGAGGACAACGGGACATCCGGGATCGGAAGAAAACATGACGGGTATGGCGGAGGGATCGGGATCCGTAATATGAAAGAGCGTGTGGATACATTCGGCGGTAATCTTGAGATTCAGACGCAGAAAGGCTGGAGGATCCATATTACCGTGCCGAAGAAGGCGGATGAAAGATGATCCAAAAAGAAGAGAATGTGAGATATAAGAGGATTGCTTTATGAGAATTGTGATCATAGACGATGATTTGTTGGTAACGGGGGCGCTGAAAACCATATTGGAGGCTGATGATGACGTCACGGTTGCCGGGACGGGACAGGATGGCGGCGAGGCGCTTGGGCTTTATCGGAAATATCTGCCGGACGTGCTGTTGATGGACATCCGGATGCAGGAGGTCAGCGGTCTTGAGGCGGCGGAACAGATCATGGGAGAATACCCGGAGGCAAAGATCCTGCTTTTGACTACATTTGCAGATGACGAGTATATCGTGAAAGCATTAAAGTACGGTGTCAAAGGCTATCTGCTCAAGCAGGATTACGCAAGCATCCTTCCGGCGATCCGGGCGGTCTGTACCGGGCAGACAGTATTTGGGACGGAGATCGTCTCGAAGATCCCGCAGCTTCTGCAGGAGAAGAAGACGTTTGACTGGGCGGCATATGAGATCAGCGAGAAGGAGATAAGGGTCATGTCGCTGGTGGCGGAAGGATTCAGCAATAAGGAGATCGCACAGGAACTGTTCTTAAGCGAGGGGACAGTGCGTAATTATATCAGCAATATTCTGGAAAAACTCGGGCTGAGAGACCGCACACAGTTGGCGGTGCATTATCTGAAGGCTGTGGGATAATTTATTCCCGCGAGCAACGAGCCAAGCGGGCATGTTTAAAAAAGATTTGCAGAAGAAAAAGGAGATGAGAATCTATGATCGTACTAAGCAGAAAAGAAATCGAGGAATTCATGAATTTGAATGAGATGATGGATCAGATCGAAGAGGCATACCGGATCTTCGGAACGGGTGAATATTATATGCCGCCAAGGCCTTCCGTGGAGCATGAGAATAAAACGCTCATGTATATGCCATGCTATACGAAGGATGTGATCGGGACAAAGATCCTGTCGATTTTTCCGGAAAATGCGGCGCTTGGCCTGCCGTCCATCGACGGGGTGGTGCTTTTGAATGATCCGGTGACAGGAACGCCGGTCGCCGTGCTTGACGGCCAGGCAGTGACTGCCTACAGGACCGGGGCGGTAGGGGGCGTAGGGATCCGTCATCTCTCCAGAAAGGACTGCCATACGGTGGGGATCGTGGGAGCCGGCGTACAGGGCTTCCATCTGGCGCTCTATGCCTGTGCGGCGCGGGAGATCCATACGGTCTATATCTACAATCACAGCAGCAGGGATCTTACGGAATATCTGGACAGATTGGAAAAAACTATTGATAACCCTGCCGTAAAAGTAGTACAATGTAAGACGGTGGAAGAATTGGTGAGAAAGAGCGAGATCATCTGTACGGCGACGCCGGCGAAGGAACCGGTATTACCGGATGATAAGGCGCTGCTTGTGGGCAAATGTATCATAGCCGTCGGTTCTTATACACCGCAGATGCGTGAGATACCGGATGCTGTATGGGATCTTGTGGACAAGGTCTATATCGAGCTTCCTTATGCGTGTGAGGAAAGCGGAGATTTGAGCCAGCCTCTTGCAGAAGGAAGGCTTACACAGGACAAGATCGTGCTCATGGATCAGTATCTGGCGTCGGGCGCCAGGGAAGGAGTATCAAAAGAGACTACGTATTTCAAATCGGTTGGAATGGGTCTTTTTGATGTATGCATTGCGCAGAAATTATTGGAAAAAGCAAAGGAGAGAAAATCATGAAAGTAGTAGCAACAACGAACGCACCAGAAGCATTAGGACCATATTCACAAGGATATGTGCACAACGGGATCTTTTATTCCGCAGGCCAGGTTCCGATCAACCCTGCGACAGGGGCAGTGGAGGCAGAGACCATCGAAGGACAGGCAGACCAGGTGTGCAAGAATTTAGGCGCAGTCTTAGAGGCAGCAGGCACATCATTTGACCATGTGCTTAAGACCACATGTTTCCTTGCCGATATGGGCGATTTTGCAGCGTTCAATGAAGTATATGCAAAGTATTTCACATCTAAGCCGGCAAGAAGCTGTGTGGCAGTGAAGACGTTGCCTAAGAACGTAAAATGTGAGGTAGAGCTGATCGCGGTTGTGAATGAGTAAGGACGGCGGGTCGGCAGAAAGATAGACAAAAAAGACTGAGAATAAGACAGAATCATGAAAAGAAGGAGATAAGAATTATGGCAGAAGAACAGCAGAACGGCTGCACGTCATCGGATTGTGCCGGGTGTGCACATGCAGGGTCATGCAGCAGTAAGCCCCAGGATTTAAGACAGCCGGCGAACCCATTTTCAAAGATCAAGAAGGTGATCGCCGTTGTCAGCGGCAAGGGCGGTGTGGGCAAGTCCATGGTAACGGCGTCACTCGCAAGGATGATGCGCGAGCAGGGCTTTTCCGTTGGTATTCTGGATGCGGATGTGACGGGACCTTCGATTCCGAAGATGTTCGGGATCCATGAGAAGGCACAGGGCGACGAGTCAGGGATCTTCCCATGCGAGGCGAAGGACGGCACGAAGATTATGTCAGTGAATCTGCTCCTTGAGAATGAGTCCGATCCGGTCATCTGGAGAGGCCCGGTGATCGCGGGCGTCGTAACCCAGTTCTGGACAGACGTGATGTGGGGCGAGTTGGATTATCTGTTCGTGGATATGCCGCCGGGAACCGGAGACGTGCCGCTTACGGTGTTCCAGTCTCTTCCGGTGGATGGCGTGGTGATCGTGACATCCCCGCAGGATCTGGTTCGGATGATTGTGAAGAAGGCTTATAATATGGCGAAAGCTATGAATATTCCGGTATTGGGGATCGTGGAGAACTATAGCTATCTGGTATGTCCGGATTGCGGGAAGAAGATTTCCGTGTTCGGGGAGAGTCATATTGATCAGGTGGCAGAGGAACTTGAGATCCCGGTATTGGGTAAGATGCCGGTTGATGCAGGGCTTGCAGAGGCAGTGGAGCAGGAGAGGTTCCATGAAGTCAGCAACGAGTATCTGAGCGCGGCTGTAAATAAGATCTAGAAAAATGAGAGCTGTTGTATGCAACAGCTCTTTTTTGTGCCGAAAAAGTGTTCACTTGATCAAAGTCGTTCTGAGGGTTCGCTAGTCTGGGATCAGCGCCTGTACAGTGACTAGGACAGTGTCGCCGGGCTGTTTTTCGATCTTACTTCTGATGTCTTTGCGGATTCCGATGATGTAGCAGATGGAGCCGTCGTCATTCTTCACCCCCATATTCACGATGCTTCCGGAATACGGCTCACCGTCGAAGGTAATCTGTGCTTTGACTCTGCCTTTGCCGAATTCTTTTCGGATATCATAAGGGAAACGTACAAATGCGCCGCCTTTGTCCGGAACAGGTTCTATGACGGCAGGAAATTCATATATTTTCTGGTTCATTGGGGAATATCTCCTTTATTAATATTCTGTTTATAAGATAATATTAACAGTATTTTTGAGATAATACAACGGATATATTAGGAGGAAGATTTTAGCCATTCTGAGATGATGTATATTGCAGGAATCCTTATAAATAGAGGGCTGATGAATGAAAAAGTCATTACGGAAAAGTGTAGGTTTTCGTAATGACTTTTTTATTTAAATCTTTATTTATTTTAATCCATTATTCACAAATAGTCAATAAATATACCCCTCATTTTTTTGTAATATTGTCTAATAATTTTATTTTAAAATTATTATGAAAACCTACACTTTTTCGTAATGAGTCTTTTTATGTTTTGTACGGGGAAAAGGGCGTGAAGTTTCGGAAAATCACGCTGAAATTATGCAAGGCTGTCTTAAAACCGGAATATGCAAATTGAAAGAATAAATTTTAGGCAGTCTGACGGGGAGTTGTCCATACAGAGAGTGGGAAAGGAACAAGAAGGTGAGGGATATGCGCAAAAGGTATTATGTGCAGGTGTGTCCGCCAGGCACGCCGACCCATTGTCATATGCCGTCGATGTCAACGGGGATAACAGCACAACCAGATGGCCTGCATATTGCAGAACGTGTGGATATTTGGCAAACTATCGGAAACGGTAGGACGCAAAGTCATAGGGACTAAGGTGTCATAGAGACACAATGTCAGCCTGACCGCTAATTTGATTAGCAAACCGCCGGAAACGACGGGACGCAAAGCCATGGGGACTAAGGGTTGTTAAGACTACGTCAGCCCGGCTGCTAATTTAATTAGCAAACCGTTGGAAACGGCGGGACGCAAAGCTATGGGGGCTAAGGTGCTTTTGTACTACGCCAGCCCGGCCGCCGGACACTTTGCATCCGTATGTAAGCAAAGAAAGGATTAGGGAGAAACATGAGTAAAAAGAAAAATGTAAAAAGCAAAAAGGCAAGGACACTGTTAAGAGGTGCCGTTGCCGCCGGTGTTGCAATTGGTGGAGTTGACGTACTTGGTGACTCTAATGTTGTGTATGCTGCTGAGGGTGAACTCGAGCAGTTCAATGATGCTGCGAATGAAATCGTAGTTCCGTCATATTCCGAGCAGACATTGTCACAAGAAGCAGCCGAAGCGTTAGCGCCGGAGCAGCCAGCAGTTGTAGAGAATGTGACAACTGTGCCGACAGAACAGCCGGTTCAGCCGCCGGTAAGCCCGGTTGAGACGCCGGAAAATGAACAAGTGAACGGAACAATTGAGACGGGCGATGTTCCTGCAGAACCGGCTGGGGATGCAGATGTTGCAGGTCCAGAGGAGGTGGGAGATGAGACACAGGCTCCTGAGAATGCAGGTCAGGAGAATGTGACAGATCCGATACAGGAGAGTTCTGAGACAAATACAGAATCTACAGAGTCTGCGGAGTCCACAGTATCAGAGAATTCTGAGTCAGAGACGGTATCTACAGAATCCACGGATGAGTCTTTGAGTGAGGATGAGAGCTTAAGTGTATCTGCAAGTGAAAGCCTGAGTGCAGGTATCGCTGACAGTATGAATTCGGATGAGCAGTCGGAAGCGGCTGTTGACCGGGAAATGAGTACTGCTGAGAGGTACCAGATGCTTATGGCGAAGAGTGAAAGTGGAGAGCTGACGGAAGAAGAAGACGCGGAATTGAGAAGCTTGATTTCCGCTTCAGCAAGTGCCAGTGTATCACATGTGTCAATGATTGATAGTTTGTCGGCTGAGTCATTGAGTGCCAGTGCGTCCTTATCAATGGAAGGATCACAGAATGCTTCTGCATCGGTGAGTCAGTCTGGCGTCGAAAGTGCAAGTTTGTCTACCTCGGAATCTGCGAAGGTAAGCTTGAGTACATCTATGTCCATGGCAGTTTCTACAGCACAGAGTGAATATGATAGTCTTTTGAAGGACTACAACGATGGCGAGCAAAGGTTGGAGAGGCTGGAACAGTTATCGCAACAGATCAAGGCACAGGAAAAGGTTGTAGAACAGAAGCGTCAAGAGGCATTGAACAGAGGGGACAAGAATCTTACTGAAGCCGGCTACTATGGAGAGGCGGATAAACTGGCGAATCTTTTGATTCAGTATAAAATGCTTACAGATGCACAGGTGAATAATTATACTGATGTTACATTCTCGGACTGGATAGAGAACAAGGATGCTTCGGGGAAGAAACTTGAAGGTAAGCATGTGGTGGCTACATACAAGGATGAGAATGGTGTAGTACGCGAAAGGTATTTTGATTATGTTACAGCAGGCGAGAATGGAGAGACTGTAGCCGATAGGAATAAAACAACAACATATTGGTGGTGGGATAAAGGTGTTCAGAGTGAAACAACAGCATATCGTGATGACGCAACTAAAGTAAAGTATATTTATGTTGTAGAGATTCGAAAAGACGGCGATGGAGTTTTTGTTGATTCAAATGATTCTGATAAAGGCGGCGTAGGATTTTTTAAAGAGAAAGACTTTGTTGATGGTAAAGATCAGTATCAGAATGAGTACCGTAGTGAGTATGTAGAAAAATCAGAAAGTTTGCGGTTAAGAGAAAGTGAAAGTGCAAGTTTAAATGAATCTCTTGTAAAAGCGTCAGAAGATGCCAGTGGAGAGGCTAGTACAAGTGCTTCAACTAGCGCAAGCACATTAGATTCTAAGAGCGCTTCATTGTCAACAAGTGAGTCTGTGTCGCAATCAACAAGTGAATCTCTATCGATGAGTTTGAGCACATCACTTTCAGATTATGCGAGTGAGTCTGAGAGTATATCGGAGAGGTTAAGTACTTCAGTAAGTGAAAGTGAAAGCACGTCCACAAGCGTAAGTGAGAGCGAGAGTACGTCCACATCAGTAAGTGAGAGTGAAAGCACATCCACGAGTGTAAGTGAAAGTGAGAGCACCTCGACAAGCGTAAGTGAAAGCGAGAGTACGTCTACAAGCGTGAGTGAAAGTGAAAGTACCTCGACAAGCGTAAGCGAGAGCGAGAGTACTTCGACATTAGTAAGTGAGAGTGAGAGCACGTCCACAAGTGTAAGTGAGAGCGAGAGTACGTCCACAAGTGTAAGTGAGAGCGAGAGTACGTCCACGAGTGTAAGTGAGAGTGAAAGAACCTCGACGAGCGTAAGCGAGAGTGAGAGTACTTCGACATCAGTAAGTGAGAGTGAAAGCACGTCCACAAGCGTAAGTGAGAGCGAGAGTACATCCACAAGCGTGAGTGAAAGTGAAAGCACCTCGACAAGCGTAAGTGAAAGCGAGAGTACGTCCACGAGTGTAAGTGAGAGTGAAAGCACTTCGACAAGTGTAAGCGAAAGCGAGAGTACCTCGACGTCAGTAAGTGAAAGTGAAAGTACCTCGACAAGCGTAAGCGAGAGCGAGAGTACGTCCACAAGCGTAAGTGAGAGCGAGAGTACGTCCACAAGCGTGAGTGAAAGCGAAAGCACATCTACGAGCGTAAGTGAGAGTGAAAGCACGTCAACGAGCGTAAGTGAAAGTGGGAGCACATCCACGAGTGAAAGTGAGAGCACGTCCACAAGCGTGAGTGAAAGCGAGAGTGCCTCGACGTCAGTAAGTGAGAGTGAAAGCACTTCGACAAGCGTAAGTGAGAGCGAAAGCACATCCGCAAGTGAGAGTGCAAGTACCTCATCCAGTGCAAGCACAAGCCTCAGTGAACAGGAGAGCGCGAGCACTTCGGCGAATGTAAGCGAGAGTGAGAGTATATCCATATCAATCAGTACAAGCGAGAGTCTCAGTGCAAGTGGTAGTGAGAGTGAAAGTATTTCACTCAGCATAAGCGAGAGCGCAAGCATTTCCGCGAGTGTAAGCGAGAGTGCATCTGCAAGTACGAGCGAGAGTGTATCCGCAAGCGAGAGCTTAAGCGCATCTGTTCCGGTTACATTGCCAGGTGGCGGAACTCCGACTGCTCCGGCAGGCGACGGTCCGGCAGCACCTGCGGTGACAGGTACAGCTCCTGCGGCAACAGGTACGGCTCCGGCAGTAGTGCCGTTGGCAGCGCCAACACCAGATGCTACACCGGTTGCAGTACCAGATGAAGAAGTACCGTTGGCAGTTGTGGAAGAAGATGATCTTGTTGACCTGGATGAAGAGCAGGATGAGAATGAACGTGAAATCGAGCAGATTGAGGATGAAGAAGTACCGCTTGTCAATGTGGATTCTGGTATGAGCCAAAGCCACAGAATTCTTCATTATACCGAACTGATCCTGGCGGCAGTTATGGGAGGCGCTTATATTGGAAGCACAAGAAAGCAGAAGAAAGAGATCTCCGCACTGAAAAAGAGACGGGATGATGAAGAAAGGTAAGGAAAATTAATGGATTTTTGTTGGATGGATGCAGTGGCATTGATCATTCTGGCTGCGGGCGGCGTCGTAGTCTATATGAAGAGACGCAAGCTCAGCGAAGAGATAGAAGAGTTGAGAGGCCATATATCTAAATAAAGATGTGTTGTAGTTTGCGGCGGGTTATGCCGTGAATTGTAACATTTTGGCGGCCGCCCGTCACAGGGTGGCCGTTGATTTATAGAAAGGACAGGAGAATTATTTTGCCGCAGTCAGAACATAAAGAGAATGTAATGAGGTACAAGCTTGCCTATACAAGCTTGATTCTTCTTGTATATATATTGGGAAAATGTATTCCATTGTACGGTATAGACCTGTCTGCATATTCCTATGAGGCAGTCGGCGTAGAGGAAGTGCTGATGCAGACAATCAGCGGGGATGCGTATCGTTCCTCGATTTTTGCACTGGGTATCTTTCCATTTATGATATCCGGAATATTGGTACAGGTTGCATTTGCTGTCCGGAATCTGTTCACCAAGACCAGGATTTCCCCAAAAACAATGAACCGTGCTTCAATCATGGTGACCCTTGTTATAGCATTGATACAGGCATTTACTCAAGTGCCTGAATTAAAATTCGCGGTATCAGAAGAAAAATTGCTTTATACACAAGCGATTGCCATTATGGAGATGATTACCGGAGTGATGTTGATCATGTGGTTGTCCAAAAGAAATGGGAAATACGGAGTCGGCGGCAGGATGATCTTAGCCCTGGTTAATATAATGGACAGAATTACAGCAACGGTATTGAATAACAGTATCCAAAGCCTTGCGGTTCCGCTTGCCATAGGTATTGCCGTGTTGGTGGTCACGCTTGTGATGGAGAATTCGGAGATGCGGATTCCGGTGCAGCGTGTGTCTATACATAATGTATATGCAGACAAGAACTATATGGCGATCAAGCTGAATCCGGTGGGGGTTATGCCAGTGATGTTCACTACGGCAGTATTCATGCTTCCAAGGCTTTTGGTTTCTCTGCTTGGTTATCTGTTTCCGCAGAATATGGGGATTGCATGGTGGCAGGCGAATATGACTCTGACGAAGCCGTTGGGAATTGTAGTGTATATTGCATGTGAGTATATGCTTACGATTGGGTTATCAATGCTTATAGTAAGTCCCAAAGACATCGCGGAACAGTTCTTAAAGAGCGGAGATAGTATTGTGAATCTCCATGCAGGGCGTGATACGAGGCGATATCTTCGGAGAGTTGTTTGGGGGATTGGTTCTCTGAGTGCTATGGTTATGGGAGTGTGTATTCTGGTTCCGTTGCTTTTACAGCTTAGAGGGAGCATAGACAGTACACTTACGATGCTGCCGTCTTCCATCATGATGATGACCAGTTTCTGGTGTACAATTCACCGTGAACTTGTGGCTGTCTACAAATATGATGCCTGCCTGCCGCTGTTTTAGGAAAATATTTTGGAGGAGAAAGTGATGCTGTTTTTTATTCCGGCGTGGTATCAACAGAACCAATGGTGTGAAAATGAACAAAGCTGGACGGTGAGGCGTATGCACACGGAATTTGACGATACCGTAAAGCAGATACAACTCTTTCACCGCAACAAGGCGTATCCTTATCAGATCATGCTCCTTAGTTTCGCGCCGAATTTTCGGCACTTTCTTCACAGGCAGGGGGTGTACCGCGCGCCCTACTGGTCTTGTTTTGATGCGATACAGGAGGTAAGGCGGAAGAAGGTGATGGTGTTATCTTTCCATAATCTGAAATGGCCGGAAGGTATCGAGTTCATTTACACACCCTTCGTGGTGGTTGCCATGTTAAAGAAAGAGAAGTATGCGCAGATTGAATTTGGAGAGGATGGGAATCCGATTCGGATCGATCTGTATCAAAAAGGGCAGCTCCGGCGCTGTAATCTTTATGATGATAGAGGATTTATCTCAGGTACGATCGTTTATGAGAGTGGACAGCCCTTTTATCAGGATTATCTGATGGAGAACGGGATGTGGAAGCTGAGACATTTCTTAAGGGACGGGCATGTGGAGATCAATGGGCAGTGCCCGGAATATTTGATTGAATATGGGAAAGAGATCAGAGAGAAGAGATTTGCCAGATTCAGGTATGACAGTATGGAGCAGGTTATTGCCGAGGTACTTGGCGCTTACTTAAGTCTGACTGAGGCAGGGGATATCTTCTGTGCGGCAGTTCACGAGCGGCACATGAGGATGCTTCGGGAAACTTTAAAGGAGAAGAGGCTGATTCTGTCTTTCTACGAGGATAGGTACTTGGTATCAGCACATCCGGAGATTTCAGACATGATACAGGAAGCAGACTATCTGATTGCAGATTCCGGGAAGAATGTAGACAGGATCCGGCACGAGTCTGGGATGCGTCTTGAGAATATCGTGGCGATCCCGCCTTATGATTCCCGGGTGGATGTGGGGATCAGTCAGCAGTTCGGTGTCAGGAAGATCCTGGTCGCGGTGGATGGCTTAACGGATGAGAGATTTGCGGAGTTGATCAGGCTTCTGGGAAAATATCTGCGTAGAAATGAGCATGCGCAGGTTCAATTGTTTACCAGAAGGGCAGAATATAACAGGAAGCAGCAGGTGTTGGAGCATGCAAAGAGAGAGCTTGCCAAGGCAGGTTTTGAGGAAGGCTGGGCGGCGGAAGAGGAGAAGGGACAGATTGCGGAGAATGATCTGGAACTTCACAAGAAGATTTCTGTCAGATTCTTCGTGGAGCAATGTGTGGACGAATTATCGGTGAGCAAATGTATGCGGGAACAGAGAGTTCTTGTCGATCTGCGGGAAGTTCCGGAGCTATATCTGCAGATTACGGCAATCAGCTTCGGGATTCCTCAGATCGTGTGCTCGGCAACAGAATTTGTAGTGCATGGGAGGAATGGAATTTTGTTGAGAGATCTGAAGAAGCTGCCAGGCGCCTTGCATTATTATCTGAATGGACTTAAGAACTGGAATCGGGCGATGGTAAGTTCCTATGAGCTTGTCAAAGGGTATACGACAGGGGAGTTGCTTAAAAAATGGAGAGAGGTGCTGGATAGCGTTGGAGGAGATTCGTATCTTACAACTGGGAGATGAGGACTGGAATATAGTCTATACACTGCCGCAGTGGGTTCGGTTAGACTATGCGGAACATTTGGATGAAAGTCCTGGGAAAAAGGAAGCAGGGAGACCATATGACCTATGTTTCCTTGACCGGACGCCCCGGGAAGAAGAGATGGTATCGTTGTATGAGATGGCGAAGGTATATGCGCTCTTTATTACTGAGAATGTGGAAACCGGCGGCAGGCTAGAAAAGCTCTGCCGCCGTAAGAAGGCGCAGCGTATTGAGTCGGCAAAAATCCAGAGATTCTTGACAGAAGAAACAAGATACTACTTTCCGAAGCCCTATGGTGAAAAATTCAATTTAAAAGATGTTGCAATTGCTCAAGGATTTACAGGAAAAGTGAAATGGAACGGAAACCATAACGTAACTTTGGCAGGGGAGTTTGGGGATAATTTCCGGCAAATAGTATATTGGCGTTATAATGCTTTCCTGGATGCAGGACAGGCAATTGATCTGTGGCTAGAATATAATAAGGATGAGACAGTATCTATATCTTTAGAAATTACGTTATTTGCAAGTGGAAGTGTTTCGGAGGCGATTGGTTCCTGGATATTTGACGAGATGGATCTGCAGGATATAATTCGGATTGACAGTAGAAAAACAGGGTGGGCATTCCTTTCGATTTGTGCGAAAGGAAGAGGGAAACTTCGGATTGTTGGATTGCACCACAGGAAATCCAGAGGAAGTCACGGGTATTTTCTGCCGGGGGGAGAGCGGTATGTGACATCTGACAGGGAAGAAGCTTTCTGTTACTTTGAACCGGGCGATCTAAAGCCTCCGCTGTGTGTGTATTTTTCGGGATATAAGACGTTGGAGGGGTTTGAAGGCTATTATATGATGAAAGGAATGGGATGTCCGTTTCTGCTGATTGCAGAATCACGGTTAGAAGGCGGCGCCTTCTATATGGGTTCGGCGGAATATGAGAAAATCTATGTGGATATCATCCGAAAATATATGAATGAGCTTGGATTTACAGCAGACCAGGTTGTGTTATCGGGTTTGTCCATGGGGACGTACGGGGCGCTTTATTATGGATGCGATATTATGCCTTATGCGATCATTCTTGGTAAGCCTTTGGCGAGTATCGGAGATGTGGCGGCGAATGAGAGATACAACCGTCCCGGCGTTTTCCCGACGTCTCTGGATGTGCTGCAGTATCAGTGCGGCAATCTTGAAAGGGAGGCTGTGCAGGCGTTAAATGCAAAGTTCTGGGACAAGTTCGACAGGAGCGACTGGGGAAATACCAGGTTCATCATTTCTTATATGATAGAGGATGATTATGATGCGAATGCTTATCAGATGTTGCTCTCTCATATACAGTCAGAGGGAGCGAGCATCTATGGGAAAGGACTTCGGGGACGGCACAATGATAATACTGGAGGAATAGTCAATTGGTTCTTAGATCAGTATAGAAAAGTGTTGGATGAAGACTTTGGCAGAGGAAAAGGAAGGAAATGACGGGAGAAAAGTGGACGATATATTGGAATGAGCACTCTTCGGACACATATCTGTACGGTTCAGAGATATGGTATCACGGGAAACATGATGTGGAGTTTCGAAACAAACTGATGCCGCCGGGGACAGTGATCAAGCAATGGTATTCCAGGACGAATTATCAGGCACAGAGAATTGAACCTTCTCTGCCGATGATAGATGGGGAGAGCGGATACCGGATCAGGGTCGATATAGATTGTCAGAAAGGGGAGGCGTGGATCATGCGGCTAGTCTTCTATGACAAATATGATGTGGAGGCGGGCAGCGTGACAATCCGGGATGAAGTGACAGATTTTCAGTGCCCCCTTAAGACATATAGCTATAGAATGCAGTTGATTAATGGAGGAATGACGCACTTTCACTTCCATTCAGTTACGGTTCAAGAAATAGAGAGTGTGTGAAACTACGAAAATAGATGAAACAGAGAAGAAAATTAAGGAAACTGAATAAGATTGTGCGTAAGATCAGAAGATATCAGAAGCAGATCGAGGAGTTCTCGGATGCGGAATTATCCCACTTGACGGTAGAATTTAAGGAACGGCTGGCGGGTGGAGAGAGTCTGGATCATCTTCTGCCGGAAGCATTTGCGGCAATCTGTGAAGCGGATTACCGGGTACTGGGAATGGCTCCGTATGATGTGCAGATCTTAGGGGGCATTGCTCTTCATAAAGGCTATCTGGCGGAGATGAACACCGGGGAGGGAAAGACGCTGGTGGCAACCATGCCGCTGTATCTCAATGCCCTGACGGGAAAAAGTGTGATACTGGTGACAGTGAATGATTATCTTGCAAAGCGTGATGCCAAAGAAATGGGGCAAGTATATCAATTTATGGGGCTTACCGTGTCGGCAGGAGGGGATAAGGAAGATGCCGACAATGCGGAAGGAAGATCCGCAAGCTTAAAGAATATGGAAAAGAAGGAGATGTATGCGGCGGACATCGTATATACGACTCACAGTGCATTGGGATTCGATTACCTGTTGAATAATCTGGTAACAAGGGCGGAGGATCGTTTCCTTCGGGAATTCTATTATGTGATCATTGACGAGGCGGATTCGGTACTCCTGGACGGTGCCCAGACTCCGTTGGTCATCTCCAGTTCACCGCGTGTGCAGTCGAACCTCTACGGGATGGCGGATTTTTTCGTTACGACTATGGAAGAAGACAAGGATTATGAGAGGGATGAAAAGGCGGTATGGCTGACGGCTGAGGGAATCAGATATGCGGAGACTTTTTTTCAGATAGAGAATTTCTACAGTGAAGAATACTTTGAGATTAACCGTCATGTGACTCTTGCACTGCGCGCGCATGTTCTGTTCGAGAACGGCGACGCGTATATGGTGTCGAAGGACGGGAAAGTGGTGCTTCTGGACGGGAGTACGGGGCGGCTGATGAATGGGATGAAGTTAAGGGGCGGACAGCATCAGGCGTTAGAGGCGAAAGAGGGGGTAGAGATCTCCCAGGAGAATCGCTCCGTGGCGGCGGTCACATTCCAGAATCTGTTCCTGATGTTTCCCAAGATGGCGGGGATGAGCGGTACGATGATCGACGCGTCGGATGAGCTTTTGAGTGTGTACGGTGCGAAGGTTCTGGTGATTCCGCCCAACCGCCCAAGGCAGAGAGTGGATCTTAGGGATCAGTATTTTCCAAATAAGGAGAAACAGATACAGGCGGCGGTTGTGGAGACTTTGAGATGCCATGAGGCGGGAAGACCTGTGCTTGTGGTGGCAGCAAATATTGTAGATACGGAATCTGTTTCCAGTATACTGCTTAAAGAGAAGATTCCGCACAATGTACTGAATGCGAATAATGCGTCCTGGGAAGCGCAGATCATCAAGGAAGCCGGTCAGCCGGGGGCGGTGACGGTGGCAACCTCTATGGCGGGGCGGGGCACAGATATCAAGCTTGGAGAAGGCGTGGAAGAATTAGGCGGTCTTGCGGTCATAGGAATCGGGAGGATGGAGAATGTAAGGATGGAACGTCAGGCGAGAGGACGCGCCGGAAGGCAGGGGGATGTTGGAACCAGTCAGTTCTTCGTCTCGTTGGAGGACGGTGTGGTAGACGGCGGGACCTCGGGGCGGTATGACAAATACATTGAGGGAAAAAGGCGCATCGGCAGACGGAAACTTAAGAAGATCATTGACAGATCCCAGACCATAGGAGAAGAGGCAGCGGTACTCTCCAGGAAGAATTCGGTGGATTATGATAAGGTCATGCAGCGGCAGAGGAATCTGGTCTATGCGACCAGAGATCATCTTCTTGACGGCGGTAATATTGAGTGGGGACAGATCTTAAGGATGGCGGGAAAGAATATTCGAAGATTCTTCGACGGACAAGAGAGTATAGCCAAGGCGCATCCTGTGATGCATGCCACGATGAGGCGGACGGACTGTGACCGGCAAGGTATGGATAAGAAGAAGCTTACCCGGTATATTCTGGATCATATTTCTTATAAACTTGAGAAAGACATTCCGGATCCTTTGTTATGCGGGCGTGAAGTTGCCATGAAATATCTGTTGGATAAGGTGGGAGAGCGGTTAGAGAGCCTGGAGGAAAATCTTGGACCAGAAGATATGAATACATTTGTACGGATCGCAGTTTTAAGTGCCATCGACAACGCATGGGTGGAGCAGGTGGATTACATGCATCAGCTCCAGGCGGCAGTTTCAGGAAGGTCTACGGCGCAGAGAAATCTGTTGTTTGAGTATCAGAATGAGGCATTTGATTCGTTTGCAAAGATGAAGGATACGGTTTTTGAGAGCGCTATGCGAAGCATTATGCTGAGTAATGTGTATGTGGATGATGAGAGAAAGCTGCATATTGTGCTTCCTTAAAGGACAGTCAGCCGTGGTTCAGAATGTCAGAGGATAGACGCACGTCTGATGCGGGCTGGGATTTTGTGTAGTTATGCAAAGAAAGATGAAAGAAGGAAAGGGAATATGGCAGTATATATATTCGGTCAGGTGAAGGAATATATGAATGCCGGGTTAGATTACGGGCAGATTTACAGGAAACAGATCCTAAGAGAAATTGCCTGCCCGGTCAGATATGTTTATGGGGATATATTAGATCGAAATACAATAGAGTTATATGAAAAAGAGGGGATTGAGGCAGGTCAGATACTGGGGATACATCAGCTTCTGACCGGTATTACTACGCCGTGTCCGTCTATGAAAGCGGAGGATAAAGTCGAAGAGTTGAAAGAGTGTTTTGCAGGCGTAAGGATAGAAAAGAGGGAGTCGGAAATATGGCTGGTGAAAGATGGGTATGTCATCGTCTCGGTTCTTCTGGATGAGAGGGAGAAAAGCCTGCTTAAGGGAGTCAGCTATTTCAGCCAGGCAAAGCTTCTTCGTATGGAAATCTATACGGATCGGGTGGCTTATGTCAATTATTATCGAACGGCGGAGTCGGAGCGCGGGCTTTACGCAAAGCTTGTGAGACGCAGCTTTTATGGCGGGGACGGAGCCGTTGTCTATGACCAGGTCTTCGAGGGGGAGAAGGAGTGGTATGTGTTTCCTGATGGCAGGCGGTACGCGAAGCAACAGTTGATTGCAGAGTTTATAGAAACATTGAATCTTTCGAAGAAAGACATGGTTATCTTGGATACTTCTGTGTCAAATGAGTGGATGAGGGCGGTCTTCACATATGGAAGGGCGGCGCGTATTGTTGCGGCGGTATACGCCGGGAGATATTTTGCGGAAAATGAAAGGGAATATCCTTATTACTGGTTTCCGTATTCTGGGATGATCGACAGGATGATCGTGTCAACGGAAGAACAGAAGGAAGTATTGATAAAGGTGTTGGAAGAGTATCATTGTACGGTTCCGGGGATGTGGGTTGTCCCGATAGAAGGAGGATTTGTGTATGCGGCTATGAATGAGTCCTGTGGTGGGAAGCTGTCTCTGTCCTGGGAGTTTACGGGGAAAGCGGACGGCTTCTGGATCTATGATGAGTCGGGGAAGCGGGTCTGTGAGACAAGAAATGAGCATCAGCATTATTTCCTGACGGAAGGTGATGGGAAAGAAAGCGGCTTTGTGGTGAAGGCTTTTGTTGATACGTCGATAGGGAAGACGGCGGTTGCGGAATCGAGAGCTGAATATTGAGAATGAGAAGATGTACGGGAGATTAAAACGGTGATGGTTTGGTTTTGTAAGGGAACAGATGAGGTGGGAAAGTTTCTGGAAACAGCAGGAAAGTGTGGAATAGATGCAAAAATTATGGTCCTGGAGGATGATGCTTTTTTATCAAAAGGGGGATTCTCACTTTATGAATATTTTATTTCCCGGCAAGATCAGAAAGAGTATGAGGAAAGAGAATTATCCTGCGAGTTATTAGAAGTACCTGAATCCTGGGAAATTCGAGTAGGAGATATTACAGGCGGTATTTATGAGGCTGGCTATAAAAGGGCGACTGTTTATTTTGCTGAACCAATAGAAAAGAAGATTGTACAGCGGGTGGAATGGAGTACAGAAAGAGGATGGATTTATAAAATTGATCACTTCAATAAATGTGGGATAAAATATGCCAGTGAGTTTTTAGATGCGGATAAGAATGTGGAGTCAAAAGTATATTATTCAGACAAGAACCAGGAAGGGATTGTTATTCAACCGCAAAATGGAGTGATTACTATACTTGAAAACGGTGTGGTGAAGGCTTTATTTAGCTCATATAGCGAATTTGTAGAATTTTGTATAACGGAGATAGGGACAAGAGATAAAAATATATTATTCGTGCAGGAAGAACAATGCAACCTTTTGAATTTGAAAGTCAATGGAGAGAGTGTGTGGGATACGATTTTGTTTCCTGATTCGGAGCTGTTGGAAAAATACAAAAATGCCGGAGGAGAAAACGGATACCGATTTTATGCTATACCAGACCAGTATCCAGAGAATCATATGAGTGGAAATGCACTAATCCTGACGGCTTCTGACCAGATTGAAAAATTAGACGAGTTGAGTCAGGAGATGCCGGAAATGAGATTTCACATAGCGGCGCATACGCAGGTATCGGATAAGTTATATAAGCTTGCAGAGCGGGAAAATATAATGGTTTATCCGGGAGTCAGTAAGGAAGAATTGGACGACTTGTGGGAGAAATGTGATTTCTATCTGGATATTAACCATTATCGTGAGATTGATAATGCGGTGGACGAAGCAAGCCAGAGAAATCTAGTGATCATGGGATTCGAAAACACCGTGCATCAAAGGGAGTTAATGGTAGGCGGGTGTGTGTATGCGGCACAGGACTATAAGAAAATAGTACCTGTGATAAGGTATTTAAAAAAAGATCTTGCGTTCACACAGAAATTACTTCTTGCACAGCAGAAGAAGAGGAAACACGTGTATGGTATTTTGAGGGTTGGAATTGAAGGGGAATGATAAGATTAAAATGTGGACGTTTTTATTTGACAAGTATACAGATAATGTAAAAAAACTACAGGAGACAATGCAATATTTGGGAATAAATGCAAGAACTATAGTATTAGAAGATGAGGCTTTTCTACCACGAGAGGTAACTTCTCTTTTTGAATACTTTATTTCCAGTCAGAATAGAGAAGAACATAAAGAATATGAGTTGTTCTATGCTTTTTTAGATATACCTGAATTCTGGGAAGTTCGTATGGTTGGGGATAAAGGCGGGATATACGATATGGGATGTGAGAAAGCAGTTATCTATTTTACAGAACCAATAGAAAAGAGAATTGTACAGCGTGTGGAATGGCATACGGAGGATGGAAAGGGATACAGGACAGATTATTATAACAAATATGGTTTGAAATATGCGAGTGAATTTATAGATACAGATGGGAACGTGGAGTCAAAGGTATACTATTCAGATGGGAATCAAGAGGTGATTGTAAGTCAACCGCAAAATGATGTAATAATTCTGTTGGAAAATGGTATGGTGAAGGAGTTTTTCAGTTCCTATCATCAGTTTTTGGAATTTTATTTGGAAAAGATTAAGACAGAGGATGGGATGATTTTATTTATTCAGGAGAAAATGAAAAATGAATTACTTAACTTAAAGGTTAATGGAAATAGTCCGTGGGATGCAGTTCTATTTTCTGATAATGATTTATTGAAAAGTTATAAGAACGCGGGCGGAGAAAGAGGATATAGATTTTATGCTATACCAGAGCAGTATCCTGTTAATCACAGGAGTGGAAATGCCATGATTCTGACAGCTTCTGACCAAATTGAAAAATTGGAAGAGCTAGTTCAAGAATTACCAGAAGTGGTGTTCCATATTGCGGCGCATACGCAGATGTCGGAGAAATTATACATATTGTCACAAAGTGAAAATGTAAAGATTTATCCTGGAATTAGTAAAATAGAGTTAGACAGATTATGGGATGAGTGTGATTTTTATCTTGATATTAATCACTATCGTGAGATTGATGACGCAGTAAATGAAGCAGTTCAGAAAAATTTATTAATCATGGGCTTTGAAAATCTATTACATCAGCAGGATTTACTTGTTAAAACTTGTGTATTTCAAAAAGAGAATTATAAGAAAATAGTGTCAACAATCCGATGTTTGAAAAGTGAGAACGCATTCATGCAGGAATTATTGACAATGCAGCAACAGGCAAGAAAGGAAGTGTGGGAGAATATACTACAATTATCAGAAAAGCGGGGAGATTGAGGATGGCAATTTATATATTTAATTTATTGGTAGGATATGAGCCATGCGGTGTAGATAATGCCCAAGGATACCGAGCAAAGATGTTAAAATACCTTTCGCAGTCGGTTAAATATGTTTTTACAGAACTACCCCGGAGAAAAGAATTTGAATATTATGGGAAAAAGGAAATTGACAAAGAAAAGATATTGAGTATGCATTATTTCATGGCAGGCCATTTGGGAATAAAATCATCTGTAAAGATAGGGGATAAGTTAAAGAAAGTTAAAGAATATATTCCTCAAGCAGAGATTGTATATCAAAAAGATCAGATTATCATGAAAAAAGCAGGGATAACTTTTGCATCATTTATTTCAAATGAAAAAGATAGTGAATATTTGGAGAGAATTAACTATTTTGAGCATGGACGGTTGATTAGAACGGAAGTATATGGAGATGGGATTATATATTCAGAAAGTTTTATGACGGCGAAATCAGAAGAAGGATTTTATGCAAAACTGGTGAGACGTACATTTTATAAGGAAGATGGAACAATTGCTTATGACCAGATATTCAGGAAGGAAAAAGATGTATATTTGTTTCCTGATGGGAGACGATATTCAAAATCGCAGTTTATTGCGGAATTTGTGAAAGAATTAAATCTTCAGAAATCAGATACAATTATATTAGATCGTTGTGCACAGTTTGATTTTTTACAACCACTTTTTAAATGGGGAAATAAAGCACGATTTATTGCAGTTATACATTCGGAGCATTATTTTGAAAAAGGGCGTGATTACAACTTGTTTTATCAATATCTTAACTGGGAGTATAATTATTGGTTTAAATACTCAAAAATGATTGATACAATGATAGTCTCGACCCAGGAACAGAAAGATAGATTGATAGAAGTTTTGCAGAGGTATCATTGTATTGTGCCCAATGTCGGAGTGATACCGGTGGGCGGAATTGAAGAATTAAAATATCCTGAACAATCAAGAAAACCATTTTCGTTAATATCTGTCTCCAGACTTCAGATACAAAAGAGACCAGACTGGCTCGTAAAAAGTGTAATAAAAGCACATAAAAGAAATTCGAATATAACACTTGATATATATGGAAAAGGAACCTTTAGATCTAAATTGGAGATGATAATAGATGAGAATCATGCGCATGATTATATCAGAATGATGGGGTATGGAGATGTTACAGATGCTTATAGAACGTATGAGGTATTTGTTACGACTTCCGTATGGGAAACCTTGGGGCTTTCTACTATGGAAGCAATCGGTTCAGGAACTGCAGTGATAGGATTAGATGTGCCATATGGTAATCGATTGTTCATTAAACCAGAAGAAAACGGATACTTGATAGATTACGATATGAGGAATGTCGATGAAGAAAAATTGATAGATATATTGGCGGAAAAAATTCTCGATATTTTTGAGGATGAGCAAAGATTAGAACGATTTCATCAAAAATCATATGAAATAGCCCGTGGCTTTTTAACTGAGTGGATAGAAGAAAAATGGAAAAAGTTGTTGATAGGAAATTAAATTTACAAAAAACAACAGGAGGCAAAGAACATGGTTTACAATTTTAACTTAGGCGTCGGTTGGGCAAGCAGCGGTGTAGAATATGCGCAGGCATACCGTGCAAAAGTACTGCGGGAGATTGGCCAGGATGCGAAGTTTATATTTACAGATCTGTTTCCCAGAGATAATATCCAGCATATGACAGATAATATCGGCTTTTTAGATTCAGAAGTTATCTGGCTATATTTATTCTTCACAGACTGCAAGATATCCCCCGTGACCTTTACGTTAAAACAGTTAGAGAAGACATTCGGCAGTAGGCGTTTCTCCGGCACGAGAGAAGGGGACACAGTGAAATACACGTTTCCCGGCTCCAACTGCTATTACATGGCATATCTGGTAAATGCGAAGACTAATAAGGTACACCGTGTGGAAATGGTTTCAAACGGTTGTCTGATCAGGAAGGATTATTATACATACTGCCGGATCTATTCAGAATACTATGCACCTCTGGATAACAAAGCGCATCTGTATCAGCGCAGATACTTTAATGAAGACGGGACGGTTGCCTATGAGGAAATCACAGATGATGACAAGGTAATGTACCAATTCCCGGATCGTCTTCTCTGCTCCAAAGAAGAATTGGTCGGGGAAATGGTCTCGCGGCTTCATCTGACTCGGCGGGATGTAGTGATCATCGACCGTACAACGGGAATCGGACAAGCGATCATGCAGAACGCGTCGCCGGCGCGGATCGGCATCGTGATCCATGCGGATCATTTCAGCGAAGGGAGTACGGATGAGGAACATATCCTTTGGAATAATTATTATGAGTATGCATTTTCTCAGCATAAGCATGTCAAGTTTTATGTCGCGTCAACGGATACCCAGAACCGTCTGCTTAAGAAACAGTTCAAAGAATATATGGGAATCAGTCCGAAGATTGTGACAATCCCGGTGGGAAGCATCGACGAGTTGAAGATGCCTAAGAAGGGCAGGAAAAAGGGAGCGATGATTACGGCTTCAAGGCTGGCAGACGAGAAGCATGTGGATTGGCTGGTTGAAGCGGTTGTGAAAGCAAGGGAGAAAGTGCCGGACGTCTCGCTTGATATCTACGGCAAGGGAAAAGAGGAAACAAAGCTCAAGGAAATGATTCGGGAATTGAAATGTGGTGATTATATACACCTTCGCGGACAGCAGAATCTTGATGAGGTGTATAAGGAATATGAAGCGTATCTGGCGGGATCTACTAGCGAGGGATTCGGTCTTACTCTGATGGAGGCGGTAGGTTCAGGCCTGCCGATCATCGGATTTGATGTGCGGTACGGCAACCAGAATTTTATCGATGATGGAAAGAATGGTTATTTGATTCCGGTGTATGATAAGATGGGGAAAAAGGAGCGGGTACAGAAACTAGCGGAATGCATCATCCGCCTGTATACAGAGGCGAACTTGGACGAATTCCATCGGTATTCTTATGATAAGGCGAAGAAGTATATGACGGAGGAGGTGAAAGAGCGATGGGCAAAACTGCTGAAATAAGTCTGAAACCAAGCGATGCAATCCTGTTATTCGATCATTACGGGCAGGACAGCCAGGCGCTTCATGAGTCGTTCAAACTGGCAGGGTTCGGCTGTCCGGCGGTGGTGATCGACGACGACGGTTTTCTGCCGGAGGATGTGATGTCGGTATACGGGTTTTTCCTGGGCGATTATAAGGCAATGCGGGGAAAGGATGCGAAACCGAAGTATTTTAATGAGATCACAGTGCCGGAATATTGGGAGATCAGCGGGACGAACAGTAATGGTAAGGTGCAGGATCTCTATAGAGAAAGAGGAAGGATATTTTATGCAAAGCCGGAGCACAAGAGGCTGGTACGGATCGTGGACTGGTATGACGAACTGGGAGTTGTACGTTCCAGCGACCATTATAACCGATATGGGGCAATCTATGGACGGACGATTTTTAATAAGAAGGGGCAGAAAGTGAATAAGTCATACTTTTCCGCAGAGGGACGGGAAGTAATCGTGGAGAATTATGTTACTGGAGACATTATATTGAATGAAGAAAATGATGTACGGATCTTTCGCAGTAAGACAGATTTTGTGCTGCATTTCTTCGTGCGGGCGGATCTCAAACAGAGCCGGATCTTCTTCAATTCACTGTCTACGCCATTTTTCGTGTCAAACCGCCTGAAATCCCAGGCGAAGCGGGATATCCTGTTCTGGCAGGAGCCTGAGCGAGATGATATTCCGGGTAATATGCAAGCTATTTTCAACGGAGAAGCAAGCCGCACGGCGACGGTTATGGTGCAGAAGAAGAATGCGTTTGACAAACTGGTTGCTCTTGGAGCCCCGAAGGATATGCTACATAGGCTTGGGTTCGTCTATCCGTTTGTGAAGGACAATGCCGATAAGCATGAGGCGCTGATCTGTACTAATTCAGATAATATCGAGCGTTGTGAGGATATTATAAAGGCGCTGCCGCAGATGCGCTTTCATATTGCGGCGTTGACGGAGATGTCCTCGAAGCTGATGGGGATGGGGAAATATGACAATGTGAGCCTTTATCCAGGAGTGAAGACCGGAATTCTGGATGAATTATTTGATACGTGTGATTATTATTTTGATATCAATCACGAGTTGGAGATCATGTCGGCTGTGTATAAGGCGTTTTTGCATGATCACTTGATTTTTGCGTTCAAGGAGACGGTGCATAATGCAGATTTTACTGCGGAGAACAATATTTACCCTGCTGATAAGTGGGAACAGCTGTGTGCAGACGTGAAGATTGCTATGGAAGATCAGAAGGCGATGAAGAAGATGCTGCAGAAGCAGAAAAAAGCGGCGATGGCAGAGCCGGTTATGAGTTATCAGAAATTGTTGGAAGAATAGATGTAGAAAAGCTATAGATCTTATGATACGATATATCTAGATTTTTATTTCTGGATATATCGTATTTTTTAGGAGAAAACAGGTATGGAGTATAAGATCATGATCGTAGAGGATGACAGAGTCATTGCCCGGGCGCTGGCTTCGCATCTGAGCAAATGGAATTATGACACAAGATGTATAGAGGATTTCAAGAATATTATAGAGGAATTTGAACAGTATGATCCGCAGCTTGTCCTTCTGGATATCATGCTCCCGTTCTTCAACGGATTCCACTGGTGCCAAGAGATCCGGAAGGTATCGGAGGTGCCGATCATCTTCCTGTCTTCTGCCAATGACAACATGAATATCGTCATGGCGATGAACATGGGCGGGGATGAATTTATTGAGAAGCCCTTCGACCTGCATGTGGTGACGGCGAAGGTGCAGGCTATCTTAAGACGGTCGTATTCCTTCCAGGGAACGTTGAATGTGATGGAGTACCACGGCGCTGTGCTGAACCTGAATGACGCGACGCTGGTCAACGGGGAACAGAAGCTTGAACTTACCAAGAATGAATTCCGTATCCTGCAGATGCTTCTTGAGAATGCGGGTAAGATCGTATCCAGGGACAGTATTATCACGAGGCTGTGGGAGAGTGATGAATTTATCGACGACAACACGCTGACGGTGAATATTGCAAGGCTTCGAAAGAAACTGGAGCAGATCGGGCTGGAACAGATGATACGTACCAAAAAGGGAATCGGGTATATGGTGGAACAATGAGAACGGCAGTTGGGTTTTTGAGAGAGAAGAAGAACGAGATCGTCTTGTATGTTGTGTTGGTGGGAACCTTTTCAGTTATTTCTTATCTGTATGATATCCGTATGGATGCGGTCGGGTATGCAGTTCGGTTATCGCTGGTCTGGCTTCTGCTGTCTGGGATATGGGAGTATCTGAAATTCGCAGGGAAGCATAAGCGGCTGTTGGAGGCAGAGCGCAGGCTGAATACTGGTGGAAGGGAATTGTCCGGCGCAGATCATCAGACTGCGGATGTAGATATACTGCGTGCGTCTGGTACACGGACTGGGGGTGCGGATACCTTGCATACGGATATAGATTCGGCGTTTCCGGGCGCGGGTTCGCTGATCGAGGAGGATTATAAGCGGATCATTACAAGGCTGTATGAGGCTGGCAGAGAGGCAGAATCGGAGGGCAGGATCGCCAGACAGGAGATGATGGATTACTATGGGATGTGGGTGCATCAGATCAAGACGCCGATCGCGGCTATGCATGTCCTGCTGCAGGCAGCCGGAGAAAGCCAGGCTGAAGGGCAGTATACCAGGGAAATGAGGCTTGAGTTGTTCAAGATCGAGCAGTATGTTGAGATGGTCCTTACTTACCTTCGGATGGAGGATATGTCTTCGGATCTGTCCTTTGAGGTTTGTGAGCTAGATTCTGTGATCAGACAGGCGATCCGGAAGTATTCACAGACGTTTATTCTGAAAAAGATCAAGCTTCAGTATACGGCTGTAGAAACGAAAGTGCTGACTGATGAGAAGTGGCTTGTCTTTGTGATCGAGCAGCTTTTGTCGAATGCGTTGAAGTATACGCATTCAAGCATTTCTGTTTATATGGCGGATTATGCGCCGGCAGTGTATGAAGAGGATATGCAGGAAGAAAAGGGATCGGAAAGCCCAAAGAACGGCGGGGATCTGCAATCCAAAGAACAGGGAAGCCTGGGAAGGATGGGGAAGAAGCGCTGTCTCGTCATAGAAGACAACGGGATCGGGATCTGTCAGGAAGACCTGCCCAGGGTGTTCGAGAAGGGATTCACGGGATATAATGGACGTACCGATAAGAAATCCACGGGAATCGGATTGTATCTGTGTAAATCTGTGATGGATAAGCTGCGTCATCAGATGTGGATCGAATCCGAAGTCGGGGAGGGAACGAAGGTGTATCTGTCACTGGCTCGGAAGCCGGCATGGTATGAATAGGCGCAGACAGATCGGTAACGCGCTAGTTCGTCCGGCATGTCGTTGAGGAAGCGGAACATAGCGGATAACTAGATGGAGGTAGTATGGATGAAAAAAGCAGGCTATTATTCTTCCGGTGAATTTGCACGCATGGCGGGTGTTACGTTGCGGACGATCCGGTATTATGATAAACAGGATATCCTGAAGCCGTCGTTCGTGAATGAATCGGGAGCCCGTTTCTATACGGATCAGGATTTTGCAAGGCTTCAGCAGATTCTACTGTTGAAATATCTGGGGTTTTCACTGGAAGATATCCGGGAGATGCTCATCGGCGATATGGATTATCACTTTATGCTGAATTCGTTGGATATACAGCTTAAATTAGTCCGGGATCGGATTGAGCAGATGCAGCTGGTAGAAAAGGCGATCCAGGATACTTCGGAAGAGATCCGCAATGAGCATACCATAGACTGGAACAGGATGCTGAACCTGATACATCTGACAGGTATGGATCAGAGCCTGAAGAATCAGTACCAGAACGCTTCGAATATTTCCGCCAGGATCAATCTGCACCGCCTGTATTCGCAGAACGAGAAAGGGTGGTTCTCGTGGATCTATGAACAGTCCGGAATCTATCCGGGGATAAGGGTGTTGGAGATTGGCTGCGGGGACGGAACACTTTGGACAGATAACCAGAACAGGATCCCCGAGGGAGTCAGGATCGTATTGTCGGATATCTCCGAAGGAATGCTAAGAGACGCACGAAGGGCGATCGGAGCCGAAGACGGACGGTTTTCCTATGCTGTGTTCGATTGCAGCAGGATTCCTTATGAGGACGCCGGGTTTGATCTGGTCATTGCGAATCATGTGTTGTTCTATTGCGAAGAGATCCGCCAGGTTTGCAGGGAAGTCCTGCGTGTACTGAGGCCGGGCGGGCGGTTTCTGTGCAGCGCGTACGGAAGGGATCATATGAAAGAAGTCAGCCAGTTAGTGCAGGGATTCGACGACAGGATCGTATTGTCGGCAGATAAGCTCTATGACAGGTTCGGTATGGAACATGGGGCGGATATCCTGGAAGAGTTTTTTTGTGATTGCCAGTGGAGGGGATATGAAGACTGTCTGATCGTTCCGGAACCGGAACCTTTGATTTCCTATGTGCTTTCCTGCCATGGCAATCAGGGACAGTTTCTTACGGAGCGTTATAAGGAATTCCGGGCTTATGTGAAACGGAAGACGGATAAGGGATTTCGGATCACGAAGGAGGCGGGGGTGTTCGTGTGCGGGGATAAGTATAAATTTTAAAATATTGTGAAAAAAAGCTTGAAGGTGACCTAAGGTCACCCTTTATAATGTGAAAAGACAGAATGAAAACGCATAAATATATGAACACTATAAGTAAACAGGCAGGCGGTCTGCCAAGCAGCATAAGCTGCGGATCTTTACAGGAGGTTTCAAATGAAAGGAATTATATTAGCAGGAGGATCCGGCACTCGGTTGTATCCCCTTACTATGGTGACATCCAAGCAGTTGTTGCCGATCTATGACAAGCCGATGATCTATTATCCGATGTCAGTGCTGATGAATGCCGGGATCCGGGAGATCTTGATCATCTCCACTCCCCAGGATACGCCAAGGTTCAAGGAGCTTCTGGGGGACGGGCATCAGTTCGGCGTCCAGCTGTCCTATGAGGTTCAGCCAAGCCCGGACGGACTTGCGCAGGCATTTATCATCGGGGCTGATTTTATCGGAGACGATACGGTGGCGATGGTTCTGGGAGATAACATCTTCGCGGGCCACGGTTTGAAGAAGCGGCTTAAGGCGGCGGTTTCGAATGCTGAGTCGGGCAAAGGCGCTACCGTGTTCGGGTACTATGTCGACGACCCGGAGCGTTTCGGTATCGTGGAGTTCAACCATGAGGGGAAGGCGGTCTCTATCGAGGAGAAGCCGGAGCATCCAAAGAGCAATTATTGTGTGACTGGTCTGTACTTCTACGATAACAGGGTGGTGGAGTATGCCAGGGATCTGAAGCCGAGCGCCCGCGGCGAGCTGGAGATCACGGATCTGAACAGGGTGTATCTGGAGTCGGATAAGCTGAATGTGGAACTTCTGGGACAGGGCTTCACATGGCTGGATACAGGAACCCATGAGAGCCTTGTGGACGCGACGAATTTTGTCAAGACCATGGAATCCCATCAGCACCGTAAGATCGGATGCTTAGAGGAGATCGCGTATCTGAACGGATGGATCTTAAGGGAAGATGTTCTGGAAGTGTACGAGGTATTGAAGAAGAATCAGTACGGTCAGTATCTTAAGGATGTCCTGGACGGGAAATATCAGGACGGATTGTATTAGAATAAACTTATAAGAGAGGTATCAGTATGAATATTATAGTGACCGGCGGAGCCGGATTTATCGGAAGCAACTTTGTATTTCACATGCTTGACAAGTATCCTGATTACCGGATCATCTGTCTGGACTGCCTGACTTACGCGGGCAATATGTCCACGCTGGAACCGGTGATGGACAATCCGAATTTCAGATTCGTGAAGGAAAGTATAACGAACCGCGAAGCGGTATACAGATTGTTTGAGGAAGAGCATCCGGATATAGTGGTTAATTTTGCGGCAGAGAGCCATGTGGACCGTTCTATCGAGAACCCTGAGGTGTTCCTGGATACCAATATCAAAGGAACCGCAGTCCTGATGGATGCATGCAGGAAGTACGGCATTACCCGTTATCACCAGGTATCTACCGACGAGGTGTACGGAGATCTGCCTCTTGACAGGCCGGATCTGTTCTTCACGGAGGAGACGCCGATCCATACCAGCAGCCCTTACAGTTCATCCAAAGCGGCGGCAGACCTTCTGGTTTTAGCGTACTTCAGAACCTATGGCCTTCCGGTGACGATCAGCAGATGTTCTAACAACTACGGACCGTACCATTTCCCGGAGAAGCTGATCCCGCTGATGATCGCCAATGCGCTGAACGACAAGCCTCTGCCGGTGTACGGTAAGGGTGAGAATGTCCGCGACTGGCTCTATGTGGAGGATCACTGCAAGGCCATCGATCTGATCATCCATAAAGGCCGTGTAGGAGAGGTCTACAATATCGGCGGCCACAATGAGATGAAGAATATTGACATTGTGAAGATTATCTGCAAGGAGTTAGGAAAGCCGGAGAGCCTCATCACCTATGTGACAGATAGGAAAGGCCATGACATGCGCTATGCCATTGACCCGACGAAGATTCACGGTGAGCTGGGATGGCTGCCGGAGACGAAGTTTGCAGACGGGATTAAGAAGACTATTCAGTGGTATCTGGACAATAAGGAGTGGTGGGAGACGATTATTTCCGGAGAATATCAGAATTATTACGAGAAAATGTATGCGGACCGTTAATCAGGATTGGTGAAAATGTCAGGAGGGAATCATATGAAAGTATTGGTAACTGGCGTGGCAGGGCAGTTGGGCCATGACGTGATGAATGAGCTTCACAAGAGAGGGTACGAAGGAATCGGCAGCGATATTGCTAAGGAGTACAGCGGCATTGCGGACGGCACGCCTGTCACCTCCATGCCTTATATTCAGATGGATATCACGGATGCCCAGGCGGTGAGAGATAAGATTACCGAGGCGGCGCCGGATGTGGTGGTACACTGTGCGGCATGGACGGCTGTGGATTTGGCGGAGGATGAGGATAAGATCGACAAGGTACGTTTGATTAACGCCAAAGGTACGGAATATATAGCAGAGGTCTGCAAGAATTTGGACTGTAAGCTGGTTTATTTAAGCACTGATTATGTATTTGACGGACAGGGGACTAAGCCCTGGCAGCCGGACTGCAAGGATTATAAGCCCTTGAATGTCTACGGCGTGACCAAGCTTGAGGGAGAGAAGGCGGTAGACGAGAGGCTGTCTAAGTTTTTCATCGTGCGGATTGCCTGGGTATTTGGCAAGAACGGCAAGAATTTTATCAAAACCATGTTGAATGTGGGAAAGAATCACGACAGGATTACAGTGGTCAACGACCAGATTGGAACGCCTACCTATACCTTTGATTTGGCGAGGCTTTTGGTGGATATGATTGAGACGGACAAGTACGGCTACTATCATGTGACCAATGAGGGAGGCTATATTAGCTGGTATGATTTTACCAAAGAAATCTTCCGCCAGGCGGTAGAGCTTGGTCATCCGGAATATTCCGAAGACAAGGTAAGCGTGGTTCCGGTAACCACAGAGGAATACGGCGTTTCCAAGGCGGTAAGGCCCTTTAACAGCCGGTTGGATAAGAGCAAGCTTATAGAGAATGGGTTTACTCCCCTTCCGACCTGGCAGGATGCCCTTGCAAGGTATCTGAAGGAAATTGAGTTTTAGGATTTGACAGAAAGGATAAAACCATGGGACAGATTAAAGTAGAAAAAAATGCAGGCGGGATAGAGGGCCTTTGTGTCATTGAGCCGGCAGTTCACGGAGATGCCAGAGGTTATTTCATGGAGACCTATAATCAGAGGGATATGGAAGCTGAGGGACTTACCATGAACTTTGTTCAGGACAACCAGTCCTGCTC
>OFGR01000054.1_pt1 | contig 105982 bp, 99 predicted proteins | sample 1521811 | NCBI WGS metagenome assembly OFGR01 (sample SAMEA3504098, study PRJEB24116) | mouse gut metagenome | biome: mouse gut; feature: mouse-associated habitat; material: faeces | place: Denmark | collected 2011 | reverse complement strand
CAGGATGGCCACGATGACCCAGAACCCGGAGATGCCCGTGCTGTCCCCCAGGATCTTGGGACCCAGGATGTTGCCGTCAAACTGCTGGAGAGCCAGGATAAAGACGATGAAATACAGGCACTTGATGGGGCTGTCCAGCAGGATGAGGAACGCGCTGGGGATGGCCCCCAGGAAGGGCCCGAAGAAGGGGATGATGTTGGTCACGCCCACCACCACGCTGACCAGCGGCGCGTAGGGGAACTTGAAGAGGCTGGAGAAAAAGAAGCAGAGAATGCCGATAATCAGGGAGTCCAGCAGCTTGCCCCGGACAAAGCCGGAGAAGATCCGGTCCGTGGCCTTCACGCCCCGGATGAACCAGGAGGCCCTGTCCTCACTGAGCAGGGTGTAGCACAGACGGCAGCTGATGGCGGAGAAGTTCTCCTTGGCCCCCAGCAGGTACAGGGAGACCATCACGCCGATGAACAGGTTCTTGAAGAAGGTCAGCACGCCCAGCACGCCGCCGGTGACGGCCAACACCGCCGCCTGAAGCTGGGGCACCACGTTCCGGTTGATCCACAGCAGCGCGTCCTGGTAGTACTGGTTGAACAGCTCCTGGGCCTGCCGGGCCAGCTCCGGGTTGTTGTTGAGCAGGCGGACGCTCCACGCCTCAATGGTGTCGTAGTAGCCCTTGGCGTTGGCGGCCAGCTGCTTGATGCTGCTCACCAGTTCCGGCAGCAGGATGCTCATCAGGCCGTAGAGCAGGGCGAACACCACCACCCACGTCAGCAGGATGGACGCAAAGCGCAGGGCCGTGGGCGTGGCCTTGCTCCCGCCCCGGCGGAAGATGGCCCGCTCAAACCAGTTGACAATGGGGGCCAGCAGGTAGGCCATGGCGAAGCCGTAGAGAATAGGCGCCAGAATGGAGATCATCTTCTTGGTGTAGGCCAAGACAATGCTGTCCCGGAAGACCAGATCGTAGATGAGCATGACGGCGCACACCACGGCCACCGCCGTCAGCCCCCAGGCAAAATAGTGGTTGTCCTTCTTCATAATCGTTTGCGTGCCTCCTCGACGTGTTTCGTTCTCATCCCATCATACTCAACTTTTTCCGAGATTGCAATACTCTCTTAAATATGTTATACTCAACTTAGAAAAGAATTAACAAAATTTTCATCTGTTGGATTGGAAAGGCAGTTACGCTATGGCAAAGACGCTCCTGTTCATTGTCAACCCCCGGGCCGGGCGCACCCGGTCCATGGGCCCCCTGTTCGAGGCGGTGGCCCACTTCGGCCAGGAGGGCTATCTGGTCTCCGTGCGCCAGACCACCCACCCGGGCCACGCCGCGGAGCTGGCGGAGGCGGAGGGGGCACGGTATGACCGCATTGTCTGCTGCGGCGGGGACGGCACCCTCAACGAGACGGTCAGCGGCCTCATGCGCCTCCCCGATCCCCCGCCCCTGGGGTACATCCCCGGCGGCAGCACCAACGACTTTGCCGCCAGCCTGGAGCTCTCCCCGGACCCGGCCCAGACCGCCCGGCGCATCACCGCCAGCCAGGGCCGCGCCCTGGACGTGGGGTCCTTCAACGGCCGGCCCTTTGTCTACGTGGCCTCCTTCGGGGCCTTTACCCGGGCCTCCTACAGCGCGCCCCAGTCCATCAAGAACGATCTGGGACACCTGGCCTACCTGCTGGAGGGGGTGAAGGATCTGTCCACCCTGCGGCCCTACCGGGCCACGGTGACCACGGAGGAGGAGATCTTCGACGGCAGCTTCCTCTTCGGCGCGGTCACCAACGCCACCAGCGTGGGCGGGCTCATGAAGCTGCAAAAGGAGAAGGTGGTGCTGGACGACGGCCTCTTTGAGATGCTCCTCATCCCCAACCCCACCAGCGCCGCGGAGCTCCAGGCCCTTGTCCGCAGTCTGGTGCTCCAGGACTTCGGCGGCGGGGGCGTGGTGTTCCGCCACGTGTCCTCCGTCACCGTGGCCACCCCCGAGGGCTTCCCCTGGACCCTGGACGGGGAGTATGGGGCCGGTGCGGAGGAGGTGGAAATCCGGAACATCCCCCGGCGGCTCACTTTTCTGTTATAACTACAAGAGGAGGTCATGACAATGAAGGGGAAGGAAGTGCGCGCCGGCGTCGGTCTGCTGGCCGGGAACATGGAGAACATGGTCCGATTCTATAGAGACGTCCTGGGCCTTCACACCCAGTGGGACGGCGGCGCATTTGCGGACTTTGAAACGGCAAGCGGCGAATTGTCTCTGTTTATGTACAGCCGGGAGGAATTTGTCAAGTCAATCGGCGTGGACTATGTTCCGCCGGCGGGGATCAACCAGACCTTTGAAATCGCGCTCTGGCTGCCCAGCTTTGCCGATGTGGACGCGGAGTATGAGCGGCTGTCCAGGCTGGACGTGGCGTTTCCAACAGGGGCGCCCATCACCTACCCCTTTGGCATCCGCAACTTTTATGTGGCGGACCCGGAGGGCAATCTGCTGGAAATCGGAAGCGCCAACCCAATATAGTTACGGCAGGAATTGCCCGCTCTGGGCGGACGCCTCCCCCAAAGGGGCGTGATACCTGCGGAAAAAGCGCCCGGACGGGCGCTTTTTCTTAGAGCCTGTTTAGCATCTCAACGTGTATGGATTGGCGAGAGGATTTTTTGCCCTGCAAGGCAAAAATCCGCAGGCATCCTGACGGATGGCAAGGAACGATTGTGCAATGACCGCATCGAGCGGTCATGCACAATTCAATTCTGCACGGCCCCTCGATGGGGCCGTTGCAGAATCTATAACGAAGTCAGGGCGGAAAATACGCCGCCAAGACAGGCGCGGGGAGATGCTAAACAGGCTCTTATGCTCATTTCCCCCGGACAATGCACTCCAGGGTCTGGCCGTCCACAGTGGCGGTGACGGTGGTGGTGCCCTTGCCGGCCCACTTGACCAAACCGCTCTCGCTGACCGTGGCCACGGCGGTGTTGGCGCTGGACCAGACGGCGGGGCTGTCGGTGCCCTTGACCTTCAGCTGCACGGTCTCCGAGGAGCCGAAGGTGAAGTCGGCCTTGTTCAGACTCAGCTTGGCGTCGCTGACCCAGGGATCGCCGGTGATGGTGACCGTGCAGGCCACGCTCTCCTCCCCGGCCGTAGCGGTGATGGTGACCGTGCCGCCGGCCTTGCCGGTGACGGATCCCCCCTCCACGGTTGCGATGTTCTCATTGGAGGAGGACCAGCTCCCCTCCCCGGCGCCGCCGCTGGTGGTGAGCAGGGCGGTCTGGGCATGCTTAAGCCGCACATAGTTCAGGTATTCCTTGAAGCCCATGCCTGTGACCAGCTTGAATTTTTTGCTGAAATAGGTGGGGCTTAGAGAGGCCACCTCTGCGGCATCCTCCAAAGAGATAGGCCGTTGGAAATTCTGGTAGATATAACGGGTAGCCTGCTGAATATCCGCGTCCCGTACATTGATTAATTCCGGCTCCGGCTGATGCATCACGGAATGCCGGGCCAGGAACAGCAGAAGCTGTTGGAGATAGCAGGTGGTAAAATCCGGGGAATATTCATCCAGGCCCGCGGTTTCGGACAACATCCGGGAGAGCAGCTCAAAATATTCCTCCAGATACAGGCTGGGAATACTGCCCATGAAGGAGGGAGCACTTCCCACCACGTCCTGATAGAGAAAAGATTTCTTGAACAGGATATCCATCATCTCGCAGTTGATGCCGGGGTAATACCGGGAGTGATGCAGTTCACCGGGGGTAACGAACACCAGATCCCCTTTTTCCAGTTCATAAACCTGATCGCGGAGCAGGAAGCGGCATTTGCCGGAGAGCAGGCAGAAGATCTCGTAGAAGCCGTGGTAGTGGTCCGGCTGCAGGGGGGAATCTTCTCCCCGCAGTCCCTTGTAGATGATGATGCTGTCAATGTCAGATCGTCCGCTGCATACAAATGTTGTCATAACTTCCTCTTTCTTTTTGACCGAAAGGGCCGGACTTCCCTGCGGAAGCCTGGCCCTTTGTAAGATGCTCTGAATCCCTTACAGCGGGAACTTGAAGTATCTTTTCGCATTGTTGTAGGAGATATCCGTGACAATCTCCGACAGGATATCCAGATCCGCCGGGAACTCTCCGTTTTCCACCCAGCCGCCGATCAGGTTGCACAGGATCCGGCGGAAATACTCATGCCTGGTGTAGGAGAGGAAGCTGCGGGAGTCCGTAAGCATTCCCACGAAGCCGGACAGATTGCCCAGGTTGGCCAGGGAGACCATCTGATCCTGCATGCCGGTTTTGTGGTCATTGAACCACCAGGCGCTGCCTTGCTGGATCTTGGCCACGGCGGAACTGTCCTGGAAGCAGCCCAGAATGGAGCCGATGGCCTGATTGTCGTTGGGGTTTAAGCTGTACAGGATGGTCCTGGGCAGCGCATCGTCCCGAATCAGCGCATCCAGGAAATCTGCCATCTGGGAGGAGGGAGCGTAGTTGTTGATGCAGTCATAGCCGGTGTCGGGTCCCAGCTTGTGGTACATCAGGGTGTTGTTGTCCCTCTTGCAGCCATAGTGCAGCTGCATGGCCCAGTCAAGCCGGGCATATTCCTTCCCTGCAAACAGCATAAACGCCGTCTTGAATTTCAGTTCTTCCTCCTTGGTGGGAGTCATGTGGTTCAGCCGCTTCAGGAAAATCTCTTCGATCTCATCATCGGTGGCGGGGCAGTACATCACATACTCCAGGGCATGGTCGGACACATTGCAGCCCATGGAGGCGAAATATGCCATGCGCTCCCGCAGAACATCCTTGAGCTGCGCGAAAGTGACGATCTCGCTCCTGCCCGTCACGGCGGCCAGCTTATCCAGATAGTCCAGATAGTCGGGCTTCTCAATGTTCATGGCTTTGTCGGGTCTCCAGGCGGGAAGTACTTTTACATCGAAGCTGTCATCTTCGGCGATCTTTTTGTGCCATTCCAGGGAGTCCACGGGGTCATCCGTGGTACAGATCAGGGTCACATGGCTCTGGCGGATCAGGTTGCGCACGCTCATGGAAGGCTCCTGCAGCTTGGCATTGCAAAGGTTCCATACCTCATCTGCGGTCTTGCCGTTCAGCACGCCCTGATAACCGAAGTATCTCTGCAATTCCAGATGGCTCCAGTGGAACAGAGGATTGCCGATGGCCTTGCCCAGACACTCCGCCCATTTGCAGAACTTTTCATAGTCGGAGGCGTCTCCGGTGATGTATTTTTCCTCCACGCCGCAGGAACGCATAAAGCGCCATTTGTAATGGTCGCCGCCCAGCCACACCTGGGTGATGTTTTCAAACTGCCTGTCCTCGGCGATCTCTCTGGGATTGATGTGGCAGTGGTAGTCCAGTACAGGCGTGTTCTCGGCATAGTCATGGAACAGTTTCCTGGCGGTCTCCGTCTCCAGCAAAAATTCCTTGTCCATAAAACCTTTCATGTTACTTCCCTCCATATTCTTTAATTATATGTATTTTTATGAACTGTCTGTGATATGTTTCCGGGCTATTTCTGGCAGTCCCGGCTGCAGGCCAGGGTGGTTCCCCGGTGTATCACTTCCCCGGAGAAAACGGTCTGCTTCGGCATTTCCTTGCCGCCCAGCACTCCCATCAGCGTAAGGATCAGGTGCTGGCACAATGTTTCCAGCTTGTTGTCGATGCTGGACATCTCAGGCTCGCAGCAATGCGCCAGCAGGGAATTGTTGTAGCCTATGACGCACAGCTCCCCCGGTATGGAAAGCCCCGCGTTCCGGGCGAAACGGACGGCGCCTACAGCCAGGCAGTCGTCGGAGGCGATGATGCCGTGGAACTGCAGCCCTTTCTGATGGAGTTTCATCAAGTGGTCCGCCATGGCGTGGATATCCTCATGAGATCCCTGGTAGAACTGGATCAGGTGGTTGCTCCTAAGCAGCTTCTGGGATTCCATGGCACTGCGGTAGCCCGCCATCTTTTTTTTGCTGCTGTAGGAGGTGGAATTGGTAAAATACAGAATGTCCTCCACACCGGCCTGGATCAGCTGCAGAGTGGCCTCATAAACGGAGGAAAAATCGTCCGACAGGATGCTGTATACATTGGGCGCTTCCAGTGCCGCGTTCAGCAGCATCACCGGCACCTGGGAGGCGGCGTCCAGGATGTAGCGGTTCTCGGCGTCTTTGTCGTAGACAAAATTGGAACCCACCAGGATAATACCGTCCACTTTCTTGGTAATCAGCAGGTTCATACAGCTTTTTTTATTCTCCAGGTCATAGCCGGTGCAGCAAAGGATGCTGTCGTAGCCGTTGCCCCGCAGTTTCTGCTCAATATAGTAGATGGCCTTGGCCAGATACAGGTCAGAGGAATCGGCGCACATGATGCCGATGGTTTTCATGGTGTTGAGACCCAGGCCCCGGGCAAACGCGTTGGGGGTGTATTCACATTGATTAATGACGTCCAGCACCTTCTGCTTGGTCTTTTCGCTGACATTGCTGCTGCCGTTGAGCACTCTGGACACAGTGGCGATGGAGACGCCTGCTTTTTCGGAGATATCATATATTGTCATGTAAGCATACCCGTAATGGTGAAAAGGTGAAAAAATACTTGTAAGCGGTTACAGTTTTTCCTTCATTTTGAATTATAACGAATCTCGAAATTTTTTTCAAGAACTATTTTTATCTTCTTGACGAATGAGGGGTTTGGAAGTAAAATTGAAAATGTAAGTACTTACATAAAAATGACTTTGTGAGTATGGGATTTTTAGAAAATGAATATGTAACAGTCCGGTGCGGTGCCCCGTTTATCCGGAAGGCGGCGCGGGAAGGAATCCGTCCCGGCCAGGGAATGGGGACCGGGCGCGGAAGAAGCTGGGGACAGCAGAAAAGAGGAGGCGTTATGGAAGCATTAAACAAGAGCATGACCGGTAAGAAAGACAGACCTGTCAAGGTGGTACAGTTTGGGGAGGGGAATTTCCTGCGGGCATTTGTGGACTACATGATCGACATTGCCAATGAGCAGGGCAGATTTGACGGAGATATTGTCCTGGTAAAACCCATCGACTTCGGCAGTCTGGATCTGTTTCACAGGCAGGACTGCCAGTACACCGTGTCTCTGCGGGGGAATGTGGACGGCGAAGCCAGAATTATCAATCGGGTGGTGACCAGCGTGGCCGACGCGGTGGACGCCATTCATGAGTATGACAAGTATATGGGTCTGGCCGAGATTGACACCCTCCGCTTTGTGGTGTCCAACACCACGGAGGCCGGAATCGTATACGATGCAGAGGATCGGTTTGAACTGAATCCCCCCAGAAGTTTTCCCGGCAAGCTGACCAAGTTCTTATATCACAGGTTCGAGACTTTCCAGGGCGATCCCTCCAGGGGCCTGGTGATGCTGCCTGTGGAACTCATCGACGACAACGGTGTTATGCTGAAAAAATGTGTGATGGGGCAGATTGACAACTGGGGCCTGCCCGAAGGGTTTAAGAAATGGGTGGAGGAGGCCTGCGTTTTTACATCCACTCTGGTGGACCGCATTGTCACCGGCTATCCCCGGGCCACGGAACAGGAAGAGTGGGAGAAGCTGGGCTATGAGGACCATATTATGGTGACGGGTGAGCCCTTTGCCCTGTGGGTCATCGAATCGGATAAGGACATCAGCGGGGAGTTTGACCTGCCCGGCGCCGGATTGCCCGTGGTATTTACCGATGACCACCATCCCTATAAGCAGCGGAAAGTGCGCATTCTGAACGGGGCCCATACTTCCTTTGTGCTGGCGTCCTGGCTGTGCGGCAATAATATCGTGCGGGAATCCATGGAGGACAAGGATGTCCGCGACTTTATGAACAAGACCATTTTTGAGGAGGTGATTCCCACCCTGACCCTGCCGGAGGAGGAACTGAAAGCCTTTGCGGGAGAGGTGGTAAATCGCTTCAACAACCCCTATGTGGATCACGCGCTGCTGGCCATCTCTCTGAACTCCGTGTCCAAATGGAGGGCCAGATGTCTGCCCAGCCTGCTGGGCTATGTGGATAAGTTCGGCAGGCTTCCGGCCCACATGACCTTTTCCATCGCCGCCTTGATGGCTTTCTACTGCGGCGACGAGATTAAGGAGGGTGCGCTGGTGGGCAGCCGCAGCGGCCAGGCCTATCCCATCAAGGACGACATGCCGGTGCTGGAATTCTTCCGGGACAACTGCCGGAAGGATACCCGCAGCTTTGTCACCGCTTATCTGGGCAGAGAGGATTTCCACGGGCAGGATTTAAACCAGGTTCCGGGACTGACGGACGCAGTGACGGCATATCTGGATGACATAAAGGAAAATGGAATGAGGGCGGCAGTATGCAGAATTTCATAAAAATTAATGACAACGACAATGTGGTGGTGGCCTTGAACGCCATCCCCCAGGGGGAGGCCGTCGCGGTGGAGGTATCCGGCCGGGAGTGTAGGATCACTGCCCGGGAGGAAATTCCCGCCGGGCATAAAATGGCGGTGTGTGATATTCCCGCAGGCGGGGAAGTCCTCAAGTATGGCTATCGTATCGGCAATGCCAAAGAAGAGATTCCCGCAGGGGCCTGGATCCATACCCACAATGTGGGTACGGCGCTGGGAGATTTGCTGGAGTACAGCTATGAGCCGGTGGCGGCGGTGCAGGACGCAGGGCAGACGTTACCGAAATCCGACGGGGCGCAGGATGTGACCTTTATGGGTTTCAAGCGCCCGGACGGCAAGGTGGGGGTGCGCAATGAGATCTGGGTCATTCCTACGGTGGGCTGTGTCAACAATGTGGCCACAGCCATTGCCAGGCAGGCCAACGCCTTTGTCAGGGGCACAGTGGAGGAGGTTATCGCCTTTCCCCATCCATACGGCTGTTCCCAGATGGGGGAGGATCAGGAGCACACCCGCGTTATTCTGGCAGATCTGATCAACCATCCCAACGCAGGCGGCGTGCTGGTGTTGGGGCTGGGCTGTGAGAACAGCAATATAGGCGAGTTGATGCCCTATATCGGAGACTATGACGAGAACCGGGTGAAGTTCCTGGTGGCCCAGGAATGCGAGGACGAGATCGCTGAGGCGGTGGAGATTGTCAGGGGCCTGATCGATTACGCGGCGGGCTTTGAGAGGGAACCTGTCAGCGTAGAAAAACTGGTGGTGGGCATGAAGTGCGGAGGGAGCGACGGCCTGTCCGGCATCACCGCCAATCCGCTGGTGGGACGTTTCTCCGATTTGCTGATCTCCCGGGGCGGAACCACGATCCTCACGGAGGTGCCGGAGATGTTCGGCGCGGAGACCATTTTGATGAACCGCTGCGCCAACCAGGAGTTGTTCCACAAGACCGTGGATCTGATCAACGATTTTAAACAGTATTTCAAGAGCCACAACCAGACCATCTACGAGAATCCCTCCCCGGGCAACAAGAAGGGCGGCATCTCTACGCTGGAGGACAAATCCCTGGGCTGCACGCAGAAGTCCGGCAGCGCTCTGGTAAAGGGTGTGCTGCAATACGGAGAAAGGGTGCAGACCCCGGGGCTGAATCTGCTCAGTGCTCCCGGCAACGATCTGGTGGCTTCCACCGCCCTGGCGGCGGCCGGTGCCCATATCGTGCTGTTTACCACAGGCCGGGGTACGCCTTTCGCTTCCCCAGTGCCTACGGTGAAGATCTCTACCAACTCCGGGCTGGCCGGCAGGAAGGCCAACTGGATTGACTTTAACGCCGGGGTACTGGTGGAGGATGACAGATCCATGGCGGAGGAAGCCCGGAATCTGTTTGACTATGTATTGGAGGTGGCCTCCGGCAGGCAGGTGTGCAGCGAGGCGGCGGGCTTCCACGATATGGCCATTTTTAAGCAGGGGGTCACCCTGTAACGAAATATACCTGTGGCGTATGCGGAAGCCGCCCAGGATAAGGCGGGCATACCCGGACATAAGCAGTTTCGGGTGTGCTCGCTGTGGTTTTAGGGGGATAGGCTGCCGCAAGCACATTGGAACCGGGAACCCCGGCGGTATCAAAGCGGAGGAGGAGAAAAGACCATGAGAGGAGAATGGGAACAGGCCCTGGAGCAGGTGCGGCAGGGCCGGGTGGCGGAAACAGCGGAAGTGGTGGAAGGGATCAAGGCGCTGCCCCGGGATCAGGACGGGGTGTTTGATCTGCGTGGCATGGAAGGGAACCAACAAGATATGCAGGAGGCCAGAAGAGCCTTGTATCCCGTATATGCTGCCTATGAGACGAACTGCAATAAAAAAGAGGGCTATCCCGATATCCTGGGTCAGATGCGGGTGATGGATGAGCGGCTCCAGGAGCGGTATGATATGCTGGAGGCAGCGGTGTATATGGATCTGGCCCTGCGAACGCTTCTATATTTAAGCCAGGAAGTCTATGAATATTACCGGGAGTTGACGGATCTGTACAGAAAAAATGCGAGACGCTTTATCCGGGAGTTTTATGGAGAGGGGAAAATCACGCCGGGGGCGGTTCCTGCCAGTCCAGGGGAAGCGCTTTTTGCAGAGGGCCTTATGCTGGCATGCAGGGAGCACATTCTGCTGGAAGATAAATATGAAGTGTATTATGGTTTCATGGAATCTCCCGGGAAAAAATGAGGCATCGGCGTATTTATTTTGGAATAACTCTGCCTACGGGATGCCCCAGGCTTTTGGAAAGGGAGAGGAAACGGAAACAGGAGGAAAGATTGAAAATTAAAATTTTCAATCGCGAGATTTGTGTCTGCGCGGTGCTTGCCACAAACTCGTCATGCGCAAAAAGCAGCGCAGAAATGAGGAGAAATCATGGAGATCAAGACAGTAATGCTTACAGCCAGAAGTGCCACTCTGGAGATTGCGGACGGTGGCAGGCATTTTACCCGGCATCCTTACCGGGTGGTGGTGAACGGCCGGGAGGCCGTGACTGCGGAGAGAACCGTCACCAGCCTGTTTGGCCTGAAGCCCCAGACCCGGTATCTGGTGGAGATATACGATGGACAGCAACAGGTGGGAACCACGGAATTTACCACCGAATATGAGTTTGTGACCCTGGATGTGACCCGGTTCGGGGCCAGGGGGGACGGGGTGTCGGACGATACCCATTTTATCCAGGCGGCCATTATGGCCTGTCCCGAGCATGGCCGGGTCTACATACCTGCGGGAACCTATCGGATCACCAGTCTGTTCCTGAAGAGCCATATCCGGCTGGAACTGGCGGAGGGAGCAGAACTGAGAGCCTTCACGGAACGGGAAAAGTTTCCCATATTTCCGGCCATGCTGGAGAGTTATGACGAAGGGGACGAGTACAATCTGGGTACTTGGGAGGGGAATCCCCTGCCCATGTTCACCGGGATTCTCTGCGGCGTCCAGGTAGAGGATGTGGTGATTTATGGCCGGGGCGTTATCAACGGCAACGCTTCCAAGGCGGACTGGTGGGAGGATCCCAAGGTCATGCGGGGGGCTTTCCGGCCCAGGCTGTTCTTTATCAGCCATTGCCAAGATGTGGTTTTACAGGGCCTGAAGTTCTGTAATTCCCCTTCCTGGACTCTGCACCCGTATTTCAGCAAGGGGCTTCGGTTCCTGGACCTGGCTGTGGAAAATCCGGCGGATTCTCCCAACACGGACGGCCTGGACCCCGAATCCTGCCGGGACGTGGAGATACTGGGCGTGCGTTTTTCCCTGGGGGATGACTGCATTGCCGTCAAGTCCGGCAAGATCTATATGGGCAGGAAATATAAGACCCCCTCGGAGAATATTCATATCCGCCAGTGCCTGATGGAAAACGGTCATGGAGCGGTGACGCTGGGCAGCGAGATGGCGGGGGGCGTGGTGAATCTCACGGTGGAGGACTGCGTTTTCCGAAATACGGACCGGGGGCTGCGGATCAAGACCCGGCGGGGCCGGGGCCGGGATGCCGTGTTAGACCATATTACATTCCGCAACCTGACCCTGGACCATGTGATGACGCCGCTGGTAATAAATGCCTTTTATTTCTGCGATCCTGACGGCAAGACCCGGTATGTGCAGTCCCGGGAGCCCTATCCGGTGGACGAGAGGACGCCCGTGATCGGCAGGCTGACCTTTGAAAATATGGAATGCGCCAACTGCCATGTGGCTGCAGCTTATTTTGACGGTCTGCCGGAACAGAAGATTCAGGAGATTGTGATGAAGAATATCTCCGTCAGCTACGCTGGGAATCCCAAATGTGATGTGCCCGCCATGTCCGAGGGTGTGGAGAAGAGCAGCAGGCGGGGCATGTTTATCCGCAACGTAAAGCATCTGGTGCTGGAGCACGTGACCGTCAGCGGCCAGGAGGGCGAGGCGCTGGAGACGGAGGGTGTGGACGATGTGGAAGTGAGGCCGTAGGGGATATGCGGAACTTTAATCAGCAAATTCCCGGAAAGCACACTGATGGAAATAGGGACGCATCAGCGGCCATATTTTCATCACGGTGAATGTGTGCTTGTAGGGAATTTGCGGAACTTTTTTAGGAGGAAAATGAGATGCAGTTAGGAATCCGTTTACATGACACAAAGGAACTCCCTTTCGAAGAACGCATTGCGGATGTGCATGCTCTGGGATTTGCCTGCGGGCACTTGGCCCTGTCCAAGGTGATCAAGGAGTTTCCCACCACCGATGAGGCGTTGACGCCGGGGCTGGCCATGTACATTAAAAATGTGTTTGCCAAAAATCAGGTGGATATCGCCGTGCTGGGCTGTTATCTGAATCTGGCCAATCCCAATCCGGAGCAGCTTAAGAAGGCCATGAACCGATACATGGCCCATGTGCGTTTCGCGTCCTGGCTGGGCTGCGGCGTGGTGGGCACGGAGACCGGCGCGCCCAACGAAACTTACAGCTATGTGCCGGAATGCCATGGAGAGGAAGCGCTGCAGACCTTTATCGGCAATCTGCGCCCCATTGTGAAATACGCGGAGCAGATGGGAGTGGTGATGGCCATTGAGCCGGTGTGGCGGCATATCGTATATAATCCCGGGAGGGCCAGAAGGGTGCTGGACGAGATCGGCTCCCCCAATCTGCAAATCATCCTGGATCCTGTCAATCTGCTGGATATCTCCAATTATCAGGACCAGGAAGCCATCGTGGAAGAGGCCATAGAGGTTCTTGGGCCCGATGTGGCCATGGTACATCTGAAAGATTATATGCCAACGGAGGGCAAACTGGAAGCCATGGCCTGCGGGCTGGGCAGAATGCAATACGGGACGGTATTGAAATTTATCAAGGAGCGCAAGCCCTGTATCCATGTGACATTGGAAAATACCACATCGGAAAACAACCGACAGGCCAGAGACCATATTCTGGAACTGTATCGGAATGTATGAGAACAGAATCGGAGGAAAAAGCGGGCAGAACCATATGGGGGTTCTGCCCTGGTTTATTGCAGCCAATTACATTGCCAATTCTTGAAAGCGGCAGGGAGCAGCAACATACTGTAATTGCCGGAATAAGAAAAAGATATTGCTTTAAAAGTGGAAAAACGATATATTATAGCTATAGGGAGTTGTATGTGCAGGAAAGCAGGATTGAAAGAGAGGTAGGTTATGGCCAGGACGATAAGCATAGGGCGTCAGGATTTTGAAAAAATCAGAAGCGATAACTGCTTTTATATAGATAAAACAGACTTTATAAGGCAATGGTGGGAAGAAAAAGACGATGTGACCCTGATCACTCGTCCCAGGCGCTTTGGCAAGACATTGAATATGAGCATGCTGGAACAGTTTTTCTCAGTGGATTATGCCGGGCGCAATGATCTGTTTGAAGGGCTTTCCATCTGGAAGGAGGAGAAATATCGTCAGTTACAGGGGACGTATCCGGTGATTGCGTTCAGCTTTGCAAATATAAAAGAGACCACATTCCAGGAAGCAAGAAAGAGGATCAGTCAGATTATTACGGAATTGTATAACCGATTTGATTTTTTGTTATGCAGCGATAGCCTGAATGAAAATGAAAGAGCACTATTCAGGAAGATATCTGCGGGAGAGGCGAAGGATGAGGAGACTAACTCGCTGAAAACATTATCTAATTATTTGATGCAGCATTATGGCAAAAAAGTGATTATTCTGCTGGACGAGTATGACACGCCCATGCAGGAGGCGTATGTGAGCGGCTATTGGGACGAACTGACAGCGTTTACCAGGAGCCTGTTTGGCGCCACTTTTAAGACAAATCCTTATATGGAATGTGCTCTGATGACCGGCATTACCCGTGTGAGCAAAGAATCCATGTTCTCGGACCTGAACAATCTGGAAGTGGTGACAACTACATCAGAAAAGTATGCGTCCTGTTTTGGATTCACGGAGGAAGAAGTATTTGCCGCATTGGAGGAATATGGACTGTCAGACCAAAAACAGCAGGTTAAGGATTGGTATGACGGGTTTACTTTTGGCAGTAAGAAAGAGATCTATAACCCATGGTCCATTATTAATTTTCTGGATAAAAAAGCGGTGGGAACCTATTGGGTTAATACCAGTTCCAACAGGCTGGCCAGCAAACTGCTTCGGGAAGGGAATCCCAGTGTGAAAAAGGGCTTTGAGGAATTGTTGGGGGGAAGAGTGCTTGAGTTGGAGATAGACGAGCAGATTGCTTATAGTCAGTTATCTTCAAAGAAGAACGCCATATGGAGCCTGTTGCTGGCCAGCGGGTATCTGAGGGTGGCGAGTACCATTTTCGTGGAGAGGACCGGCCGCATGATCTATAAGCTGGCATTAACCAATAAAGAGGTATCCATTATGTTTGAGGACATGGTGCGGGATTGGTTTTCTGAGAACGATTATTACAATGATTTTATTAAAGCCCTTCAATTGGGAGACGTAACGGTCATGAATACCTATATGGACCGGGTGACAAAGGAGATGTTCAGCTATTTTGACACAGGCAGGAATCCCTATAATGAACCAGAGAGGTTTTACCATGGTTTTGTGCTGGGTTTGATGGTAGAACTGTCTGATCGGTATATGGTCACGTCCAATCGGGAGAGCGGATTCGGTAGATATGACGTGATGCTGGAGCCCAGAGATACGGCAAGGGATGATGCCATGATCTTGGAGTTCAAAGTGCAGGGTCCTAAAGAAAAGGAACTGTCCGACACAGTAGCCGCAGCCTTGCGGCAGATAGAGGAAAAGGATTACCCGGCTTCCCTGGCGGCAAGGGGGATACCAAGGGAACGTATAAGGAAGTATGGCTTTGCCTTTTGCGGAAAAGAGGTGTTGATTGGCACTGCGGAAACTCTAAGTAAATAAATAGTAAACTATCCTTTTCTGGTAAAATGAGAGAAGAATTAAAAAGGATTATTTGGATGAAAAAAGGCATACGGAATAACAGTTCACTGATATTTACAGAGATTTTTATAGACTCAGTGAAGGAGGTAAAATGGCTGAACAGGGAACACATGAGGAACTGTTGGAACAAAACGGAAGGTATAAAGAATTATGGAGTATGAGGCATGATGGCTGGATATCGCGATTGCTGCAACAATCTTCTTTTACCAAATAAATAGCGGACATTGGAATAGGGACTGTTATTCGGGATAAAAACCGGATGAGGGTTCTTTTTCTATTATATACAGGTAAGGGAGTAAATATTTGGAAAAATTTTTAAGATTTACATCCTGGCAGGCTTTCTTTGTAGGAAAACCCAGAAACGCAAGTATATTTCATATGGATTTAAGTCTGTTTTTGTGTTATGATTAAAAACACGTCTGTAAATAAACAACGGAGTTCCGAACAGTATGCAGATCAGGTCTTTGGAGTCGCAGATGGTATCGGAGTATGGCCGGGGCCTGGGATAGAGAGGAATGGGACATGGAAGATTTGCGTTTTATCATGCAGTATATCAAAAGGCATAAATGGCATTATGCCGCAGGTATTGTCACCCTGTTTGTGGTGGATTTTGCCAATCTGTACATACCCAGGATCACGGGCGCGGTCACGGACGGCCTGTCAGATCATACAATGGATTGGAGCGGCGTCAAGAACTGTCTGCTGGGCCTGCTTCTGCTGGGACTGACTCTGGCTGTGGGGCGCTTCCTCTGGAGGTATTTTCTGTTTGGCTCCGCCAGGAAGATCGAGAAGGAACTGCGCAATGACATGTTTGCCCATCTGGAGAAGATGAGCGTGGACTACTTCAACGAGAACAAGACCGGCGATCTGATGACCCGTTTTACCAGTGACTTAAACGCTATCCGCATGGCCATCGGCATGGCGGTGATCTCCGCTTTTGACGCCACGGTGATGACGGTAATGGTCATCGGGCAGATGATGGTGTATGTGAATGTGAAGCTGACGCTGCTGGCGCTGATTCCCATGGTGGTGATCTGCGTGGGCACCGTTTACTATGGAAAAGTAATTCATGCCAGATATATGGAACGCCAGGAGGCGGTGTCGGATCTGACGGACTATGTACAGGAGAGTTTTTCGGGGATTCGGGTGATCAAGGCATTTGTCAGGGAACAGGCCCAGCTGAAAGCCTTTACAAAAGCAAATGAGAAAACCCGGGAGAAGAATCTGAGCCTGGTGCGGCTGCAGGCAGTGGTCATGCCCCTTTTGGAAGTGTTTATCGGCATCAGCAGTCTGGTGACTCTGATTTATGGCGGCTATCTGGCCATTGTGGGGGAGATTACCCTGGGGCGCTTTGTGGCTTTCCATCAGTATGTGAATATGCTGGTATGGCCCATGCTGGCCTGCGGAGAAGCCATCAACACATTTGCCCAGGGCGGCGCTTCCATCAAACGGGTGCGGGCCGTCATGGAGGAGGAACCCGGGGTACGGGATCTGCTTTCGGAGGAGGAGAAGTTCTCCGGGCAGCAGGGAGCCGGCAGGGGAAAGTCCGCAGCCCTGGCCAAAGATCGTCTGGAGGCGGAAACCCGGCGGGGCAAACAGCCCTCCCTGACAGGACAGATCACATTTTCCCATTTGACTTACACCCACAGGGGAGCGCTTCAGCCGGATCTGCGGGATGTCTGCCTGGAGATTCCGGCGGGTACCACTCTGGCTGTTATCGGGCGCACCGGCAGCGGCAAATCCACACTGGTCAACCTGATGCTGCGCCTGTATAACACGGACCAGGGTATGATCCTGCTGGACGGCAGGGATATCAACAGCATTCCTCTGAAAGAACTGCGGCGGCAGATCGCCTATGTGCCCCAGGACAATTTTCTGTTTTCCGATACCCTGAAAGCCAATATTGCCTTTGGCGTGGAGGGGCAGGACATGGATCGGATCGTAGCCGCCACCAAAGCGGCCTGTATCCATGACAGTATCATGGAATTTCCCGACAAGTATGACACTATGGTGGGGGAGCGGGGGGTGACTCTCTCCGGCGGGCAGAAGCAGCGAAGTTCCATTGCCAGGGCGCTGATGAAGGATGCCCCCATCCTGATTCTGGATGACGCGCTTTCCGCAGTGGATACGGACACCGAGGAACAGCTGCTTAGAAATCTGCAGGAAAACCGCAGGGGCAAGACTACGATTCTGATCGCCCACCGCATCTCCACGATTCAGCATGCGGATGTGATCCTGGTGCTGGAAGAGGGCAGGGCGAAGGAAGTGGGCAACCACACCCGGCTCATGGAACAGAAGGGGATATATTACGAGATGTTTGAGAAGCAGCAGCTGGAGGCGGCCATGGGCGAGCAGAGGGCTGCGCTGCACCGGGAGTATCAGGACGAGCCCCATCCTTCCGGACAGGAGGCGGGGAATATGCCCCCGGCGGGAGTGGATCAGGAGCCTGGCCGGGCCGTGAAGCCCCAGGGACAGGAGATATGCAGAGAAGGTTCTGGGGCGGAAGAAGACGGGATCACACAGCATGTCCCGGAGAAGGACCGGGCAACAGGAAAGGAGGCGGAATGACATGCGCAGACTATTGACTTATCTGAAGCCTCATAAGTGGACCATGACTGCAGCTACCATATTGGTGTTGTTTATCATCGTGGTGGAGCTGTACCGTCCCATTATCATCGGTGACGCCATAGACGATTATATCAACGGCTATTACCAGCCTTTCCGGGTAGCGGAAAAAGGGGAGGAGGGGGCCGTGCCCTATGGAGATCTCTGGCTGTCCAGAGTGGAACGGCAGAGCGGTCAGTTCCAGGGCAGCCTGCCGGAAAGGGATCAGCTTTCCGGTTATTACCAGCTTTTTCTCTACGGGGACCGCTATTACATGGCGGAGGGATTGACCGCCGAGGAGAGTCTGGCCCTGGCGGAAGGCGGCACGGAACTGGTTCAATCCTATGTGGACGCAGGAGCCCCCTGCCTGGACAGGGAGCAGTTAAAAGCGCTGCGCCGCTATGATTTTACCGGGATTCTGTATGCGGCGGGGCTGTATTTGCTCATGATGCTGTTGGGCTTTGGACTGAACGCGGTGGATACCTGGATGCTCCAGAAGATGGGGCAGAATATCATCTTCCGCATGCGGGAACAGGTTTTTTCCCATATTCACAGTCTTTCCCTGAGTTTCTTCAATACCACACCGGTGGGAAAACTGGTGACCCGGGTGAGCAATGACACCGAGGCAGTGAATGAACTGTTTACCACGATTCTGGTGCGGCTCTTTAAAAATGTGGTAAAAATCCTGGGTTATGCGGTGGTGATGCTGTCCATCAGCGTGCGGATGACTCTGGTGTCCTTTGCGCTGCTGCCGGTGGTGGGAGTGCTCACCTTTGTGTTCCGTTTTTACTCCCGGAAAGCCTACAAGATTACCCGCAACAAAATCACGGAGCTGAATACATTTCTCTCCGAACATATCTCCGGCATGAGACTGATCCAGGTATTTGTACGGGAGCAGGAAAAGTATGAGGAGTTTGAGTGTAAGTCTCAGGAACTGTTTCGGGCCAACTGGCGGGAGGTCATGACCTTTGCCATCTTCCGTCCCAGCATTTATTTTCTGTCCATCGTGGCCATGGTGATTGTGATCGGGACCGGCAGTTATTCGGTGCTGGGAGGCAGCCTGTCTCTGGGGACGCTGTTTATCTTTATCACCTATATCAGTTCTTTCTTCGAGCCCATCCAGGAACTTGCGGAGCAGTTTGGCACGCTGCAGTCCTCCCTGGCCTCCGCGGAGAAGGTTTTCTCCATACTGGATGAGGAGCCGCAGATCGTGAACCCGCCTGCGCCTCTGCCCGTGGATATTCAGGGGCGCATTGAGTTTAAGCATGTGTGGTTTGCCTATGAGAAGGAAGATTATATCTTAAAAGATGTGAGTTTTGTGATTCATCCCGGAGAGAAGGTGGCCTTTGTGGGCGCCACCGGAGCGGGCAAAACCTCCATCCTGAATCTGATCGGCCGGTATTTTGACATCCAGAAGGGGGAGATCCTGATCGACGGCGTGGATATCCGGCAGATCGACAAGGCTAAACTGCGGCGGGCCATCGGCCAGGTACAGCAGGACGTGTTCCTGTTTACCGGGGATATCAAAGGGAATATCTCTCTGGACAATGAGGCCATCAGCCGGGAGGATGTGATCCGGGCGGCGCGGACGGTTCATGCGGACACTTTTATCGAGAAAATGCCCGGAACTTATGACGCACCGGTGACGGAACGGGGCAGTACCCTGTCCGCAGGGCAGCGGCAGTTGATTTCCTTTGCCCGTACCCTGGCTTACGAGCCGCGGATCCTGGTGCTGGACGAGGCCACAGCCAATATCGACACTGAGACGGAAAGTCTGATCACCCAGGCCCTGGCCGCGCTGATGCAGGACCGCACCACCATAATGGTGGCGCACCGCCTGTCCACCATACAGCACGCGGACAAGATCATTGTCCTGCATCACGGCCGCATCAGGGAATCTGGCAGTCATCAGGAACTGTTGGCCCAGGAAGGGCTTTATAAGAAGCTGTATGATTTGCAGTTGGTGCAGGAGTGAGGAACCGAAAGCCAGTAGATTCACAGGAGGCGGAACCGAAAAGAGAGGAACCGGGAATATGGCCGGGGCGGGCAGAGAAGGCAGGGAACATACATATGATTGAGTTTAAGGCGGACAATTTTAATCTGGCACAAATCTGCCGCTCGGGGCAGTGCTTCCGCATGAATGAGGCGGCGGAAAATCGGTTCAGCGTCATTGCCGGGAGACATTATCTGGAGATGGAACAGCAGGGAGAGAGATGCGTTTTTTACTGTGAAGAGGTAGAATTCCGGGACTTCTGGGAGAGGTATTTCGACCTGAAAGCGGATTACACTTCCTACCTGGGAAAGATCGCTCCGGGTGACAGTTATCTGAGAAGCGCGGCAGAATTCGGAGCGGGAATCCGGATCCTGCGGCAGGATCTGTGGGAGATGATCGTTTCCTTTCTGATTTCCCAGCAGAACCATATTCAGCGGATCCGCAGATGTATTGATACTATCTGCAGGGCCTATGGGGAGAAGCTGGAAAACAGCCGGGGCGGGGAATATTATGCCTTTCCCACGCCCCAGGCGCTGGCGGACCTTCCCGAGGACGGGCTGATGGCCTGTAACCTGGGTTACCGCAGCAAATATGTGGTGCGTACCGCCAGAGCCGTGGCGGAGGGGGAATGGGATCTGGAAGCGGTGCGTCTGCTCCCTTATCCGAAAGCCCGGGAGGAGCTGCTGAAGCTGTTCGGTGTGGGGGGAAAAGTAGCGGACTGTATCTGTCTGTTTGCCCTGCACCACCTGGAGGCGTTTCCGGTGGACACCCATATCCGGCAGGCCATGGAGGCCCATTATGAAAAAGGCTTTCCCATGAAGCGCTATGAGGGCTGCCAGGGAGTATTGCAGCAGTACATATTTTATTACGAACTGGCAGGGGCCGGGCAGCCCTGATAACGGGTCTGCTCTTTTCGGGAAAGGAAACCAGACGGTTCGCGCCGATGAGGGGCGGCCCTTCAGAAGAGGAGAACTTATGACAAAGAAACAACGTGCTTTGGCAATTATTGAGAGACTGAAGAAGGCATATCCCCAGGCCGAATGTTCCCTGGACTATGACCAGGCATGGAAACTTCTGGTGAGCGTGCGGCTGGCAGCCCAGTGCACGGATGCCAGGGTCAATGTGGTGGTGGAGAAGCTATATGAGAAATTCCCGGATGTGGATGCGCTGGCCCAGGCTCCCGTAGAGGAGATTGAGCGCATTGTGCATCCCTGCGGCCTGGGCAACAGCAAGGCCAGGGACATCAGCGCCTGTATGAAGATGCTGCGGGATGAGTACGGCGGAAAAGTGCCCGATGATTTCAACAAACTGCTGGCTCTGCCCGGTGTGGGCCGAAAGAGCGCCAATCTGATCATGGGGGATGTGTTCGGTAAGCCCGCCATCGTCACCGACACTCACTGTATCCGGCTGGTGAACCGCATGGGCCTGGTGGACGGGATCAAGGAGCCGGCCAAGGTGGAAAAGGAACTGTGGAAGCTGATTCCGCCCCAGGAAGGCAGCGATTTCTGCCACAGGCTGGTAAACCATGGCCGGGATGTCTGCACCGCCCGCACCAGACCCTCCTGTGACAAATGCTGTCTGCTGGATTTATGTAAGCAGGCGGGGATATAAAAGAGAGGATCCTATCTGACGCAAAAGCCAAAATATCCCATTTTCTCCACATGGAACAGCAGGCTATAGGGAGGGTACTCTTTGTCAAAGGTCCGAACAAGCTGTTCAAAGGTTAAGATATCCTCCTTGTGGAGCCGGTATTGGTCCGGTAGTTCAAAATGGGCCCGCACGCATTCTATGAATTTTAGAGAGAGGGCCTTTATGGCATGAACCACGGTCTTGTCTACACGCAGGATCTGCCGCCCCAACAGCCGGCCCAGCAGATGGAGCACCAGCTTCTCTTCGTACAGGAAAAAGACCTGGCGTTTCCGCTCATTCTGGGTAAGATAGGTCAGGCGGTAACACAGCACATTGCCGGAAGTGAAATCCTCCCCCCCATAGCGCAGGCTGACCAGTTCCGCATCCACACGGTACAGCTGCCGCAGGGCCTGTAAAACGGCTTTTTCCAGGGAGGCCGTCTCGTTGTCCGAAGCCTGATGTATCCACTTATGGGATGTTTTGCCGGAGATCGCGTAATCCTCCACCATGACATGTCCGTTGAGCCAGCCGATGCATAACCCCAGGAAATGCTGGACGGCTTCTGTGGAATAATTCTCTTCCTCCAGTTCCCTTTCCAGAGCGGGGAGAGTGTTGTCCCGCATATTGTCATGGAGGCTTTTGTGCATGGCGTACTCGCCGTAACCGATGGACTTCATGTACGCCTCTTCTTCCGCAAAATGCTTCAGGGTATAACTCTTAAAAAACTTAATACCTTCCCGGCAGGCGTGCTGCTGTTTGGTGGCGTCCTCGTTGAGGCTGACCAGCTTCCCAATGATGGAGAACAGCCGCCGGTGGGCCTTGTCTATGACTTCTACACCGATATTAAACCGATTGTTCCACTGGATTTCCTGCATCGTTTTTTCCTCCTCTGGGGGCTTACCATATAATAACATATTTTAACATAATTTGTTCTGTCCTACAACAACCAATGGCCCATTTTCCCGGAGAATTCCACGGAAGTGAGGACGTCGGCGCGGCAGGCGGAGATGGTTTCGCGGATTTTCTTGACATTCCCGGGAACATATGGTATGCTCCAGACAGTTTGAGATTCAAAGTATTTATAGGAGAAGAAAGATGAGCATACGGATCATTACGGACTCGGGGGCGGACATTCCCCGGAATATGGGGGCTTCTCCCCGGGCAGACCTGACGATTCTGCCCATGCATGTATATTTTGGAGAAAAAGAATTTCAGGACGGAGTGGATTTGACCCATAGGCAGTTTTACGAGATGCTGATTGAGTCGGAGGAATTGCCCAAGACCAGCCAGATCCCGCCCTATGAGTTTGAGCAGGTCTACAAAGAGGCGGTGGAGGCCGGAGAGCAGGTGGTGGTGATCACCATTTCCGGAAAGCTGTCGGGCACCTATCAGAGCGCCTGCATGGCGGCCGGGGAGTATCAGGGACAGGTGTTTGTGGTGGACAGCCTGAACGCCACTCTGGGAGAGAGATGTCTGGTGGATTACGCTCTGCGGCTGAAGGACCAGGGGATGGCGGCAAAGGAGATTGCTGCGGAACTGGAGCAGGCCCGGAAAAGAATCCGCCTGCTGGCCCTGCTGGATACGCTGGAATATCTGAAAAAAGGAGGCCGCATCTCCAAGTCCGTGGCCATGGTGGGCGGGATGCTGTCCATCAAGCCCGTGATCTCCGTGGTGGACGGCGAAGTGGCCATGCTGGGCAAGGCCCGGGGCTCCCGCAACGGCAACAATCTGCTGGTACAGGAGATCGGGAAGGCCGGCGGCGTGGACTTTTCCATGCCCTACTATCTGGGCTACACCGGCCTGGACGATCATATGCTGAGAAAATATGTGGAGGACAGCCGGGCACTGTGGGAAGGACATGTGGATCATTTGGATTCCACCCCTGTGGGCGGTACCATCGGGACCCATATCGGGCCCGGAGCCATCGGCGTATTCTTCTTCGCGGCGGAGGGGGACGCTCCCGCATAAGGAAGAGAATTCTTTTTCCGTGGAGAGCGGCAGCTTCCCGGCCCCGCACGGAGGTATATAGACGGAGAAGGCAGGAAAACTTGTCGGAGTTCCTGCCTTCTTTCTGTCTGGGGAATGCTTCCCCTTTTTATTTTACGTATTTTTCCAGTGTTGCCGTCACGGCTCCCACGCCGGCGGACAACTCGGCGAAATACTCCTTGACCAGTTCGTCCATGTGAACCTCTTTCAGATCCACGCCAAAGACTTTCTCATTGGACAGCAGGGGATCTAAGCGGGACAGGTCCTTGGGGGATGCATCCAGCCTGTAGTCCGCCACATAGGCCGTGGCGGCCTGAAGCAGGGGATCGCTGCTGGGGGTGAAGGGCTTGCCCTGGTCGTCCACAGCCATCAGGTAACGCAGCCAGCCCGCAAACACCAGGGGGATCAGCTTCAGATCCGCCGGGTCCAGATCAGAGCGCTTTTGGTAAGCCTTGATGGTCTCGCCAAAGCGGATCGCCAGCTTCTGGGAAGTGTCGGTGGCGATGCGCTGGGGGGCGTCGGGCATAAAGGGGTTGGGAATGCGCACATTGACCACGGTGTCGATGAACTCTCTGGGATCCAGAATGCCCGGATCCACCACCACGGGCAGGCCCTCCCGATAGCCGATGATCTCCACAAAACGCTTCAGCAGCGGGTTTTTCATCTCTTCGGACACCAGCGTATAACCCAGCAGGCAGCCGTAGATGGCAAGGGTGGTGTGCAGGGGATTTAAGCAGGTGCAGACCTTCATCTTCTCTACTTTGTCCACGGTCTCCCGCTCCGTGAAGATCACGCCGCCTTTTTCCAGTGCCGGTCTGCCGTTGGGGAAATGATCTTCGATCACCAGGTATTCGCATTCCTCCGCATTGACAAAGGGGGCCACATAGGTATTTTTGCTGGTAATGGCGGCATCCAGGCCCTGTATGCCGTCCCGGTTCAGCATCTCCTCCACCTTGGCGTCCGGCCTGGGGGTGATCTTGTCAATCATGGACCAGGGGTAGGACACGGCTTTGGGATCTCTCACATAGGCGGCAAAACCGCCCTCGGCCAGTCCGTTCCCGCACCAGGCATCGGCGAAAGCCCATACGGCGGCGGCCAGCTTATCCCCGTTGTGGGAGCAGTTGTCCATGCTCACCATGGCGATGGGTTTTTTGCCGCTCACATAGCGATGGTAAAGCAGGGACACCACCTTGCCCAGGTAGCTGTCCGGAGCCTGGCCTCCGTCCTGGCCCGGCCCCTTGGTGTAATCCGCCGCGATGGCGGGCAGCACATTGCCCTTGGCGTCTGTCAGGGCATATCCCTTCTCCGTGATGGTGAAACTGGCCATCTGCAGGGAAGGGGCGGCAAAAATCTGCTTCAGCCGTTGATACTGGGACTGGTTGGCGCTGTCCAGCACCAGGGATTCCATGATGCTTCCCACAATGGTTTTTTCTACCGTGTTATCGGCTTTCAGGGTGGCCAGGATGGACAGATTGTCATGGGGCCAGTACATCTTTTCAATGATTTCGTAGTCAAAACCCTCCACGGCTATGAGGCCGGTGTCCACTGCCCCCTGGTTCAGCAGGTTTTGCAGCAGATTGCACTGGAAGGCCCGGAAGATATTGCCTGCCCCGAAGTGGATCCAGGCGGGGGAGGCTTCGGTGGCGGCCTTTACCTTGTCATAGTCAAATTCCGGAAGGCGGTAGCCTGCCTGGAGGAAGGCTTCCCGCTGTTCCTGTATGCTCTTTCTTGTCAGTTCCATTTTTCCCTCTCTTCCTGATTAATTGCCTTTGGGCCCTTTTGCGGGCCCTTTGCGGGCATTCGTTTACTTTCTGTGCTGCTTTTCGATGGCTTCCCACAGCCCGTTCAGATAGGTGGCTCCCAGGGCCCTGTCATACAGGCCGTAACCGGGCATGGCCACTTCATCCCAGATCATGCGTCCGTGGTCGGGGCGGATGGGACCCGTAAAGCCGATGTCGTACAGGGCCCGCATGATTTCATACATGTCAAAGGTGCCGTCGCTGGACAGATGGGCAGATTCCTCGAAATCCGTAGGGGAATTGAATTTCAGGTTCCGCACATGGGCAAAATGGATACGGCCTTTCAGGGAGCGGATCATATCCGGCAGGTCGTTCTCCAGGTTGGTGCCATAGGAGCCGGAGCAGAAAGTCACGCCGTTGTGAGGATTGTCCACCATCTGGGTCATCCGCAGGATATTGGCTTTGTTGATGATGATGCGGGGCAGACCGAATACGCTCCAGGCAGGGTCGTCCGGGTGGATGGCCATGTTGATGTCGTATTTGTCGCAGGTGGGCATGATCCGCTCCAGAAAATACTGCAGATTGGCAAAGAGCTTTTCATCGTCCACGTCCTTGTACATGGCGAACAGATCCTTGATCCGGGCCATGCGCTCCGGCTCCCAGCCGGGCATCACCGTGCCGTTGGTGTCGCCGGCGATGGATTCAAACATTTTCTCGGGATCCAGGGCGTCCACGGCCTCCTGGGTGTAGGCCAGCACGGTGGAGCCGTCGGGACGCATCCGGGCCAGTTCCGTGCGGGTCCAGTCAAATACGGGCATGAAATTGTAGCATACCATATGGATGTCCGCCTGCCCCAGCCGCTCCAGGGTGGTGATATAATTGTCGATATACCGTTCCCGGTCCGGCGTGCCTACCTTGATGGCATCGTGGATGTTCACGCTCTCGATGCCCGCAAGCTGAAGGCCTGCGTCCTCGATCTCCTTTTTCAGAGCCAGGATGTCCTCCAGCTCCCAGGCTTCCCCCGGGGCGGTGCCGTACAGGGTGGAGATCACTCCGGTGACGCCGGGAATCTGGCGGATCTGCTTCAGCGTTACCGTGTCGTACTTGCTGCCGTACCAGCGCAATGTCATCTGCATAAATGTAACCCTCCTGTTTGGAATAGATTTTGTTGTCTCTATTATAGACAATACGGAAATGCATGAAAAGACCATATATTGCTTGAAAAAGAGCAAAAATTGCTTTATTCTAAATAAATGGGATGTCTTTCCGCTGCTATAGTGTGTCCATGAAAGCGGGGAGAACATGCAGGCGGCATAAAAGTATTTCCGCTGCCTTATCTGTCGTCAAATGAAAAATAAGTAATCAGGTTGAAAGGGGAGGATTGCCATGCAGGAGACAAAGCTGCATCAGTTGGAGGCCACGGATGAGCGGCAATATATGATCCGGGAGGGTTATGAAGTCTATGAGAAGCAGGGCGCGCCGCTGGGGGCCATCACTTTTCATTACCACAGTTTTTATGAGGTGATCTATGTGCTGGAGGGGGAGTACTCCTCCATGCTGGAGAACCAGACCTATCATATGAAAAAGGGGGACATGCTGCTCATCGATTGTAATGTGATGCACAAGTATCATTTTGTGGAAAAAAAGCACGACTCCTCCCGGCGCATCATCCTCTGGGTGACCCGGGAGATGCTGCAGGGCCTTTCCGGGGAGGGCATGGACCTGAGTGCCTGCTTCCGGGGACCGGGTTCCCGCGCCTATCATTTTCCCATCTATTATGAGGAGATGCTGCGGGGATATCTGCTGAAGCTGGCCATGGCGGAACTGCCGGACGTGCCTGTACCGGAGGCCAAGCAGGCGCTGGACCGGGGATACCTGACTCTGTTTTTCGGCTATCTGAATGTGCTGTGTCTGCGCCGGGAGTATGGATTTTCCCGGAAAGACATGGTGTCTCACCCCATGGTGGAGCAGGTGTCGGAATATATCGACCGGCATATCCGGGAGAAGATCACCCTGGAGGAACTGGCGGGCCATGTGCATATGAGCAAGTATCATTTTCTGCGCAAATTCAAGGAACAGACCGGCGTGACGGCGCACAATTTTGTGCTGAACAAACGCCTGATCCGGGCAGGCGAAGAATTGTCCCGGGGCAGGGGAGTAACGGAGGTCTGGCAGGAGGCGGGCTTTACGGATTACTCCTCCTTTCTGCGCAATTTTAAGAGGACCTTCGGAGTCTCGCCGGGGAAATATCGGAGTCTGTGATTTCACAGATATCCGTAAAAAGAATATGGACATTTTCCATTGTATATTGTAGAATATAAGCGGTATAGCACTTTATCATATATTATATTTCCGGCGGGCCGGGATAAGGCCGTGGCGCAAAGGGGCTATGGAAAGAGAGGACATATGACAACAAAGGAATGTTACGAATTGATGGGTGCGGATTATGAGGATGTGCTTGGACGCCTGATGACCGAAAAGCTGGTCAAGAAGTTCCTGTACAAGTTCGCGGACGCCAGGGATATGGAGGAACTTAAGACTTCCCTGGAGGCGAAAGATTATAACACGGCTTTCCGAATGGCGCATAATCTAAAGGGGGTATGCGCCAATCTGAGCATCACCAGACTGGGGGCCTCCAGTTCCGAACTGTGTGAGGAACTCAGGGACGGCAATTACTCGGACAAGGTGGAGCCCTTGCTGGCAGCGGTGCTGGCGGATTACGAAGCCACCCTGGAGGCCATAAAGAAATTACAGGCGGAGGAAGGATAAAGGGAACGGACGGCTGGGCTGTCCATGGAGCGCCAGTCATGTGTGACAGGGGAAATGCAGAACATTTAAGTATGAAAGGCGGGAAAGGATTAAGAAAAAAGTATGCAGAATACAGTTTTGGTAGTAGACGATATGGAGATTAACCGGGAGATCCTGACGGAGATCCTGGGTGAAGAATACCGTGTGGAGACGGCGGAGAACGGCCGCATGGCCCTTGAGATGATAGAGAAGATGCAGGGGATACTGGCGGTGGTACTGCTGGATCTGATGATGCCGGAGGTGGACGGCTTCGCCGTGCTGGAAGTGATGCAGGAGAAGGGCTGGATCGAGAAGATTCCGGTTCTGATCATCAGCGGCGAGACTTCCGTGAAAGCAGAAAGGAAATGCTTTGATTACCATATTTCCGACTTTATCCGCAAGCCCTTTGACAATGCTCTGGTAAAAAAGAGGGTGCGGAACGTGGTGAATCTGTTCCAGTACCAGAGGAATCTGGAAGATAAGGTACAGGAGCAGACCACGGTGCTGCGGGAACAGAACAAACTGCTGCGCTCCCAGGCTGACAAACTGAAGAAGAGCAATACCAATATCATTGAAATATTGGGTACCGTGGTGGAGTACCGTGATTTTGAGAGCGGCGAGCATATCAACCGGGTAAAGGGATATACCCGGATCCTGGCCCGGCGCCTGGCGGAGAACTACCCGGAATATGGTCTGGATCAGGATAAGATCGACATCATCGTGTCCGCCAGCGCATTGCACGATGTGGGCAAGATCGCCATTCCCGACAATATCCTGCTGAAGCCGGGGCGGCTCACGGACGAGGAGTTTGCCTGCATGAAAACCCATACCAGCCGGGGCAGTGAGATTCTGCAGAACATCCGCAACGCCTGGGATGACGAGTACGGCAAGATCAGCTACCAGATCTGTCGTCACCATCATGAAAAATTTGACGGCAGAGGCTATCCCGACGGTCTGGTGGGGGACGATATTCCCATTGCGGCTCAGATTGTGTCCATTGCGGATGTGTATGACGCGCTGGTTAATGAGAGGGTCTACAAGGACGCCTTTCCCAAGGAAGAGGCGTTCCGCATGATCACCGAGGGAGAGTGCGGCAAGTTCAATCCCAAGCTGCTGGAGTGCTTCCGCATAGAACGCCAGGCATTTGAGGATCTTAAGATAAGCTATGACCATCTGGAAAATAAGGACAACGCTTAGGGCATGAAGCAGGGACATCCCTTGCCGGGGGGCAGGGATGTCTCTTTTGATTCTTAAGATTTACATAAGGCGGTTGCTTTCCTGCAAAGAGATCGTTTATACTGGGAGTAACGCCGAAAAAAGAGGGACCGCCGGTCCTGGCCGGGCGGCGGGAAAGGGAAGAGAATGGACGGGATTCGCACAGAGAGGAACAGGCAGGCCAGAGCGGCCTATGACAGGTCGCAGGAGGTACTGCGGGAAGTAAGGACCGTGGTGAAGGGAAAAGACGCATGTGTGGAAAAGGCGTTTTCCGCCATACTGGCAGGGGGCCATATCCTGATCGAGGACGTGCCCGGGGTGGGGAAAACCACTCTGGCCGTGGCTTTTTCCCGTGCCATGGCGCTGGAGAACCAACGGGTACAGTTTACCCCGGATGTGCAGCCTTCGGACATACTGGGCTTTTCCATGTACCATAAGGACAAGGGGACTTTTTCCTACCATCCGGGCCCGGTGATGTGCAATCTGTTCCTGGCGGACGAAATCAACCGTACCTCTCCCAAGACCCAGTCCGCTTTGCTGGAGGTCATGGAGGAGGGGGTGGTCACCGTGGACGGTGAGAGCCACCCGGTACCCGCACCTTTTATTGTAATGGCTACCCAGAATCCCAAGGGAAGCGCAGGTACCCAGCTTTTGCCGGATTCTCAGCTTGACCGTTTTATGATAACCATGCGGATGGGATATCCGGCCCCGGAGGATGAGGTGGAGATCGCCAGGGGGAGGAGCCTGCGGGGCCGTCTCCAGGAGGTGAAGCAGGTGATTGGGGTTCAGGAACTGCTGGAACTCCAGAACCTGGTAGAGCGGGTTTTTATACATGACAATATTTATAAATATATTGTGCGGCTGTCGGAGGCCACGAGGCAAAACGGCTATGTGGAACTGGGAGTCAGCCCCAGGGGTACCATCGCCTGTACCCGCATGGTCAGAGCCAGGGCCTTTCTGCAGGGCAGGGGCTATGTGATCCCGGAAGATGTGGCGGCTGTTTTCCCGGATGTGGCGGTCCACAGGCTCCAGCTTGGAACCAGGGCCAGGGTGGCCCATGTGACGGCGGAGGCCGTGTTGGATCAGATTTTGCAGCAGGAGAAGCAGCCGGTCTCCTATATGAGGAATTAAGATATGGGACGTTTTCTGTCAGCGCTGCTTTTGGCAGCCGCCTGCTTTTATATCGCGTCCCTGTATGAGAACCCGGGAATCGCGCTGCTGGGCTGTGTCCAGCTGATTCTGACGGCTCTGTCCTTGGGCTATCTGCTGTATGAGAGAAAGGGATTGCAGATTGCCCTGGACATGCTGCCCCTCATGACGGACCAAAAGGAGCCGATCTGTCTCCGGGTACGGGCCGGATACCGATATCGGGGCTGTTATGGGCGGATTCGGGTGCAGGCAGCCGTCAGCCGGGAAGGAGGCGGCCGCGCCCGGCGTCAATGGCTGTCGGGGGAAGACATTGCCCGGGGGACTATCCTCCAGGCGGGCCAGGCCGGACAGCGGCGGCTCACGGGCTTACTGTCCGTGGCGGAGCCCGGGGGCTACGAAGTGCGGCTGAGAAAGGCCAGAATCTATGATATGACGGGCCTGTTCTGCATGGACTGCCGCCGGGCGGTGAGGACGGAGAGCGCCGTCCTGGCGGTATTGCCCAAAATCTACCCCATGGGGATACAGCTGTCCGAGGCGGTACGCAATTTCGCGGGGGACGCGGAGGTGTACGACTCCCTGCGCAGCGGCAGCGATGCCAGCGAGACCTTGAAGCTGCGTCCTTTTCGGGACGGGGACAAGCTGCGGAACATTCATTGGAAACTCAGCGCTAAGGCGGACGAACTGCTGGTGCGGGAGAACAGTATGCCCAGGGGCTGCCCGGTGGCGGTGCTGGTGGAGACATCCGGCGGCACCCCGGAGGCCCGGCTGCAGTGTGTGGCCAGTCTGTCCTTCTGCCTGATGGACCGGGAATGTCCCCATTATGTGGCCTGGTATGGCGGGGACGCGAAGGACCTGGTGAGAGTCAGGGTGGACGACGAGGAAAGCTATTATGAGGCTCTGCTGCATCTGGTGCGGGAGCGAAGCCCGGGAAATATGCCGGATATCCGGGAGCGGTACCGGGAAAAATACAGTGGGGAGCCGTTGCTGTACTGTATCCGGGTGGGGGACGGCCCCAGCCTCCAGGTGGACGGCCGGGAGATTCTGCGCCTGAAGGCATCGGCACTGGAGCGGGAACTGGGAGAGCTGGAGTTGCTGCTGTAAGGGATACTCTAATAAGAAACGGAGTGGGGAACATGGGGGGCGGAAGGCTCAGGATCAGCTGGCATAAAAGCCAAAATGCCGGAAAAAAAGAAAGCAGGCAGATGAGGGGATGGCTTCTGGCCCTGTACATTCTGTATGCGTCGTTACTGGGCCTGCTGCTTCTTTTTGCTGCTTCCGAGATGGCGGAGAATTGTTTTGGACCTCTGTCCCAGGAGGGGCGGCTTGGCTTTTTGTGGACGGCAGTACTGACTATGCCGGCGGCGGTGGCCTGGAACGAGGCATGGTACGCCGCGGGAAAGCCCATGCTGCGCCGGCTGGGGAGTTTTGTGCTGTTGCTGGCCTTTTTTCTGGGCTGCTATTATTTTTACCGGGACTGGACCGGGGAACTGGCGGGGGGCTTCCGGGGACTGGCACAGCTTTATCTGGATCAATGGAATCGCTATTTCATGACTTCTTTCCAAATCAGGAAGACACTCCTGGGAACCGCCGCCTGGCAGCAGGAAGCCTGGGGGCTGCTGCTGGCTGTGGCGGCGGTGCTGCTGCAAACCCTCTCCGCCCTGTGGCGGAAACGGTCTGTGATGCTGCTTCTGCCGATGGTGGTGCTGACAGCGGAGATGACAGTGGGGCTGACGCCGGATTGGCCGGGACTGGCCTGCCTGTTTGCCGTCGGCCTGTTGGGGCTGCATCTGGACTGCCACAGGGAATTTCAGGCGGTGCCTGCGCTGGCGCTGGCGGGTCTGCTGGCGGTACTGCTGCCTCTGACGGCCCGGGTGTTTTCGGGTCCGGCCTCCTGGGTGTGTCTGTCCCATGACCGGCTGCAGGCTTTTCAGAACCAGGTGGAAGCGGAGCTTAAGACCTTCGACTGGCGGTCCCTGCTGGTGTGGACCGATGAGGGACGGTTGGATAATCAGAAGCCGGAGTATACTCACCGGGAGATGTTGACTGTTACGGTCAGCCGCCTGCCCCAGGAGAATCTGTATCTGAGAAGATATTATGGGGTAGAATATCGGGACGGCTCCTGGGAGAGGGGAGAGACGGCATTTGACAGGGCCTGCCGCAGACAGGGCATGAGCGGTGGGGAGGCGGCGCTGTTGTTGGCCGCGCTGGGAAGCCCGGAGCAGGGAGCCGGGGAGCGGGTGGAGTATCTGCTGCAATATACGGGGCAGCGGGACAGCGCCGCCTGCCTGCCCTATGGGGCGGACCTGGAAACAACCCGGGGGCTGTGCCGGCTTCGGGGGGATTATCTGGTGGAAAAGGCCCGGAGCCTTGAAAGTCTGAGTTTTGAAGGATATGCTCCGGGCCAGGTGCCCCTGGAAGAATATGGAACCCGGAGTTTGGATGCCCGGCGTTTTTATGCATGGTATCAAAGCTATGTATCGGAAAAATACCTGGGCGTTCCCGGAGATATATCGGAACTGACCGATATGGTCAAGCAAATAGAGCAATCTGCTGCCTGCCGGGCATGGCAGGAGGTTCTGGAGCAGGGGGAGACGGCGGCGCGGAATCTGGCCCGGCTGCAGTTGGGGAATCTGGTGGCCGGGGAACTTCAGAGCCGGGCCCGCTATGACATGGACCCGGGCAGTCTGCCCGGAGGTATGGATCCGGTGGCGTTTTTTCTGGGAGAGAACCGGCGGGGATATTGTATGCATTTCGCCACTGCAGGCGCACTGCTTCTGCGCAGCCTGGGAGTACCCGCCCGCCTGGTGTCCGGCTATGTGGTGCAGCCCCGTCAGTTCCGGCAGACCCAGGAGGGTTACAGCGCCAGTGTAAAGGATGATGCCGCCCATGCCTGGGTGGAAATCTGGCTGGAGGAAGTGGGATGGATGCCCGTGGAGATGACACCGGGCTATGGGGGGGCATCGTATGCCCTCTCCGGGCAGGAGCAGTGGGATCTTCCCAAGACGCCGGAAGGCGAACTGCCGGAGGAAAGGGATTCCATTCTTTCTGAAGACAGGGGGCAGCAGGCGGAAGCCACTCCTGCTCCTTCCGCGTTCCCCGGGAACTCTTCTCAGGCGGAGGAGCCTGCAGCGGGAGACAGGGCTGGATCCCCCGGGCTTCCCGCCGCCGGACCTGCCGTCATGGGCAGTTCTGCCGTCCAGGGCGCAGAGGAGGGCTGGGGCTTTGCCGGGGAGGGCGGCTGGGCTGTTTTCGGACAGAACGGCAGCCTGCGGGTGAGCCATGTGGTCCTGGCGCTGTTGGGATTTGGGGCGGCGGTGGGAGCCGCATGGCTGGCGGCCGGACTGCGCCGCCACAGAGGCGCCTGGTGGGAGAGACTTAGGACAGAGATCGAGAGCGGCAGCGCCAGGAAGGCGGTGAAGGCCGTGAACAGAAGACTGTATAAGCGGCTGAGAGCCAAACGGGCTGGGCTGTTGTCCCTGAGATCGGACCAGGAGTATCTGACGGCGCTGGAACGGCAGTTCCCCGGAATCGACCGGGAGGATTGGGAGAACTATCTGGAAGTGGTCAGGAAAGCGGTTTATTCCCGGGAGGAGATCAGTCCGGGGCAGGCCAGGGAATGTTATGCCCTGCTGCGGCGGACGGGGATGAAAGAAGTTTGTATTTCACATAAACATCTTCCACATAAGAAGTGTTCGAAGGTGGCAAGATAAAAGATAAAATTTATATTGGACAGGGCTGCCGGCGGGCGGCAATCAGGAGGAAACCTTGGGCAACGGGGAAGAGCGGAGAGCGATAACGAAGAACGTTGAGGTAATAGAGAAAATAGAGAAAAAGGAAACAATGGAGACAAGGGAGAGGGAAGAACCGCAGGAGGACGGGATGTACCGGGACATGGAGGATATGGAAGCCCTGGAACGCCGGCGGATTCAGAAGAGAAGGGAGCACATGCTGGAGATGCGCCGGAGAAAGCGGCGGCAGGAAGTGCTTCGCAGCTGGACCCTGCTGATCGCCGGAGGGCTGGTGATGGCTGGGCTGGCAGTGTGGGGACTGGCAAGGCTTGTGGCAGAACCGGGCGGGGAGGAGGGAAAAACGCCGGGCGGGGAGAACCTGCAGGAAAGCGCCGCCGGGCAGGAAGAGCAGACGGGCGGCATATCCGGTGCGGGTCCGGGGAAGGGAAGAGAGCATGTGCCTCCGGGAAAGGGGAATGCTGCGGCAGAAAATCTCTCCGGGGAAAATCCATCGGAGGAGCAAGGAGAACAGCCCTCTGAAGATAAGCCTTTGACGGTCCCTTTTACCTTCAGGCCCCGGGTCACGGAACATACTGTCGGATTCCCGGAGGAGGGCAGGGGCGTATATAGTACCAGCGGCATACTGATAGATGTGGAAGCGGAGGAGATTATAGCGGGGCGTGAGCCCTTTAGGCGCATCAATCCGGCGTCCATGACCAAGATTCTCACCCTGCTGGTGGCGGCGGAGCATGTGACGGATTTGCAGGATACCTTCACCATGACTGTGGAGATCACGGATTACAGTTATATACATGACTGCAGCACTGCCGGATTTTCCGTGGGGGACGTGGTGACTGTGGAGGAGTTGATGTATGGAACCATCCTGCCTTCCGGCGCGGACGCGGCTCTGGCGCTGGCGGAGTATGTGGCAGGCTCCCAGGAGGCCTTTGTGGAACTGATGAATCAAAAGCTGGAACAGCTGGGGCTGTCCGACAGCGCCCACTTCACCAACTGCGTGGGATTGTATGATGAAAACCACTATTGTACGGTATATGATATGGCTTTGATTCTCAAGGCAGCTTCGGACAATGAACTGTGCCGGAAAGTGTTGTCGGCCCGCAAATATACCACATCCATTGCCACAGAGCAGCAGCCCGAGGGGATCTTGCTGTCCAATTTGTTTTTGCGGCGTATCGAGGACAAGGACACCCACGGGGAAGTGCTGTGTGCCAAGACCGGTTTTGTGAACCAGTCCGGAAGCTGCGCGGCCAGCCTGGCGGCGGATTATCAGGGGCGGGAGTATCTCTGTGTTACCGTCGGTTCCATCAGCAGTTGGGCTTGTATCTATGATCATGTGGAAATCTACCAGGCATTTTTGCCCGGCAGGCAGGAGTAATTGATAGCTATATGCGGAATTCATACAGGAGGTTCCGGCGGGAAGGCCGGAGGACAGAAAAATGCATAACGAAAAGGAATTACAGAGAAGGCTTCGCTTCTTACAGTTAAAAAAGTGGAAAAGAGGATTGGTGGAGTATCTGGTCATCACAGCGGCAACCCTGATTATGGTGGTGGGGGTACATTTTTTCAAGTTTCCCAACAACTTTTCCTTCGGCGGCGTCACCGGCGTGGCGGTGGTGCTGGGGGAAGTGTGGAACTACTCGGCGGCCACATACACCTTTATCATCAATATGGCCCTGTTGGTGCTGGGTTTTCTGTTTTTGGGAAAGGAGTTCGGGGTCAAGACGGTCTATGTCAGCCTGCTTACCTCCGTGGGTCTGGAACTTCTGGAGAAATGGTTCCCCCTGACGGCTCCTCTCACTGCCCAGCCGGTACTGGAATTGATCTTTGCCATCTTCCTTCCGGCCCTGAGCGCCGCAATCCTGTTCAATATCGGGGCATCCGGGGGCGGGACGGACATCCTGGCCATGATCCTGAAAAAGCATACCAATTTTTCCATCAGCGCCGCCCTGTTCCTGGTGGATTTCGTCATTGTGCTGGCTTCCTGCTTTGTATTTGACATTCAGACGGGCCTCTTTTCCCTGACGGGCCTGCTGGCCAAATCACTGGTGATCGATAATGTGATTGAGAGCATCAACCTGTGTAAGGCCTTTATGATCGTCTGTGACGATCCGGAGCCCATCTGTGACTATATCTGCGGCGAACTGGGGCGCAGCGCCACCATTTACCGGGCGGAGGGGGCGTACTCCCACCATGCGAAAATCATGATACTAACCGTGACCAAGCGGGGGCAGGCCGTCCAGCTTCGGAACTTTGTGCGCCGAACCCAGCCCCATTCTTTTATCACCATTTTCAATTCCAGCGAGATCATAGGAAAGGGATTCCGGGGGCTGAACTGATGAACCCGGGCAGAGCGGGACAGAGGCGGCCCTGCCGGGAACGGCCTGCTTTGCCGTGGGATGTATAAAATCAAATACATGCGGTGAAAGACTGCCTGGAATGTCTTGACAAGAAGGCAAGCCTATTGTGTAATAAAGTAGAATCTAGCCTGTATGAAAATTTTATTATATGGTAGGAGGAGAAAAAATGGGAGAAGGACATAAGAAGGGTCTGAATGCGGAACTGGTATGGGAGGACCTGGAGAATTGCTGCAAGGGTGAGGCCATGTGCAGGGTATGCCAGGGAAAGGGCTGCACCATCGGTTTTGCCAAACAGTGCATCAAAGACTATCAGAGAGAGCCGAAAAGGGAGGTTCCGGGCGGTGTGAAACATGTTCCCACCATGGACTTCAAGGTTTATGACGAATGCGGACTGGAGACGGCCATAGCTCATATTCTGAAGGAATGCAAGGATTGTAAGGAGGACCATTCGGAGAACTGCATTATCAATGTGATTCGCAACTGTTACGAAGTAGGGCTGCTGGGGGAGGCGCATCCCTATGAGGGAAGCGCGCTCCAGTATCTGATGTTTCTGAAAGCCGATTTTCCCGATAAGGCGGCGCATATAGCGGAACTTTATATGAATTGACAGGATATGGGGAGAAGAGGCGTTTTGCTGCCGGGGGAAGAAGGAGTCCGAGCCGAATCTCGGATATCAGGAAACCAGGAGGTAATATGTACAAAGCAGATGAGACAAGATATGATAAGATGCCATATAACCGATGCGGCAAAAGCGGGCTGAAGCTGCCGGCCCTCTCCCTGGGGATGTGGCACAACTTCGGGTCTGTCAATGATCTGGAGAATATGAAGAAGATTCTTTTTGAGGCATTTGACTGCGGCATTACCCATTTTGACCTGGCCAATAACTATGGCCCGGTATACGGGAGCGCGGAAGAAAATATGGGCAGAATCCTGAGATCGGATCTGATGCCCTACCGCAAAGAGATGGTGATATCCACCAAGGCAGGATATGATATGTGGAAGGGCCCCTACGGGGACGGGGGATCCCGTAAATATCTGATGACCAGCCTGGATGAAAGCCTGAAAAGGCTGGGGCTGGACTATGTGGACATTTTCTATCACCACAGACCGGATCCGGACACTCCCATGGAGGAGACCATGGCTGCTCTGGATCAGATTGTGCGGTCAGGCAAGGCCTTGTATGTGGGGATATCCAATTACAACCGGGAGCAGACCCGGGAGGCTTGCCGCATTCTGCGGGAGCAGGGGACGCCGTTCATCATCAATCAGCTTTCCTATTCCATGCTGAACCGATGGATCGAGAGGGACGGAGTAAAGGATTATCTCTATGAAAACGGCATCGGATGCATTGCCTTCAGCCCTCTGGCCCAGGGTATCCTTACGGGCAAATACCTTGAGGGAATTCCTGCGGATTCCAGGGCAGGAAGCGGTAAAAGTCCCTTTCTGCGGGGCAGTGATCTCTCCGAGGACACACTGGAGAAGGTGAGGGCTTTGCAGGAGATTGCCAGGGAGCGGGGCCAGTCCCTGACGCAGATGGCGCTGGCCTGGATTCTGCGGGACGGGAAAGTAGCATCCGTTCTGATCGGCGCCAGCAGGCCGGAGCAGATCCGGGAAAACTGCAGGGCGCTGGACAATATCATTTTCTCTTCGGAAGAAAGTGACAGAATAGATGAGATTCTGAGGTGAGACGGGGAACCGTGAACGCCGTCAGACCACCGAAGGGGCTTGACAGCCCCTTCGGATAGGACTCTATCCCTCAATGGGGATATAATGCTTTTTTTCCTCCACCGCCGCCGGCTGTTCCTTTGGAATATGGAAAGTCAGGATGCCGTTCTCGTACTTGGGGTGGATATCTTCCTCTCTCACATGGGTTCCCACATAGAAGCTGCGGCTCATGCTCCCGGCATAGCGTTCCCGCCTTACATAATTGCCGTTCTCGTTCTTTTCGTCCCGGTCCAGGCTCTTTTCCGCGCTGACAGTCAGTGCGCCGTTGTCAAGCCGCATCCGAATCTGGTCCTTTTTATAGCCGGGCAGGTCAATATCCACCACATAACCGTCCTCCGTCTCCTGGACATCGGTTTTCATCAGGTTTTTGGCGTTCTTGCCATACAGAGCCCTGTCGATCTCCGGGAATCCCAATTCCCCCATAAGACTGTCAAACAAATTCTCTCTGAAAATACTGGGCATCATCATAAGTCATAACTCCTCTCTGTTTTATTATAGTCAGGCATTGCAGGTAAAATCGGCATGTTGTCTGCCGGAACAGGGTATAGAATCTTACTATTCCTCTTGTTCTATTAGTAATATAACACGTATTCTAGCACTCGTCAACAGGGAGCGCTGATAAATTAATAAAATTTCTGTGAAATCCCCTAAATTTGATTATGGAGTCTCTGAGTGTAAAGTATTCCCTGCATGGCGGGAATGATACAAGGTAATTCATACCCGTTGCCCATGATAGAGGTAAGAAAACAAAAAGCAAAATAGTTATTGACATCTAAGTGAGGTTAGCATATACTAACTAATGAGACAGGAAATAAATTACAAATCGGTAAATGTCCGATACCCAGAAGGTAATTGAAAAGGAGGAGTCATTATGCCCTTGACAATGGCAAAAGAAGGTGAAGTAAATGTGATCAGGAAAGTCGGAGGCCGGGAGGAGACCCGCAGGTTTCTGGAGGGGCTGGGCTTTGTAGCAGGCGGACTGGTGACAGTGGTCTCCGCCATGGGCGGCAATGTGATCGTCAATGTGAAGGAAGCGCGGGTGGCCATAGGGAAGGATATGGCCCGCAAGATTCTGATATGAAGACGGACAGTTGTGAAAACGGTCTGATTGGACAAAAGGGATTTCGCGATTGCTTTTTGTTTGATGTTAGAAGGAAGAGAAAGGAGAGGCATGTATGAGGACATTGAGGGAAGTGCCTGTAGGCGGGACGGCTATCGTGAAGAAGCTGGCGGGAGAAGGCCCCGTGAGGCGCAGGATCATGGACATGGGCATTACCAGGGGAGTGGAAGTGTATGTCAGGAAAGTGGCTCCGTTGGGGGATCCCCTGGAGGTGACAGTCAGGGGGTATGAACTTTCCCTGCGGAAGGCGGATGCGGAGATGATTCAGGTGGAGTAAATTTTTGCACGTTGGTTAGTTTGTACTAATAAAAGTAAGAGATATAGAAGGAGGAAGAACATGTCTGTAAAAATTGCGCTGGCAGGCAATCCCAACTGCGGCAAGACCACATTATTTAATGCTTTGACCGGCTCCAACCAGTTTGTGGGCAACTGGCCGGGGGTGACGGTGGAGAAAAAGGACGGCAGGCTGAAAGATACGTTTGGCTCCCGGGAGGCTGTTATTATAGATCTGCCGGGCATTTACTCCCTGTCTCCCTATACTCTGGAGGAAGTGGTGGCTCGGGATTATCTGACCGGCCAGCGGCCCGACGCTGTCTTAAACATAGTGGACGGCACCAATCTGGAGCGGAACCTGTACCTGTCCACCCAACTGCTGGAACTGGGTATTCCTTTGGTCATGGCGGTAAACATGGCGGATGTGCTGGAGAAAAGCGGCGTCAAAATCCATACGGAAAAGCTGTCCCAAAAGCTGGGTTGCCCGGTGATTAAAATCTCCGCCCTGAAGGGAACCGGCGTGGACGAGGCAGTGCGGAAAGCCATATCTGCAGCCGTGGAGAAAAAATCCACAGCCCCGGTACATATATTTGACGCTGCCATTGAGGGCGCCATCGGGACCGTAACCGAAAAACTGGAAGGCGCGGTGCCGGAGGAACAAAAAAGATTTTACGGCATCAAACTGTTGGAGCGGGATCCTAAAATTTCCACACAGTTTGCCAATATTTCGGAGGTGGAGGCGGAGGCCGCAAAACTGGAAAAAGCCTATGAGGATGATATGGAGAGCATTATCACCAACGCCCGCTACGAGTACATCGCTTCTGTCATGGAGGACTGCTGTACCAGGAAAAGCAAAGGTGGTTTAAGCATTTCCGACAGGATTGACCGAGTGGTCACCAACAGGTGGGCAGCGCTGCCTCTCTTTGCGGCGGTGATGGTTCTGGTGTACTATATTTCTATCTCTACGGTGGGGACCTGGGCTACGGACTGGACCAATGACGGATTGTTTGGAGAAGGCTTCCATTTCCTGGGTATCAGCGGAACTTATGACGAAGACACGGCAGCCTATGCCCGGGAAAAGGTCTGGACCCGGGAGGTCAGGGCGGCCATAGACGGGGCTGCCGATGCAGGCGTGCCAGGCAGTGAGGAACTCCTGAGAGCTCTGGGGGAAGAGGATTTGGGTGGGTTTGCGGAGGCATACGGCATTTATGGCGCTTCCCTGGAAAAAGCCGGGTTTGATATTTCCCGCATGGTGGACGCTGCCCTGGATGGGGCGCCGGATCCTGCCGCTTACGGCCTGTGGGTTCCCGGCATACCGGTGCTGGCGGCGGAGGGGCTGGAAAAAGCCGATTGTGCTCCCTGGCTGCAGAGCCTGATCGTGGAGGGCATCATCGGAGGTGTGGGAGCCGTGCTGGGTTTTGTGCCCCAGATGCTGGTGTTGTTTGGGTTTCTGGCATTTCTGGAGGCATGCGGTTATATGGCCAGGGTGGCGTTTATTATGGATCGGATTTTCCGCAGGTTCGGACTTTCCGGCAAATCCTTTATCCCCATGCTGATCGGTTCCGGATGCGGCGTGCCCGGCATCATGGCCTCCCGGACCATTGAGAGCGACAGGGACCGCAAGATGACCATTATGACCACTACTTTCATTCCCTGCGGCGCCAAGATGCCCATTATCGCACTGATCGCCGCCGCTCTGTTTGACAATGCCTGGTGGCTGGCCCCCAGCGCCTATTTTATCGGCGTGGCCGCCATCATATGTTCCGGTATTCTTCTGAAAAAGACCAAAATGTTTGCGGGAGATCCGGCCCCCTTTGTCATGGAACTGCCCGCCTACCACTGGCCCACGGTGGGCAATGTGCTGCGGAGCATGTGGGAGAGGGGCTGGTCTTTTATCAGGAAGGCGGGTACCATTATTCTCCTGTCCTCCATGGCCATATGGGCGGGCTCACGCTTCGGCGCAGTGGATGGACGCCTGCTGTTTGACGGGGAGATGGAACTTGAGAACAGTGTTCTGGGGATCATCGGCGGGGGCCTCAGTTGGATTTTTGCTCCCCTGGGGTTTGGCAGCATCCGCGCCACCATCGCAACCATTATGGGGCTGGTGGCCAAGGAAGAGGTAGTGGGCGTGTTCGGTGTGCTGGACTTTGAGGGCATGTCCCGGCTGGCAGCTTACTCCTTCCTGGTGTTTAACTTGCTGTGCGCACCCTGCTTTGCGGCCATGGGCGCCATCCGGCGGGAGATGAACCATGCAAAATGGTTCTGGTTTGCCATCGGGTATCAATGCGGCCTGGCCTATGTGGCCTCTCTGTGTATCTATCAGATCGGTATGTTCTTTACAGGGGCCTTCGGAATTGGTACAATAATAGCATTCCTGCTGCTGGCCGGCTTTCTGTATCTGCTCTGCAGGCCCGGCAGGGAATCAGCGGAACTATAAACAGCGGATTCCCGGAGGTGCACTGATGCATACGGAGACGCCCAGGCGGCGCCGTATGCATCATGGGTAAAGTGTACCGGAGGGAATCAGCGGAACTATAAATAGGAGGTCAAGGAATGGGTACGATACTTGTTTTGGCGGCGCTGGCCGTCCTTGTAGGTCTGATCATCAGGGGCATGGTGCGGGATCGGAAAAACGGGAAGTCCCCCAAATGCGGCGGGGACTGTGGCCGCTGCGGCGGCTGTCATTAGTTAGTAAGAAAAGGGATTTTGAAATGATTATCAGACAATATCAACCAACAGACTGCAAAGAATTGGCAGAACTTTTTTATAATACGGTTCATACAGTGAACGCAAAAGATTACACAAAAGAGCAATTAGACGTATGGGCAACAGGACAGGTAGATCTGAAAAAATGGAATCGGTCACTTCAAGAGCATTTCAGTATTGTTGCAGTTGATGATGTGATTGTAGGATTTGGAGATATGGATAAGACAGGTTATCTTGACCATTTATATGTTCATCCAGATTATCAAGGAAAAGGAATTGCCACTGCCATATGTAATCAGTTGGAATCGGCAGTAAAAGAGAATATTGTTACGCATGCTTCCATAACAGCAAGAACCTTTTTTGAAAAAAGAGGATATAAAGTTGTTAAAGAGCAGCAGGTAGAGCGACAAGGAATTTTTTTGACGAATTTTGTTATGATAAAGGAGCGAAACTTTCAAGTTGCAGAATTGTAGCCAAAAGAAAACAGAATAACCGCTGCTGTCCGTGGAGGGTGGCGGCCACCCTCCGACAGGACCATCGAGCAGATAGGGCACAGTATCCATTGTTGCCTACTCATTTCTATTATCCTTCGTTTGAGACAATTTCTCATTCATTTTGCTTACATTATATCTGCCTATACCAAACTGTATTATCCATATAACTACAAAAATTAAAGCGAAAATCCCAAAATAAATTAAAAATCCAACTATACTATGCTCCATCCAATATGCAAAATAAGCGATTGGCAGCATTATTACTGAAATAATTGAAAAGTAAATTCCTGTCTGCTTTACAATGCTCCAACGATCCATTTCCCATATTACTGAACTTGCTGCAAATCCTACACCTAATATTCCACAAAGAATTGTTTGCAAAATGACAGCATTGATTTCATTTCCCATAAGTGATATGAGTTCGGGGACACAAGGCGAGTAATATCCATTTGCCCAACCAAGAGAAATCAAGATTGTAATTAAATACCCCATTGTAATTCCAAGTGGAAAACCTAAAAGACTACGCTTAATAATTTTCTTTTTCATAACATTCACCTCATATTCCTAATATCTTTTTTAGTTTTGGAACATAGCGTCTGGATACATATGTTGTTATTCCATTTGACAATTTAACGCAAATTGTACCTGTAAAACTCAAGTCAAAATTATTGACTTTTTTTAAGTTTATAATTTCTGAATTTGATATACGAATGAATTGATTAGAGGGTAATCGATTTTCTATCTCATATAACCTAAGTCGAAGAATATATTCCCCTTTGTTAGTAACTGCAAAAACTTTTCCAGAATTTGCGTAAATACGAATCAAATCTGTCTGTTCCAATATTTCAATTTTTTCATCTTTATGACCAGAAATTATTTGTGAGGCATCTTCTGAAAGTTTTTTTACAATGTTGCTCACATCTTCTGTCATTGAAGCAGTCAGTATAATTACTTTGGGGTCGATATATGAACTGTCAATTTTAATTTCGACCTGCATGATAATCACCTCCTTCTTTTTTACTTACAATGTCATTATAAGTAAAGCAGATAATGGTTTCAATGAATTTGCGATAGTTGGTTGATTTCAAAACACAACTGGTCAAAAATCTGTTCTGAGTTCTTAATATGAATAGCGGCAGAGAGTTCTCCCTGCCGCCTTTTTAACTTATGCAAAGATAATTTCCTTTTCTACAATTTCCTTTGCACACGCTTGTATGTTATTTATCCGCTGCACCCATTCTAAGGCGTTTTCTGCTTTTAACTGCTCCGTGATACCCTGCGGCCGTTTCATCTGCGCTGTAAGTCTTTCCATACGCTCCTGCGCTTGTTTATCTATATCGGCAAGGTAAGTGTTCAGCTTGCCGTTTATAAGTAGCGTTGTGTATGTATTTCTTCGATATTCTTTCAGATACCGCAAGTGTCGCTGTCCTCACAAACCGATAGGCTGTTCTTTTTCGGCTGGTAAGATAAGACAAGGAATATAATAATCTCCTTGCAGTTCATACCGCAGACCATTTTTATCATCGTAAATATACTTGTCCATTGAAAAATCCTCCGTTATGATATATTCGCACATACATCACAGTTCTCCGATTGCCACACTCTGTTATATCTTGTTATGAGATTATCTTGCCCTTGCATTTGCCCTTATGAGCAATGAGGAAAAGAGTAAACTTGTGTGTTACCGTATAAAGAGATAAGGCGAACACATTGCGATAAATCCTTTGTTTTCAAGGTTTTTGGAGGATTTTATTAAAACACTGTAACCTCTGTTGAGAGGTCATAATTTACTGATATTCAAATACCGATTTAAAGTACATACTGCGTATATTGCAGATGTGAAAAGGTCTTTGGGATTAACAATGTATGATGCTCCTAATACGGTAAAAGAATTAAAACATCCGAGGAAGTATCCACCGAAAGAGAAAGTAGAAGCGATAATGGATGCGCTTAAATATTTTGAGGTAATTTAATGGATGAAAGAATTTATCAGGTAGCAGAGCGGATAGTTGAAATACATCAAAAAGCCTATGAAGTTTATTTGCCGCTGGTTGAAGATGTGTATAGTAGAGCTGTGTCAGAAGATGAATTGTCATATTTGTTAGATCATTTGCTGGATTTTGCCTGCGATGAAAAAATACTGAAATTGTTTAAAAGGGTGTGTAGTAAGTATTTGTATATATACCCTGGTTGCATTAAGCTTTATATTGAAGCATATCGAGAAATGTGGGAAGAAGATTGTTACTCAGTAGAAATCCCTTAAAGGGAAAGTGGATAAGATGTTTTAAAAAATTATGATGGGAGAAGAGGTGAGCGTGTATGGCGAAAATTGTAAAGGAAACTATTCATGCAAAAGGTATTGATATTGACATTTATACTACAAATTTTGAAAATGAGTTTATTTCCTGACAGATATTGCAAAATATCGAAATGAGGATGATCCACGATTTGTGATTCAAAACTGGATGCGAAATAGAAATACGATTGAGTTTTTGGGTGTGTGGGAAGAATTGCACAATTAACAGTTTAACCGCATGCAATTCGAGGCGGTTAAAAATGAGGCGGGGCTAAATCGTTTTGTTATGACATCCAAAAAGTGGATTACACAAATGAATGCCATCGGTATTGTCTCAAAAGCAGGACGTTATGGCGCAACATATGCTCATAGTGATATTGCTATGTCATTTGCAACTTGGATTTTTCCTGAATTTCAGTTATATATTATGAAGGACTATCGGAGATTAAAGGCGGATGAAAATAGCCGGCTATCTTTGAAGTGGAATTTGAACAGAGAAATTTCCAAGTTAAATTACAGAATACATACAGATGCAATGAAAGAAAATTTGATTCTACCAGAATTAATATCTGCACAGATTGCCTATACATACGCCAATGAAGCAGATATGTTGAATGTCGTTTTGTTTGGATAAACAGCGAAACAGTGGAAAGACGAAAATCCAACCATAAAAAGAAACATGAGAGATGTGGCAACACTAAACCAATTACTAGTGTACTGACACATTTATATTCAGGCAAACCTCCTTGCCCGATTGCCCATCAGACTGCGTTGTCATCAGTCAACGATGCCACCGCATCGCCTCCTTCTTCCGTCTTGCTGATGAACAATCGTTCTGCAGAGTTTCGCCAGATATAAATGTGTCAGCACACTAGTGCTTGCCAATCTGGAAAGCAATAATGCTGTTTTGATTAATCAAGGGAAGAACCAAAAAGAGTGAATGGGATTGCTTCGACAGTTAGCAATACAGCAATTACAAACATTAGAAAAGGTAAGTTTGCAAAATTTACCGAAATTAGGAATTGATAAACAGTAGAATAAAAAAGGCATTTTAAATACCAAAGAGGAGGAAGTTTATGTCTTTGACTATGTCATATTTAACATCTGTAAAAAATGTAGAAAGTATATTTAATTCTAATATACAAATTCACTTGTCTCAAACAATTAACATGGCAGAATATGATGCTGTTTTTCAAAGTTTAAAAATACACTTATTGTAAAGAGGATAAAGATAAATTATATTCGTTTGTGAGGAGAGGAGAATTGACAAAAGTTGCTCTTAATGCCTCTGGTGTTGTTAGTAAACATTTTTCATCGGAATCATTTGTGTAGGATTATATAAAAAGTCTTTCATTAGATTTATTTAGATGATAAATGTGTGAATAGCGCAAAAGAAATGGCAACTATTTATATTGCTATTTCAGCATTTGAAAATATGGCGTGCAAATTTGTGCTTAAGGTATTATTGGAACATAAGGGTGAAAACTGGTGGGATGAATGTCTGATGCGACAGCCTCATTCCGCACTTCTATCGATGTTTTGCAATGGTATCTGTCCTGTGAGCGTTCCTCCCTGTAAAATCTTATATACTCTTTTATCGCATGTCTCAAGGAAGATTCATCCGTTATTTCGTTCATCTAATACATCTTCGCTTTGATAATTCTCAAGAATCTTTCCGCTGGTCCAGTGTCAATGCATTGTCCAACCCTTGACATGGATTGTTTCAGATTTTCTTAACATCCTAGATTTTTAGGGGTTTTGAAGCTTTTTCGTTTTTTGGAAAATGGCTAGAAAACGTATAAAAAGCGACTTCTGATGGTTGTAAACGTTTGCATGGCACTTGAGACGGCATCATTGACGCATTGAAGTAGTTTTCAAACAAATCAAAGACTATGTTATTTAAATAAAGAAATAAGCTTGGGAGATTGTTCATATTCAAGGCTTTGAGCAAGTATTTTTTGTCTCTAAGATTAGTTTGCTTGAACCTGGGCGATATATTTTTGACGAGCAAGATTGCGGCATTATAATCAATTTTCTTTAGATACTGTAGGAAAAATAGAACCTTATGTAGATCAAAAAGGAGAAGACGCCATATGAAATTGAGTGTAAAATTTACAACATGCGGGTATAGTAACTGTGATATAGAGATTCGCGCAAAGGGTTTTTTAGCAGCGCTTGTATTCTGGGCAGATCTCAATGGTCCTCTGTCTGGCTGGTCATCATTTGCGGCAATTCCCATACAAGCGACAGGAAATGCGCATTATCGTTTTGAGGGAAGCCGCGCAGTGCCAGCAGGAGCCACCCATATTTATGTAAAGTGCATAGCGCAGGATTTTTCATCCGTTGAAGAAGCTGTTTGGGAAATACCTGTCAAATATCGGGCGGCTGATCTCGATTCAGAGCCGCTGGCAGAATTCTCATTGATGAGTGATCTGCATTTGTCTAGAAAGCATGGCATGATTCACAGCGCATTGCGCCTGGCATCTTCCGTAATACTGATGCCGGGCGATCTTACAAATGATGGTTATGCGGAGCAATTTGAAGGATTGAGACATTGCATCGAGGAATCTGCGTCAGATAAGCTTATCTTGTCAGTGACTGGTAATCACGATCAATTGCTGCATCCAGACATGGCAACGATTAACAATTATGCAGGATATTACAAGTTTCAGAAGTATTTATTTCAACGTTCAAAGAAAATGGGATATTCAGTTTACGAAGATGCTTCTGGCGCATATCTTGTGCAGATTGGCGAGATAGAAGTGATAGGACTGCAGTGCGTTTCTAATTACAGGAAATTCGTGTTTCCAGAAAGCGCTCAGCTTAAATGGCTCGATCGGCATCTGGATCATGATGATACAGCTCAGTGGCATATCATTCTCTGCCACGCTCCATTGATAGCGCATAATCCGCACCGCAAGGATGGCGCTCCATATCTTTCAAGAGATGCAGAATTACAGCAGATCGTTGACAGCCACAAAAATATCATTTTTTTGTCGGGTCATACGCATGATTCTCCAAGCATGAAGCAAGGCAATGTTGAATATCAAGCAGAGAAGCAGATTCTTTATATTGATGCCGGAAGCGTTACCCCGACAGAGCTAAGCGGCGAGCCGCTGCAGCCGTCAGAATGGAAAGACGGCGTTATTACAGAACTGACGCTTTATTCTGAGATGATAGAAATCAGAACAAAGTCAATACGCACAGGTATCAGCTATCCAAGAGGATATTATTGGTTCAGACTGGAAAAAGATCCCATATGATTTCTGCGAAAAACGAATTTTCAGAGTAAGAACCCAAATTTAGGACATAATAACAACAGGAAATTGGAAACAGGAGGAAACACTATGTCACAGATTATTGGGGCACAGAGCATCCAGTTTGAGGAAGCTCCTTATATCTTGGGCAGTGCCAGCATTGTGGGCACCAAAGAAGGGGAAGGCCCTCTAGGAAAGCTGTTTGACCTGGTTGGGGAGGATGATAAGTTCGGGGAAGATACTTGGGAGGAGGCGGAGAGCACGCTGCAAAAGGAAGCGGCTTCTATGGCAATCGGCAAGGCCGGACTTCAGAAAGAGGATATCCGTTATATTTTCGGAGGAGACTTATTGGGGCAAAATATTGCGACCACGTTTGGACTGATGGAACTGAATATTCCGTTGTTTGGCTTATACGGTGCCTGTTCCACAGCTGGGGAATCCTTATCCCTTGCAGCTATGGCAGTGGCGGCGGGTTATGGGGAACAAGTGCTTGCGGTTACCTCGAGCCATTTTGCGAGTGCGGAGAAACAATTTCGCTTTCCCTTGGAATATGCCAATCAAAGGCCCTTATCAGCTACCTGGACGGTTACAGGAAGCGGAGCCTTTATACTTGGCAGAAAACGAACCAATCTGCGCATTACAGGAATCACCACAGGGAAAGTGGTGGATTACGGAGTGAAAGACTCAATGAACATGGGGGCTGCCATGGCGCCGGCAGCCTGTGACACCATCAGCAGGAACCTCAAAGATTTTAACCGCAAGCCAGAGGATTACGACAGAATCATAACGGGGGATTTGGGCACGGTGGGACAGGAAATCTTGATAGATTTAATGAAAAAGGAAGGCTTTGACATTTCAAGCGTCCACATGGACTGTGGGATTGAGATTTATGACAACGCTTCTCAGAATACCAATGCCGGGGGCAGCGGGTGCGGTTGCTCTGCCGTGACGCTCAGCGCATATATCCTGCCGAAATTACAAAAGGGCACCTGGAAAAGAGTATTGTTCGTGCCTACTGGGGCGCTGCTGTCTACCGTCAGCTTTAATGAGGGGCAAAGCGTTCCAGGCATATCGCATGGCGTGGTGATAGAATATGCAGAATAAAGGAGTGAAGGTATGGATTATGTGAATGCTTTTTGGGTAGGAGGCTTGATCTGTGCGCTAGTTCAGATATTGATGGAAAAAACAAAGATGCTTCCTGGCAGGATCATGGTGCTGCTGGTGTGCAGCGGCGCAGTGCTGGGTGCATTGCAGATTTATCAGCCGTTTCAGGAATTTGCAGGGGCAGGCGCAAGCGTTCCGCTGCTGGGATTTGGAAATACGCTTTGGAAAGGTATTCAAGAGGCGGTCAATTCCGATGGATTTTTGGGAATTTTCATGGGAGGCTTTACAGCCAGCGCCGTTGGTATTTCTGCAGCATTGATTTTTGGATATTTGGCAAGCCTGATTTTCCAGCCGAAAATGAAGAAGTAAGAGATTTCTAAAATAAAAATAAGTATAAATTTGAAGTTTTTGTCCATAATGGATAGAGAAAGAAAATTTTTTGCAAAGGAGATTTTATTATGAAAAAGTTGAAAAAAATAGTTTTGGGCTGTCTGTTCGTCCTGGCATTTAGCTGTGTCACCGCTTGCGGAATGGATAATAACGACGTCAATAACGATACTACAAATGGAACCAATAATGGGACAAACAATGGCGCTACGAACGGGACGACCAATGACAAAACCGGAAATGATAATGTCAACGGCGGCACAAACAATAACAATGTCAATGACAATGACATCGATCGCAATGATGATAGGAATAATAATGGAGACGGGGTCATAGAGGATATTGGAGAGGATATTATAGACGGAGTGGAAGACATTGGAAATGATGTCGAAAACGGCGTGGATGATATGATGGATAACAATAACACAAATAATAAGACTGATAAAAACGGCGCAAATGGCGCAAACACCGGAACTAATAAAGGAAATGGAGCTGGAACTACCAAGGACAATAAGAACATGGCAAAATAATTAAATACCAAAAAGGAGGCGCTCATAGAGGCGCCTCCTTGCTGTTTATTCATCAATACTGTAATTAGGAGCTTCTTTGGTGATATGAATGTCGTGTGGGTGACTCTCTTTTAGGGAGGCGGCGGATATTTTTATGAATTTTCCTGTTTCTTTTAAGGTTTCAATATTGATAGCGCCACAGTAACCCATGCCAGAACGGAGCCCTCCGAGCAACTGGAACACGGTGTCTTCCACAGAGCCTTTGTAGGCAACCCTTCCTTCGACGCCTTCTGGTACTAGTTTTTTAGCGTCTTGCTGGAAATAACGGTCTTTGGAACCGTTTTCCATAGCGGCAAGGGACCCCATGCCCCGATATACTTTGTATTTTCTTCCCTGGTATAATTCGAAGCTTCCAGGGCTTTCGTCACATCCGGCAAAAATGCTTCCCATCATGCATACGTTTGCCCCGGCTGCAATCGCCTTTGTCATGTCGCCGGAATATTTGATGCCGCCGTCTGCGATAATCGGGATTCCATATTCCTTTGCCACGTCGTAGCAGTCCATCAGTGCAGAAATCTGGGGCACGCCAATGCCTGCCACCACGCGAGTGGTACAGATGGAACCTGGACCAATGCCAACCTTGACAGCGTCTGCCCCGGCTTCGATCAAAGCCCTTGTAGCTTCTCCAGTGGCAATATTTCCGGCAATAACCTGTAAATTAGGAAATGCAGACTTGACTCTCTTTAAAGCCTCGATAATATTCTTGGAATGTCCGTGCGCCGAATCCAAGACGATGACGTCGACTTTGGCTTTTACCAGTGCGTCCACACGCTCCATCATATCGGAAGTAATGCCTACGCCTGCCCCGCAGAGCAGCCGCCCCTGTGCGTCCTTGGCAGACAGAGGGTATTTGATTTGTTTTTCAATATCCTTGATCGTGATAAGTCCTTTCAAGTTAAAGTTGTCGTCCACAATCGGGAGCTTTTCTTTTCTTGCTTTTGCAAGGATTTTTTTTGCTTCATCTAATGTGATGCCTTCTCTTGCAGTGACAAGATCTTCGGTTGTCATGCTGTCTTTGATTTTTTTGGTGAAGTCTTCCTCGAATTTCAGATCGCGGTTGGTGATGATTCCCACCAGTTTTCCGTTCTCTGCAATGGGGACGCCGGAAATGCGGAATTTGCCCATCAGGTTGTCCGCATCCTGCAATGTATGTTCTGGGGAAAGGGAAAATGGATCGGTGATGACCCCGTTTTCGGAACGTTTTACTTTGTCAACCTCCTCAGCCTGCACTGCGATTGACATATTTTTGTGAATGATTCCAATGCCTCCTTGACGAGCCATGGCAATCGCCATCCGGTGTTCGGTAACCGTGTCCATGCTTGCGCTCATCATGGGAATGTTCAGTTTTACCGTTTTAGTCAGGTAGGTTGATAAGTTTACCATGTCAGGGGTAATCTCTGAGTATGCAGGAACTAATAATACGTCGTCAAATGTAATTCCATCGCCGATAATTGTACCCATTGTTTTTCCTCTCTTTCTGGAAGCTGTTTTTTTGTTATTCCCACGATTTTATCAAAAAAGAGAAAAGCTGTCAACGACTGGCGGACAGTTCTGTGCAAATTATTCATCAATTTTGCTTCTAAGTGCGTTAAGTAATACTAATAATCTAACAATAAGGATAGGAAAATGGAGAAGCAATTTGTTTGAGTTTCCGCATTTTACAATTCATAGCGCCAAAATGTTTCCATCACAAAGTGATGAAAACATTTTGCACATAAAAGCGCTCTGAAAAGCTAGCTTTTCAAGCACTTTTTGTGCAAGATGTCTATGCTGCCAAAGGCAGCAAGACCTTTTGGCGCTATGAATTGCAAAATGCGGAAACTCAAAAGCAATTTGCAGTTGTATAAATCTTCCTTTTTGTTTATAATGAAAAGCCAATAAGCGTTATTTTGTCAGGAAAAGGAGAAGAAATATGGAATTTCGGCCATGCATCGACATTCATAATGGAAAGGTAAAGCAGATCGTAGGAGGAAGCCTAACGGATGCCGGAAATCAGGCAGAGGAAAATTTTGTGGCAGAGCAGGACGCTGCTTTTTTTGCAGAATTATATCGCAGGCGTCAGATTCGGGGCGGACATATCATTTTGTTAAATCCGCCGCAAAGTGAATATTATCAGGAGACGAAAGCCCAGGCCCTGGCAGCCCTTGGCGCATATCCCGGCGGAATGCAGGTAGGCGGGGGCATCCGTCCGGAAAATGCCGAAGAGTTCCTTGAGGCAGGGGCTAGTCATGTCATTGTGACGTCTTATGTGTTTCGGGAAGGAATGATACATTACGGCAGCTTGGAAAGATTGTGCACGGCTGTTGGGAAAGAGCATCTGGTATTAGACTTAAGCTGCCGCAAGAGGGCAGACAGTTACTATATTGTCACCGACCGCTGGCAGAACTTTACGGAAGAGAGAATTGAAGTGCCTCTGTTGGAAAAATTGTCGGCATACGCAGATGAGTTTCTAATACATGCGGTGGATGTGGAAGGAAAAGCTAGTGGAATTGAGACAGGGCTTGCGGCGCTGCTTGGAAAGTGGGGCAAGATTCCCATTACTTATGCGGGAGGCATCGGGAGCTATGAGGATTTGGAGCAGCTTAAGAGACTGGGAAGAGACAAGCTTAACTTTACAATAGGAAGCGCCTTGGATTTGTTTGGAGGGGTGTTGGAGTTTGAGAAGATTTGCGGCGGGCGTTGACAAACCAAATAACCACTGATATGATCAAAGGCAGAAAAAGCTTCATTATAAATGAAAATGTATCTGATGTCTGGAACGGAAGCGCCACAGTGCGCTTGAATAGAATAAAGGAGACCAGTATGAAATTTACAAAAATGCAGGGGGCAGGAAACGATTATGTTTATGTAAATTGTTTCCAGGAAGAAGTAAGGAATCCAGAAAAAGTCTCAAAATTTGTCAGTGACCGCCATTTTGGCATCGGAGCGGACGGTTTGATCTTGATCCGGCCGTCACAGCGTGCGGATTTCGAGATGGCAATGTATAATGCCGATGGTTCTCAGGGAGAAATGTGCGGAAATGCTATCCGCTGCGTGGCAAAATATGTCTATGATCATGGAATGACCGATCAGACGCAGATTAGCGTCGATACACTTGCAGGGATCAAATATCTCAATTTAACTCTGGAGCAAGGGACAGTATCCCAGGTAAAAGTAAATATGGGCGCGCCTTGTCTAAAGACGTCAGAAATCCCGGTTATTGCCGATGCGCAGCAAGCAGTCAATGTGCCACTGGAAGCAGGCGGGAAAATATATCATATGACGGCAGTGTCTATGGGGAATCCCCATTGCGTGCTGTTTTTCGAGGAGGACGTCAGGACATTAGATTTGGAAAAGCTCGGGCCGCAATTTGAAAATCATTCAAGATTTCCCAAACGGATCAATACCGAGTTTGTAAATGTGATAGACGAGCGGACCTTGAGAATGCGGGTCTGGGAGCGGGGAAGCGGAGAGACGCTTGCCTGCGGGACTGGTTCTTGTGCCGCTGCCGTTGCGGCGATGCTCAATGGAAAGTGTGAAACAGAAGTGACGGTTCATCTTACTGGCGGGGATCTTAAAATTAGCTGGGAGGGCAATGACGCCTCTGTATATATGACGGGGCCTGCCGTCACGGTTTTTGACGGGGAGATCAGCCTGCCGCAAGAGATGCAATAGAAACATGAGATGCAAAAACGCATAGAATGGAGGATATGATGTTTAAGGTAAATGAAAATTATCAGAAGCTGCCAGGAAGCTACCTGTTCAGCACCATTGCAAAGAAAGTATCAGCCTTTGCCGAGGCAAATCCAGAGAAGGATATCATTCGCTTGGGGATTGGAGATGTCACCCAGCCATTAGCCCCGGCAGTAATTGAAGCTATGCACAAGGCGGTGGACGAGATGGGCAAAGCAGAGACATTTCACGGTTATGCCCCCGACTTAGGATATGAATTTTTAAGGAATGCCATTGCAAAACATGATTATCAGCAAAGAGGCTGCGACATTGCGCCAGACGAAATCTTTGTGTCAGACGGTGCAAAAAGCGACTCAGCCAATATCCAGGAGATTTTTGGGGCGGACAATAAGATTGCAGTGTGTGATCCGGTATACCCGGTGTATGTGGACTCTAACGTGATGTCAGGCAGGACGGGTGTCTATGATGCAAAGACAGAGACCTGGAGCGATGTGATCTATATGCCATGCACGATGGAAAATGGATTTGTTCCAGAATTTCCAAAGCAAACCCCGGATATGATTTATCTTTGCCTGCCAAATAATCCCACAGGCACTACCATCACCAGGGGACAGTTGCAGGAATGGGTGGATTATGCCAACAAGGTAGGTGCTGTGATCATCTATGACGGCGCATATGAGGCATATATTTCTGAGCAGGATGTGGCGCATTCCATTTATGAGTGCCAAGGCGCAAGGACCTGTGCGATCGAGCTCAAGAGCTTTTCCAAAAACGCAGGATTTACAGGGGTGCGTTTGGGCTACACAGTGATTCCAAAGGAGCTCAAATGCAAGGATGTGTCGCTTCACGGCATGTGGGCGCGCCGTCATGGCACTAAGTTTAATGGAGCGCCTTATATCGTGCAGCGCGCCGGAGAGGCAACCTACAGTAAAGAGGGCAAAGCGCAGCTCAAGGAGCAAGTGGCTTATTATATGAAAAATGCATCTGTGATCAAGGAAGGCTTGATAGAAGCGGGCTACACTGTTTTTGGCGGTGTGAACGCCCCTTATATCTGGCTGAAGACTCCTGGTCAGATGTCATCCTGGGAATTTTTTGATTATTTGCTGGAACGAGCAAATGTCGTGGGAACTCCTGGCTCCGGCTTTGGTCCAAGCGGAGAAGGGTATTTCCGGCTTACAGCCTTTGGAAGCCGTGAAAATACGCTTGCGGCTATTGAGCGTGTCAAGAAGCTGTAAGCAAATCATCTTATCTAGTGTACTGACACATTTATATCTGGCGAAACTCTGCAGAACGATTGTTCATCAGCAAGACGGAAGAAGGAGGCGATGCGGTGGCATCGTTGACTGATGACAACGCAGTCTGATGGGCAATCGGGCAAGGAGGTTTGCCTGAATATAAATGTGTCAGTACACTAGTTTGCCTCAACAGACAGAATTGGGCTATTTTTTATGCTGATTTTAAAAGGTGAACCAGATGGAAAAGAATTTACAATTGCAGTATTTCTTGCCAGCGGCAGGCACATTATATTTTACATTAGCCAGCATCTGGGAGCCGCCTTATGGAGAGCAAGTGGTAGGCACGATCACGGCAGTTGACACATTCTTTGGAGTCGTTCTGGGGATTAGCTCTTCACAGTACAATAAAATAGCTGACTCAAGATCACGGCGGCTGATTATAGAAAAGTATAGAAATGGCGCAGAAAGAGTGTGCAAGACATGCATGCTGCTTCTGCGCTGTTTTTTGATTCAGTACTAAGTCTCTCCTACATTCTATTTTATTTTTCTTTCTTGTTTTTCCGTATTCAGGTTACGATTGTGACAGGTATGATGATCGAGAATGGAGGTGATTTAAGATGCAGTACAAACTTTTGCTTTCTATCACAGAGGCGTCCCGCTTATTTGGACAGATCTAATATCGACAAGGCGTCTTTGATGTGGTATAATGATAGACGCATTCGAGGCGCTTTCTAAGTGGAGGGCCAAGGATATGGCGAATAAGACAGCAAGTGATAAAAACAAGCCCGCAAGGAAGAAATTACGGCAAAATGGATTGTCCGCAGCCATGTAGAGGAATATTTGCAAAATTGCATCAAAAGGTATAATTTGGAACATCCGTCTTGTCCGATTCGTAAGTTTGAGCCTCATATATGCAGACACACATTTGCAACGAATATGCAGGGACTGCCGCCTAAAACATTGCAGTCTATTTTAGGATATGGCGATATCAGCACGACCATGAACCACTATGTAGATGCGAAGCCCAATCAGCAGCAATTAGCAGAAATCAATGCGATAGCGGGCGCATTATCTTAATTCGTAAAAATTTTTCATACGAATTATTTACGAATTATCCTGCCAGACGAGATGTAACGATATGTAATGAAATGTAACAAAACAGGCATGACATTGCTGCAAAAAGTAGTGAAAAACAGCGAAAAACGGCTGTATACAGGAGAATAAAAGATATGATAGCAATCGTGGATTATGATGCGGGAAACTTGAAAAGCGTGCAGAAAGCATTGAAGCATCTCGGTCAGGAGAGCCAGATCACCAGAGAGCCTAGGGAGATTTTGGCGGCAGACAAAGTGATTCTTCCGGGAGTAGGAGCGTACGGCGAGGCGATGGAGCACTTAAAACGGTATGAGCTTGACAAGGTGATACAGGAAGTCGTGCAATGCCACAAGCCTTTTTTGGGCATCTGCCTGGGACAGCAGCTTTTATTTGCTGGCAGTGAGGAGAATGGCGGCGTCGAAGGGCTTCATATTTTGGAGGGCGAGATCGTAAGAATCCCAGATCAGCCAGGACTTAAAATTCCGCATATTGGCTGGAATTCTCTGAATTTACAGAACCAGGGAAGGCTTTTCGAGGGAATTTCCCAGGGGGCGTTTGTCTATTTTGTGCATTCTTTTTATCTGAAAGCGCAGGATGAAAGCATCGTCAGAGCATCGTCAGATTATGGCGTCAGGATTCATGCATCCGTAGAACAAGAGAATATATTTGCCTGTCAGTTCCATCCAGAGAAAAGCAGCGCCATCGGGCTTAAGATACTTGATAATTTTGCAAAGGCAGGGGAGGGTTGAGAGCATGTTTACGAAAAGAATTATTCCCTGTCTTGATGTGCATAATGGGCGCGTAGTAAAAGGGATCAATTTTGTGAATTTAAAAGATGCCGGGGATCCGGTGGCGGTAGCGGAGGCTTATGACAAGGCTGGAGCTGACGAGGTGGTATTTTTAGATATTACCGCTTCCTCAGACGACCGAAGCACTGTGGCAGACATGGTGCGGCGAGTGGCGGAGAAAGTGTTTATCCCGTTTACCGTGGGCGGCGGCATTCGTACCGTGGAAGACTTTCGGACGCTGCTTCGGGAAGGCGCCGATAAGATCTCTATCAATTCTTCGGCAATCAATACCCCAAAGCTTATTGGCAATGCTGCAGACAAATTTGGCAGTCAGTGCGTGGTGGTTGCAATTGACGCTAAGCGAAGAGAGGACGGCGGTTGGAATGTCTATAAAAACGGCGGCAGGATTGATACCGGGCTCGATGCTTTGGAATGGGCGGCAAAGGCTGAGCGCATGGGCGCAGGAGAGATTTTGCTGACAAGCATGGATTGTGACGGGACCAAGTCCGGCTATGATCTCGAACTCACCCAGGCCGTTGCTAATCAGGTTTCCATACCTGTGATTGCATCTGGAGGCGCTGGGACGGAAGAACATTTTTATGAAGCGCTGACAACCGGAGGCGCCGATGCAGCTTTGGCGGCTTCGCTGTTTCATTATAAGGAATTGGAAATTTTACAAGTGAAAAAATACTTGGCGCAGAGAGACGTGCCAGTACGGTTATAGAAAGAGAGGATATTTGCATGGGAATGTTGCAGAATGATTGGGTGGATGCGATTGGAGATGAGTTTAAGAAGCCTTATTACAAGAACCTTTATCAATTTGTAAAGCAAGAATATAGCACCAAAGTGGTCTATCCTCCGGCGGATGAAATTTTTAACGCCATGCATTTGACCCCTTTAAGTCAGGTGAAAGTGTTGATTTTGGGACAGGATCCTTATCACAATCAGGGGCAGGCGCATGGGCTTTGCTTTTCTGTCAGACCGGAAGTGGATATTCCTCCATCATTAGTGAATATTTATAAAGAGCTTCAGGAAGACCTGGGGTGTTACATACCTGATAATGGTTATCTTGTCAAATGGGCGCAGCAAGGGGTGTTGATGCTGAACACTGTGTTGACGGTCCGGGCGCATCAGGCGTTTTCACATCAAGGCCAGGGCTGGGAGCAGTTTACAGATGCGATTATCAATGCTGTCAATGCACAGGACCGCCCGATTGTCTATATGCTGTGGGGAAAGCCTGCGCAGAGCAAAAGCACTATGCTGAATAATCCAAAGCATTTGATTTTAAAGGCGCCTCATCCAAGTCCTTTGTCTGCATTCCGGGGATTTTTTGGCTGTAAGCATTTTAGTCAGGCAAATGATTTTTTGGAAACGAATGGCGTGCAGCCTATTGACTGGCAGATTGAAAATGTGGTAAACTGATAAGAAAGAGGAGTTTTGATCTCCGATGTAATTAGGAAGCGTATAACCATGATTCAAGGACAAGGATGTCGATTATAATCAAAGGAGTGGAGGTTATGGCATTTTCCGGAGTAAATGATTCAAGCACGATCCATAAATTGTTTTCAGATTTGAACTCCGGCTCCCGAGACAGTTCCGCAGACAACAGCATTTTTGACAGATTATGCTTCCAAAATTGATGGTCAGGCGCAGAACGAAGCAGTCAAAGACAGCACCTATGCAAAAAGCGGTTCATATTATTATAATTATGGGAGTAATTATAGCGGTTTTATCTAGGGGGGGATGAAACAGAGTCGGGAAGCAGGTGTACGGCTGCTTCCCGGCTTTTGTGTTGTCGTATGGGGATTCTTTGAATTTCCAGAACATATTGTAAAGGGGAGGAATGTGCCGCATTGCTGAATTTACCAGACAGGAGGCGGGAGATGGGCAGTTTTTTTGACAGGGTGCCAAGACGGCTATATCAGGAAAAAGAGTCAGATACTGTGAAAGAAAGGATACATAGCAAGGTGCAAAAAGAGGATTTTTTACTGGGACAGATTGATGAATTTAAGGAAAAGGCGAAGCAGCTCCAAAACATGGTGTCTTTGAAGGAGGCCAGGGTAGCGGAACTTCAGGCAACTTTGGAAGAGCGGGAGGAAAAGGCGAAGAAGCTTCAAAACGTCCTTGATGGACATAGGCAGGAAGCAGATCAATTGATAAAGGCCGTGCAGGATCAAATTAATGCGTTAATTCTTCAAGTCAACCAACAGCTAAAAGTAATGGATGAGACAGTTAGCAGTGAGATTGACACACTGGATGAACGAATTTCAGAGCATGTGACGGAAATGAACAACAATTCCAGACAGGAAATGGCAGAGTTGCAGAAGCAGATGGAGAAGTTTACATGGGCTTGTGAAAAGAAGATCGAAGAGCGGTCCAATGTGATCGAGACCGATCTTAAGGCGCTGACTGCTCAGATGGAAGAATTGTCCGCAAAAGTGGATCAAGTGGCGGAGACAGTGAAAGGTCAGGATTCACAGCAACTGGAGACCTTGAAAGCGGAATTATCAGAGAAAATTCACAGCGAGAATGTCAAATGTTATCGTAACGTCCAAACGTTGGTGGAGGAGCTGGAGCAAAAGATTGAGCATTCGCAGCAGGAGACCAACAACATGCGGGTAATGAAAGGTTGCTTTGGAGGAGTTATTTTACTGTCAATTGTAAATATTGCAGGAGTGGTTGCGATACTTACCCATCTTTTTGGATATATCTAGGCATTTGTAAAAGCAGGGCGGGACGATGAAAAATAATCAAAAAGCCAAAAACAGAAAAAGAGTTGCGCAAAGGCAGAAAGAAATTCATCTTGCCGCAGCGCCAGATGTCTTGCAGAAGCAGGAATGGAGGCCGGGGAATATGGTCTACCCCCTTCCGGCAGTGATGGTAACAGTGACAGACGGGCATGGAAAAGACAATATCATTACCGTGGCGTGGACAGGGACGGTTTGCACTAATCCTCCGATGGCATATATTTCCGTGCGTCCAGAGCGATACTCTTACCATATGATCAAAGAGACAGGGGAATTTGTGATTAATCTTACTACCAGGGATTTAACATATGCCACGGATTACTGTGGCGTAACCTCTGGCAGGGATGTGGATAAGTTTAATTTTCTGCGATTAACCAGACAAAGCGCGTCGAAAGTTTCGGCACCTCTGATCGGCGAAAGCCCAGTAAACATAGAGTGCAGGGTGACACAGTGCTTGGAGCTTGGTTCTCACCATATGTTTTTGGCAGAGGTAGTGGCTGTCCATGCTTCTGAGGCGTACATGGATGGCAAAGGGAAGTTTCATTTGGAACAGGCGCAGCCAATGGCGTATTCACATGGGGCTTACTTTGACTTGAGAGGGAATCTTGGAACTTTCGGATATAGCGTGAAAAATAAGAAAAGCAGCTAGTGCCTTGCTTGGCAAATATTCTGCGGAGCCGATCCCAATGTTAACCAGGCAGTGCGCTAGTGGCAGACAATGATATTAATTGAGAAGGGAAGTGGTTAAAATAGTAGAACAAGCATCTCTATTTCAAAATTTAAAATTTTGCGCCGTGTGCCGCAGAACTTTGCCAGATACATATGAGGGAGAATTGTGTCCAGCCTGCCAAGAAAATCAATTGTTCAGTGAGGTGAAAGAATACATTCGCGCAAATGACGTGACAGAATATCAAGTGGCGGAAGAATTTAATATTCCAAGGCTTTTGGTAAAGAAGTGGATTGCGGAAGGAAGGATTGAATATAAAGAAGAGGAGGAAAAAATTGCCAACCTCCATTGTTCTATGTGTGGTGAAACTATCACATTTGGAACGCTTTGCCAGAAATGTTATCGGGAAAAATATCATACCCGGTCTGTCTATGCTACTTTGCAGGAAGCTGCTGAGAATAGCAAGATGCGGTTTTTGGAAAAAGATGATGATGAATAAGATAGAGCGATTCTTGTCAGAGGCGCTTTCCTTAAGGTGGCGTGTCATAAGAATTGTGCTTCGCAATGTTGCCATGCATTCGTGCGCGGCGCAGTAGAGTGCGCAATTTCCTCAATAATCAGGGGGCAGTATATTAATTCTTCTACATTAGCCAAATTTTCCAGTTTACTTCCTCAAACGTAAACTGGAAAATTTATACTTTTGTATCGATCCGTATTTATTGCCCTGTATTGCTTCTGCAGACAGGATCGAAATTCACGATATTTTGTTATTTTATTGCTGCTTTCCCTTTAGGGCGTTTTCAACAGCTTTCTTTATGACAATGCTTGAACTTGTTGCGCCTGTTATGGCGTCAACATCTATTGTCTGTGTTTCAATGATTCTATCTACAACAATTTCTGCGGGTTTTCCACGCTCGTTTTTATGTTCCAAAATAGCAATATTTGTGACTGTTTTATTCTGGACAGTTACTTCCACTTTGACATAAATGAAATTTACGTCGTATTCTCCGACATAAACGCCGTCAGGGATAGAGCAAATATCTATATTGCTCAAGGTTGTTCCTTTTACAGCTTTTTTATAGTCTGCCACACTTTTCAGATAGAGCGCTGCAAAAATAAAACAGATAACAAAAGCAAAAAGTGCAACAAACATAGAGATTCTTTTTCTAGATAATTTCATCTCAGATCCCTCTCAATCTTTTCTACTGTGATTGCAATCGAATCATAGACAAGAGAAAATCCATAGTCCAAAAACTGTTTTTTAGATAAGCCCATTGATTTTTTAATGTATTCTTCTTTGGTCGAGGCAAGCTGGATAATTCCAGAAAGCATGCCCCAAAAATTAAATATGGCAGGCATAATTTCCAAATCGTCCCTTAAATCGCCTTGTTCCATGCCAGATAATAAAAAAAGTTTTATCTTTTGATTGATCTCTTCCCCAATTAGATAGGTTTCCTTTTCTTCTGGCAGATAGTCACAGTTCTCAAAATCAATATTGATTTTATCCAATACCATTTTAAAATAAAAAGGAAATTCTTCCTGATATTGCACTAGTCCACAACAGATATAATCATATCTTGCTTTCGTAGTTTCATGTCGTACCAGAGCAGACGATATATAGTCATCAAGTTTTTTCATACTGTTTAATACCAGAATACCGATAATTTCCTCTTTATTTTCAAAATATACATATAATGTTGCTTTGCTGTATCCGGCGGCTTTGGCTATATCGTCCATAGAAGTTGCGCCAATTCCTTTTTCCATAAATAATTTAGATGCTGCGGATGCGATATGTTCCCGGTGTACGCTTCTAGGCTCTTTCTTTCTTCGTCCCATATGCTCTTCCGTCCTTATAATTAAACTTATAGTTTAATTATAAGGATAGTATTTCGTTTTGTCAATGACAATCTTAGATAAATGTTTCAAGGCATGAGGATGCGGTTCAGAGAGTTTGCATTTCCCGTATTCGGGCAGAACATCTCATAACAAGAAACTTCAGAGGATTTGGGAGAGTAAAGCAGCCGCCATAAAGCCCGCAGAGTTTTTGGACAGATCTGGCTCGCTTTGCGAATTATTAAATATCAATTCTTGAAACAGTATTTTTCACGCCATTTATTTGTAATCTGACATGAACGTTTCCATTCTCAAATTCATTCAAAGGATATTCCAACGGTTGAGAAAGATTTGTAATATCTATAGATTTTATCAGATCTTCCTGTACTGGTCACAAGACAAGCGTTGCTCCATCTGGTACTGTGTCACAGGTAATGTTGGCGTAAAGCAGTTGAGTGTCTACGTCTTCAATCGTCATATTCTGTTTTTTCACAAATCTTTCACTGGCTCTTCTAAAATCCAGCTTCCAAGCTTCATCCAGATAAGTGTTATAATTCATATGGATTGTACCTAAGTTTCATATGCGATCGTTAAAAACAACATTTGTGTTGATCCCATTTCCAGTGACTGCGCTGATGATAAGCCTGTCAAACTCGCCAGCATAAGCGCCATGCTCATAATACCAGCAATAATGAATTTTAATTGATGTGTTTCTTGTATTTCCAGGACGCAATCTTCCTCCTTTTCAATATGTGTTCCACATGCTTCGCAAAAGTGTCTGCTGGTAACGCAGATAGCTAAACAAGAGAGGGTTACGGAGCAGTTAAAAACGGAAAACCCTATGCTTTGCGTTGGGAAAATGAGTGAGATACAAGCAAGGGCAAGAGCAATTGTATACACTCAAATTATTTATAGCTAAATTAGAGATACGTTAAATATGATTCACGCTTCTGATTGGAGCCATTTGTGGAAGAGAGACATATGGTGGCAAAGTTATTTTGTTTTTAGGGTTGAAACGGATGAATGCGATAAGCTTTGTAAATAAATTATTTTTGCTAACTGGCTAGAATCGCAATTCATCCTTGTGTTCCTGACCACCAGCCTAATATATGCCAGTTTAAATTGTATTCAAATTTTCCTGCATCATTAACAGGAATTTCTCAGCAGGTTTGGAAAAGACCTGATATTTTTTCCAGATAATATACATCTCAACTTCAATTTTGGGAGTCAGGGGGCGGAAACATAGCTTGCTGTCGCCGGAAGTATTGATGATCCTGTCAAAGCAAATGGCGCATCCCAATCCCTCTTCCACAAGCAAGGAGGCGTTGAACAGCAGGTTATATGTCATAGTGATATCCAGTTCTGAGAGGCGGCGCTTCATCCAACGGGAGATTCTTCCGCCCTCTGTTTCCTGCTGTGAAATCAGTAATGGCTGATCCCACAGATCCTCCGGGGAGACAGATTCTTTTTTCGCCAGGGGGGAGCCTTTTGGCATCAGCACGCCCAGGAACAGTATGAGTCCACTCTGTCAGAGTCCAGAAAAGGAATCTCTCTTACTGAAAGGGAGCTAAATGAGATCAATGACCTGATTTCCCCTCTGGTGAAACAGGGCCAGTCCCTTCCGGTGATCTGTGAAAACCATCGAGCTGAACTGCCGGTGACGGACAGGACTATTTATTCTTATATAGAAGCAGGTCTTCTGGACGCCCGAAATATCGACTTGAGAAGGAAGCTGCGCCGTCCGGAGCGTAAAAAGAGCGGTCCTGTGCTGCGTGTGGACAGACCGTGCCACGTTGGGCGGGGGTATGAAGACTATCAGGAGTACATGAGTGAGAACCCGGATGCCGGTGTAAGTCAGATGGACAGCGTGGTTCTGAAAAAAGGAGGGCAGACTCTTCTGACAATCCTGTTTGCCAACTGTGCCCTTCAGCCGATGTTCCTTCGGGAGAGAAATACCTCTGCTTCTGTGAGTGGGGTATTTGAGAAACGGAGGAAAATCCTGGGAGAGGAACGGTTCTGTATGCTGTTCCAGGTGATTGTGACGGACCGTGGAAGCGAGTTTACGGATCCCATGAGGATGGAGGCGGAGACAGAGAGCGCAGAGATCCAGCGCCGCATATTCTGCTGTGACCCGATGAACAGCAATCAGAAAAGCAGATGTGAACGGAACCATGAATTCATCCGGTATGTGATTCCCAAAGGGGAGGCGAAGGAGGAGTACAGTGAGGAAGAGATCAGGCGTCTGATGAATCATATCGATTCGTATCCACGAAAAAAATGGAACGGACGGTCCCCCTATGATCTATTTGTGAAGATCTATGGCCAGGAGACCGCAACTCTCCTGGGGCTAGAGAAGGTCTCATTCGATTCCATCAACCTGACTCCGGCATTGGTAAAATAAAAGAGTAAGCCGGAAAAACACACAAGGAAGGCAGGGCAAAGGAAAAGACAGAAAGTCGAGAAAGCGGGGTGCATTAAGAACTTCAAAAGAAGAAGAATATGCAGTCCGCCTCTTGGCCTGCCAATCTTTAAGGTGATTTTACAGGGAGAGAAGGAAAAAAGCAAGAAAAAGAGGATATTTTCCTCAAAAAGTGTTGCATTTACCTGATAGCTGTTGTATTTACAATTTCACGATTTTGTCAATGTGCATTTACAATTTCATTGTTGCATTCAGGATTTCAATTAACCGGCCTCCTTAGATTATTAAAAATATATAGTTTTTTTCTATACAAAATAATTAAGTATAAGTATTTGATATTTTGACTTTGCCTATCTATACTAAACTTGTGAAGAAAGAAGTTTGGCCGTAATGATTTTTCGGTTACAAGTTTGGAAAGAAAGCAGGAGGAATGTATGAATGCGGAGAGTTTTATTGCAGAAATGAATTCTGGAAAAAAGGTGGTATGCGGCTCTGATGTGCATCAGCATATGGGAAAGCTGAGTCAGGAGGCAATGAAAATAACGTCTCGGATAAATTGCAGCTATCATGAACCGCAGGAAATACGTGAGTTATTCTCAATTCTTACAGGACAAAAAATAGATGAGAATTTTGGATTGTTTCCGCCATTTTATACAGACTGTGGAAAGAATATTCATATTGGAAAGCATGTTTTTATTAACGGAGGATGCCAGTTTCAGGATCAGGGAGGGATTTACATTGGCGATGGGGCATTCATTGGCCCAATGGTTGTCCTGGCAACTTTGAACCATGAGCAGGATCCAAAGCGTCGCGGGGAACTGATTCCCAAACCGATTCATATTGGAAAAAATGTATGGATTGGCGCCCATGCAACGGTACTGCAGGGGGTAATGGTTGGTGATGGCGCCATTATAGCGGCTGGGGCAGTGGTGAAAAAGGATGTTCCGTCTGGCGTAATTGTTGGTGGCGTTCCAGCAAAAATGATAAAACAGATACCAGCAAATTAGGAAGTGGGCTTATCTTATAGAAGTTTTTGACGAGTTGAGAAATCAGCAAGAATTCATTTAGAAATTGTTTATTTTTTTGTTAGCGGTATGTTACCTGCATCCGGTATTCCTATCATATAGGAAAATCCTTTGGATATCCTATAAGATAAAAACAATGATCGCATTGCTTTGCAATGTAAACCTTTTGAACAAGAAAATATCTTCGTGCGACGGCCTCTTTGTTACTTACAAGCCAAACGAAAGAACGGCAAGAATAAAAAGTATTGTATTGAAAAAACAAATAATTAGAAAATCACAGGAGGAACACTCATGCAAGAAAAAGAAATCAGACAGGAGTATTTGACAGGAGAAAGAGCATTGTTTCAGGGAGCAGATCTTAAGATTTATGACAGTATCTTTGCAGATGGGGAGTCTCCGCTGAAGGAGGGCCATGATATTTAACTGGAGGGCTGTATGTTCAAATGGAAATATCCCTTCTGGTATGCAAAGAATATCACAGCCAGAAATTGCACATGGTTTGAAATGGCTCGTGCAGGGGTATGGTATACGGACCATATCACTGTGGAAGATGCGGTGATTGAAGCACCCAAGAATTTCCGCTGCTGCCGGGGCGTAAGGCTAAGGAATGTGGACTTTCCAAATGCAGCCGAGACGCTTTGGAACTGTGAGGATGTGGAATTGGACCATGTAACAGCAAATTGAAGCTTGGAGGGATTTTTTATGTGCGGGCGTAAACTTGCCACATTCTGCCACCTGTTTATGTGGGCGATTACATATATAGTATCATGGATCAGCAAGGGCAACCTGAAAAAAAATTCTTGCGTGTGCGTGGCACTATCACGTTCCGAACGTAGATACTAAATTTCTATGGGACAGATATTCCATATCCTATAACCGTAAAGGTGTGACAGCCCTTACGGTTTTTCTTTTAAGCAAAGAGTATTACAGGGCTGGAAAATGCAACGCTCCAGTTGACTGTTATTTTTATCTTTCGTCAATTGGCAATCTTCCTGTTTAAAGTGTTGTAAATTTTGGTTACTGGAAGACGCTTTCAGCAGTATTATTTTTTGTATTCTTACTAAAAGAAACCATGCTGCCTTTGTAAATCATGGGGGCTGATTTCATATTGGGTGGCGCTATTTTGGAGAATTATATGGGTATTGCACACAGTCTGCCAGAAGCCGGAATCAGATAAAACAATCGTAACTATTCAGAGTCCTAGGTCACAGACATTCCAGCTACGCTGTCATGCGTCCCTAAAGTGACTTTTCTCTGTGACTGAGGGGATTATCACCTTCATGGAAATAGAAAGCCGGCCCTTTTCAAATAATTTTGTACGGTCTGATTTTCTATTTCCATGGTGTTCTGGATTGTTACAAATAATCAACTTTACTTATTTCCCATTACGGAGTATAATTCTTTTATAAAAGAATTTATGAAAGGGAGGGAATGGAAGGATATATGCCATATTCGGGAAAAAAAGCAACAAAATATAATATACTCAATTATATGTTAAACCACGGGGACACCTCAAAAGTAGAGCTGGCGAAGCAATTAAGCCTGAGTATGCCTACCGTGTTATCCAATGTAAATGAATTGATGGAAACAGGACTGGTAACAGAAAAAGGCGAACTGGAATCTACTGGAGGGCGAAAAGCTGTTCTGATTGGACTTAAAAATGATTACAGATTTTCTCTTGGTGTGGATATTACGGCAAACCATCTCGGAATTGTTCTGGTTGATTTGTGTGGGGAGATTTTAAAGCAAGAACGCATCAGGATGAAATTTGATACGGATATATTATATTATACAAAGCTGGCAGAGGAACTGAAAAAAATATGTGACACACATGTTGATTCAGAAAAAATACTGGGGGTTGGGATTTCCCTGCCTGGGATTATCAATCAAACGGAAAAGCTCCTTGTAAAATCCCATGCATTAAATTTGGAAAACTATAGTTTAAAGATGGTTGAGCAGATATTGGCAATGCCTGTATATTTCGAAAATGATGCGAATGCGGCATTGCTGGCGGAAAATCCGCAGAAATTAAAAAATTCCATTTATTTATCCTTGAATAATACGCTGGGCGGGGCAGTTTGCATGGATGGGGCATTATTCACCGGGCAGAACCGCAAGGCAGGCGAATTTGGGCATATGATTCTGGTTCCGGGCGGCAGAAAGTGTTATTGTGGTAAATGTGGATGTGCAGACGCCTACTGTGCGGCAAGTGTGCTGACACAGGATGGGAAGGAAAAGTTAGAAGAGTTTATGGCAAGAATTCAGACAGATGGTAAGGCAAAAGAAGTCTGGGAGGAGTATCTGGAAAATCTGGCTATACTGATTTCTAATCTGCGGATGTCCTATGATACGGATATTATTTTAGGAGGTGAAGTTGGCGGATATCTGCAGGACCATATGGTTGAGCTTGGCAGGAAAATTTTTAAATATAATTTATTTGATAATGATTTAAGTTACCTGAAAAACTGTTCTTATCGAAAAGAGGCATCTGCAGTGGGAGTGGCAAAGCAGTTTTTTTGGAAAGTAATGGAGATAATATAAGGACAAGTTCAATATAAGAGAAAAACGGTCATTAAGTTATGATTTAAACTTAGTGGCTATTTTTTTGTGCAATTTTTATAAATAATACATTAAAAAATTATAAAAAATATAAGAAATGAAAAAATCTAATTGACATTTGCAGAATCTGGTGCAATAATGTAATTACTTTAATAAAACATTTAATAAAAGAAAATAAGAAAGTGAGGATGATGATTATGTTACAACAAATTATGACAGAACCTGGAGAGATTATTTTTAAGGAAGTGCCAGTTCCACAGTTGGAAGATGGTCAGGTAATGGTAAAAATCAGGAATATCGGCATATGCGGTTCAGATATTCATGTATACCACGGGAAACACCCATTTACCTCCTACCCCGTAACACAGGGCCATGAAGTTTCGGGGGAGATTACGGAAATCGGGGCGGGTGTGGAAAGTTTTCACATTGGGCAGAAAGTTACCATTGAGCCACAGGTATATTGTGGTGAATGTTATCCATGCCGTCATGGAAAATATAATCTTTGTGAGAAACTAAAAGTGATGGGATTCCAGACGACAGGAACAGCTTCCGAATATTTTGCGGTGGATGCGTCAAAGGTAACTCCGATACCGGAAGAGATGTCTTTTGAGGAAGGCGCCATGATTGAACCCCTTGCGGTGGCTGTCCATGGCGTAAAGAAGGTTGGCGATGTCACGGGAATGAATATTGTTGTGATTGGAGCCGGACCGATTGGTAATTTAGTGGCACAGGCTGCAAAGGGAATGGGGGCTGCAAAGGTAATGGTTACGGATGTCAGTGACCTGCGGCTGGAAAAGGCAAAAGAATGTGGGATTGATGTTTGCGTGAACACTTTGAACAAGGATTTTGGGGAGGCAGTGCTGGAGGCGTTTGGTCCGGATAAGGCAGATGTAATTTACGATTGCGCAGGGAATAATATTACCATGGGGCAGGCGATCAAGCATGCAAGAAAAGGAAGTATTATTGTTCTGGTTGCCGTATTTGCGGGAATGGCAGAGGTAGACCTTGCAGTTGCCAATGACCATGAGCTTGATATTAAAAGTACCATGATGTACCGACATGATGATTATCTGGACAGCATCCGCCTGGTAAATGAGGCACGTGTCCAGCTAAGACCGCTGATTTCCAAAACTTTTGCATTCCGGGATTATTTAAAGGCTTATCAGTATATTGACAATAACCGTGAGACAACGATGAAAGTAATCATTAATGTGCAGGAATAAAAGCCGTTTTATGGAGAGGAGGGTTAGTATGGAGAGCAAAAACAGAAATGGCAAAGTGCCTTTCATAAGTAAAATAGCGTATGGTTTTGGGGATGTGGGATGTAACTTTAGCTGGATGTTTGTGAGTAATTTCCTGATGATATTTTATACGGATGTATTTGGAATTAGCATGACGGCAGTTTCCGGGTTAATGCTTTTCTCAAGGTTCTGGGATGCAATCAATGACCCGATTATCGGGGGGCTTACGGATAAGACAAAGACGAGGTGGGGACGGTACCGCCCGTGGCTGCTTTTTGCTGCGCCTGTCACGGCAGTCATACTTGCATTGAGCTTCTGGGCGCATCCTGACTGGCCCAATACGGCGAAGATTATTTATATGATTATTACATACTGTCTTCTAGTATTAGGTTATACATGCGTGAATATCCCATATGGGACTCTGTGTGGTGCAATGACGCAGAGCATTGACGAGAGGGCAAAAATCAATACCTCCCGTTCCGTAGCTGCCATGATTGCCATTGGGGTTATCAATATTATTACTGTTCCGCTGATAACTGCTTTTGGAAAGAACAGTGCAAAGACTGGCTACCTTACGGTTGCAATTATTTATGGCTGTATTTTTGCGGCATGTCATTTCTTCTGTTTTGCAAAGACAAAAGAAATTGTCCAGGTGCCGGAAAAAGAGAAGATTTCCCTGAAAGTGCAGTTAAAAGCTGTGATACAGAACCGGCCTTATCTATTGGCGCTGGTCGGGCAAATTCTCTTTGGATTTACATTGTATGGGAGGAATGCGGATGTCTTGTATTATTTTACATATGTTGAGGGAGATGCGTCTTATTATACAACTTATTCCATGTGTATCATTATCCCGTCAATTATAGGCGCTGCCTGTTTTCAGCCGGTATTTAAGAAGACAAATAATAAAGGAAGAGCAGCATCAATCTTTGCCTTGCTGACAGGTTGTTCTATGCTTATATTATATTTATTCAGCGTAAGAGAAAATCCTGCCGCCTTTTATATCTTTTCCGGGCTGACACAATTCTTTTTCTCTGGTTTTAATACAGCAATCTATGCAATCATTCCGGATTGCGCAGAATATGGGCAGTGGAAAACCGGGCTTCGGAATGACGGTTTTCAGTATGCATTTATTTCTCTGGGAAATAAAGTCGGGATGGCTGTCGGGACAGCTCTGCTGGCCGGCATGTTTGGTAAATTTGGGTATGTTGCCAATCAGCAGCAAAATGATGCCGTGCTTGCCGTAATGAAACATGCTTTTACTACAATTCCGGGAGTGCTTTGGCTTATAACGGCAGTGGTACTATTTTTCTACCGTTTAAACAGGAAATATTATAATGAAATTGTGGAGGAGTTGAAAAATGGGAAAAAAGTATGATGTAATGGACTTGGGTGAACTTCTGATAGATTTTACAGAATCGGGGATAAGTAAGAATGGAATGAAACTGTTTGAGCAGAATCCAAAATATTTCACTTTGGTGCCCTGTCTTTGACGGATGAACTGGCTGTATCAGATGAGGAAAGCGTCTTGCTTACAGGCGAAACGGGCTGCCGGCAGTGCGGAACTGTACCATATGAGATGGGGATAGAGACGGCATATGAGACACAGAAAGATCGGTTGCAGATGGAGAATTCTGCAGGAACAAAGCCTGTACTGCTGCAGCAGGATATTTACGGCACAATCTACTCAGTATGTGGGTAAAAAACGCCGGATAACACATTTTTGGAAATATTATCAACCATTTTTTCAACAACACTAAAAAAACATCAAGGTCGTTTTACCAAAGCTTATGAGCCAAAGAGATAAACAGTCCTTATTTGATATCCGTGTGACGATCTCGTTGACAGTTAAGGCAATAGACGCTGCTTCTGCCGCCGATAACAGTACGGACAAGTGTTTTACTGCAATTGGGGCAAGGCTCGTTATCGTGACCATACACTTGCAAAAAGGGCGTGTTACGATAATCTTGTCCTTTGGTTGCCAAGTAGTCTTCTGGTGAAATCTTGTTTTTCTCAATAAAATAGGAGAGGCATTCGCTAATCGCTGCAGCAAGGCGTTCCCATTCTATGCTTGTAAGGTTATTTGCAGGCATAGACGGGTATAACCTTGCCCGAAATAAGATTTCGTCAGAATAGATATTCCCTATTCCTGCAATCACGTTTTGGTCGAGCAAGCATTTTTTGATTGCCTTTTTTCGTTTCCCTAATCGAGCTTGCAGATATGCGCCGTTACACGCAGATGAGAATGGCTCTAACCCTAATTTTCCGATTCCGCTGTATAAATCTTCTTCATTCTTTTGAATGAGCCAAAAGCGTCCGAAACGCCGGGGATCCGAAAAGCGTAGTTCCATTCCGTTGTCTAATTGCAGAATGATGTGCGTGTGCTTTTCCATTGGATAGCCAGGCGGGACGACAAGCAGGCAGCCTGTCATTCGCAAATGCAGAATGATTCTGTTCTCATTCTTTAGATGGATCATTAAGAACTTTCCTCTGCGTGTCATCGAAGACAGGGTTTGACCGATGACTGCTTTACGAAATTCCTCTGCCGTCGGGCGGGCGACAACCTCTGGACGATTTATGGTTATATTTTTGACCATAAGCCCTGTGATCTGCGGCTCGATGACGTTTTTTATTGTTTCTACTTCAGGTAATTCAGGCATTTTTGTACTTCCAAGCTTTGGCTGACGTAAAATATGCGTTCGCCAAAGCATTGCGTCCTTTCCTATAGAATAAAAATAATAGATGCAGGGTATGTCCCCGTGAAGCAAGGGTACTCAGAAAAATATTGCCATGTAATCGTGCCTGGCGCAGTAAAGCGCACAACCTTTCATGAGTGAGGGGCTAGTGGAGCTGAAGCGGGCTTGCCCACTTTTTTCTCTTACAAGAAATTTCGTTGAAATTGCCTATAAGGATCAGGGTGTCAAAAGGCGTGATCCTATAAGAGAAAAAGCCCTCCGTGCAAGATTGTTTCTTAGAACAAGTACTTATTTCATCAACAAATCCATAAGATAAGTATAGACGTCTTCATTTTGCTTTTTCCAATTTGCACAGATCGCCTCCGCCTGTTCCTTCGTTTTGACGTTGATTGTCAAGTCGATCAGGGAGAGGTCTTTTTCTTTGATCTGGCAGCGCACGGCATATTCCAGGGTAGTGGTCTTGTAATAATCTGCCATTGCGGAGATTTCCTGTTTTAATTCCATTTCTTTTTCAACAAAGTAGGAAAGGACGTCAGATTTTATGGCGTCAGAAATCTTATCTGGAAAATAAGAGAGCGTTTCCCTGCCTGCTGGCGTAATATGGTAATGCGTATTATTATGTGTAGATTCTGTGTGGATCAATTCAGCGTGGATCAGCTCATTGATTGCCTGCTGAATCGTAAAATAAGTAGTGTAGTCCTTTTCTAGGACGAAGTTGGAAATCTGCGTGTTGGTAAGAGGAAAATCTACCTGGTCTAGCATATATAGGACAATTAACTTGTATTGTGTTAATGCCTCTGCCATATGAAGTCACTCCTTGTTTTTATAATATTTTCCCTGCCAAGTGTCTCTTTCTTTCAAGGTCTTTTCAATCTGGTTTAATACGCTGCGTTTTGCGCTGCTCCAAAGAGGGGCGATTAACAGATTTTTGGGACCGTCTCCAGTGAGGCGATGGATGGTGATCGTTTCGGGGAGAAGTTCCAGGCAGTCAGTCACCAGGCTGCAATAGTCGTCTTGAGACAAGAGCGGGAACGGGGAGCTCTGGTATAAAGCGCCAAGATCTGTGCCCGATAATATATGAAGAAGCTGTAGCTTGATCCCGAAGATAGGCAGAGAGCCTATATGGGAAACTGTTTCTAGCATCTGTTCTTTCGTTTCTCCTGGAAGTCCAAGTATCACATGGACGATAGCTGGGATATGAAAGGCAGAAAGATTTGACACTGCCTCATGAAAACATTCCAGCGTAAAGCCGCTTCGGATCAAACGGCTGGTCTCAGAATGGATCGTCTGCAATCCTAGTTCCACCCACACAGGCTTTTTTAAGTTGAGCTCAGACAGAAGCTTTAAAATATCAAAAGAAAGGCAGTCTGGGCGGGTGGCGACAGACAAGATCACCACGTCAGGATCTGAGATAGCTTCTGTGAAGATTTCACGTAAATAATCCACAGGAGCATAAGTGTTTGTATATGCTTGAAAATAAGCAATGAATTTTCGGCAGTTTCGCTTCTTGTAAATCTGTTCTTTTGCTTCTGCAAGCTGTTTGCAGATCGGCAGGCAGACATTTTGGGCGAAGTCGCCGCTGCCGGCAGGACTGCAGAAAATGCAGCCTCTGGTTCCCAGCGTGCCGTCCCGGTTGGGGCAGGTCATGCCGCCGTTTAATGAGAGCCGGTAAACTTTTTCCCCGAATGTCTGTTTTAAGTAATAATCCAGAGAATAATATCGCTTTTGATTCCAAAACATGTTATTTTCCTAGAATGTGGGATTTAACAGCCTGGCTGACAACCTGCGCCACACGGGGGTCAAAAGCTTCTGGCATAATGAAATCCTCATGCAATTGTTCTGGGGACACCAGGCTTGCAATTGCTTCTGCGGCGGCAAGTTTCATTTCTTCTGTGATTTGCGAAGCGCGTCCCTCAAGCGCCCCTTTGAAGATTCCTGGAAAAGCAACCACATTATTGATCTGATTGGGAAAATCACTTCGTCCAGTGCCGATAATTCTTACGCCGGCAGCTTTTGCAGCGTCTGGAAGGATCTCAGGAACTGGGTTTGCCATGGCGAATATGATAGCATCTGAATTCATGGAAGCAGCCATCTCTGGCGTCACAATGTTAGGTGCCGAAACGCCGATGAAAATATCGGCGCCATTTAAAGCGTCTGCAAGGGTTCCTGTCTTCTGTTCCAGGTTGGTGACGGCTGTCATTTTTTGCTGCATCCAGTTCAACTCTGGGTAATCTTTCCCTATGATGCCTAGGCGGTCGCACATGGTAATATTGCAAAACCCATAGCTAAGAAGAAGCTTTGTGATTGCAATTCCGGCAGAACCTGCGCCGTTGACTACGACTTTGCAGTTCTCTTTCTCTTTGCCGACAATTTTTAATGCGTTGATGATTCCGGCAAGCACCACGATAGCGGTTCCATGCTGGTCATCATGGAATACGGGAATAGAAAGCGTTTTTTTCAGGCGTTCTTCAATCTCAAAGCAGCGGGGCGCAGAAATATCTTCTAAATTAATGCCGCCAAAACCAGGCGCAAGGCAGGTGACAGTTTTGATAATCTCTTCCGTGTCTTGCGTGTCAAGACAGATAGGCACGGCGTTGATACCTGCAAATTCTTTAAATAGCACGCATTTTCCTTCCATTACCGGCATTGCGGCATAGGGACCGATATTGCCAAGCCCCAAAACGGCGCTTCCGTCGGAGACAACGGCTACCGTGTTGCCTTTCATTGTATAATGATAGGCTTCTTGTGGGTTTTGGGCAATGACTTTGCAGGGTTCCGCCACGCCGGGCGTGTAGGCGATGGATAGATCCTCCCGAGATTTTACCGGGGATTTTGCTGTAATTTCCAGCTTTCCTTTCCATTCTTTATGTAAAAATATTGCTTTTTCTTGTAAGGTCATAATTTCCTCCATTCTGTGAGCTTTTCAACACAAACAGGTAGTTTCTGCGATGCTTTCCTGTATGTCGCGGATATTTTATCACGATCATGCAGATGTTGGGGCAAGGCCTTATAATGCCTTGATTTAGCGGCAAAACTGGGGAGTGCTCTCGTTTTTACCGTTGTTTTTATGCCCTGTGAACAGTAACACTATAGCATGAAAAAAAATACAAATCAAGAAAAAGCACTTCCTATTTAGAAAATTATGGTGTATAATGAACCCATTATGAAATCAGTCATTGTCAGCTCTGACATAGATTCCCAATTATGACAGTCAAAAGGAGAAATATATGAGAGAAAAGTATGAAAGTTTATCAGTAACAGTATTACGGGATGTGGCAAAATCCAGGGGATTAAAACACCTTTCAGGATTGAAAAAAAGGGAGCTGGTGGACCTGATGCTGAAAGAAGATGAAAAAGAAGCGAATGCACAGAAAGAAGCAGGCGCTGATATCGGAAAGGAAGAAAAAGAGGCAGAAAGGGCAGAGGAGCGGAAACTAACAGAAAAAGAAGAGAGTAAGGAAGCGGGCAAGATAGAAGAGCAGAAAGAACAGACAGAAGAGAAAAAAGAACAGGCAGAAGAAAAAACGGACGGACGGACTTCTTTCCAACGGGACAACCGCAATGACCGGCTAGAAAGAAATCCCAGGGCGGACAGGAAAACAGCCAAAATAATTACTTCAGATGGTATTGAGATTGATAATCCGGAACTTGACAGCGGCATCAGTGCGCATGGAATTCTTGAAGTCATGCCGGATGGTTATGGATTTATCAGATGTGAAAATTATCTGCCAGGGGAACATGACGTTTATGTATCCCCCTCTCAGATCCGCAAGTTCGGTCTTAAGACCGGGGACATTATCAATGGAAACACAAGGGTTAAGACGCAGCAGGAGAAATTCAGCGCTCTATTGTATATCCGCAGCATCAATGGCTGTCATCCTTCCGAAATCCTGCGCCGCCCTAATTTTGAGGATTTGACCCCGGTTTTTCCAAATGAGCGAGTGCGGTTAGAGACGGACAAGGGCGCAGTGGCCATGCGCATCATGGATTTGGTTTCCCCGATTGGAAAAGGACAAAGAGGCATGATCGTGTCGCCGCCGAAAGCAGGAAAGACTACTTTGCTAAAGCAGGTGGCAAAGGCTGTAACGAGGAACAATCCCAATATGCATTTGATTATCCTGCTTATTGACGAGCGTCCAGAGGAGGTCACAGATATTAAGGAAGCGATTGAAGGCAAGAATGTGGAGGTGATTTACTCTACCTTTGACGAGCTTCCTGAGCACCATAAACGAGTGTCGGAGATGGTGATTGAGCGTGCCAGACGCCTGGTAGAACATAAGAAAGACGTTATGATTCTTTTGGACAGCATTACCCGTCTTGCAAGGGCGTATAACTTGATTGTTCCTCCCAGTGGAAGAACCCTGTCCGGTGGTATCGATCCGGCGGCATTACATATGCCGAAACGGTTTTTCGGCGCTGCCCGGAATATGCGGGAAGGCGGAAGCATTACCATTCTTGCCACAGCCCTAGTGGATACCGGGAGCCGGATGGACGACGTGATTTATGAAGAATTTAAAGGAACGGGAAATATGGAGCTGATTTTGGACCGCAAGCTGTCAGAACGCCGTATATTCCCGGCGGTGGATATTGTAAAGTCAGGAACGAGAAGAGAGGATTTGCTTTTGAACCGGGAGGAGCAAGAAGCGGTGGAAATTATGCGTCGCGCGATCAATGGAATGAAAGCGGACGAAGCAGTGGAGAGCATCTTAAATCTTTTTGTGCGTACCAGCAATAACCGTGAATTTTGCCAAACGGTCAAAAAAACAAAGCTTTTATAACTATTTTAATAAAAAATCTTGCATATGGCATCAATATGTGCTACAATGATAAAGCTGTTGCGTAGGCAATCGTACAAGCAGGAAAATCGATTAATAGATTTGAAATATAGAATGAAGAGGTGAAAATCATGAGAGAAGGAATCCATCCGGCATATCATCAGGCGACGGTAACATGCAACTGTGGGAATACTTTTGTAACAGGTTCTACAAAGGAAGATATCCATGTTGAGATTTGTTCCAAATGCCATCCGTTCTACACCGGACAGCAGAAAGCTGCTCAGGCTCGCGGACGTATTGATAAGTTCAACAGGAGATATGGTCTGAACAATCAGTAAGAAAACAGGCGGTTAGGTTCAACCGAAAGAGGATGTCTTTTTATGGGGGCATCCTCTTTTTATCTTATAGGAAAACTCTATTGACGCTAAAGCGTAAAGGCTTTTTTGCTATAGAATGAAAATCATCAGTTTAGAAAGGAAGTGAGTCGTTTGGCATATTCTGGGATCGGCGGTCAGGCTGTGATGGAAGGCGTGATGATGAAGTATAAAAATAACTACGCTGTGGCAGTGCGTAAACCAGATCATGAGATTATAGTGGAGACAAGGACATATCATGGCATCTGCAAAAATGAAACGCTGAGAAATTTCATTTTTATCAGAGGAATCATCAATTTTATCGAGTCCATGATATTAGGCATGTCGACGCTTACTTTTTCAGCTTCTTTTTTCGAGGAAGAGCAATGCGAAGAAGAGAAACCTAAAAATGAGAAGAAAGAAAAGGCGCAAATGGGAATTACCATTGCCTTGTCTGTAATACTTGCCGTGACAATTTTCATGGTGCTTCCTTTTTATGCGTCCTTATTTTTCCAGAAATTGATTTCGTCAAAGACGATGGTAATTTTGATTGAGGGAGTCTTACGGCTGTTGGTTTTTCTGGGTTATATTTTACTTATTTCCCAGATGAAGGATATCCGCCGGGTATTTATGTATCATGGCGCGGAACATAAGTGTATTAACTGCCTGGAACATGGAATGGATCTGACCGTGGAAAATGTCAAAGCCAGTTCCAGAGAGCATAAGCGATGCGGCACAAGCTTTCTGTTTTTTGTGGTAATCATATCTATTATCGCCACGATGTTTATCCGGGTGGACGCAAGGGTCTTGCGCTTGGTTCTGAGGATTGCGATTATCCCGCTGGTGGCGGCGGTTTCCTACGAGTTCATCCGTCTGGCAGGCAGGAGTGAAAATCCAATTATTTGCTTGTTAAGTAAACCAGGCTTGTGGATGCAGAAGCTGACGACCAAAGAGCCAGACGAGGAGATGATCGAGGTAGGGATTGCTTCCGTGGAGGCAGTGTTTGACTGGAAAGAGTATCTTGCAAGTATGAGGGTTGAGAAGAGGGAAGCGTCATGACATATGAAACGGCGTTGAGTAATGGAAAGAAAGTATTAAAAGATGCCGGGATTATGGAATGTGATCTGGATGCCTGGTATCTTATGGAATATGTGTGCAAGATTGACAGAAGCTGGTATTATCTTCATAATTTCGAGGAAATGGAAGAGATAAATTACCAGGAATATTGTTTGCTTCTTAAGAAGCGGTCAGAGCGGATTCCATTGCAGTATATCACGGGAAGCCAGGAATTCATGGGGTTGAAATTTAAAGTCAATTCCCATGTGCTGATTCCTAGGCAGGATACGGAGACTTTGGTGGAGGAAGCCGTAAAAAGACTGGAAGCTGGCATGGAAGTACTGGATATGTGCACGGGTACTGGCTGCGTGATTATCAGCATTTTGAAGCAAAAAAAGATTGTTGCAACTGCAAGCGACATATCAAAGCAGGCCCTTTTGCTTGCCAAAGAAAATGCAAAGAAAAATCAGGTGGAAGTGAATCTGGTGCGAAGCGACTTGTTTAACAATATTAATGGAAGATACGATATGATTGTCGCCAATCCTCCTTATATCCCCACAGGCGTGATTGGAACGCTAATGCCTGAAGTCAGGATTTTTGAGCCAATAGAGGCTTTGGACGGCAAGGAAGACGGCATGTTTTTTCATCGTGAAATTATCCAAAATGGGAGAAGGTTTTTGAAATCCAACGGATATCTTTGTTTGGAGATTGGGCATGACCAGGGAGGCAGGACGGCGTTTCTCATGGAGGAACATGGATACCGGAATATTAAAGTGATAAAAGATCTTGCTGGAAATCAAAGGGTAGTCTGCGGAAACCTGCCGGCAGTGAAATAGAAAGGAAGAGATGTATGTTTGATAAATTAGAGGATATTCTTTTTCGATTTGATGAAATCATGAATCAGTTGAGCGAGCCGGACGTGGCGAATGATACCAATCGTTTCCGAAAGCTGATGAAGGAGCAAAGCGATCTTTCTCCGATTGTGGAAGCTTATAAAGAATACAAGCAGGAAAAGCAAAATATTGAGGATTCCCTTGCGATGTTGGAGGAAGAAAATGACGAAGAACTCAGAGAGCTTGCCAAGGAAGAACTCAATGGCTCCAGAGAAAAGGTGGAAGTGGTGGAAAACAGGCTGAAAATATTGCTGTTGCCCAAGGATCCCAATGATGATAAGAATGTAATTGTAGAAATCCGTGCTGGCGCAGGCGGCGACGAGGCGGCGTTATTTGCGGCGGAGATCTACCGGATGTATGTGCATTTTGCGGAGGGGCGCCGCTGGAAAGTGGAGACCATGGAATGCGAAGAGATCGGCATTGGAGGAATGAAGAACGTTACCTTTATGATCACCGGGCAGGGGGCGTATTCTGTGATGAAATACGAATCCGGGGTGCATCGGGTGCAGCGTGTGCCAGAGACGGAATCCGGCGGACGCATCCACACCTCTACGATTACCGTCGCAGTAATGCCAGAGGCGGAGGACGTGGACGTGGTCATTGATGAAAAAGACATCCGGATTGATGTGATGCGCGCTTCTGGAAACGGCGGCCAATGTGTCAATACCACGGATTCTGCCGTGCGGCTGACGCATTATCCTACGGGAATCGTGATCTACAGCCAGACAGAAAAATCTCAGCTTCAGAATAAGGAGAAAGCTTTTGCGCTGCTTCGTGCCAAGCTCTATGATATCGAATGCCAGAAACAGCACGACGCAGAGGCAGAGGCGCGGAGGAGCCAGATCGGCACAGGAGACCGCTCAGAGAAAATTAGAACTTATAATTTTCCTCAGGGACGTGTCACGGATCATCGAATTAACTTGACGCTTTATAAACTTGATAAAGTGATGAACGGGGATATCCAAGAAATCGTGGACGCCTGTATTGCGGCCGACCAGGCGGCGAAGCTGACGAAGATGGGTGAGAGCTAAGAGAGATTGGGTAACTTTTATATAAGCTGAACAATAGGAACTTGAATAAATGTGGGAAAAAGACAGTCACGGATGATCGGCTGTCTTTTTTGTATTTGCGCGCCATGGGTGCGCTCTAATGGGAATAAGTCCTGAACATGTCCAGGTAGTGGGAAAATTAATTAAACTTCCATTCTGCTTGATTGCGGATGTATTGGGCTGTGTGGTATACTTATGATACATAATTAGAAGAAGTTGTGTTATAAAAATGGGTACATATGGCAAAATCTATACATTCAAGATAAAAATATCAATTTTAAAGAAACGTAAAAGGGGCGATAGGAATGGATATATTGATGATAGGGAATGGGTTTGATATAGAACATGGTTTGCCGACAACATATGCAGATTTTCTTCAATTTGTTGAGAGATTTAATTATTTGTATACAATGGCAAAAATAAAATTTTATACAGAAAGTAAAATAGAAGATGAATATTTAAGATTTATAATTGAGAATCCTGAAACAAATGCTGATAAAGCGTTACATGAATATTTAAAGGATAATATTTGGATTGATCATTTAAAAAGGGCATATAAAGAGCATTTAAAAAATAAAGAAGATTGGATTGATTTTGAGAGTGAGATTTCACAGGTAATTCAGAATGTGGATGAATTATATCATGCGTATATGGAAAAAGACGAGGAATTTTATGTAGCTAAGATAAATCATTGCAGGGGAAAACTGCCAGGAAGTTTTTTAAAATATTTGCCTCATGGAAATGGAATAGGAAACCTTATTTCCATTATGCAGAAAGATTTGAACAGGTTGATCGGGGCTTTAGAGATTTATATTATTGATTACATAGACAACTGGGGAAGAATTGAATATTATAATCCTGATATAGACGCAATCCACCCAGATGCAATTCTTTCTTTTAATTATTCCAATAGATGGAAGCGGGTCTATGAATATAACAGGGAAAATGTAAAATATAGTTTTATCCATGGAAAGGCACGGAGTACGCCATATGTATTTTGCATGGATGAGTGTATTGATAAAAACCAGATGGTACTTGGCATTGATGAGTATCTTTCAAAAGATAGAAAAAACAAAGAAGTGGAATTTATTGCGTTTAAAAAATATTACCAGCGCATTTATAAGAAAACAGGGAATGAGTACAAATCATGGCTTGTAGAAATTGATAAAGAGAGGAAAGAGGGAAAGAAAAAAGAAAATAAGCTATACATTTTTGGGCATTCTCTGGATGTGACAGATGGAGATATTTTAAAAGAGATGATAGAACATGACGGGATTCATACAATCATATTTTATAAAGATAAAGCAAGGCTTGGACAGCAGATTACAAATTTAGTCAAAGTTTTTGGACCGGAGAAGGTAATTCAGTATGTTTATGGAAATAATCCAATAATTGAGTTTCGCCAGCAGAAACGCAGGGAAGAAATTCATGGGAGTACATTTGAAATTGTTTCAGACATGGTAAAGTTTGACAATTTTTATAAATATAAAGGTGGAGATCTCGAAAACATGATCTTAAAAATTGAAAGGAAAATAAAAGAGAAAGATCTGAGATATTTTTGTTCGCAGGAAAAGGTTATTTTTCTTTATGATAGTTTTCAAAGGCACGGTTTAGGAAAGAAATATGCAAAGGAGCTTTTAGAGATTGCTGATAGTCTGAGAGATACAAAATTCATAGTTAAAGAACCAATACAGTTTAAGTATGAAAATTGGCAATATTTGGATTATGATAATTCATGGGTATGTGACATGCTTACTAAAAAATTTATTGAAACTGTGAACAAACATAACAGGGAAAATTTTACTTTAGACGATTTTTGGGAAAATGTTACTACATGGGATGATATTATGGAAAGTTACAGGCAAATTGCAAACGGTTCAAAGGAGATTGAAAAGAACAAGTATATAGAAATTCTCAAAGATGTCCTGAGCATGTATAAGCATTCTTATGGGAATATGGAAGAAATGTGGAGTTTTCTAATAAAATTGTCGAGAGGGGTGGCAAAAAAAATATCAAGGGAAGCATTGGACGAATTGCTCCTATACACAGAAAGCAGTTGGGAAATCTGCAATTATACGCACTTGCAACGTGAAATAGAAAAATATGATTATTTTAGTGAGCAGGAAAAATGTGTCGAACAATTTTGAATAATAAGAATTTATGACAGAATCCTAAAATGGGAAATGGGTGTCAATTTTTACATCTTTCTATATATATTTAAATAATGAAAAATATTGTTGTAGAGTGCCAAAAGATGCGTTATAATCTCAAAAGAGCAATCGTGTTACAGGGTGTGTTGACCTCATTCTAAAGAGAATGGGGGTGATGCTATGAAAAATCCGAATGGTTTTGATTTTAAAGATTTAATGACCTTTGGGTTATTTATTTTAGCATTGCTTACATTCGTGTTTACGTTTTGCAAGTAGTCATACATAGCAAAAAACCACCCTGATACTTTGGACGGTTAAGGGTGGCTTTGCTATTCTTCCAATTGGTCAACCCCTTGTGGGCGGTTGCTTTTTCTTTGTGCCTATAATATAGCATATCTTGACTTTGTTTGCAAGGCATTTTTTCTATCCATTTGTCTGACACTATCTCATTGTTTTTTATTTAGTGTTTACCCTTATTAGTCTGCTTTTTCCTATCTATATTATAACATAACACTTCCAAAATTAATAGGTCTATTAATTTGAAATTTTATGGTTTATAATTGTAGCGTCAAACAGCGTAAGAGAGGAAACACAATGAAAAAATCTATAAAACCGGCAGCGTATCAACACACAAGGGAATGAATGGAATAATAGTTTCATTACTGATAATGAATGTTATTTGATTAGGTTCGGGACCAAGGAAAACAGTTCTGTATTTACTTGAATCTTAGAAATAAACAAATTTGAATTAAAAAACTAGAATAGTAGAAAGGAACTTTTTATTATGCCAGAGATTATGACACCAGTTCAAAGAAAGTATCAGATGAATCAAAAATTAATGAACAATTACGTTAACATCCATCCAGAATTCAAATCATTAATAGATGCCTTTATGGAAATCCAAAAAGCGAACAAAGATAACAGACGCATAAAGCTGGATATTAGTATAGGTGAATCAAAATATGACGGCGCTTGCCTCAAGGCTTGGGCGTAGCGTTATCAGGAAAACAGACAAGTAAATTCTCTGATTAACAGGCGGTCACTACAGAAGAGATAGAAAAACAAGAAAGGACCGTATCACTGCGTCAAGGATCACCTTGTGGCATAGATCATCGCAAATCAGTTAAGATAGAAAGAATGGTTGAAGAATGATGCAGAATTGTATCATTCTTTTTATTTTTGTCGAAAATGCTGCGGGATTATGTTATGATAAAGTCAAAGAAATAAAAGATACTTTAACGATGCTTGAAGCGATTAAATTTCAGATACAGACTGCCTTGTTTTCGCAGGGACTGACCGTCTGAGACATGCGTATGAAAGACGTTTACCGATCGTCATGGAGACAATGTCCCAGTATTATAAATACGTTATGTATCAATCAATGAGAACGACAAAAAGGCGCAGCAAGATTCAACATACATCTGCATAAGCGCACAGAATGGAGGAGAGCGTGAAAGAATGAGCAATTTTACATTTCTTGAAACCCGTTGGGATGATTTGGCAAGATTGGGGGAGCTGTCTGAAAAATATGTATATTCCGATCCCAATACATCTGTGATCAAGCAGGGCATGTTGGCGGAAGTAATGGTAAAATACATGTTGGCTTATGATGGGATCAAAGAGCCAAAACATGATAATACCCATGCAAGCCGTATTCGCATTTTAAGGGAAAATGAATTATTGCCGTACGAGATTGACAACACATTACATATTTTGAGCAAAGACCGTAACAATACGGCTCATAACGGGGCAGAAGAAAGAGAGAAAGCGTTAAGAAATCTGCCGCTGTTGTATGAGCTTTGCGTATGGTATATGCAGATTTATGGCGAGTATGATTTTAAACCTGCTGCATATGTTCCTCCGACAGATATTACAGTCAGCCTTGATGAATTGGAGAAAGAAAACCGTGAATGGGAGCAGCGCAATCAAACGCTGTTTCTGGAACTGCAGCGCATTCAAAAAGCAGGCAGAGCTGACAGTGTCCGCAGGGCGATTGCCTATAAGAAAGCCGTCAATGTCAAGCTATCAGAAGCACAGACCAGGGAATTGATTGACGAACAGCTCCGCAAGGTTGGCTGGGACGTTGATACCGCCAAAATCCGTTATTCCAAAGGGGTCCGGCCCGTAAAAGGCAGGAATCTTGCAATCGCTGAATGGCCTACAGATTCTAAGACGGGAAATGGAGGGTATGCAGATTATGCGCTTTTCATTGGGGAAAAAATGGTTGCAATTATCGAGGCTAAGAAAAAACATACTAATGTTTCCTCTGTAATAGACGGTCAATGTAAAGACTATGCAAAAATGATTAAGCCGGAACATGAAAAATACGTCATCAAGCAGTATGGTGATTATAAAGTGCCGTTTCTTTTTGCGACAAATGGCAGAGACTACATCAAGCAGTACGAAGAAATGTCAGGGATTTGGTTTTTAGACGTCAGACAGCCGTTTCATGTTTCAAAGGCTTTGGCAGGATGGCCAAGCCCTCAGGGAATGGAACAGGATTTAGAACGGGATATTGAAAAGGCAGATAAAAAACTTGCCGCCACAGGGTATGAGATATTGGAGGATCCCGACGGACTGGGGCTGCGGCATTATCAGATCGAGGCAATCAAGGCAGCTGAAAAAGCGATTGCAGAACATAAGCGTACCGTGCTGATTGCCATGGCTACAGGGACTGGAAAGACGAGGACAGTACTTGGCATGATTTACAGGTTCTTGTCTGCAAAACGATTTAAACGGATCTTATATCTGGTTGACCGAACGACTCTTGGGGAACAGACCATGAATACCTTTCAAGAGGTAAGGCTAGAAAGCTTAAAAACGCTGAATCAACTCCATGATGTCAAAGATCTTGGGGAAAAAGACTTTGAAAAGGATACTCGTGTTCAGATTGCCACTGTCCAGAGCCTGGTGAGACGAATTCTTTACAATGCAACAGACAGCAGCATGGGGGTCTCCGATTATGACTGCATCATTGTGGACGAAGCGCACCGGGGCTATATTCTGGATAAAGAGATGGGCGAAGATGAAGCGCTTTACCGTAATCAGGACGAGTTTCGCAGCAAATATCGAGCCGTCATTGAATATTTTGACGCGGTTAAGATTGCGCTTACTGCTACGCCGGCGCTTCATACGACAGAAATTTTTGGAAAGCCAGTCTATACTTATGAATACCATACAGCAGTAGTAGACGGGTATCTGGTAGATCACGATGCGCCTCACATCATCAGGACAAAGCTCAGCGAGGAGGGGATTGTATTTGAGGCAGGAAGCACGGCGCCGATTTATGATCCTGTGACAAACATGATCATCAATAGTGACGAGCTAGAAGATGATTTGAAATTTGAGGTGGAGGATTTCAACAAAAAGGTGGTCAACAAAAGTTTCAATGAAACAGTTTTGGCTGAAATTGCCAAGGATATTGATCCTAATGAAAAGGGCAAGACACTGATTTTTGCAGTGGACGACGCTCATGCGGATATGATTGCAAAGATTTTGAAAGAGCATTATGCGCAACAGGGGATCAGCGAAGCGGCAGTTATGAAGATTACGGGTTCTATCGAAAATGGGAATCCTGAAAAAATTAAGGAAGCCGTGCGGCGCTTTAAGAATGAAACATTTCCGAATATTGTGGTTACGGTCGATCTGTTGACGACCGGCATTGACGTCGAGAAGATTGTAAATTTGGTATTCTTGCGCAGGATCCGCTCGCGAATCCTTTTCGAACAGATGCTTGGCCGTGCAACGAGACTGTGTGAAGAGATTGGAAAGACGCATTTTGAAATATACGACGCCGTAGGGGTATATCAGGCTTTGGATCCAGTATCAAAGATGAAACCGATCGTCGTAAATCCCAAGGAGACGTTTGAGGATTTAATTGATGACATAGACAATCTCGAAAGCGATAGGGCGAGAAAGAATCAGGTAGATATCATTATTGCCAAAATTCTCAGAAATAAGAATAAGATCACAGACGAATTCAGGGAGCAGTTTGAATCTTTGACTGGCGGGCAATCACCGCAGAGCTTTGCGCAGACGCTTCGCAATATGCCAGTGGATCAGGCTGTGGAAACTGTGAAAAAGAATCGCCAGGCGTTTTTTTATCTGCGAGGGGTTCCTAAAGAGAGACAGAAGTTCATCAGCGACGCCAAAGATCAACTGACCAGCCACGAAAGAGGCTACGGCAAAGCCACAAGACCAGAGGATTATCTGAAAGAATTTCATGATTTTATAGATAGCAATATCAATGAAATTGCGGCGCTCAATATTGTTGCCACTAGGCCAAAGGAGCTGACCAGGCAATCGTTGCGGGAACTGAGATTGATTCTTGAGCGCAACCATTTCAGCGAGACAATGCTTCAGACAGCATGGAAAGAGATGAATAATCAAGAGGTTGCAGCGGATATTATCAGCTTCATCCGCCAAAGAAGCATGGGCGACGCCCTGGTCAGTAAAGAGGAACGGATTCATTCCGCTATTGTAAAGACAAAGGCGGCGCATCCAGAACTGAGCAAGGTTCAGATTAATTGGCTGGAACGGATAGAGGCATATCTGCTGAGAGAAGTCGTGCTCAATAAGGAGTCTTTTGAAGCGCCGCAGTTTAAAATCAAGGGTGGATATGCGGCTGTGAATAAGGCGTTTGCAAATAAGCTGGATGCAGTCATTGATGAAATCAACAGTCACATGTATACGGCATAAGAAAGGAATTATAGTATGACAAATGCAGAAATCGTTTCAAAATTATGGAACCTTTGTAACGTGCTTCGTGACGATGGGATTACTTATCACCAGTACGTGACAGAGCTGACCTATATTTTGTTTCTGAAAATGGCAAAGGAAACGGGAGCCGAAAAGAACGTGCCGCAGGATTATCATTGGGATGTGCTGAGGACGAAAGAGGGCATCGAACTGAAGCGGTTTTATGAAGAGCTGCTTCAGTCGCTTGGTGAAAATTGTACTGGGCGGGTACGGGAAATCTATCAGGGGGCAAGAAGCAATATTGAAGAGCCAGCAAATCTTAAAAAGATCATTACCAACATCGACGAGTTAGACTGGTATTCGGCAAAAGAAGAGGGGTTAGGAAATCTGTACGAGGGATTGTTGGAGAAAAATGCAAATGAGAAGAAATCCGGAGCGGGGCAGTATTTCACGCCCAGAGTACTGATAGATGTTATGACAGAGCTGATTGCGCCGCAGCCAGGGGAACGATGCAACGACCCGGCATGTGGCACATTCGGCTTCATGATAGCTGCGGACCGATATGTAAAGGAACATACCAATGACTGGATGGATCTCACAGAGGAAGAAGCAGAGTTTGAACAGAAAGAAGCATTTACAGGAGCAGAGCTGGTGCATGAAACGCATAGGCTGGCGCTGATGAATGCCATGCTTCATGATATTGAAGGCAGAATTTACCTCTGTGATACATTGTCTAATCAGGGGAAAGCGCTGCATGGGTTTGACGTTGTGCTTACCAATCCGCCGTTTGGAACGAAAAAAGGCGGAGAGCGCGCAAATCGTGATGATTTTACTTATCAGACAAGCAATAAGCAGCTTAATTTTTTACAGCATATTTATCGGTCTTTGAAAGCAGACGGCAAGGCGAGGGCGGCAGTCGTCTTGCCGGACAATGTATTGTTCGCGGACGGCGAGGGCGAAAGGATTCGTGCGGATCTTATGGAGAAATGCAGGCTTCATACGGTGCTTCGCCTGCCTACGGGGATTTTCTATGCGCAGGGCGTAAAGACAAACGTATTATTCTTTACGAGAGGAATCGCTGATCACGACAATACAGATGAGGTATGGTTTTATGACCTGAGAACGAATATGCCGTCTTTTGGAAAGACAAATCCACTTAAGTACGACCATTTTAAAGACTTTATTGCTGCTTATACAGCAGAAGACCGTCATGCGGTACAAGATCAAAGATGGACGGCATTCACAAGAGAAGAGCTTGGAACCACATTGGATAAGGGTTTGATTCGTGATGATTCCGTGTTGAATTATGACGATTTGCCAGATCCGATTGAGAGTGGGGAGGAATGCATCACTCAGTTGGAGGAAGCAGTCGATTTGTTAAAGAGCGTGGTAAAGGAGCTGAAGTCTCTGGAAAGTTCAGAGGTGTAGCATGGCGAGAGGAAAGAAGAAAGAGCAGCTGTCGTTAGAGGAAAAGCTGGAGCAGGCATTGGTGCCAGCGGGGGAGCAGCCTTATCAGGTGCCGGGGAATTGGTGCTGGATTCATCTTTTAAATGCATTTGATAATGTCACAGATAGTAAGAAAAAATTAACAACAAAAGAATATTCTGCAGTGGGGGAGTATCCTATAATAGATCAAGGGCAGGAATTTATCGGTGGATATACTGATAATGAAGATGTCGTGCATGAAAGTAATTTGCCAATTGTTATTTTTGGAGACCACACAAGATGTGTAAAGTATATAGATTTTCGCTTTGTTCAAGGAGCTGATGGTGTAAAAGTATTGAAACCGAAATCTTTTTGGAATGCAAAAGCATTTTGTTATGCGTTTCAGGCAATTGAGATTCCTAATGTGGGATATCGGCGACATTATCCATTGTTTAAAAATTTTTGTATCCCTGTTCCACCATTAGCTGAGCAGCAACGCATCGTCGACCGAATTGAGAGAATGTTTGCTCAATTGGATGAGGCAAAAGAGAAAGTACAGTATGTGAGAAATTGTTGTGATGATAATTTTGCATCTGCTGTTCATGAAGCCCTTACCGGAAACTTGACGGAAAGATGGAGACTGCAAAAAGGAATTTCAAAAAGTGAATGGAAAAAAGACAAACTGGGGAATTTGGGTATTTTAGAAAGAGGGCGTTCAAAACATAGACCGAGAAATGATTCGAGATTATTTGGTGGAGCGTATCCATTCATACAAACAGGTGATGTGGCTGAGGCAAATGTATTTATAAAAAAACATAAACAAACATTAAGTGAATTTGGATTAGAGCAAAGTAAAATGTTTGCAAAAGGAACATTGTGTATTACTATTGCAGCAAATATTGGTGATACAGCAATTTTATCATATGACTGTTGTTTCCCAGATAGTGTGGTTGGTTTTACTCCTTATAAAAATGTAGAGTCTAAATTTGTCTATTATATGATGAATGAATTACAGAAAGAGATAGAGGCGAATGCCCCAGCAACTGCACAGAAAAACATCAATTTAAGAATATTAAAAGATATTGATATGATAATTCCGCCTATTTCAGAACAAAAGAAAATTATAGCGATTTTAGATGAGTTATTTGATAAGAAAATGAAGATAAAAACTAAGACGGAAGAGACTGTTGATGCAATTAATAGAATAAAAAAGTTAATTCTTGTTAAAGCATTCCGAGGACAACTGGGCACCAATCATCCAGAAGAAGAATCGGCAATGGAGCTACTTAAGTCGATCCTTATGGAATCGTGATCTTGAAGATTTTCGAACTCTGCTCGATCATGGAATCATTAGGAGTTTGCGAAACTCAATCGTTTTAAGAATTAAAATGGAATAATATGACGGAGGTGACAAATATGAAGAGAAAGAACAAATGGAACGTTTGGGGATTCTTGCTTGTGATAGTGCTTGCGGCTTTTCTGGGAAGCACGACGGTCTATGCGGCGAAGCTTCCTGCCCTCAAGGTCAAAGGAACCCGGCTGGTCAATGAAAAAGGCAAGACAGTCCAGCTAAAAGGAGTGAGTACTCATGGACTTTCCTGGTATCCCGAGTATGTAAACCAAAAAGCTTTTACCCATATGAAGAAGAAATGGGGCATTAACGTCGTGCGCCTTGCGATGTATACCAGCGAGTATAACGGTTACTGCACCGGGGATGATGCCAACCGCAAAGCGTTGGAAAAGAAAATTGATCAGGGAGTAACATACGCCACGAAAGCAGGCATGTATGTGATTATAGACTGGCATATTTTAAGCGACGGCGATCCACGGCTTTATGAGAAGCAGTCTGTGAAATTTTTTAAGAAAATGGCTGCCAAATATAAAAACCATGCCAATGTCATTTATGAGATTTGCAACGAACCAAATTGGGGGACTTCATGGGAGGATATTCGGACCTATGCAAACAAAGTCGTAAAAGCCATCCGCTCCAAAGATAAAAAGGCAGTGATTTTGATTGGAACGCCTACCTGGTCCCAGGATGTGGATGCTGCTGCGCAACATCCGTTGAAAGGATATAAAAACCTGATGTATACCCTGCATTTTTATGCTGCAAGCCATGGTGATAATCTAAGGGAAAAAGCCCAGACAGCGTTGGAACAGGGACTTCCGCTGTTCGTCTCAGAATTCGGGATTTCGGATGCAAGCGGATCGGGCGGCCTCAATAAGGCGGAGGGCGCCAAATGGATGAAGTTCATAAAGAAACATAAAATCAGCTATGTAGGATGGAGCTTGTCGAATAAGGACGAGAGTTCTGCGCTCATAAAGCCTTCCTGTAAGAAGAAAACGGGTTGGACCAATGGCGATCTCGGGGATTGGGGAAAATGGCTGCTAAAACAATTTCGCAAATAAGTTGCAGCGTATCAGGAGGACTTGCGCTAAATTCGTTTTAACTATCACAAGACAGAGTTAGTGGCAAGAGAATCAGAAATGGCAGAAAGTTCCTAGATGCATATATTATTTTCAAGGGTGAAAAAACGCCCCGCAAAAATAAATGGACAGGAGCTTTTGAAGATGGGAAATTATATTACATTGTCGTTGGAGTTGAATTTGTTTTTTCTAAGGATCATGAAAGAACATTCGCTGTTTCTGGAGTCAGGATTTCTTGTGAAAGAGGAATCATTGATTCAGAGATCTCAGTGGTTTAACCAGCAATTTGAGCAACTGTTGGCAGAAGTTACAAAAGTCAGCAATGGGGCGGTTGGAAAATCTGTGCTAGAGTCACAGGAGCTTTTCACGCCATATACAAAACATGCCGAGGAAAAGACCTGTAGGCTGACTGGAATTTCCATTGACACGGAAATCACGGCGGCGCAGGAAAATCTGTGCAGCGGCAGCGGCGTTCAGTTCCGGCGTCCCATGCATGTCGTGGTAAGGCGAATTAACCAAAAAGCGCTGCGGCTGGTCAGAGGGCTGATTGAATTAAAAGAAGAGGCCTTAAACGCAATAAAGAGATGTGAGATATTTGCATTTCAATATCCCCTGCTGATAGAGCATATCCTTAGAGAGGCAAGAATGTACGGAGGATTTTTGACGGAGCTGGAACGGCGGGGAACGATAGCTGCGCCTTGTATGCGAAAAACAGAAATTTTCTGGAATCAGATTATGATGGAACATGCATGGTTCATCCGTGGCCTTCTGGATCCTTGTGAAGAAGATCTTATCAAAACAGCAGACCAATTCGGCAAAGAATTCTGTTGTCTGCTTGCAGAGGCAAAGGAGAAAGAATGTGCCCAGATCGAAGAGATCGCAGCAAGAACGATCAAGCAGACGCAAGGCATCCGGGATTTCAAAGAGGCAGGAACGAAAGGAATATTGAAATGTGAGATTTCATCCATGATTCTGCCTCTTTTGGCTGATCATGTGCTGCGGGAAGCCAATCATTACCTGCGCATACTTGGGGAAGGCTGTGAATGCCAGTGCCAGGAGCCTGCGGATTCTGTACAATGCAGTTGAGAAAAAGATTCAATGGTTAAGAGGCTCGTTCTTCTTGTTTCATAAATTCAAACCCTCGGTCCTTGAAAACAAAAAGCCTAAAAAAATCAGTAAAAAGGTTGTTTTTTTGTGCATTTTACTGTATATTATAAGAAAGGAACCTGGGGTTCAAATTACAGAAGAAAGTAGGTGGCAGTATGAAGAAGTATAAGAGAAATTCATTCGAAGTAGAGGCCGTGCAGTATGAGGTTGGCAAGGGATTGGAAGATGGATTTATGCCATGGACGTCTGTATTAACTACAGGCTGGGTGTCTACGGATAAGCTTTTGAAGATAACTAGGGAAGATGGCACGGTGGTATGTCCCTTTATCCAGAATCGCAGAGGGATGATCTTTCTCAGAGAAGGAGACTATATCATTACAGAATACGACATGGAACGTCATGTCTGCGGAGCAGATAAATTTGCAGACCGTTATCATTCGTTGGAAGAGGAATGAGGGAATATAAGTCATGCCCAGTCAGCTTGCTGCGGGATGTCTGACTTTGTAAATCCTTTCAGATGGTCGGAAATAGGGCTGTCGCAAAACGAGAGATTTCTACAAATATGGCGCAGATATTGGCTGTATTGTTACGATGCGTCGTAGAATCTTCGTATTTTGCAGCAGCTCTCTTTTTGTTCCACAGAGGGGCTTTTTGACGCCCTAATCCACATGTAACCGCAAGAGTAATAAAAGATATTCCTCGATTAGGCAGGAGTATCTGACAAAAGGAGAGCATTGATGTCATTACAGTTGATTTTCGGAGGATCCGGAAGTGGAAAATCTGATTATGTATATCGAAGAATTTTAGAGCAGTCTAAGAGAGAGCCAGAACGCACCTTTTTTGTCCTGGTGCCGGAACAATTTACGATGCAGACCCAGCGGGAGCTGGTGGCAAGGCAGGAAAATCACAGCATTATGAATGTGGACGTGGTAAGCTTTCACCGGCTTGCCTACCGGATTTTTGACGAGCTGGGCATGAGGAACTTGAATTTATTGGAGGAGACAGGAAAGAACCTGGTGCTGCGGCGGGTGGCAGAAGAACAGCAGGACCAGCTAAAGCTGATCAAAGCCAGCATGAAAAAGACAGGGTATATCACGGAGATGAAATCGATCATTTCGGAGTTGACCCAGTATCGGATTGCGCCGCAGCAGTTGGACGTTTTGATTGAACAGAAACAACAGTCCCCCTTGTTTCGCCACAAGATGCAGGATATTCAAACGATGTACCAGGGATTTTTAGACTATCTTCGGGGAAAGTTTATCACGGCAGAAGAACTTTTGGAAGTGCTGGCACAGGAGGCGGAGCGCTCAAAGCAGTTGAAAGATTCTGTGATCGTGCTGGATGGCTTTACGGGATTTACTCCGGTGCAGTATCATTTGCTGCAAAGGCTGATGAAGCTGACGGGGGAGCTATTGGTTACAGTGACCTTAGATCAACGCGAGGATCCTTACCACAGCCAGGGGATTCAGGATTTGTTCTATATGAGTAAAAAGACGGTGCAGACGCTTACAGAGCTAGCGGCGAGTCAACATGTGGAGATCCGGGAACCCATATGGATCAAGCACGGCAGCAAGAGCCGTTTTGCTTTGGCTCCGTCCTTGCTTTGGCTGGAACAAAATTTGTTTCGTCCACAGCCGAAAGCGTTTCTTGCATTGCCAGCAGAGACGGAGCAAGAATTAAGGCAAGGCGTTTTTTTGTATTCTTTGCAAAATCCCAGGCAGGAGCTGGAATTTATTGCCAGAAAGATTAAGGGGCTGGTACGAGACTTGGGATACCGTTATAAGGATATTGCAATCGTATGCGGAGATGTGGAACTGTATGGCAAGTATGCCGAAAAAATCTTTCGTACATATGAGATTCCGTTATTCTTAGACACCACGAAAGATATTCTCTTTCACCCGATGACAGAATTTTTGAAAGGAGCGTTGCTATTGGTGGAGCAGGACTTTTCCTATGAGACGGTGATGGGATATCTGCGCTGCGGCTTGTCTGGTTATCAGATCGATGAGATCGACTTGCTGGAAAATTACCTTCTTGCTGAAAATATCCGGGGATTTTCTAGATGGCAGAAAAAGTGGGTGCGCCGAGGAAACGTCCAAGATCAGGCAGAACTGGATTTGATCAATCTGCTCAGGGAACGTCTCGTGGAGCAGATGGCGCCATTGCGAGAAGTTTTTCGCAAATGCAAGCCAGAAGGGCAGGCGGACAAAAAAGGGTTGAAAAAGGGAGAATACCGCACGGTGTTGGAAGAGTCCCAGGTGTTTTATAAACTGATCCGTTCGCTTGAGCTCGAAGAACGGCTTCAAGAATATCAAGAACAGTTTCAGCAGCAGGGGGAGACTGCTCTTGCGAAAGAATATGACCAGATCTATAAGGTGGTCATTGATTTGCTGGATAAGATGGTGGAGCTCTTGGGAGATGAGCGGATGCAGATCCGAGAATACCGCCAGATTCTTGAAGCTGGCATGGAGGCAGCGGCAATCGGCATCATACCGCCTGGCTATGACCGGGTGGTGCTTGGAGATATCGAGAGAAGCAGGCTGTCCGATATCAAGGTACTGTTCTTTGCAGGAGTCAACGACGGGCTGATCCCAAAGGCTGTAGAGCATGGGGGAATTATTTCCCAGGCGGACCGGGAACTTTTTGCAGCCAACGAGATGGAACTTTCCCCCACAGACCGGGAGCGCAGCTTTATTCAAAAATTTTATTTGTACCTCAATCTCACGAAGCCATCGGAACGGCTGTATCTTACCTGGTTTCGCGTAAGCCAGGAGGGAAAGGAGAGCCGGAAATCTTACCTCGTGAGAGCCATGGAAAAGATGTTTCCAGATTTCGTTCCGGTGCGTGTGCAAGAGCGTCCAGGCATGGAACTGGTAGTGACGCCGAAAAGCAGCCGCAAATTTTTTGTGGACGGTCTGAAAATGGCAAAACGGGGAGAACTTTCTTCGGAATGGATCGCGCTGTATCGGTGGTATGAAAAGCAGCCCAAATGGCGGGAACAGATTGCGCCATTTTTAGAGGCGGCATTTTACCAGTATCAAGGCAGCGACATGGGAAAGCAGGTCACCAGGGCGTTGTATGGCGATGTGCTCGAAAACAGCGTTACCCGGCTGGAACGCTTCAGCGCCTGCGCTTTCCGCCATTTCCTTCAGTATGGGTTGAAGCTTGAAGAGCGCAGCTTGGGAGAATTTGCCCCGGTGGATATGGGAACCATGTTTCACCAGGTGTTGGAATGTTATGCCAACGCCATGGAACGGGAAGGATATCATTGGTTTGACGTGCCAGAGGAGGAACAGGAACGGCTGATCTTGCAGGCGGTGGAGGAAGCGCTGGGTTCTGGATTTGACAGCCTGCTTTTTAGGGAAGCCCGGACTGCCTATTTGGTGGAGCGGATGAAGCGCATTTTGAAACGGACGGTTCAGACCATTGCGGAGCAAGTTAGGACTAGTCGCTTTGTCCCAGAAGGATATGAGATTTCGTTTTCCTTTGCAGAAAGTCTCGATGCAGTCAATTTTATTTTAAGCGACCAGGAGAAAATGAGGCTCCGGGGCAGGATTGACCGCATTGATACCCATAAGACAGAAGACGCTGTATATGTAAAAGTCGTGGACTATAAATCGGGAAACCATGATTTTCAGCTTTTATCCTTGTATCACGGACTGCAGCTTCAGCTTGTCGTATATTTGAATTCGGCGGTAGAGCTTTTAAAACGGAAATACCCAGACAAGCATGTTGCGCCAGGAGGGATGTATTACTATCATTTAGATGATCCTGTGATTTCTGGGAATTCAAAGAAGACCGACGCCGAGATTCAGGAAGAAATATTAAAGGAGCTAAAGCTCAAAGGCGTGGCGTCCCTGATAGAGGACCCAAGCGTCAGTCCAAAGGCAAAGAAAGCCGGGGAAGACGAGTTTCGGATTTTGTCTGGCTATGTGAACCATAAAATACAAGAAATTGGAAAGAAGATTTTTCAAGGCGAGATCGGCGCAAATCCTTATCAACTGGGAGAGGATACAGGCTGCGACTACTGTCCTTACCATGGGATCTGCGGATTCGATCCAGGCATTCCGGGGCAGGAATACCGCAAGCTGGAACATATGAAAGATGACGGGGAAATTTTGCAGAAGATGCAGCAGCAATTATCTGAGCAAGAGCCGCCTGCAGAAGAAAATATTAGAGTCAAAAAAGACTAAAAGAATTTGAAAATTCTTTCACAACTACCTGTTTGTGCCAAAAAGCACACAGAATGGAGGAAAGAGTGAAAGAATTTAGAATTCTTTCACAACTACCTATTTGTGCCAAAAAACGCACAGAATGGAGGAAATCATGGATAAGAAATGGACGAAGCAGCAACAGCAGGTGATTGACCTTAGAAACCGGAACTTGCTGGTTTCTGCGGCGGCGGGAAGCGGTAAGACAGCGGTTTTGGTGGAGCGTATCATTCAGAAAATTACCGACGATATACGTCCGGTGGATATTGACCAACTGCTAATTGTGACGTTTACCAATGCGGCTGCGGCAGAAATGCGGGAGAGGATTGGGAGCGCCTTGGGAAAAGCGTTGGAACGACAGCCGGGAAATGTTCGTCTGCAGCGTCAGCAGACTTTATTGCATAATGCGCAGATCACCACCATTCACAGTTTTTGCCTTTATGTGATACGCAATTATTTTCATCGGATTGACCTCGATCCAGATTTTCGGGTGGCGGAAGAAGGAGAATTAAAGCTTCTGCAGAGCGACGTGCTCGATCAGGTGCTGGAACGATATTACCAAGAGGCAAAGCCGCAGTTTCTAGCTCTTTCTGAGACTATCGCCACAGGAAAGACGGATCAGCCGTTGAAAGAGGCGATAGCAAAGCTGTTTGCGTTCGCCATGAGTTATCCCTGGGTGGAAGAATGGCTTTCGGACTGCGGCAAGCCCTTTCAAGTAACAAGCGAAGAGCAGTTTGACAGCCTTGCGGTTACCAGGGAATTGTTAGCATATTTAGAGAACTTGGCGAGCCAGTGGGCACGGCAGATGAGGCAGTGTTGCAAGATATGCCTTTTGGAGGATGGTCCCTGCGATTATCTCGAATTATTGGAACGTGAAGCCGCAGCCATGGAACACATAGCGCAGAGCCAGACATATCAGGCGTATTATGAGCGCATCCAGGGCTTTTCTTTTGGGCGTCTGCCGTCTTTGCGGAAATTTGCAGGGGATGCGGCTAAAAAAGATCAAGTGCAAAAGCTGCGCAATGAGGTGAAAGCCTCTGTAAAGAAGATCATAGAACAGTTTTTTTTCCAGAATCCGGCAAAGATGCGGCAAGATTTGCAGAACTGCCGTCCGGTGGCAGAGATGCTAATCGAGGTGACGCTCTCGTTTATCGATGCTTTTTCGCAGAAAAAAAGAGAAAAAAATATCTTGGATTTTAATGATCTGGAACATTTCGCCCTCAAGATCCTGGTAGAAGAAGAGAGTCATGCTCCCAGCCGTACGGCGCAGGAGCTTCGCAATCACTATGAAGAGATCATGATTGACGAATACCAGGATTCCAATTATGTGCAGGAAGCCATTCTGCGCTCAGTGTCCAAGGAGGCAGAAGGCGGGCACAATATCTTCATGGTGGGGGATGTCAAACAGAGCATTTACCGTTTCCGCATGGCGCGTCCTGAGCTTTTCATGGAAAAATATAATGCTTATACGCAGCAGGAAAGTGAAGATCAAAGAATAGACCTGCATAAGAATTTCCGTAGCCGCCCTGAGGTGTTAGAGACAGTCAACGATATCTTTTGCAAAATCATGAATCATGACATAGGAAACATTACTTATGACGCACAGGCGGCGTTATATCCAGGAGCTTCGTTTCCCCAAGGGACGCCAGGGATGTTTGACACAAGGATCGTGGTGATTAATCCAGAAGACAAAAATCCAGAGCTCAAAGTCCAGGAGCTGGAGGCAAGGGCGGTCGCAACGGAAATCCGCAGACTGATCAAGGAACAGAAAGTTACCGACCAGATGCCGTCAGAAAAAGATCAAGGAAGCGTCCGTAACCTGCGCTATTCAGATATCGTGATTCTCCTGCGTTCTATGACTGGATGGGCGGATATCTTTGTAAAGTCGTTGGGTGAGATGGGAATTCCTGCCCGGGCGGCGTCAGGAACTGGATATTTCTCGTCGATCGAAGTGCAAACGGCTTTAAATTTATTAAAGATCCTGGACAATCCCAGCCAGGATATCCCCATGGCGGCGGTATTGTCGTCTCCGGTGGTGGGGCTTAGCGGAGAAGAACTGGCAATCCTTCGAATACAGTTTCCTCAAGAAAGATTTTATCAGGCAGTGTTGCATTACTTGCCGCAACAATCACAGGCGGCGCAAGATCCTCTGGAGAACCACCTTGCATCTATAAAATTGTCACAGGACTCCAGAGAGAAGCTAGAGAGCTTTCTGGAATTGCTGCAGAAATTCCGAAGAAAGGTCAGCTATACGCCGATCCACCAGCTTTTGTATGAACTGCTAGAGGAAACGGGGTATCAGGCTTATGTGTATGCTTTGCCAGACGGCGAGATTCGCAAAGCAAATCTAGAGATGCTGGTAGAAAAGGCGATTGCCTATGAGAACACCAGCTACCGAGGGCTGTTTCATTTCATTCGTTACATGGACCAGCTTCAGAAATATGAGGTCGACTTTCCAATGGCAGAGGGGGAGGAGGCGGAAGACGCCGTGCGCATTATGAGCATCCATAAAAGCAAAGGTCTGGAATTTCCAGTGGTCTTTGTCTCTGGATTGGGAAAAATGTTTAACAGCCAGGATATCCGGGAGCGTGTGGTGCTGCATCCAGAGCTTGGCATTGGAATGGATGTCACAGACCTGAAACGGCGATTAAAAACGCCAGGGCTTACCAGGCAGCTTTTGGCAAGAAAGATTGCAATGGAAAATACCGGGGAGGAGCTTCGGATTTTGTATGTGGCGCTGACTAGGGCAAAGGAGAAGCTGATTCTGACCGGGGTGCTGAAAAAAGCGGAACAGAAATTGGCAGAGCTTGGCATTGCAGTTGTGGGAGAAGAACGGCAGCAGCCAGGACTTGGAGAACAAGCATTATTGCAAGAGCCAGGAGCCATTTCCTTTTTAAAAAGGCAGAACGCCAGTACCTTTTTACAGTTTATCTTGATGGCGTGCGCAGCTTATCCTGGCAAATATCCAGTGCATTTGCTGGAGATGGAGGATCTTTGCAGCGCCCAGGAGCAACATGCGGCAAGAGAAGAGCTGACTAAGATAGAATTGTTTGCCAGGTTAAAGAAAGCAGAACCGCAATGGGAAGAACAGGTTGCCAGGCGTCTGGCGTACCGTTATCCTTATGAGGAGGAAACGGTGATGCGCACCAAAGTGTCCGTGTCAGAGCTAAAGCGCCGCGCTATGGATGCGCTGCCAGAAGAACGGCACGTCCCTCGGATTGACTGGGAAAGCGGCAATATGCGTCAAGAAGAAGAGCAGCAGGATTCCATTGAAATAGACAAAGCAGAGGAGCAGAAAGATCACTATATTCCTAAATTCATGGAGCAGGGACAGGAGGTAAATACTGCCACAAACCGGGGAACGGCAATGCACCGGGTACTAGAATGCTATGATTTTACCCGCACGCTTGCATCCGTTGAGAAACAGCTTAGGGAAATGGAGGAACAGCAGAAGATAGATAAAAAAATGCGAAAGATGATCAATGTCTCTGCATTGAAACGTTTTTTAAACACTTCTTTGGGGAAGCGGATGCAGAAAGCGGCAGAACGGGGAAAACTGTATCGTGAAAAGCCTTTCGTGATGGGAAAGCCTGCAAGTGAAGCCTTGGCAGAAAGCAAAAGCCAGGAAATGCTATTGATCCAAGGGATTATCGACGTGTTTTTTGAGGAAGAAGACGGAATTGTGCTGATGGATTATAAGACGGACCGTGTGAAGACGGCTGAAGAATTATCCGAACGTTATCGAAAGCAGATGGAACTGTACCAGGAGGCGATTGAGCGTGCGTTAGGCAGTCCGGTCAAAGAGCGGATCATATATTCGTTTTGTTTGAATGAGATAGTCATAGTGTAAGGAACGAACAAAACCTTAGAAAGGATGAGCATATGAAATATAAATTGATTTTAGCCTCGGCGTCTCCCAGGAGAAAGGAATTATTAGAGCAGGTGGGTGCAGCGTTTGAAATCATTCCCGCCACAGCAGAAGAGGTAATCTCTTCATCCAGCCCCAAGGACGTAGTGATGGAGTTGTCGAGGCAGAAAGCCGAGGAAGTTGCAAGAAGAGCTTGGGAAGAGCCTGTGATAGTGCTGGGCGCCGATACGGTGGTGGCGCTTGAAGATCAGATTTTGGGAAAGCCTAGAGATCAAAAGGACGCCCAAAGGATGCTGGGGCTTTTATCAGGCAGGACGCACAGCGTGTTTACGGGAGTTACCCTGATTGTGAAAGCAGAAGGCAGGCAGCAAAGCCGTTCTTTCTATGAGGAGACCAAAGTGTCTATGTATCCCATCAAGCAACAGCAGATTTTATCTTATATCCGTACAGGGGAACCGATGGATAAGGCGGGGGCATATGCGATTCAGGGCAGGTGCGCCCTCTATATCAAGGAGATTCAAGGAGATTACAATAACGTGGTAGGCCTTCCAGTGGCAAGGATTTTTCAAGAGATCGCAGAATCAGGCATTGAAATTTTGTGAGATTCATACTATCATAGAGGTATCAGGAGGAAAAGAGAATGAATCAGTATGATGAAATGTGTTTGCAATGCTTTCTGGAAAAACAATCCCAGCTCTTTGATGAGACGGTTGCCCAAAGCCTTGAAGAGGCAGAGGAGTTCTTGGAAGACTGCATGGCGGTGGTTTGCGACAATATCAAAGATGTACGGGCATACTTTGAGGAGGAAGGCGCAGACGTCGCCCAGATGAGCAATGAGGAATTAGAAGAGGCCTTGGAAGTGTTTGCCCTGCCAGACGGCAGATTTCTGGTAGTGGAGGCATAGGGGACCGGAATATGGAGATCAATATGAAAAAATATGACGTGATTATTGTTGGCGCCGGGCCTTCGGGCATTTTTTGTGCCTATGAGCTGTTACGACAAAAGCCAGAGCTCAAGGTGCTTATGGTGGAAAAAGGAAGACGGATCGAGCAGCGGCAGTGCCCCAAGCGCAAGACGCGGGTCTGCGTCGGGTGTAAGCCTTGCTCTATTACGACAGGATTTGCTGGCGCAGGCGCTTTTTCCGATGGAAAATTGTCGCTGTCTCCAGATGTGGGAGGCAATCTCCCTGAGATTCTTGGCTATGACAAGGCTTTTGCATTGATTCAGGAATCCGATGAGATATATCTGAAATTCGGCGCTGACGCCAGCGTCTATGGCGTTGGGAAAGAAAAGGAGATCCGCAAGATCCGAAGAAAAGCGATCAATGCCAATTTAAAGCTGGTAGAATGCCCGATCCGCCACTTGGGAACAGAAGAAGGGTATAAGATATACAGCCGCCTGCAAGAGCATCTTTTATCGCAGGGGGTGGAGATGAAGTTTGGCACGATGGTGGAAAACGTGCGCATAGAAGATGGAAGAGCCGTGGCCGTAGTCACAAAAGAAGGAGAATCCTTTTATGGCAGGGAAATTGTCTGCGCCATTGGCAGGGAAGGAGCGGACTGGTTCAGCCATATCTGCAAGGAACATGGCATTGAGACGAAGGTGGGAACGGTTGATATCGGCGTCCGGGTGGAAGTGCGCGACGAGGTGATGGAATTTTTGAATAAAAACCTCTATGAGGCAAAGCTAGTATACCATACGCCGACATTCGATGATAAAGTGCGCACGTTCTGCACCAATCCTTCGGGGGAGGTGGCTGCGGAATATTATGAAAACGGCCTTGCCGTGGTCAACGGCCATGCCTATAAGTCCAACGACCTTAAGACCAATAACACAAATTTTGCCTTGCTGGTGTCTAAGAACTTTACCAAGCCTTTTAAGACGCCGATAGAGTATGGCAAGCAGATTGCCCAGCTCTCCAATATGCTATGCGACGGCAGGATCCTTGTGCAGACATTCGGAGACTTTCGCCGGGGCAGGCGTACGACGGAGGAACGTCTTTGCCGCAATAATTTGATTCCCACGTTAAAAGACGCAGTTCCTGGAGACTTGTCATTGGTTTTTCCACACCGGATCATGGTGGATATTGAGGAGATGATTTTCGCATTGGACAAGGTAACGCCTGGAATTGCCAGCGACGAGACTTTGCTTTACGGCGTGGAAGTTAAATTTTATTCCAACAAAGTAGTAGTAAATGAGCAGTTTGAAACGAACATCCCTGGACTGCGCGCCATCGGCGACGGCGCTTCTGTTACCCGGGGGCTGCAGCAGGCGTCGGCAAACGGCTTGAGCGTGGCGCGCAGCATAGTGGAAACGCTGGGCTAGATAAAGCCATGGAACAAAGATAAATGGAGAGGTTACAAATGAGAACGGATAAGAAATGGAAGATCATAGGCATTTGCGCACTTCTTTTGGCATGCTTGCCAGGATGTAAAATGGGAGACACGGAAGTGGTGGTCAATTCAAACGCCATGGAAAATGAGGTATTTAAGATTGAGGAAGAAGTCTGCACCCTTCCCCAGGCACGGGTGATACTGACCAATTATCAGAACATGTATGCGACCATGTATGACATTGATCTTTGGGAGCTGGACGCCGGGGACAACGATCTGGAAACCTATGTCAAGGATCTGACAATTTCCAGGCTGGCACAGATCATGGCGATGGATTTTTTGGCAAAGGACAAAGAAATTTCCCTGACAAAGGAAGAAAAAGACAAGGTTCGCAAAGCTGCGGAAACCTACTATGATTCTTTGAACGATGCCGAGAAAGATTACATGAAAGTGAAAAGGTCTGATATTGAAAAATTGTACGCCCGTTATGGGCTTGCCAATAAACTTTACACGTTTTTGACTCAGGGAGTGAATGACGAGGTCAGCGACGAGGAAGCCAGAGTGATGCAGGCATACCAGATCTTTGTCTCGGAAGAGGAGAAAGCTGGGGAAGTGGCGCGGCAATTAGAAGAGGGCGCTGACTTCCTTACGGTTGCCAACCTTTATAACGAGGCATTAGAGACAGAAGTATATTTTGGAAAGAATGACGTGGCAAAGCAAGTGGCAAAGAAAGCGTTTGCGTTGGAAACTGATCAGGTCAGCGGCAAAATCAAGGCGGATGACGGCTACTATTTTATCAAATGCGTCAATCACTATGACCAGGAAAAAACAGATGGCAATAAAGTAGTGATTTTGGAAAATCGCAGAAAAGAAGCTTTTGACGACGTATACCAGGATTTTTTAGAAGAACTGCCTTCGGAATTTAATGAGAAGGTATGGGAGAAAGTGAATGTGGAAATCAATGAGGATGTGAAGACAGATAATTTCTTCCAGGTTTATGAGAAATACTGTAATTGGTAACTTTGAAAAGCATATGGCGCAATTGCCTTTTGTCACCAAGGCATCAGAGCAAATACAATGACAAAGACCTGCTGCATCAGAGAGCGGCAATGGGATATGGGAGCCTGTATCATAGGCTTTCATATCCCGCAAGCAGTTCTCTCTTGCAGCAGGTCTTTATTACTGCAGGAAAATTCCTTGGAATTACCGATAAGACACTTTGTCGTATCAGTCTTGACAAATCAAAACTACTCTGGTAGTATAAAGATATCAAACTACTATAGTAGTACAAGGAGGAATTATATGGACGCAAAGCTTTTTGATTCGGAATTAAAAGTCATGGATGTCTTGTGGAGGGAAGGTGATTCTACGGCAAAGCATATCTCGAATGTGTTAAAAGAGGAAGTGGGGTGGAATGTAAATACGACCTATACGCTGATTAAGCGCTGTATCAAAAAAGGTGCGATTGAACGGTCTGAGCCTAAGTTTATGTGCCATGCCCGGATCCCGAAGGAAGAGGTGCAGAGAGCGCAGACGGATGAATTGATTAATAAAGTCTATGATGGTTCTGCGGACAAGTTGTTTGCGGCCCTGCTTGGCAGAAAGAAACTATCGCAGGAGCAGATCGAGCATTTAAAGAACATTGTGGGGGAGCTGGAGTGAGGTGACGGATTATGAGCTTATGGGAGATGAGCGTTTCTGGTGGAATTTTGATTCTGGTCGTACTTTTGGTCCGCAGCCTGTTTTTACATAAATTGCCAGGAAGAACCTTTCAGGCGTTGTGGTTCCTTGTCTTGCTAAGGCTTTTGCTCCCTGTTTCCATTCCGTGCAAGTTCAGCATTTATTCTGTTGCTGAAAAGTATCTGAAAGTATCTGAGCATCGATTGTCAGACGACGTTTTAAGACAGAGTCAGGAAATAGTTCAGGAAGGACTTTCGGGAACAGATGATTCAGGTGCAGCAGTCAGTTCTCTCGAGGCAAAAGAGGATCGAGGGACCAAAGGAAGCCTGGGGTGGACCGGCATCTATTTGGCAGGAGCGGCAATCTGCGCAGGATGGTATCTTTTTTCCTATTTGAGATGGAACAGAGAGTTTCAGACGTCTTTGCCAGCAGGGGAACGGACGGTGCAAGAATGGGCGGATTCACTTCCTGTGCGGCGCAAAATATCGATCCGCCAGTGGGATCGAACAGTAACGCCGCTGACTTATGGGATCGTTCGTCCGGTAATTCTGCTGCCTAAGGAGCTGGTCAATGAGAAGCCAGAACAGTTAAGATTTATATTGATTCATGAATATATGCATATCCGTCATTGGGATGCGTTGAAAAAATTGTTTTTGATTGTGACATGCTGTATCCATTGGTTTAATCCCTTGGTCTGGGTGATGAATCGTTTGGCGAACCAGGATCTGGAGCTTGCCTGTGACAAAAACGTGATCAAGCATATGGGACAAAAAATGCGCGCCCCTTATGCGCTGGCATTGATACATATGGAAGAAGAGAGAAACATGCGCATGTCCTGGGGAAATGGCTTCAATGAAAATGCAATAGAAGAAAGGATTGTTGCGATTATGAAAGAGAAAAAAATATCTATTTTAGCATGTATAACATCTTGTGTGCTGACAGCGGCAATTGTCCTGGCGTTTGCCACTTCGGCGCTTGCAATGAGCGGCCGCATGGCGCAGGAGAGCACTGCGACATATGAGGGAGACAGTGTCGAGCAAAGAACGGTGCAAGCTTCCCAAGCGACAAAGGTTGTGCAGGAGATTTCACAGACACAGGAGGGTCAAACTGGATTGTACGAAGAAATCTATAAACAATTCTCAGATGAAGTGGGACCTGACGCGGCGCAAGCACAAGCTGAAACGGAGGAGACATATCAAGGCTTTTGCGATGTTCCCAAAGAATATGCCGCTTTGGGGATCACTGCAAACCCTAAATCAGGGGGATGGGAATATGACGGCAAAAAAGTAGCAATATTGTATGATAAGGGAATATACACTTTCGCAGATAAGCCAGATGAGAAAAACCTTGTATATCTTGAAGTCTGCCGGGATTCCAAAAATAAGATAAAAAGTTTCCGGGAAGTGGATAAAGAGGGAATGCAAAAACTGCTGAAAGAGACAGGGCTTGTGATAGAGTAATCATAAAAAGAGTTTGAAAACCAAAGCAAGAGCAATGTGCGCCCGTGCGAGTGGATGTCACGATGTGGTTGCGCAGTACAATAAAAGGGCTGAGACTGTCGCACTAAGATCTTTACTTGTTCAAAAGGTCTTGCCGCTCATGCGGCAAAGACAGAATGCACAAAAATCAC